>Ga0070729_10005103_pt1 | contig 13817 bp, 11 predicted proteins | sample tdDd472_FD_66725 | JGI IMG/M metagenome (GOLD analysis project Ga0070729, IMG submission 66725) | Marine sediment microbial communities from the Atlantic coast under amendment with organic carbon and nitrate - tdDd47.2 | ecosystem: Environmental > Aquatic > Marine > Coastal > Sediment | place...
TTGAAGGCCTTCGCGGCGGGCAACGCGGAAACGGCCAGCCAGGCCCGGCGCCTGTCCCTGTCGCGGGCATTGGCGGTTCGATCCTTCCTGATCGACAAGGGCATCGAGAGCACCCGCATGGACGTTCGGGCCCTGGGAACGAAGTTCGAGGACGGGCCGCCCGACCGCGTCGATATCCTGATCGTGACCCGGTGACCCGCGTGGCGCCCCTGCCCGTCAACGGCCGTCGCGCCGGCGATGCGGCGGCGCGGCGCAACGGCGGAAGGCGATCGCGGTGACCCGGCCCCGCCGATATCTCGGGCGGATGGGCTTTTTCCTGGCCGCCGTCGCCATCGTCGCCGGCGTTCTTTTCCCCATGCTGCGCGAGGCGTTCCTCGCCAATCCGGCGCTGAACGGCCTGATCCTCGGCGTTCTGCTGATCGGGATCGGCTACATCTTCCGGCAAGTCCTTCTGCTGGCGCCCGAGGCCGCCTGGATCGACGCGCGCCGTCAGGATCATCCCGGCCCCTCGACCCAGCAACCGCCGCGCTTGCTGGCCCCCATGGCGGCCATGCTCGGCGACCGCGGCGGCCCGGTGCGGCTGTCGGCCCTGGCGCTGCGCTCCCTGCTGGACGGGGTTGGCGCGCGGCTGGACGAGTTCCGCGACATCTCGCGCTACCTGATCGGGCTTCTGATCTTTCTCGGCCTTCTCGGCACCTTCTGGGGCCTGTTAGAGACGGTGGGCGCGGTCAGCCGCGTCGTCGGCGGGTTGCAGGTCACCGGCAGCGACCTGGCGGCCGTGTTCGAGGAGCTCAAGCGCGGCTTGCAGGCCCCGCTCTCGGGAATGGGAACCGCGTTTTCCTCGTCCCTGTTCGGCCTCGCCGGTTCCCTGGTCCTCGGCTTTCTGGACCTGCAGGCGGGACAGGCCCAGAACCGGTTCTTCAACGAGTTGGAGGAATGGCTGTCCGGCCAGACCCGCATCGGCGCCGGCCCGGCCCTCTCCGAAGGCGAGCAACCGGTTCCCGCCTATCTTCAGGCACTGATCGAACAGACCGCCGACAGCCTGGAGAATCTGCAACGCACCCTGGCCCGCAGCGAGGAGAACCGGCGCGGGGTGGAAACGAGCCTTCTGTCGCTGTCGGAGAAGCTGAGCACCCTGACCGACCAGATGCGCAGCGAACAGAACCTGCTGGTCAAGCTGGCCGAGAGCCAGATGGACATGCGCCCGATCCTGGGCAAACTGGCCGACGGGGTCGCCGCCGGCGGGTTCGGCCTGGACGAGGCCAGCCGCGCCCATATCCGCAACCTGGACGTCTATATGTCGCGGCTGCTGGAGGAATCGGCGACCGGACGCGCCCAGGTCGTTCAGGAACTGCGCAGCGAGATCAAGCTTCTCGCCCGGACCATCGCCGCCCTCGCCGAGGACGGCGCGACCTAGGCCCCGCGCCCGCCCGCCGCGCGCCGCGCCCTTGTCATGCTGACCGCCAGCCGCCGATCTCGTCAATCCGTCGATATCTGGCCCGGCTTCGTCGACGCGCTGGCGGCGCTCCTGCTGGTGACCATGTTCGTGCTCATGGTCTTTGTGCTCGCCCAGTTCTTCCTGGGCGTCGCCCTGTCGGGCCGGGACGAGGCCCTGGCCAAGCTGGACCGCCAGGTCGCCGAGCTCGCGGAGCTGCTGAGCCTGGAGCGGGGACGGACCGAAAGCCTGCGCAATTCGGTGACCCAGCTTTCCGCCGAGTTGCAGAGCAGCCTCGCCGCGCGCGAAGCGCTGACGGCCAAGCTGTCGGCGGCGGAAAGCGCCCGCGACCGGATGGCCGCCGATCTGGCGGCCGAGCGCGAGAAGCTGGCCGCAACCATCGAGGCCGACAAGGAAACGATCGAGACTCAACTGCGCGAACTTGCCGCCCTGCGCCAGGATATCGAGGTTCTACGCAGCCTGCGCGCCGAGCTGGAGTCGAAACTGGGCGGCGAAACGGCGCGGGCCGAGGCGGCCGAGGCGGCCACCGCCGAGGCCCAAGCGATGAGCGAGGAACAGCGTCGCCAGGTTGCGCTTCTCAACCGGCAGCTCCTTGCCTTGCGTCAGCAGATCGCCGAGCTTTCGGCGGCCCTGGAAGCATCGGAGGCGAAGGCGAAAGCGCAGCAGGTTCAGATCGCCGATCTCGGGAAACGGCTGAACGTCGCCCTGGCGAGCAAGGTGGCCGAACTGGCCCGCTACCGATCGGAGTTCTTCGGCCGCCTGCGCGACGTGCTGGGCGAGCGGCCCGACATCCGCATCGTCGGCGACCGGTTCGTCTTCCAGTCGGAGGTTCTGTTCGCGTCGGGTTCCGCCGATCTCGGCCCCGGCGGCCGCGACCAGCTCGCGCGCCTAGCGGATACCTTGCTGGAAGTTGCCCGGCGTATCCCGTCGGACTTGGATTGGGTGTTGCGGATCGACGGCCATACCGACCGCCTGCCCATCCGGACGGTACAGTTCCCATCGAATTGGGAGCTGTCGGCGGCACGGGCGATCTCGGTGGCGAAATTTCTACGGAGTCGCGGGGTGCCACCGGAACGGCTCGTCGCGGCCGGGTTCAGCCAGTACCACCCCCTGGACGACCGCGACGACGAGATATCCTTTCGCCGCAACCGGCGGATCGAGATCAAGCTGACTCAGCGCTGACCGACGCGCCGTCTGCCGCCGCGGCGGCGGGGTCGGCCTCGAACTGGAGCTTGGCGAGACGGGCATAGAGTCCATCCTGGGCGACCAGGTCCGCATGCTTGCCGGTCGCGACGATGCGGCCCTCGTCCATCACCACGATGCGGTCGGCCTTCAGGACCGTGGCCAGGCGGTGAGCGATCACCAGGGTCGTCCGCCCTTCCATCAGGACCTCCAGCGCCGCCTGGACCGCGCGTTCGCTTTCGGCGTCCAGGGCGCTGGTGGCCTCGTCCAGCAAAAGCACCGACGGGTTGCGCAGAATCGCTCGGGCGATGGCGATCCGCTGCGCCTGGCCGCCGGACAGCCGCACCCCGCGCGTCCCCAGAAAGGTCGAGAATCCGTCCGGCAGCCGATCCAGAAACTCGGTCGCGGCGGCGGCGGTCGCGGCGGCGCGGACCTCGGCGTCGCTCGCGTCGGGGCGGCCATAGCGGATGTTCTCCCAGGCATCGGCGCCGAAAATCACCGGGCTCTGAGCGACCAGGCCGAGCCGCGCCCGCAAATCCGTCGGCGCCGCGTCGCGCAGACCGACTCCGTCCAGCGAAATCGCGCCGGCGGTGGGATCGTACAGCCGCAGCAGAAGCTGGAACACGGTCGTTTTTCCGGCACCCGACGGCCCGACCAGGGCGACGCGCTCGCCAGGCGCGACGGACAGCGAAAATCCTTCCAGCGCCGCCCGGTCCGGTCGCGACGGATAGTGAAAGGTCACCTTGTCGAACCGCACCTCGCCCCGGGGCGGATCGGGCATCGGCGTCGGATTGGGCGGCGGCGCGAGCGCCGGCTCGGTCCGCAACAGGACCAACAGCCGCTCGACGGCGCCGGCGGCCCGCTGCAAATCCCCGACGACCTCGCTCAACGCGCCGACCGCGCCGGCCACCACCACCGCGTAGAAGACGAAGGCCGAAAGCTCGCCGGCCGAAATCGTGCCGTCGAGCACATCATGGCCGCCGATCCACAGCATGACCCCGACCGCGCCGAACACCAGGACCATCACCAGCGCGGTCAGAAGCGCGCGGGCGCTGATCCGGCGCACGGCGGTGCCAAAGGCGGTCTCGGCCCTCTCCTCGAACCGCCGGCGGTCGATGGCCTCGTGGGTGTAGGCTTGGACCGTCTGGATCGCGTTGATGCTCTCCTCGCCATAGGCGCCAAGGTCGGCGATGCGTTCTTGGCTTGCATTGGACAAGCGCCGCACCCGACGGCCGAAGACGATGATCGGCACGACGACGACGGGAACGACGAGGAAGACCAGCGCGCTGAGCTTCAGGCTGGTCACGAACAGCATCACCGTGCCGCCGATCAGCAGCAGGAAGTTGCGCAGCGCGACCGAGGCGGACGACCCAATCACCACCTGCAACAGAGTCGTATCGGTGGTCAGCCGGGACATCAGCTCGCCGGTTCGCGTGGTCTCGAAGAAGGCGGCGTCCAACCCGAGAATATGGTCGAACACGGCGCGCCGGATGTCGGTGACCGCCCGCTCGCCCAGCCAGGACACGAGGTAGAACCGGCCATAGGTCGCCGCCGCGAGAACGACGATCGCGACTAGAAGCAAGATCAGCGTCCGGTCCAAAAGGGCGGGGTCGCCGCTGGCGAAGCCTTCATCAACCAGATGGCGCAGGCCGACGCCCATGGCGAGAACGGTGGTAGCCGCGACGGTCAGGGCGAAGATGGCCCCGACCATGACCGCGCGATGCCGAGCCAGGAACGGCCAGACCTGCCGCAGATGGCGAATATCGGCCTTCGGCGCGGCCGCGCCCGCCTCGTCCGCCGCGGCGGCCGGCCCGTCCAGTCCTGCGCCTCTTCGCCGCGCCATGGTCCCTTCCTGTCATGCGGCCGGCGCCTGCCCGCGCGCGGCGCCGGTGTCGGTTCATCCCCGTATGTGCGGGGAACACTCGCGGCACCTGCCCGCGCGCGGCGCCGATCCTCGGGCCGGTTATGCCTATCCCAAAGGCCGGGACCGGGCAACCGGGTTACCGGCCTTGCGCCGCGGCGGCGCTTTGACTATACAAGCCGCTCGATTCGCTGGAGCAGACAGATGAAAAAAGACATCCACCCCGACTATCACGAGATCACGGTGGTGATGACCGACGGCACCACCTACAAGACGCGCTCGACCTGGGGCGCGCCGGGCGACACGCTGAAGCTGGACATCGATTCCAAGTCGCACCCGGCCTGGACCGGGGTGCACCGCCTGGTGGACACCGGCGGCCGGCTGGCGAAGTTCAACCGACGCTTCGAGGGTTTCGGCCTGAAGTCCTAGCCCCTGGCACCCCGGGCCGGGATATCTCGGGCCGGGGAATGATAATCCGACCGCGAACGCGGTCTGGCGCGATGCGGCAAAAAAAGATGCCGCCGACGGCCGTTGGCCGTCGGCGGCTTTCCTTTGTTCAGGTCGACTAGATTCCGAACATTTTGGGATCGACCTTGTCGTAAATCTCCGTCTTGACCAGCTCGGTGAGTTTGTCCGCGTCGTTCAGATGCGGCGTCATCAGCTTGGTCCATTTATCCATCAGCTCGGCGAACTTTTCCATTTTCGGAAGGGCGTCCTTGACCTTGCCCTTCTTTTCCACCTCGGCGGCCGCAGTCGCCATATCGCCACGCAGAAACGCCTTCAATTGGGTCGTCAGCTCGGCGCTCGGCTCATGCATGTTCACGCCCTTGGACGCGGCGATCTCGATCGCGTTCGCATCGACGGATTCATAACCCATCGTCGCCTCGACCATCGCCCGCGGCATCTCATCTAGAATGAGCTTCCGGTGTTCTTTCGACAGAGAACTCCAGAACTGGGGATTGAAGCCCATCAGCACGCCGACCGGAAAGGTTCCCAGCCGCAGCAAGGTGATATCCTTGGCCACATCCGCCAAGCCATGGCTCGTCAGCCCGCCCGGGGCGTAGATTGCCATGTCGATGACGCCCCGCGACAGCGCATCGTACATGTCGCTGGAAGGGATACGCACCGGCACAGCGTCGACATCAACCAGCCAGCGGTGATGCAGGCCGGTGCTGACGCGGACCTTCTTGCCCTGCATATCGGCCGGCTTCTCGATCTTCCCCCTGCGATTCACCAGCACATAAGGGGAGGTACTGAAGGAGCCGAGATAGACCATGTTCGGCTCGAGTTCGGCGCGGCATTCCTGGCAGTGCATCAGCACATATTCGGTGACCGCGGCGCCGACGATCGTCGCATGGTCGCCGATGACCGGCGCCTCCGCCAGCATCGCGAAATGCGGAAATTCCGCCGGGAAATAGGTCAGGGCATACATGGCGACATCGGCAACGCCGTCGCGAACCCCCGTCAAGACCGCCTTCGGGCCAAGCAGGGAACTGCCCATAAACAAGCGGAACGACAATTCACCGTTCGACTTTTTCTCGACCCGCTCGATGAACGGCTGATAGCCGTGCATATTGACGGGATGTTTCGGTCCCACCCATGTCGCCGCCTTGCCTACCACCTTGGCGTCGGCCGGTCCGACACCGGAATAGGTCAACGCCACGACCAGCGCGAGCGCGGCAAATAAACGTGTCAGCATGTCGTTAGCTCCTTGTTGGACATTTCCTTCCGTCTACGAGGTGACCGTTATTCTTATTAAGGCCGTTGGCCATTCTCGCCAGGTCCGCCGGCGAACCGACACACCCGCAATCGTGACCGAATAGGCTAGGCATTGTTGGAAAGAAGCGCAAGGCAAAGGAACCGAACCGATCGGTCCATGCAATCGAACCGACCCGCGACGCCGCCAACGGCGAAGAAGATTGGCGGATATTTTGACGTGACTATTTCCAATGCGGACCGGGCGAAGGCGGTTCAGTTTTGCAGCGCGGCGGCGACGGCGTCGAGAAGCGCGCGGCGGCGAAAAGGTTTCTTCAGGCTATGGGACGCCCCCAACTTGCGCGCGTAGCCCAGCAGGTCGACGCCTCCCGCCTGCTCGGCGCCCGACATGGCGATGATCCGAACGTCGGGCGCTTGGCGGCGCAGATCCAGGATGGTCTCGATGCCCTCCTTATTGGGCATGAGGAGGTCGGTGATAATCAAATCGACGGGATCGGCGCGAAACAGGGCCATTCCCGCCGCCCCATCCTCGGCCTCGAGGATGTCATGGCCGGCCTCGTCGAGAAACTGACGAACCACGGCGCGAAGCGCCGAATCGTTTTCGATCACGAGAATGCGCGCCATAGCGTCAAATTTCCGGCAGCCTCACCCGTTCCGCGCCCATCCGGGGAGCGACGAATCGCCGGAACCGGACCGCGCGCCTCCCACACGATTTGGGTGTAGAAGCCTAACATATTACGAAGGGATTACGATGCGCTCTCGCATCGTCGGGTGATCATGCTAGTTTCCGGTCGCCGCCGGGAAACCCGCGCCCGCAGGCGCCCGCGGCTTCGGCCCCGACCCGCCCGACACTCCGAGGAGCTCCCATGACATCCCCCCTTCCCGAGCAGATGACCGTCGTCGAAATTCGCGAACCGGGCCCGCCGGAGGTTCTCGTGCCCGCGCAACGCCCGGTCGCGGGCCCGGGGCCCGGCGAGGTCCTGATCAAGGTCGCCGCCGCCGGGATCAACCGCCCGGACGTGCTTCAACGCCAAGGCGGCTATCCGCCGCCGCCCGGCGCGTCCGACATCCCCGGGCTAGAGGTCGCCGGCGAGATCGTCGCCCTCGGCGAGGGGGTGTCGGAGTGGGATCTCGGCGCGCAGGTATGCGCGCTGGTGACCGGTGGCGGCTATGCGGAATATTGCCCGGCGCCGGCAGTCCAATGCCTGCCAATACCCAAGGGGTTGTCGGCGGTCGAGGCGGCGGCCTTGCCGGAAACTTTCTTCACCGTTTGGACGAACGTCTTCGACCGCGGCGCCCTGAAAGCCGGCGACAGCCTGCTCGTCCATGGCGGGTCCAGCGGCATCGGCACGACCGCGATCCAGATGGCGAAGTCTCAAGACGCGAAGGTTTTCGTCACCGCCGGTAGCATGGAGAAATGCCGGGCCTGCGAGGAACTCGGCGCCGACCTCGCGATCAACTATCGCGACCAGGACTTCGTCGACGCCGTCAAATCGGCGACCGACGGCAAGGGAGTCGACGTCATCCTCGACATGGTCGGCGGCGATTATATTCAGCGTAACATCAAGGCCCTGGCCGTCGAGGGGCGGCTGGTCCAGATCGCCTTCCTCGAAGGCGGAAAGGCCGAGGTCAACTTCACGCCGGTCATGCTGAAGCGATTGACGATCACCGGGTCCACATTGCGGCCCCAACCGGTGGCCAACAAGGCCGCCATCGCCGCCGCGCTGCGGACGCGGATCTGGCCCCTGATCGATGCCGGCCGCATCCGACCGGTGATCCATGCCCGGTTTCCGCTCGACCAAGCCGCGAAAGGCCATGAATTGATGGAATCGAGCACCCATGTCGGGAAGATCGTCCTGATCACGTGAGCCCGCGCCCGCGCCTTAATGTCTTGGAAATAAACGCGATCCGCCTATAATTACGTCCGCCGCGCCTGGACGCGGCCGGGGTGATCGCAACAATCGACCGCATACCGACCGTCCGGTCGGGCCATGATGGCCCGTCTCTCGGTCACGAGGAGAAACCCTCGTCTCTCGGTCACGAGGAGAAACAATGGCTCTGCCGCTCATGCCCAAAGCGACGGCCGTCTGGCTCGTCGACAACACGACTTTGACCTTCGAGCAGATCGCGGAATTCTGCGGCCTGCACGATTTGGAGGTTCAGGCCATCGCCGACGGCGAGGTCGCCGAGGGGATCGTGGGGCTCGACCCGATCGGCAACGGGCAACTCACGCGCGAGGAGATCGCCCGCTGCGAAGGCGATCCCGCCGCGCGGCTGAAGCTCGCGGAATCGGACCTGCCGCGCCCCGAGGCGCGACCAAAGGGCGCCCGCTACACGCCGGTCTCGCGCCGTCAGGACCGGCCGGACGCCATCGCCTGGCTGGTGAAGTACCACCCGGAACTGACCGACGCGCAGATCGCACGGCTGATCGGAACGACCAAGCCGACGATCACGGCGGTCCGCGAACGCACACATTGGAATACGCCCAATATCCGGCCGCGCGATCCGGTGACCCTGGGTTTGTGCACCCAGACCGATTTGAACGCGGCGGCCGAGCGGGCGCTCAAGCGGCAAGCCAAGGAGCGCGAAAAGGCCGGTCTTCCGGCCGAGGCCGAGACCGATGCCGCCGAAACGCCGACCCGGCCGACCGGCACCTTCGCCGAACCGCCGCCACCCGCGCCGGCCACCCCGGCGGACGTGCCGCCGGCCGCCGAGGAGACGGATCGCGACGATACGACCCGCGAGCCCGAAGGGCCGTAGACCGGCGCCAGGCCGTCTCTGGGCCGCGGCCTAGGCGCCGGCCGGCTTCGGATATCCGACGGTCCGCAGGGCCTCGGCGATCTCGCCGATCACCGCCGGGTCCTCGATGGTCGCCGGAACCTTGTAAGGCTGATCGTCGGCCATTTTTTGAATCGTGCCGCGCACGATCTTGCCCGAACGCGTCTTCGGCAATCGCTGCACGACAATCGCCGTCTTGAACGCGGCGACCGCGCCGATCCGCTCGCGGACCATCCGTACCGCCTCGCCCGAAATGTCGGCTTCCGACCGGTCGACTCCGGCCTGCAGAACGAGCAACCCCAACGGCACCTGGCCCTTCATCGGGTCGGCGACCCCGACGACCGCGCATTCGGCAACGTCGGGATGGGCGGCGAGCACCTCTTCCATCGCCCCCGTCGACAATCGATGGCCGGCGACGTTGATGATGTCGTCGGTCCGGCTCATCACATAGAGATATCCGTCCGAATCCAGATGCCCGGCGTCGGCGGTGTGGTAGTAGCCGGGAAAATCCGCCATGTAGGAGTCCAGGAAACGGTCGTCGTTGTTCCACAGGGTCAGCAGCATCCCCGGCGGCGTCGGCAGTTCGACGCAGATGGCGCCGGTCTGGTCGGGACCGAGCTCGGCCTTCGAGTCGTCCAGAACGCGGATCTTCCAGCCCGGCACCGGCTTTGTCGGCGAGCCGTATTTGACCGGCAGCGACCCGAGACCGACGCAATTGGCGGCCATCGGCCAACCGCTCTCGGTCTGCCACCAATGGTCGATCACCGGCACCTTCACATGGCGTTCCGCCCATTGGATGGTGTCCGGGTCGCCGCGCTCGCCGGCGAGAAAGAGGGTCCGGAACCGCGACAGGTCGTAATCGCCGATCAATTGGCCTTGGGGATCCTCCTTCTTGATCGCCCGAAAGGCGGTCGGCGCCGAGAACATGGCGCAGACCCCATGCTGGGAGATGACCCGCCAATAGACGCCGGCGTCGGGCGTGCCGACGGGCTTGCCCTCGAACAGGACCGCGGTGGCGCCATGCAGCAACGGCCCATAGACGATATAGGAATGGCCAACCACCCAGCCGACGTCGGACGCCGCCCAGAACACCTCGCCGGGCTGGACGCCGTAGACGTTCCGCATGCTCCATTTCAAGGCCACCGCATGGCCGCCATTGTCGCGGACGACGCCCTTCGGCTGGCCGGTCGTGCCCGAGGTGTAAATGATGTAGAGCGGATCGTCCGACCGCACAGGCACGCAGTCATGGGGCGCGGCGGCCGCCATCGCCTCGGCCCAGTCGAGATCGCGGCCCTCGACCATGTCGGCCGTCGCCTGCGCGCGCTGGAGGATGATGCATCGCGCCGGCTTCTTGGCCGCCATCTGGACGGCTTCGTCCAGAAGCGGCTTGTAGGCGATGACCCGGTTGACCTCGATACCGCAGGACGCGGAGACGATCACCTTGGGCGCGCAATCGTCGATCCGGGTGACCAGCTCCTGGGGCGCGAACCCGCCGAAAACCACCGAATGAACGGCGCCCAGCCGCGCGCAGGCGAGCATCGCCACCGCCGCCTCGGGCACCATCGGCATGTAGATCAGGACCCGGTCGCCCTTGCCCACCCCTTCCGCCGCCAGCGCGCCGGCGAAGCGCGCGACCAGGTCGGTCAGCTCCCGGTAGGTGAAGGTCTGGATCTTGCCGGTGACCGGGCTGTCATAGATCAGCGCCGGCTGATCGCCGCGACCCGCCGCGACATGGCGGTCGAGGCAGTTCTGGGCCGTGTTCAGCTCGCCGCCGACGAACCAGCGATAGAAGGGCGGGCGCGAATCGTCGAAAACCTTGTCCCACTTCCGGGTCCATTCGATGTCCTCGGCCGCCTCGGCCCAAAAGGCCTCGGGTTCGGCGAGGGAGCGCGCATAGGTCTCGTCGTAGGACGACATCCGCCTCTCTCCTCCGCTTTCGATCGGGTGCCGCGACTCTGCGGCAAAGCCGCTGTCTTGAAAAGCGGCTTTGTGGCATGACAGGAGCACGGCGTTCGGCGTGGACGACCGACCCGATGCAACCAGGATCGATCAGAGGGCTCGCATGACCGGCATTTACGACACCCATCTCGGCCAGAACCAGGCCAATCATGCGCAATTGTCGCCGCTGGGCTTTCTGGAGCGTGCGGCGAAGGTCCATCCCGACCGGACGGCCGTCATCCATGGCGACGAGAGGCGAAGCTGGGCGGAGACCTACCGCCGCTGCCTGCGCCTCGCCTCGGCGCTGACGAAACGCGGGATCGGGACCGGCGATACGGTCGCGGTCATGGCGCCGAACGTCCCCGCCGCCTTCGAGGCCCATTTCGGCGTCCCCATGACCGGCGCGGTGCTGAACGCGCTCAATATCCGGCTCGACGCCGACATCATCGCCTTCATCCTGGACCATGGCGAGGCCAAGGCCCTGATCACCGACCGCGCCTTCTCGCCGGTTGTGTCGGAAGCGCTGGCCCTATTGAAGCGATCGCTTCTGGTCATCGATATCGACGACCCCCTGGCCGAGGGCGGCGAATTGCTGGGCGAGACCAGCTACGACGCCTTTCTCGACGAGGGCGACCCCGATTTCGCCTGGTCGCCGCCGGCCGACGAATGGCAGGCAATCAGCCTCAACTACACCTCGGGCACGACCGGCAACCCGAAGGGCGTCGTCTACCACCATCGCGGCGCCTATCTGAACGCGTTGGGGAATGCCGTCGCCTGGCGGATGCCGGCGCATCCGGTCTATCTGTGGACGCTGCCCATCTTCCATTGCAACGGCTGGTGCTTTCCCTGGACCATCGCCGCGCTCGCCGGTACCCAGGTTTTCCTCCGCCAGGTCGAGGCCGGGCCGATCCTGGACGCCATCGAGTCCCACGACGTGACCCATTTCTGCGGCGCGCCGATCGTCCTCAACATGGTGGTCAACGCGCTGGCGGCGCGCGCCACCCCGATCGGGCACAAGGTGTCGGTCATGACCGCCGGCGCGGCGCCGCCGGCGGCCGTCCTCGGCGCGGCGGCGGAGGTCGGCCTCGACATCACCCATGTTTACGGCCTGACCGAGACCTACGGACCGGGCGTGATCTGTGACTGGCACGCGGATTGGGACGACCGCCCGGCCGACGAGCGGGCCGATCTGAAGGCGCGCCAAGGCGTGCGCTACCCGACGCTGGAAGGGCTGATGGTGGCCGACCCGGCGACGCTGGCGCCGGTCGCGGCGGACGGCCGGGAGATGGGCGAGATCATGTTCCGCGGCAACACGGTGATGAAAGGCTATTTGAAGAATCCGACCGCGACCGACGATGCCTTCGCCGGCGGCTGGTTCCGGTCCGGCGACCTCGCCGTCTGCCATCCGGACGGCTATATCGAAATCAAGGACCGTTCCAAGGACATCATCATCTCGGGCGGCGAGAACATCTCGACCATCGAGGTCGAGGATGCGCTGTACCGGCATCCGGCCGTTCTGGAGGCGGCGGTCGTCGCCAAGCCCGATGAGAAATGGGGCGAAACGCCCTGTGCCTTCGTCACCCTCAAGGAGGGCGCCGCCGCGACCGAGGCCGAGATCATCGACCATTGCCGGGCGACCCTTGCCCATTTCAAAGCGCCGAAGAAGGTGATCTTCGGGCCCCTGCCCAAGACCTCGACGGGAAAAATTCAGAAATTCGTCCTGCGCGACCAAGCGCGGGACGCCTAGCGCCCGCCGGACGCGGCGAGTTAGCCGGTCGGTTCGCCGGCCTCCGCCTCCAGGCGGGCGATTTCGTCCTTGATTCGCAGTTTCTGGCGCTTGAAGTCGGCGAGGAGGATGTCGTCCGGATGCGGACGGGCTTCCTCCTCGAGAATCGATTGCTCGATACGCGCATGTTTCGCGGTCAAAGCTTCGATATGTTCCGACATCGCCATGACGCAAATCTCCTGTCAGACGGTTGATCCGCAGGCGGCAATCGCCTTCGATCAATATATGCCGAACGGGCCGGTTTTTGCAGGGCCCGAGTCACGAAAATTCGCCGTCAGTCGCCCATGCAAATCCCCAAGCCGCGCGCCGTATGAACCAGCGTTCCCTTGGGATCGACCGTTTGGGTCACATCGATGATATCGGCCAGCGGCACGTCGACCACGCCGCGTTGCTGCCAAGCGACCATGCGATCGAACCGGCCTTGGGCGACCAGATCGACCGCGTGAACGCCGAAAGCCGACGCCATCAACCGATCGCGGGCCGTCGGCGTGCCGCCGCGCTGAATATGGCCCAAGACGGTCACGCGGGTTTCGGCGCCGGTCAACTCCGCGATACGCGCGCCGATATAATGGCCGACGCCGCCATAGGTCCGGATGCCGCCCGCCTGCATGACCGTGACTTTCTCGCCGGCCTCGGTCTTGACCGCCTCGGAGACGACGACCAGCGAGAAGTTCCGGCCACGGCAGCGAATCTCGTCGATCCGTTCCGCGACCTTGTGTATGTCGTAGGGGATCTCGGGGATCAAGATCACGTCGGCGCCGCCCGATATGCCGGCCGTCAGCGCGATATGGCCGGCATCGCGGCCCATGACTTCCAGCACCATGACCCGATTGTGACTGGCCGCCGTGGGCTGCAGTCGGTCCAATGCCATGGTCGCCACGTCCAAGGCAGTGGCGAACCCGACCGAATTTTCGGTATGGACCACGTCATTGTCGATGGTCTTGGGGATACCCACTAGGTTCAGCCCCCCCTGCGCCGCCAGCCGGCGCAGAATCTTCAAACTGCCGTCGCCGCCGATGGCGATCAGGGCATCGAGGCCGAGCTCCCGGTATCCGGCGACGAACTCGTCCGAGCGATCGATTGTGCTGCCGTCGGGCATC
>Ga0070729_10005105_pt1 | contig 13815 bp, 9 predicted proteins | sample tdDd472_FD_66725 | JGI IMG/M metagenome (GOLD analysis project Ga0070729, IMG submission 66725) | Marine sediment microbial communities from the Atlantic coast under amendment with organic carbon and nitrate - tdDd47.2 | ecosystem: Environmental > Aquatic > Marine > Coastal > Sediment | place...
CCGAGACCATTTCCATCGCCGAGCCTTCCCCGGGCACCTATCGCGCTGTGGTTCGTCTGTATAACTTTGGCGAGTTTTACGACATCAGCGCTGAGAACCCGGTAACTGCCTTCCTGTCGGTGTATATTTCCGGCACGCCCTGTACCCCGCTGCAAATGCAGTTCTCTCAGAACACCGTCTACTGGAAGGCTGTTGACATTACCTGGCCGGCTCCTGCGGGAGATGCCTGTGCTGCCATGGAAGTCATTGACCTGTATCCCGCAAATGCCAACACCGCCGCCAACCAGTGCCTGAATACAAGCAGTGCGGATTGCCTGTTTGCCAATCCCTTTGATGCAGTTGTGGCGACGCATTTCGATCCCTGTGATACATCGCTGCCCCGCTCTATCTGGTGTGATTCCGAAGACGATCCTGACTGTCTGGAAAATCAGGCCTGCTGTACCGCTGAATAAGAAGTTCCGGTTCACCGGTTACGGTCTGTATGTGGTGCAACGCGAAGTTCTGCGTTGCACCACTTTTTTCTTTAAAGCTTCATGCGCTTGAAAAGTTCCTCGGGTATGGATTTTATCAACGCCATAATGCCGTACCAGTACCAGGGCAGATACACCTGATTGCGCTTCTTTTCAACGGCGCGGCAAATGCCCTGGGCAATAACCTCGGGCCCCACAAAGAGCCGGTTCTTTTCCATATCAGCGGTCATGGGGGTGTCCACAAACCCGGGCTTCACCGTCAGCACCTGCACCCCGGCGGGATGCAGCCGGTTGCGAAGCCCCTGCATATAAATAGACAGCGCTCCCTTGGCGGAACCGTAGACATAATTACTCTGCCGCCCGCGGTCACCGGCCACCGAAGAAATCGCCACAATGGAACCCTGCTTGCGTTCTTCCATGTAATTGGCCATATCCGTCAGCATGGACACCACACTCAAATAATTGATGCGGATGATTTCCTCGGCTTTGGCATAGTCCTGCTGTGCTTCCTGTTGTACGCCGTTGAGTCCGTGGGCGTACAGGGCCATGTCAATGGCGTTGTCAAAGGCGCTGCGGCTGCGTTCCATGATTTCACCATGGGTTTCAAAATCCCCAAGGTCCGCAATCACAATATCTTTAACGTCTCCGCCCCGGACTGTCAGATCACCGGCGATATCGTCCAGCTTGCTTTTGTTGCGGCCCACCAGCACCATGCTGGCGTTGCGCTCCGCCAGTCTGCGGCTTGTGGCCTGGGCAATGGCGGATGTCGCGCCCACCACCAGTACGTTTTTCTTTTGCAGTCTGCTCATGATTTGGTAACCCTCCGCCAGAAGCTGGATGAGAATTGCGGGTCGATATGCTCGGCAAAGGCCTCCCAGTCGGGATACGAGGCCGCAAAGGATGAAGGACTCATGATGGAATCCTTGGCCGGGTAAAAGCGCCCGCCGTTTTCCAGAACGATGACATCAAGGCTCTTGAGCAATTCAATGGTGGTGCGTCCGCGGTTGGGAAAATCAAGGGCCAGGGTGATTCCCTTAAAGGGGAAGGACAGCATGCCCGGTGACGGCACATCGCCGAATTTCTTCAGCACCGCTAAAAATGAGGCCTGTCCCGACTGCGATATTTTTTGCAGCACCGGCACAATGGCGTCAAGGTTTTCTTCCGGCAGCACGAACTGGTACTGATACATACCAGCTTTGCCATATATGCGATTCCAGTTGTCAATGCGGTCCAGGGGATAAAAGAATTTGTCATAGTGCATTAGCCGCTTTGAGTGCGGCTTGCGCTCCCGGGCGTAAAAGGCCTTGTTGAAAAGCTTCACCGTGTGCCGGTTCAACGTCATGTTCGGCAGATGAATGGGCACCGACAAATACTGCCGGGGCAGCTCCGCGCCTTTTTTGTGGTTCCCGGCATGGTGATTTCCCCGGATAAACAGGCCCCGGCCTTCGTTGGGCCAGTCCGCCAGGCAATCCACCCATGCAACGGTGTATTCAAAGGTTTCGTCGGATTCTGCGCTGATCCGGTAAAAGTCATCCAGGGTAGTGAACTTGATAACTTCGGAATCGATGTGTGGCGACTGCACCGGCTTGAGCTGAATCTCCGCCCAGGTGATAAGCCCCGTCAACCCCAGCCCGCCGATGGTTGCCCGGTACAGTTCCGGGTTCTCTTCCGCAGAACAAATTAGCCGCTCGCCGGTGGACCGTACCAGTTCAAACCGCAGTACATGCGTGCCAAAGGTTCCGGCAGCGTGATGATTCTTGCCGTGAATATCATTGGCAATAGCGCCGCCTATGGTGACAAACTTGGTGCCCGGGGTCACCGGTATAAACCAGCCCTTGGGCACCGTCAGTCGCGAAAGATCCTCCAGGTTTACACCCGCCTCGCAGGTGATTCTGCCGGTTTCGGTATTAAACTCCATAAAGTGATTCATGCCTGCGGTATCAAGCAACATACCTTCTTCGTTCAGGCACACATCGCCGTAGGAACGTCCCAGACCGTAAGGCAACATGGTGATTTCGCTGTCCTGCATAAAGGAGAAATCATCGTGCCGCCAAAACAGGCGTTTGACGTATTGCTTAAAATGAAAATGTCGTCCCCATGATGTATATACTGCCATGCTACCTCCTGTCCGGTTATGTCACGGACATACCGTTAATGCATCGCTCGCTGAGGCTGCGCACCGCTTCCCGCATCAATGCAATGCCGTCCAGCACATGCCAGGCAGCCAGCGGCAAAAACTGATACACCTGCAGCGATCCCATACCCAGCGCCGTGGTCAACACCTGATGCCCTGCGACAGCCTCAATGGCAAGCTGCAACGCGTATTCCGCGGAATCCGGACTCCGTGCGCCGTGGGGCTGCGGAATATCCGGCAAACCCGCCTGCACCGCAAGGGCCTGTTCTTCAGGCATACTCATAAGAATAATATCTCCGCTGAGCTTGACGATACTGGTGGCGCATGAGGTCAGCACGCCGCTGACTTCCACCAGCGCGTCCTGATTTGCCGAGGTTTCAAGCTGCTGCTCATCGGTAATCAGGGGCAGGCCCGTAATCTCGCTGAGTTCCTCAACAACCGACCCGCCAAATTCAATGGCGGTCTGGGGGTCCACATCCCGCAGGGCCATGCCAATGGCCACCACGGTAAGTGCATCCTTGCAGCGACCAATGCGTTTCCGGTTCTGGGCAACGGTCCCGGCCCAGGTGGACAGCAGATCCCGGGCGGAAATGACTTCGCCCTGATTGCCGCCGCAGCCCCGGACTTTTGCATCGCCGAGCTCTTCGGCCTTGCTCTGCAAGGTCTGCTCCAGCATACGAAAACGGTTAGCCAGGTGATCCAGATCCCACAGGGCTGCAACCCGCACCGCCACGGGAAAAATATTCCGGGTGGTCTGGTTGATGTTTACCGTGTGCACCGGATCAACAGGATCATACACGCCCCGCTTGCCGCCGAGAATCTCGTTGGCCCGGTTGGCAATGACCTCGTTAATGTTCATATTCAAGGCAATGCCCGCGCCACCGGAAAGCGGCGGCACCACAATGTGCCGGTCCAGACGCCCCTGATACAGCTCATCGCTGGCCGCCACAATGGCATCGGCAACCTTGGGATCAATATCCCCCTGATCCTTGTTGACCACCGCCACGGCCCGTTTGATGCGGGCAAAGGCTTTGATGAGCGACGGCGGGATAATACGGTTTGAAATCTGCACCGTGCGGCGCACCCGCTCGGCGTATGAACCCCACAGGGCGTCATCAAAAATCTCAACGCTGCCTAAAGAGTCTTTTTCCATTCTTGGCATGGATCTACCTTTCGTGCGTATTATTCGGTTTATATGCGCTGGAGATTTATACCACAGCCGCCATCAAAGTACAATCGGATACAAAACGAAAAAAGGGCAGACGCCGCAGCGTCTGCCCTTGCAATCATCCTAAGATGCTGAACTATTCGCAGCCCTTGGGGAAAATCCACGCCATGGGAGTGGTGTTTTCACCGGTCCAGGGCTCGCCCCAGGTTATGCCATCGGGGCTAACAAAGCTGTAGGCCAATGACGGCGACAGGGCGTCATCAAACAGCGGCAGAATCCAGTCGGTATCGCTGGACTGGTCGCCCACTATTTCCACGGAAATCCAGAACACATCGTCCGCAGAGAAGGACAACGGAGTATCAAGAACAAATACCTGATTATCCGGGTAGGTGGAGGATACCGCAACCACACCGGAACTCCACAGCACTTCGCCGGGAATGCCGTTGCCAATGGTGTGCACGCGGATGGTGAAGTCGGTATTGGCCGGGGCTCCTGCCTGGAAGAAGGCAGCCTCTACGGAGTGCAGGGTAAAGTCGTTCTCCAGAGGATAGAGGTTGGCTACCATGGTGCCCGGGGCGAACCCGTACACACCGGCCACGTTGATGTTGTTGTTGACAAAGCTGCCGGTGGGATCGGAACCTGTACCAGCACAGCCTGTGTCATTGACATAAATTGCAAAGCTGTCAACCCAGGTATGCACGCCATCGGTGATGGTCAGGCCCAGGATGCGGTTACCCGCCGTGGTGCCACCAAAATCGAGGTTAAAGGTGCTGTTGCCAGACACCTCGGTACCCATGGTGATTGCGCTGTAATCCACGCTTGCGGGGGTAACCAGAATGCCGGTTTCCCGGGGATCAATGGAAACCGTCAGGGCGTCACTGTCGGCAAGGCCAATGTTGGTCAGGGTAATGGTCAGGTCGCCAAATCCCAGTACCGTCAGGTTGTCATCGCCATCGGTGCTCACATAACGAATATCTGCGCCTTCGCTGCAACCGGCGGGCTGCATGAAGAAACTGGCGTCGGTGCCGGACCACTGGCTTTGAGCGGGTTCATACATGATACCGTTTTGCCAGCTTTCGCCGCGGCCACGGTCAATGGCCATGATCATGTAATTGTCGGCGTTGGTCTGGTCGGTTTCATACACAACACCGGCCCAGTAGTGTTCGTTGTTGCGCAGGCTGACGGCCTCGGTCAGGGTAAAGCGCTCAAAGTTCGGGAACTCAGCGGTGGGGGTTTTGGAAGCGGATTCGGCAATGATATCGCCGGGCACGCCCTCGTTATCGGCATACACAACGGCCTTGAAAGTGCCGGTGCCGGTGCCGTTGGTCAGGAATACGGCGTCAACGTGCATCAGGTTGAAACCATGGGTGGTAACCCGGTAGTAGTTCACCTGAACAGAATCCACCGCAGCCAGATACCCGCTAAAGAGGTTTCCGGCATAGCTTTCCGGTGCGTGGTTGTCGTCGGTGCAATATACGCAGCCTTCATCCTCTGCGCCATCGCAGTTGTTGTCTTCGTTGTCGCAGACTTCTTCGGCGCCGGGGTACACCTGATCGTTATCATCGTTGCAGTCATCACCGGCGGGGCAGGCAATGTCCACATAGCCGTCGTCATCGGCATCCTTGGGATCACCGGTGCAGACGCCACTGGCGCAGGTATCGTTCATGGTGCAGACATCGGTGTCGTCACAAAGCGTGCCGTCATCCACAACCGGGTTGGTGCAGGTGCCGCTTGCGGGCTCGCACACACCGGCCAGATGGCAGCTGTCCATGGCCTGGCACACGATTTCTTCGGAACCTTCGCAGGAACCATTGAAGCAGGTGTCGGTCTGGGTGCAGGCGTTGCTGTCATCACAGGGAGTGCCATTGTCGGAATCGGCATAGGTACACTGACCGGTTTCGGTATCGCAGACGCCAGATTCTTTGCACACGGCGGGGACTGCACACTGCACTGCGTTGGAACCGGTGCAGGTTCCGGCCTGACAGGTGTCAGTCTGTGTACAGGCGTTTTCGTCATCACAACCGGTGTTGTCAGCCTTGTTTCGCCATGCCTCACCGTTAAACACGGAATCGCAGTACTGGCATTCGTTATCCGGGTTGGCTACGCCATCGTTGAAGCATACTTCTTCAATATAGCAGAAGTTGTTTGCCACCGGATGGCCGCAGGTACCGTTTTCGCAGACATCAGAGGTGCAGTTGATGCCGTCATCGGCACAGGCACCGCCGTTATTGATGGGGAAGCAACCGTCACAGCAGGCGTTTTCGCCGGAGCAGGTGCAGCCGGAGCCAAGGCATACGCCATCGGAGCAGGCGTCGTTACCGGTGCTGCTGTTACCATCATCGCAGGCGGTTCCGTTGGCCTTGTTGGCATAGTCGCACTGGCCGTTTTCGCTGTTGCATACGCCGGGCTCGTGACACTGATCAGCAGCATCGCATACCACGGGATTGGCACCCTGACAGGTACCGGTCTGACAGGTGTCAGTGGTGGTGCAGGCGTCGCCGTCATCACAGGAAGTGTTGTCTGCCTTGTTGGCATAGTCGCACACACCGCTTTCGGTGTTACACACACCGGCTTCGTGGCACTGATCCGGGGCTTCGCAGACAACGGGGCTTGCACCTTCGCAGGCACCGTTGAAGCAGGTGTCGGCCTGGGTGCAGGCATTGCCATCATTGCAGGCATTGCCGTTGGTCCGGTTGCGCCACTGATCGTTGGCAAAGGTGGTGTCACAGTACTGGCAGGATGTGGCCGGGTTTTCCGTACCATCCTGGAAGCATGCGCCTTCAACCATGCAGAAGGTGTTCTGAATCACATGCTCGCACACACCAGCGTTGCACTGATCCGTGGTGCAGCTGATGCTGTCATCCACGCATGCGCCGCCATCGTTACGGGCAAAACAGCCGTCGCAGCAGTCATCTTCGGTATCGCATTCGCAGGGGGTACCGGCGCAGACACCGTCGGTGCATACATCGTTGCCGGTAGTCTCATCGGCATCATCGCACACCGTGTCGTCAGCCTTCATGGGTTCGGTGCATTCACCGGTGGCGGGCACGCAGGCGCCAGCTTCGTGGCACTGATCAATGGCTTCGCAGACCACATTATTGCTGCCTACGCAGAAACCCTCTTCGCAGGTGTCGGTCTGGCTGCAAAGGTTTTCATCGTCACAGGCGGTGCCGTTTTCCTTTGCAGGATTGGTGCACACGCCGGTGGCGGGATCGCAGGTACCGATGTCGTGGCACTGATCCTGGGCAACGCATTCCACAGAGTTGGAACCAATGCACAGACCATCCTGGCACACGTCGGTCTGGGTGCAGAGGTTGCCGTCATCACAGGAAGCGGTGTTGTTGGTGTGCTGACACTGCCCGTCGTCACCCATGGTGTCATCGGTGCAGGGATTGTTGTCGTCACAGGGATTTTCCACGGTGTCCACCTCGGTGTTGTCCACCAGGTCGATTTTATCCACAGTGTCTTCGTTGTCGCCGATCAGCTCATCAAGTTCAATGGTGTCGTCGCGGTCGATTTCAACCTCGTCGGTGTCAACGTTGTCAATGGTGTCGATTTCATCGATGCCGTCAACCGCGTCCACATCACCATCAACGTCGCCATCGGTGGGGGTGCTGTCATCGCTGCCGCAGCCAATCACAACAAACATTGCAGCCGCCATAAGCAGCACTGCAAGCCAGTCTCCACGTAGTGTCCTCATACTATTCTCCCTTATAACTCTTCCGGTCCTTACATATGCGACCTTCCGGTTTTGCCCGCCCGGACCGCCGCGCTCCTGGTACAATCTTCAAACAGTTTCCAACCGGCTGGGAATACTACAGATTTAAATCTTTTTTGCAAGTATTACCCGGCATTAAACACTTCTTCATGGCATACGACCCGCCACGGCATGCTTTATTCACATATTCCCCTTTAATTTTAGAAATTTATACGATTTTCCGGTATTCGTTGAAAACGCCCCGCCCTACTCTATTTCCAGCATGACCGGGCAGTGGTCGGAGCCCATAACGTCGGGCATGATTTTGCAGTCCTTTACCCGGGGCATGAAAGCCTCGTTAACGCAGTGGTAATCGATTCTCCAGCCCACGTTGCGCTCGCGGGACCGGGCGCGGTAGGACCACCAGGTGTAGTTGTCCGGACCGTCATCAAAGCGGCGGAACACATCCACAAACCCGGCATCCAGAAACGCGGTCATGGCTTCCCGTTCCTCAATGTAATAGCCGGGGCTGTTTTCGTTGGGCTTTGGCCGGGCAAGGTCTATGGGCTTGTGGGCGACGTTGTAATCGCCGCACAGAATCACGTTTTCCCCCTTTGCCACCATGTCGGCGCACAGGCGGGTGATATCGCTGAAAAACTCCAGCTTAAATCCCAGTCGGGCCCTCTCGTCGCGGCTGTTGGGAAAATACGCATTGATAAGATTGAAGTCCGGGTAGCGCAAAATCTGAACGCGTCCTTCATCGTCAAACTGCTGAACCCCCATAAGATCAAGGGTTTGCGGCTCCAGGCCTTCTTTTACAAAGGTGGCGGTGCTGCTGTAGCCCTTGCGCACACCGGAGGTCCACAGGGTGGCGTAGCCTTCGGGATGCCGTAATTTTTTGGTGACCTGGTCCGGCTGAATCTTTGATTCCTGCACACAGACAATGTCCGGCTGCTCCTGCTGCAACCACTCCAAAAAACCTTTTCGTTCCGCTGCTCTGATGCCGTTGACGTTCCAGGATACAATCCGCATGCTGAGTACCTCCGTTGCCCCAAGCCTAACCACACACCCCGGTGGTGTCAATCCGGGGTGAGGAGTTGCAAAAAAATAGTCCCCCCAGGCCTGACGCAGCGCGTTAACTGTCAATTTTATTTTACTAGATACTAACCAGAACATCGTATTTGCAAATTTTTCCTCGGGACGGAAATCGAAAAACTCGGGACAGCCCCGGTCCTTCCACGGGCCCGCCTCGGGAAAATGACGCGCAAAAATGGGCTAAAATCAATATAAAAACGATATATAGCAAAAAAATCGGAATTTGGTCCCGTGTTTTTGATTTCGCGGCCCGTGAAACCCACATGGGCGTCCCGAGAGATTCCTAAGCGCATTTTATCTTATTGTAGTGTTTTGCCCATTTTTCGCCACAAAAACGCCCCAATAGCTTGCGCCGGAAAGTATCTCCATATAACATGCAGATATACAATTATTTCGCCATTAAACCCGCAGCCCCGGCCACATGAGGTACAGATGAAAAACATCCCCGGAACCATCCTTGTCGCCATGCTTATAACCGCCTGCATGGTCATGGCCTGCGGGGATGAGGAAAGCCCGGTGGTACTGTGTACCGATATGCTGGAATACTACTGTGACCGGTACGAAGACTGCAATCCCGGCCCTGCATCACGGATCGAATGCCTGCGAAACGCCCATGAATCCCTGTTTCCCGGCAATTGGGACTGCGAGGATGTAAAGGCAATTGATCAGAAAACATATGATGAATGCATGTTTAAAATTAATGATTTGGCATGCGACGAAATGGCTGTCAACGGGCCAACATTCTGTAGCAGCGCCTTTGTGGTGCCCGCCCTACAGTGACAATATTTTTTACAGGCTATGCGAACAGCGTTGCAGGCTTCCGGCAACATCAGTGGTATCAACCATCAGATACTGCAAGGGTCCTTTTTGCCCGATGGCGGCGCAGAGCGCTCCGTTGATGTCGCCGCGCCACTGCCCGGTCATTTCAACGGTTTCGTGAATATGACCAAAGACCGACAGCAGGGGTTTTCGGCGGGCGACAAACGCGCCTATGGCCGGGCTGCCCACATGCATATCAAACATGGTCAGGTCAAAATCCGTATTATAGGGCGGCGCATGAAACAGCATCAGGCATTGATTCCAGTCCGTACCATCCGGTGGCATCAGACGCTCCATATCATGGGCAATGGTGCTGCGGTTCTCAAGCCAGGCCTGTCCGTCTCCGGCAATGGGCACCATGCCGTCGGGGTCGGAATGTTTGGGCGGATTGGGCTGCGGAGGGCGCTGCCAGCCCGGTGAGCCATCGAGTTTACACCAGTCCTTTGTGGGAAAGGGACTGTCGGGAACAAAGCTGTAGCCCGACACATACAGGCCATCAAGATTGTTCCAGTGACCGTCAAGGCGTTGTACATGGGGCAACCGCCCGATCATGCCCATAATATCCGGCAGCACGCCCAGAAGATCGTCATTGCCGCATTGCAGATACACCGGACACCCGCAGTCCTTTAGCATATATTCCAGTATGAGCAGCTCTTTACGCTGATCCTTCAGCCGGTTGGTGCCACCGTGGGCCAGAAGATCGCCACCGTTGAGCACTGCTCCTATATCCTCACGGGCAACGATATCGTTTATGGCGGCGTATTTTTCCCAGTCGCCGTGCACATCACTGGTAATCAGCAGCTTCATACGGACAGCCTTTGTCAGTAATTAAAGCTGGAGCCGCCGATAAACTCCCGCAATATGGATGTAGGCGGCACCTCTTCCACAAAAATGGGAACAAACAGCTCCACAAACTGCAGCAGGCGATAGGCTTCCACATAGGCCGGGGAATCCTGCGCCACCTCCAGCAGGTATCTGTGGGCATAGGGAGCAAGGGCTGCATGCTCGTAAATCAGGGCCGAGTTAAACATGACATCGGCGTCTTCCTGAAAGGGGAAAATCCACCGGCCTTCCCCGCGCTGCACCGAGGGCCACTGCTCAATGGTCTGTGCCGCATTATAGCCCCGGTATTTTCTGTCCCGGACAATACGCCGCAGCAGACGGGTATCGGAAGTGTTGATGCGATTGTGATCGTCGATACTCAACTGGGTCAGGGCGGAAACATAAATTTTGAATTTCTGTTCTGCGGGTATTCCGGCGGTAAGCTGGTCGTTCAGACCGTGGATCCCCTCGGTCAAAAGCACCTGCCCCGGAGCCAGTTGCATGGGAATGGTTTTGCTGCTGCGCTCGCCCCGCTGAAAATTGTATATGGGGGTCTGGACTTCCTCGCCCCGCAGCAGACGCTCCAGATGATCGTTCAGCAGGGGCAGATCAAGGGCGTCGATATGCTCCAGATCCAGGCTGCCGTCCTCATGTACCGGATTATTCACCCTGTTGATATAGTAATTGTCAAGGGATATGACCTTGGGCTGCAGACCGTTAACCCGCAACTGAATGGCCAGCCGCTTGGAAAAGGTGGTCTTTCCCGAGGATGACGGCCCGGCCACCAGCACTACAATGCTGTGACCGCTTTGTTTCACCCGCCTGGAAATACTGTCGGCAATGTTGGCGATTTTCTTTTCGTGCAGGCCCTCACCCACTTTGATAACCTCGGAAATATTGCCAAACAATCCCTGGGCATTCAGCAGCCCTACATTCCAGGTTCCCACCAGTTCGTTCCAGCTGCGGGTTTCCCGGTATACCTGAAACAGCTTGGCGGCTTTGCGCACCTTGCCGGGACGGCGACCGTCTTTGGTGGGAAAACGCAATAATATGCCCGGCATATAGGGCACAATGTCCCAGCGGGTAATGGCCCCGGTGCTGGATGCCACCGGCCCATGGGTCAGATCACGGAACTGCCGCAGCACCAGCCATTCGATTTCCGGGCGGGTATGCAAATCCAAAAGCCGGACTTTATCCATACGCTTTGCATTGCGCATATATTCCCGGGCTTCGTCGGTGGCCACCAGTACCGGCCTTAGCCGGAGCTTTGCATCCACAATCTCCTGCATTTTTTCCATTACTTTTTCGCTGAGATCCCGCATGGAATCCTTATCCCCGGGCAGCGCCGGGGCATCTTTGTGATGCGCTTTGATCTCGAAAAAGTAGCCGCCCTCAAGGGATTGTCCGATTTCCAGATCCCAGAAGGGATACAGTTCGGCAAAAGCGGCATACATGATGGCGCAGGCGGTCCGGCGGTAAATCAGCATGCCCTGACTGTGGCTGATATCCAGGGTCTCCACGCTACAGTTTGAATACACCCGGTGATACAGGCCGACACAGCGATTATTAACGATGGCCGCCAGGGGTTCCTCTTCGGGTTTTAGATGAGGGTGAAGGTTCAGCAGATGATGGATGCTGACACCGCTTTTGGTTTCTATCTCTTGTCCATTGATATGAACGGTGATGACTTTAGGCATAAAGACATTCCTCTGTTAAAGTAAAAAAGCTGATCAAACAAAACTATAGCAAAAACAATCCGGGGACTCAATGAATTCAACGGCCCCGGGATATTTAATCGGGAATATGCTTGACCAGCCACGATGGATACCCCGCCCCTTTTTTCCGCCGCAGCATGAATATTTCATTCCGGCAGGGGTCTTTTATTCACAGACACAGGAACGATGACAGGTGAAAACAGCATAACTATCGGAATTTCCAGCCGTTGCATGCACTTAGCAGCAATATAACATTGTCTCTATGCAGCGTCTGCTCCCGGTTCCGCCAACCGCTATCAGGGTTGACACTGTGTTCATGTAGTGTACAATCTCCTGAGAATATTGATAAGCAAAACAATCGGGTTAGTGCGACCGAACCACACAGGAGAGGAGCACATGAAACGTCTAAGTATCGTATGTTTACTTGCCGCCATCATGCTTTTGGGCATGATGCCCAAAGCCCAGGCCGCAGGCACCCTTATGGTGGACTACCGGCAGCTGTACAAGCAGGCCTCCCCGGGCGTTGTCTTTATCGCGGCTTTGTTTGAAGGCAACCAGGGAGCCAGTGGCACCGGCAGCATTGTCACCAATGATGGTGTTGTTCTGACCAACCACCACGTTATCTGGGATGACAAGAAAAACCGGGTAGCCCCGCGCATTTTCATTTTCCTGAAGCCCCCCCGGGTCACCGGTGAAAACGCCAACGATCTTAAACGGCAGTACCGGGCCGAAGTCCTTGCCTATGATAAAGGACTGGACCTGGCGGCACTGCGCATTGTCAACCCCCCCCAGGGCATACGCATTCTGCCCTTTATGCCCTCGGAAAACGTGGACATCGGCGCCCCTTCCGCCGCCATCGGCCATCCTGAACAGGGCGTACGCTGGACATTGACCACCGGCGCTATTTCCGGCCGGATCAACAACTTCAACCGGGTCAAGGGCAAAGACGTGTTTCAGATGGAAACCTCCATCAACCGCGGCAACTCCGGCGGCCCCCTGCTGGATCATCTGGGCAATATCATTGCAGTCAACACCATGATCGCCCGGGTTGGCGAAGGCGGCGTGGCCATCACCGACATCAACTTTGCAGTGCAGGGTGACGTTGCGGTCAAATGGCTGAAGTCAAAGGGCATCACTCCCTCGGCACAGTATATTGCTTACGAGGACGCCGAAAGCTCCCCCACGGTCAAACCCGTTGACAGCAAACCGGTACAGGCCCAGCCCAAACAGGCCACCGGTGTCCAGGTTCAGGCGCAACCCCAGCCCAAACTGGCGGATACCCCCCAGGCCAACGTAAGCGGCACCACCGTCAGCAAGCAGGAACAACTGAAACTGCAAAAGGCTCCCGGTGCAAAAAAAGGCCTGAAGCTGAAAAAGAAAAAAGAACGCCCCAAAGTCATTAGCAAAGAAAAATCGGGCAAATCCTATACCGAGGACGATTTCCGCAAGGTGGAAAAAGAACTCGACCAAATGATGAAAGAAATGGAATCAGATTTCGACCGGCGATAAACCGCAATTTGTAGGCCGGTGAGAGATTTACAGGTGACGGAAACGTTTTAGTGTCTTGAGACATGTAACTGACAAAAGGAGAAATCATTTATGAAAAAATTAGCACTGACCCTGGCAATTGTTGTTGGCGCAATGTTCGTGATGGCCGGTTGCGGCAAAACCGTGATTGTGCAGCAGGCTCCGGCCACCGGTCCCCAGTTGCCCGAATGGGTTATGAACCCTGGTCGAGCATTCAGCGGCGACAAAGGCAGAGTATTCCGCGCAGTTGGATCCCAAACAGGTATTAAAATTACAAGTCTGGCACGTAGCTCTGCCGGCGATGACGCCCGGGTGGAACTGGCCAAAATGTTCAACACCTACGTTGCTAGCCTAACTAAAAGCTATCG
>Ga0070729_10005108_pt1 | contig 13802 bp, 13 predicted proteins | sample tdDd472_FD_66725 | JGI IMG/M metagenome (GOLD analysis project Ga0070729, IMG submission 66725) | Marine sediment microbial communities from the Atlantic coast under amendment with organic carbon and nitrate - tdDd47.2 | ecosystem: Environmental > Aquatic > Marine > Coastal > Sediment | place...
CTTTGGCACGATGCCTCATATCTTCACTTCTGATATACAGAAGCTGATCTGAGGACATAACCAAATCCAGACTATGAGTCAGCCTCTTTATTTTTTGGTCTCAGAAGAAAATCAACTGCGTCTGTCAGTATGGTAGATTCTTTTATGCTCTTGGGAGATAGTGATTTCCCCTGTTCCCGAAATGATAGAAGTTCCCTTCTCATCCGCGACCAGTTGGCGCTGATTTCTTCCTGACTGTACCTCTCAAAATGATCGACCGCTGAAATGGCCTGGTCGATCTGATAGGGAGTCGAGAGCTTTGTCACTATGGTGCTTATATAGTCGTTGGACATAAAAAAGTGGATGGACGCTTCGAGAAAGGTCTGATTCTCCGATGTACGAATAAAATCAAAAAGTTCCTGCCGGGATTCAAAGAAATCGGTCCCGAAGGGGTTGAGAACTGCCAGCCCCAGATGGTGTTCATGAAAAGAGTGAACGACTTCCTTGTCGAAAAGAAGACGTATCCCAGAATGCCCCAGAGTGATACCTTCAAAGGAGTGTTGATCTATCAATCCGTTTATATCCTGTTTCCCCATATTGGTGGAGATAACGGCATGGCGGATGAGTCCCTGATCTACAGCTCTGGCAATTCCTGCCAGCAGAGATGAATCGCCACCGACTCTCAGCTGCTCTTCCGAACAGATCCGCCATAGTTGATAAAAATCCAGTGTTTCAACATCGAGAAGGCGGAGGGATCCTTCCAGATCCCGGAGAAAATCATCTCCGTTGGCCGCCATTGTTCGCGAGGCGAGATTGAAAGGGTGACCGGTGCTCTTCATTTTTGAAACGGCCTGAGCCAGCGCCCGCTCCCCTATACCACCGAAAGTAAAGGGAGAGGAGTCGAAATAATTCACGCCTCTGTCAAAGGCGTGTACTATGGCGGAACTGTACTTGTCCAGTTCCTTTTCATCGTGAAAAGCTGTTGTGGAAATTCCGAGAACGGAAACCATTCTGCCTGTGGAACCATATGGTCTGTACTGCATATACCGGTCCTAAACGTTGAACTTAAAGTGCATGACATCGCCATCCTGCACAATATATTCCTTCCCTTCGATGCGGAGTTTTCCCGCGGCTTTTATCTTTTGCTCAGTTCCCTCTTCAAAGAGATCATCGCAATGGAAGACTTCAGCCTTGATGAATCCCCTTTCAAAATCTGAGTGAATGACTCCCGCCGCCTGGGGGGCTTTAAATCCCTCATGAAATGTCCAGGCCCGGTCCTCCGTCTCTCCGACTGTAAAAAAGGTTCGCAATCCCAACTCGGTATAAGCCGTTCGAATCAGCTTGGAGAGCCCCGACTCGGCCAGTCCGGCTTCTTCCAGAAATACAGCTCTCTCCTCGTCGTCCTCCAGAGATGCAATATCGGCTTCCAGCCGCCCGCAGAGAACGATGGCCTGCGTCTGTTCCTTATCCGCTATTTCCTTAACGGTTTTAACGTACTTTGACTCACCATCGAGCCCTTCCTCATCGACATTACAGGCAAAAATCTGTTTTTTCTGGGTAATGAGATGCAAATCGTAAATAAGATTCAACTCCTCATCGGTAAGTCCGAGAGAACGGACCGACTCGCCGTTTTCCAGGTGCCCCTTCAACCTTTCCAGGAGGGGCGCCATTGCCAGGGCTTTCTTTCTGACATCCTTATCACCGCTTCTTGTAAATCTCTCGTTTTTCTGTATTCTGTTTTCAACGGTGGCCAGATCGGCAAAGGCCAGCTCGATATTAATGGTTTCAATATCACCGGCCGGATCGATTTTATTGTTAACATGAATGATATCGTCGTTCTCAAAACAGCGGACAACATGGACGATCATACCTACTTCACGTATATTGGCCAGGAACTTGTTCCCCAGACCTTCCCCTTTGGAAGCTCCCTTGACCAACCCCGCTATATCGACAAATTCGACAACGGCGGGAATAACTTTTCTGGTGGGTACCAGTTCAACAATCCTGTCCAGCCTTTTATCCGGTACATTTACAATCCCCACGTTGGGGTCTATTGTACAGAACGGGTAGTTCGCCGCTTCGGCTGGAGCGGAGGTTAACGCCGAAAAAATGGTCGATTTTCCCACATTGGGAAGTCCTACTATACCGCAATTCAAACCCATATATAATCCTTTTCTAATTCCTTCAGTTCAGTTTCAGGCGATACTACCACAGATTCAGGGCCTACGGAAACATATGGGAACCGAATCAGTCCCGAATTCTTTTTGATTTTACAAAGGAAGGACAGTCTCTTCCCGTATTCTTTTTTACTTCCACGGAAGGAAACTGCACCGTTTTGATTCCGAACATTTTACAGCCCCTGGGAAAGTTCACATCCCAGGAGACATAGTAATGTTCGCATTTCAGGCAGTTCGGAGCCCTATTGGCCATCGGCATTTTTAACATAGCTCTGGAGCAGCTGCACCAGATAATAGATCTGTTTATAATGCTTTGATATTTCCTGCTCGATGTTGAAATCAGCATGGGCTTCAAGCTCTTTCCAGTTGACTATGACCTCTCCGGTATTCTTCTTGTAGTCGTTCAGGGCATTCTTGAGATTTTTTCCAATGTTGATTAGACCGTTGGCCGAACGGTTCAAAATATCCCGGGCTTGAGTATTAACATCTTCGAGGGCTGTAACCAGCGCATTCATGGCCAGAGAATCGCGATCCGCCGTTCTGATGGATTTTTTTATCCTGGCTCCAAAAGGGCCGTCGTCGCTTAAGGACTCATCAAAGGCCAACAGTTCATCGGAAAGCGCCATAAGCTCATGAAATGTTTCGGAAAATTGCTGGGAGAGCAGATTGGTTGTCCATTTTCCCTGAATCAAAAGCAGATCGACAACCTTTCTGGCATGAGATTTAAAATAGTCGAGATAATAGGCCTTGAGGCAGTTTATGGCCTCGACATAAATAAATCCGCCCATCACTTTTTTCTGAAAGGAGAGGTTGGCCTTTTCCGTATAATACTTTGTCCTGAAAACATCAGTCCTGTTGAAAACGGCCATAAGCAGGGAGTCAATTTTCCTCGCCTTCTTCTCGTTCATAATCCCTTTCATGGTCTCTTCGGCCTTTTTGCGAACATCGTTGAGGTATGGCTCAACAATTTCCTGCGAAGACTTGGAGATTTTCACCGCGTAATAGGGGTCTTCATCGAGATGTTTGATCAGGAGATCAAGAAATCCGGATTTTACAAAATCCTTCTTTCTTTGGAGAACCTTTTTCCAGCCCTGAAGACTGATAACATCAATATTTCTATAGGTTTTTAGGATTTTAAAAATGGTTTCCCAGTCAATTGAGTCGTCGAGAAGGGGAAGAAGAACATTAAAATCCTTCAAGTCCTCCAGAATATACTCTCCACTGATCTCATCGAATTTGGGAATGTACTGGAACTCCCTCTCGGGCATGCCCGAATCAAACTTTCGCAGGAAAAAATAATAATCATAGTTTATAAAATCCTGAAAGAGCAGGAGATTGGTATAGAGTGTGTTGATATTCTTGACGAGGTTCATATCAAAAAGAGAAAAAAGCTGAACCAGTTCCTCTTTAACCATGGGAACAAGTTCCTTTATATCCATGGTTTCAGCCCTTTTCCTCAGAGACTCTTCACTGAGGTTCTCAAGCAGTTCCAGCTGTTTATCACTCATGAAGTTCACGATGAAAGCTTTCTTTAAAACACCGGATTTGTTGATGTTTTCCAGAAAAACCTGAGCGGGACCAACAACCTGGTATATTTCGTGAAAGATTTTTGCCAGGGACGGCTGCACCGAGTCTCCCCGGAGCCTAAAATATCTATTGTGTTTCTTCAGCTCTTTCCTGACCTCTTTGAGAAGTCTTTTCTTTTCCCTGTCCGGATCATTGTTGCCGAAGAGAATGCTAATTATTTTCTGAAAAAAACCAACGGCATCGCTGTCGTCATGCTGTAGAGGAATATTGTCATTACTCATAGATTAAATGTAGTATAAAATCCGATAAGCAGTCAATTAAAAGTGAAACACGGCACTAAATGAATTACAGAAATGACATTATGGAAAATTTCATAAACGAAGGATTTACCTCTCCCCGTTTCCTGAAGAGCACCGATGGGAAGGGAACCGTCGTTATAGCGGCCTTCCCCCTGCATATAAAGAGGAGAGCTGAAAAAGGACTGAAAGTAGCCCCCTTTGCAGCGGTGAACCACTACAGGGAAGCTGTATCGAGAATGAAAAGAATTGCACGTCTCCTGAGAGAGAGGGCCGCTTTGACAAAAGGGGACATAAGGCTTTTCTGTAACTCGACCCTGCCGGAGAAGCAATTCGCCACACTCTCCGGCCTGGGCTTTACGGGAAGAAACAGCCTTGTCATTACCAGAGAATGGGGCTCCAGAGTCATACTGGCCGGAATGATTGTGAATCTGGAAATGGAGGAAGATAAGCCCCTTGAAAAGGGCTCCATCCCGGGAGCACTCTGTGGAAGCTGTCGCCGTTGCATGGAATCCTGCCCGACAGGGGCGATAGAAAGTAGCGGCGTCATAAACCGGGACAAGTGCCTCCAATCCCTTACAACGGACAGCCGACAAATACCTGAATGGATTATGGAGAAATGGGGAAACCGCCTCTATGGATGCACAATCTGTCAGGACTGTTGCCCTTTCAACAAACCTGTTGCCTCTCCCGAACCGGATGGGATCGCCGGAGATCTGAACACACCCCTGACATTCGAATCAGTCCTGAAGAGCACAGAGGCTGAACTGAAACTAAGACTTAGAGGCACTGCTCTGGGTATGTCGTGGATTACAGCGGAGAACCTGAAGAGGAACGCTCTGATCTCCGCGTCATTCTGCGAAAATGCCCATGAAGCGGCCGCTCTCGTACCTCTTGTGGAGGTCTACTTGGACCACCCCGTTATTTCCTATGCCGCTTCATGGTCTTTAAAGCGATTAAAGAAACTAGCCGGAATGTAAGAAGTCCCAGGACTGCTCCGGCCATATCGGCGGCGAAATCCGCCAACTCCATAGCCCTCCCGACACGGGACTGAACAATTTCCAGCCCGCCGCCGAGAAAAGCACAGATTATTAACGTGATAATAATGCCCCACACCCCAAGGCCCCATTCCCGGAGGGAGAGAGAGAGAAAAAAGGCCAAAACCATATAAGCAGCACAATGGCCCAACTTATCGAAGTTCGAGATGGACGGCCCTGTGGGCACCGAGGAGAGAGAGAAATGCACAATGGCAATAGCCCACATGAGAGAAATACTTGTGTAGAGCTTTTTTTTCATTAATCGGAAGTCAGCAGCTGACCAAGGCTCTGCAGCTCTGTCATCCTCTCATAAACGGGAGGCTTGACATTGTGTGATTCCTTATCGAGCTGAACGACCCTCATGTAGAGATCGCTCACATCGTCGGCAAGAACGCTCATATTGGTCTTCAGGTTATCTACAGCCAGCATCTGAAGGATTTTCTCATCTCCCGGGGCCTTACCACTAAGAGATCCCCGCAGATAGGGATAAACGTCCTTGCGGACCTTGTATATATAGGTGGCCAGAGCCAGGATTCCCGCATAAAGTTCATCAAAACGATAACCGTGCAGTTTGAAGGATTCCACCTTCTCCGTTAGGGGCTGCATGGCCAGCCTCGTGTTGGGGGGCAGATCCATTGAAATGAGAGCTGTGCGAACATAGCTATTATTAATACTGCTTTTAAAATGTTCAGCCAATCTCTCTATAACAGCGATTGTCTGCATGTCTTTTACAGGCAATTTCCGACTCCAGTGCTTTTTTTTAAAACTCAGTATATCCTATTGTTCTTAAAAAAAACACCCTGTTTCGTACCCCTCCTGAGTATTTCTTCCCGGAGCCTGTTATATATAATGGTCTTATCCAGCATGGCACCAGGCACATCATGACGCTGCCGCGGCGTATCGGTGGTCAGACGCATCACCACGGTTTCGGGAGGAATCAACTCTATGGCATCGGCCAGATAGCGCACATGGCCGGCGCTCGAGGGGATGGCCATTTCTCCGGCGTAGAGTTCCCGAAAGAGGGGTGTATCGGAGGGTATGTGCAGATTGTGAAACTTGATTCCCTCCGGATTCAGGGAGGCCAGATAGCGAACCGTATCCATCATCATCGGGTGGTCCTCTCCGGGAAGGCCGAAAATCAGGTGGACGGCGATTTTTAGGCCGTAGGATCTGAGCCGCATAAAAGCCTTCTCAAACTGATCACGGTCGTGCCCCCTGTTTATCCTTATCAGAGATTCGTCGTGGGATGTCTGTAGTCCCAACTCCACCCAAACGTCGAAATTCCCCCTTTTATAGGAGGAGAGGAGCCGACACGTCTCTTCACTGAGGCAGTCAGGTCTGGTAGAGACTATCAACTCACTGAAATTTCCCAGGGCGAGACTCTCATCGTACAGTTTTTTCAGCTCTCCAACCGGGGCCCAGGTACTGGAATAAGCCTGAAAATAGAGCATGAAAACTTTTGCGTTGTACCGGGATTTCAGGACTTTAAGATTCCTCTCAACCTGCTGGGCAACATCCTGTTCAGTCTCCCCGATATAGGCGGAGCGTGAGCCGAAACTGCTGCAGTAGGAACATCCCGGCAGATTGCGGTCAATTCCCCTATTGGGACAGGAAAAACCACCGTCGATGGAGACCCTGTAAGCGGTCTCCCCGTATTTATCCCGCAGGTATCGGCTGTAATTGAGAAAGGGTTCAGTACTCACCATTCCATTATCTTCCCAAAGGGGTGTGCTATGCAAGCGGGATTGACAGATCCCTTACTCACGCATACATTATCTCTATGAAAAAGCCTATCCTCATACTGCTTCTCGCCCTTCTCCTTTTCTCCTGTGAAAACAGCAAGACCATTGTTCTCTGGAGCGACAGGGAGGAGATGGCTGACGCCGTTGAACTCTACAACAGAAGCGGCACGGAATACAGAGTTATATTCCAGTACAGGGAAGACCTGGTCTCTTCGTTTTTCAAAGAGGAAATGCAGCCGGATATCATCATTGGCGAGAATCTCGCAAACATTGCCATAAAAGAACGGCTCACCGATCTGGCAGTTGTGCTGAAATCCGATAAATTGGATCCCGACTTTCAATCATCACCCCTTTTCTCAGGAACGGAAAGCGGCGACTACCAGCCTCTTGTCCCACTGGCCTACTCTCCCCTTATTGTCACCTATCAAAAGAACAGCAAGCGGGTAACTGCAAATGGCATTGACCTGGAAATAGAGGAAATCCGGGACCTTGGAATCAGCTTTAACGAAGAAAAGAAACGCGGTTTTTCCCCCTATTGGGGCGATGATATGCTCATGGCCTTTCTCGACCTGAACGGAACCTCTTTCTCTTCAAGCACAGCAAATTTTCTGCAGTGGAACAGCAGTCAGCTGGACAGTTCCACAGCCTACCTCAAGGAGTGGACCGAGCTTAACGGCGGAAGGGAGGCGATGGATACCTTTAACGGTAAATACATGTACGACAACCCTCTGAAACTCCTTAAAGAGGACAGAATACTTTTCTCTTCCTACGATCTGGAACGTTTTATGAAGCTCTCCGACTCCATGAACCGGATACTCGATTTTTCCTACATTTCCCACAGAGGGCGAATCCACCCCGGCGCAGTAGTCTATGGAGGAGTAAACAGAGAAAACCGCTCAACAGAGCAGTCAATCCACTTTATGACATGGCTGCTGGAAAAGGAGAATCAGGAAGCTATTATTTCGTCAGCCATCAAAAACGGAACGGGTAACTTCGGCTTTCTCGGAGGGCTCTCCTCTTTCGACAGTGTCAACCGCGACATTCTGACACGATATTACCCCGGTCTATCGGGGAAAATACCCTTTTCCTCCTACCTGTTCGCCTATACGGAAAAACCGGTGGAATACAACAAAGTCAAGAAGGGGTTGATTGTGCCGTGGTTGAGAGAAAACAGGCTGGAGAATTCCGAGTCTTTGGAAACCGCGCTCGAAAAATGGAGGAAGCTGCGGATTCCCTTTTAATTATTTGACAACAGAACTTTTTCAATATAATATTGATGACTATAAGATAATATTATGGAGGTATACCGTGGCAGAAGTAATTCTGGAAAATGTATCCAAGGTATACGACGGTAATGTAAAAGCTGTCGACAAAGTTAACATCCACATCAACGATCAGGAATTTGTTGTATTGGTCGGACCTTCCGGATGTGGTAAATCAACAACATTGAGAATGGTTGCCGGTCTCGAGGACATCACAGATGGTGAACTCAGAATTGATGGCAAGAGAATGAACGAAGAGGCCCCCAAGGACAGAGACATAGCGATGGTATTCCAGAACTACGCTCTCTATCCCCACATGTCGGTTTACGACAACATGGCCTTTGGTCTGAAGATCAGAAAGTATCCCAAAGACCAGATTGAAAGCCGTGTACAGGAAGCTGCTCACATCCTCGACATCGAAGAGCTTCTGGAAAGAAAACCCAAAGCCCTTTCCGGTGGACAGCGACAGAGGGTTGCCGTAGGTCGTGCTATCGTACGTAAACCTAAAGTATTCCTTTTCGACGAGCCCCTTTCCAACCTCGATGCCAAGCTCAGAGTTCAGATGAGAGCGGAAATTTCCTCTCTCCACACAAGACTCAGCGCAACAATGATCTACGTAACCCACGACCAGGTTGAAGCCATGACAATGGGTGATAAAATTGTTGTTATGAAAGGTGGAGTTATCCAGCAGATCGGTTCTCCCCTCAAACTCTACAACGAACCTGTTAACAGATTTGTTGCCGGATTCATCGGATCTCCTCCCATGAACATCGCTGTTGCGAAGATCGTTGAGGAAGGCGGAAAACTGATGGCCAGAGAAGCCGGTTTTGACGTTACCATCACCGGAGCCGTTGCGGAAAAAATGAAAGCTTACGTAGGCAAAGAAGTTCTGATGGGAATCAGACCGGAAGACCTCGAGTTCACAACTAAACCTGAAGCGGGTAACAACCTGAAGGCAACAGTTGAAGTTATCGAGCCTCTCGGAGCGGAGACGCACCTCTTTGTTAACACAAAGGATCACTCAGTTATCGCAAGAACAGCTCCCGACAATATCTTTAAAGTTGGAGATGAAGTAAACTTCACGCCCAACCTCGACAAGATACACTTCTTCGATCTTGAAACAGAAACATCCATTCTTTTTTCATAAAAAAAGAAGAAGTAAAAAAGTCGGTCTTCGGGCCGGCTTTTTTTTTCTTCTCACCTTTTTATGAATGGAAAGGTTGTTCATTGATTTACCTGACAGATTAAGTTAAAATTTAACTGAGCCAAGAATGAAAGACGATATACAAAACATTAAAGAAAAACTGACAAGCAGATTGAACGAACTGGTAGATCATACGGAACAGATATATCTCGACCTGGGAAGGGATTATCCCCTCCTGCTGCAGGAACTGAACAGGAGTGTCAGTGAATCGTCCCATTCCGCGGACAGCGAGAGCAGATGCGGTTCCTTCGATTCAATCGATACAATTATTGCCGAAGTATCTCAGATTACGGCCCAATTCAAAAACTCCCTTACCTCCCTGTATAAAAGAGATGGGGAGTTGTTCGAAATAATCGAACGGGGAATCTCCGAAATGGGTGTATTGTCCGGCGTTATCGACAACATCAAGGAAATATCCATTGAAATGGAGCTGATTTCCCTTAACGCCATGACCGTTGCCCTGAAATCGGGAGCCGCCGGCAAGGCTTTTTCATTCATCACCGACGAATTGAAAAAACTATCGGCCCAGACAATTCGCCTGACCGACCAGTTAACCGGAATCGGAACAGCCCAGCTGGACCGTTTTGAAAAATACAGAAAGAAGATTTCCGACGCGGGAGAAAAGCAGAAAAGTCTCAACCTGAGACTCGACAGCCACCTGGAGCACCCCTTTACAACCTCAAGCATGGCTCTGAAGGATTCCAATGAAATGATGCTCTCTCTCTCCCGTAGCTCGAAAGAGGTGCAGCCTCCCCTTATGAGGATCATGCAGGAAATACAACTCCAGGATATCATCAGACAGTCAATTGATCATATATACATATCTCTCGACCAGTTTCAGCCTATTGACAGCAATTGGACGGAAGAGAAAAAACTCGATGAGCTGGCTTTCAGGAAGATGCTGCCCGACTTGTGCTTCTCTGTTCTAGAGGATGTAAAAAGGGAAATCAAGGGGAGCCAGCAGGTCTTTGAAGAGCAGTCGGCTCTGGTCAAAAGGCTCCTGGACACTCTGGAATCACAAAGAGTTGATTTTATCTCCTCCAATCTCGACACGGAGCGGGGAGAAGGAAAGGGCATCAACGCCTTGAGAAGAGAGTCGGCTGAGCGGATTGAAGAGCTCATAAGCGATGTCAATGAGTCTATCAAACTCAGTCAGGAGATATCAGAAGAGGGTACAAAACTGATCCGCGCCCTCCTTATACTTCAGAGACAGTTTCTCTCCTTCGAACCGATAATTACCCGGTTTCACAACATTATCGTCGCTTCCAAAATTGAAGTGGCAAAACAGGCTGCCCTGGGAGACATGAGGGGAACCGTATCGAATATGACAGATCTCACTGAGGGTATAGACAAAGATATATCCCGGGCTCTCGATACTATAAAGCACTTTTTAAAAACGACAGAAAAAACAATCGGAGCCTATTCCCTTCTGATACAGAAAGAGATGCCCGAACTGAAAACCCTGACCGCCCGAACGGCGGAAAATCAGATAAGGCTGAACGAGATAACCGACTCACTGGCCGAATGTCTTCGCTCTTTCCGCCTTTTTACCCCACGGTTCTTCACCCTATTTGAAGAAACAGACCGCAACCGGAAAAAACTGGCGGAGCTGGAAGAGGGAATAACCCACATGGAAACCCTTCTCAGCACAATAAGAAACAACGCCGATGAGGGCTACAAGCTTTTGGGTGGCAATATTGAGGTAGAAAACTGGACGATACAGAACGAACGACTTAAGGGAATTATCGATAAGTTCACAATATTCACCCATAAAAAAACAGCCTCTGACCTGGCGGGTAGTTTTGTGGAAGCAGAAGAAGTCGCTGAAAGCGGGGAAGTGACATTCTTTTAATTTTCTCAATATTTGACGAGGGAAATTGTACATGGTAGACTTCCATCGGAGGGCAAAAATGAAAAGAACCTGGATATATGCTACATTTATTTTATTGCTACTCATAACTGTCGGATGTAAATCCGATCCGGAAACTCCACCGGAAGAACCAGTCGAGGAAACAATTGTCGAAGAGACGGAACCTGTCGTAGAGGAACCGGTTAAAACTCCTCCTCCCAAGGAGCCAGAGGAAACAGTCGAACCAGTCAGTGCCGAAGACATCCTCGCTGCCGAGGAGGCGGTGAAAAAAGCCGATCAGGCAGGAGCTCAGACCTATGCGGCCGATTTGTTCCTAGAAGCCAATGAACTACTGGAAGAAGCGAAAACAATCGCTGAAAATGATCCCGATAGATCCCGGGAGCTCCTGAATGCTGCTGTAGGTAAGGCCAACGAGGCGTACCGCCTTTCGGTTGATGCTCAGGTTTCTGAAAAAGTGGCAAAGCTAAGAGAGCTGGAAAGCCGCCTGAGGGAAATTGAAGCCCAAAAGTACGCTCCTGAGGATTTTAGAGTTGTACAGGACAGGGCGGACAGATTAATCGCATTCCTGAACAGCGAAGATTATGAAAACGCCGACAGGCAGTACTATTCCACACTCAGGGCCATGCAGAATCTCTACGACACCATCGACAACAATATTCGCTGGATTAAGATTCTGGACCGCGACACCACTGCCTATATGAGTGAGGCGGAAGAGAAGGAAGCTTTTCTCTGGGCATCAGAAGAACTGGAAAAAGCCAATTACAATTATTCCGACGGGATTTCCTCTTTTAACAATTACAAGCTTTCGGAGAGTGAGAAATACCTTAAAGAGGCAAAGTACTGGGCTTTTACGGCCATTCGCCTCAGCGAAAAGAGAAAAAGACTAAGTCAGACAGACAGCCTTATGATGGAAGCCTTGAACGAACTCGAAAACGCCTCGCGAAATCGCGTTATGGAGAGCGATGGAACCATCAGGGAAGCCTCTCCCTGGGAAGGGAAACAATTTATCGAAGAAAATCCCGCAGAAACAACAGAAGCCGAAGAGTATGACGAAGAAGGTTCTTCCCTCAAGGATTACGATCCCGATGCGGAGAAGGTAGAATCCGAAGATAGCGCCATGATCCTGAAGGGAGCAACGGCCGTTCTGGGAGATGAACAGTCCATGACGCTGCTGGAACAGGCTATCGAACTCTGGAAACAGGGTGTCAAGGCAAGGGCCGAAGGCAAATTCGATATAGCTGACGAATACTTCAAACAGTCGAAGGCTTACTCCGAAGCTTACTCGGCCAATGCTATTGCCAATGAGTACGTGGTACAAAAACGGGACACCCTCTGGGCTATAGCAGCCATGAAAGAGCATATGGGAAACCCCTTCCTCTGGACGAAGATCTGGAGACGCAACAGTCTGATTATCGAAAACCCCGACCTGATCTATCCCGGACAAAAACTAATTATCCCTCCCAAATAAGGAAAAGTATTTAAATGATTAAAAAAGCAGCCTTCCGGCTGCTTTTTTAATCATTGGACAAAACTGTCAAAATACTTCACAAGCTTTCCGACCAGCTCCTTTTTAAGAGCCTTTTCCATTTCAACATAGGCCCTGTTCCGGACATCGGAATCCGACAAAGCGGAGACTCTGTCATTTTCCTCCAATGATACAACCGGCGAGCCATGCTCATCGGTGATATCAATCTTAAGGTAATACTTGAGATTCTCGTACTTATTGTCCAGCTCCACTTTTTCAAGAGAGAGAGCTCCCTGAACCGACAGCAACCCCAGTGGATCCAGGGTAAAACCCAGGGAAGTGAGCTCTTCGGCGATCAGGGCTTCCACTTTTCCCTCATCATCATTCTCGATAAAGATCCGGAAGGACATGTTCTGGGCGGTTTCCCTTCTGCTGTTCCTGATATCGTCCAGATCATAAGTTAACATGACCGTACGGCTCATCATCAGGTTTATGATTTCCAGCTGCTCCTTAAGAACCCTGTTGGCCTGAGCTACCACATAGGCCGCATCGAGATAGGCGTATTGCCTCAAACGAGAACTCTCAACTTCGAACCGCCCCAGAAAAGAACGGATCGTCTGATCGTTTTCCTGAATTCTACCGCGGTAGATCTGAGCCGTCATCTGCCTGTCGATGTAGGCAATAACGTGTACCTGCCCCAGCTCATTAGTCCACGATTCGCCGAAGTTGACATTGATCAACTCCTGATCGGCGAGCTGGGTGATGTTCTCATCAAAGCTGGTCTCTTCCGATGCCTGAATGGAGCCACCCGACGACAATTCTTTATATCGCGTCTGAACCGTGGTTTCCACTTTTATGGAAGTTTTAAAAATCTGGGCCAGTGAAGCAGCGGCATTTCTTTTCGCATCCTTCAGAGAAGCTCCCTGACCAATTTCGACCATGTAGTCATCTTCGGGATAGAGACTGTATTTGTCATCCATCCATCCCGGTCGGCGGGAGGATGATCCCGTCATCGTGATGCAGGAGGATAAAAGCAGTGCAACCGCCAGAATCCCCACTGTCTTAATATACTTCATAATGCACTTTCCTATTGAAAAACAAAGCTCTGCACCAGATTCAGGGAATTGGGCTGAATATCAATCGTCCCTTTGTAATCCCTGAAAATTTCTCTGTTACCTGAATAATAGACCAGCTGGATATCATGAGGCCCCGGTGTTACCCCGATCTCCCCCGTATAGGCATG
>Ga0070729_10005110_pt1 | contig 13794 bp, 15 predicted proteins | sample tdDd472_FD_66725 | JGI IMG/M metagenome (GOLD analysis project Ga0070729, IMG submission 66725) | Marine sediment microbial communities from the Atlantic coast under amendment with organic carbon and nitrate - tdDd47.2 | ecosystem: Environmental > Aquatic > Marine > Coastal > Sediment | place...
AGTCCCAGCGACGCCGGCAGCCCGTGCGCGATCTTGTCTTTGTAGGCGTGCGCGTTCTCCATCATCGGCATCGGCGTCAGGGTGGAGAGGATCCACGCCAGCTCCGTCACCTCGGGCACATCGACCTGCGAGAAGAGCGTCGTGTGCTCGGGATCGAGTCCGATCGCCAGGTAATCCGCTGCCGCCGAGAAGCGGAAGCCGCGCATGGTCGCGGCGTCCTGCACGGTGGTCAGGGCGTGATAGTCGGCGATGAAATAGAACGCATCGTGCTCGGCAGCGAGGCGAACGTGCTCGCGCATGGCCCCGAAGTAGTTGCCGAGATGAAGGATGCCCGAGGGCTGAATGCCGGAGAGGATCCGCATGGCGGGCCAGTGTACGGCAGGCGGGGATCTTCCTCGCGGTACCATGGCCGTCTCATGAGGGACATTGATGGCTGAAGCCGGTACGAGCGCTGGGCGGTGGATCTGGGCGGCGTTGACGTCGCTTCTCGTAATCGGGGCCGTGGCCTATCCGTTCTTGCGCGAGATGGATGCGGCGACGAACCGGCCGAGCCACGCGGAAGCCGCTCCCGCAGCCGAAGGTCCGCGCGTCGAGATCGGCAAGCAGTTCTACGTGCTGCTCGGGGCCGTGGAGGTCGCGGGTAAAAAGGAGGACGGCGCGCGCTGGGACGTCGGCCAGCCCGCGCCCGACCTGTTCTACGAGGTGCGCTGGAAGGACACGGTCGTCTTTCGCTCCAGCCGCAAGGACGACACGCTGCTCGCCCGCTGGAACGCGGGGGGCATCGACGTCACCGATCTGCTGCGCAAGGTCTCGGTGGACGATTCCATCGAAGCGGCGCGCATCACGGTGCGCGAGGGCGAGTCGCTCGAGTTCATCGTGTGGGACCACGACATGGCGTCGGACGACGAGGTGGGGCGCTGGAACGTGGCCACGACCGCGTTGCGAGCCGGCGTCGAAGTCTGGTCGCAACCAGCACCCGGCGTCGTCTCCGCCCATTGCCGCGTGATTCCGATCGATGATGTCGACCTCGGGACGCTGACGAAGTGAACGCAATCGCGCGCTCGACGGTGTTGGATCCGCTGGTCTGGATTGCGCACATCCTGTTGGGCGTGGGCCTCGCCGCGCCGTGCATGACAATTACGCCGCGTCTGGGGGCGCACACGGGGCTTGCGCAGTGGCTGGGCCTCGTCGAAGAGCCGCGCACATACTCGATCCTCTCGGGGATTCGCGTGCTCCTGCGGGGAGACGGGCTTTGGATCGGCCTGCTGCTGCTCGTGTTCAGCGTGCTGTTTCCCGTCCTCAAGCTCATCGCGCTCCGCGTGGCGATCTCGGCCGGCGCGCCGGGTCGTCTCCATCGCGTCCTCGGCAGCGTGGGCAAGTTCTCCATGGCGGACGTGTTCGTCGTCGCGCTGATCGTGGTGGTGTCGAAGTCGTTTCCGGGCGGAACGACCGTCGAGTTGCGGTGGGGGATCTACGCGTTTGCCGGCGCGGCGTTACTGACGATGATCCTGACGACGCTGGCGGACCGGCGCTCACGAACCGTAGATCACGAGGACGCCGCCGTTGTAGAGCAAGTGCATCAGCATGCCGGGGTAGAGGCTGTCGCAGCGGGCGCGCAACCAGCACAGGTAGAAGCCGCCCAGAACGTGGAACGGAAACCCGATTCCGACGCCGTGCGCGAGGGCGAACAGCGCGCCCGTGGTCACGATGGACCCGGTTCGGCCGTATAGCGCGGCCAGTCGCCCCTGAACCAGTCCGCGAAACCCGAGTTCCTCGAAGATCGCGGGAAACACCGCGATCACCGCGAACGACCAGCCCCAGCCCAGCACCTTGCGGTACTCCTGGAGCGGATCCGGCCCGAACTCCATCCCGAGTCCGTCCTCCAGGAACATCATCCACAGCGCCACGAGCCCGAGCGCTCCGGCGGCGGCAACGACCGCTTCGATGTACGCGGCCATCGGCTTCGGCTGCTTGAGCGCCGCGAACGTGTAGTGCACGGCGCCGGCGCCGATGAGCAGGACCAGCAAGCCCGACGCGAGGTCCGCGAGCGGCATGTAGAGCAGCGCACGTTCGTCGCCCGCCCAGAAGTGCAACAGCAGACTCGGGATCCAGAACGCGAGCACCACCGCCGCCAACTCGAATGCGAGCCGCGAGGTCCACCGTCGTCGCGTATCGAGGTTCGCGTGGCGGAGTGTTCCCTCCTGCATCGGCAGCGTGGTGGGGACGTCGTGGATTCGCTCCATGGGGCCGGGCGCGTCGCGATAGCCAACGGAGATATCGACCTGGCTCGACGTGCGCACACTGCGCGGCGAGACGATCGCGAGGTCCTGCTCCGTGCGGGACAGCGCGCCCTGCTCCTCGGGCAGCGCGGGCACTTCGATCCACGCACCGCACTCGCAGCGCAGGCGATGGCCCGCCAGCGACGTGCCGATCTTCCAATCCATGGCGCAGGCGCCGCAGACCGCGTCGATGCACGGATCGGGCGGTTGGGGCGCGGGCGGCCAGTACCGCACGCGCCGCTCGGGGTGCATCGGGTCCCCGGTGCCGGTCACTGTTTGCGCTCACCCTTGGAGAGTGAGAGACGGACCCCCTTGGCGCCGATCCGTCCCCGGATCTTGGCCACCGCGTTGCCCTTGGGGTCCTCGACGAGCGCACGCAACTCGACCTCGGCGGACTCCATCACACCCCCGTTCGAATCGAGCAACTGCACGTAGACCTTCTGGCCACCCTCCAGGATGCTGAGGGCAAGCTGCAGCGATCTCTCCTTGGCCGCCGCGCGTTCGGCCTTGATGTCGTCCACCGTCGCGGGGTAGGCCGCGCCGCGGGCGATGGTGATCTCGTAGTTGCCCCAGTTCCGGTCGATGGTGACGAACAGTCGTTTGCCGAAGGGGCCGTTGTCGATCTCGAGTTCCGCCGGTGCGGCCGCCAGTACGCGGTCGAGATAGCCGCTCTGCCAGGCGATCAGGCCGAATGCGACCAACAGCGCCAGGCCGAGGGGCACGACTTTGCGCCACGCCACGGTTTGCACCGGTACGTGCGCCGTCTCCTCCACGAGTCGCGGTCGAATGCGGCTGACTGGATGGACGCGGCCGTCCTCGATCGCGATCAGGGTCTCCACGACCTCGCCGGGGTGGATGGCGGAACAGTGCAGTGTCGATTCCGCGCTGTGGGCATCGTCGCTCGCGTCGATCAGCTCCTGGAGTCCATCGATGAGCCGGTCGAGTGCGTCCGGCGTGGCCTTGGAACCGTCCACCGGTCGATCGTCGAAGAGGATCGAGTGGCGCCCTCCGTCGGCATCCAGCTCCGCCTGCGCGAGTCCGATGCGGTTGATGCGCGCGACGATCTGCTGCAGCGCATGGTAGTCGCCACCGCGCCACTCGAGGATGCCGCCGAACAGCAGTTCCTGGGCGGGCCCCTCGGGCAGGCGGCGGTCAGTCACCCAACACCCGCCGCAACTTCGTGACTCGCCGGATTTCAGCCCAGTCGGCCATGGCCGCGCACCACACCAACGTGTCCTCGTTGAGGCGCGCTTCACGCCAGAGTTCGTGGAGCCGAACGACGCTGACCGGCCCGATGCGCTCCTGACCCTGGAGGTAGTACCACTCCGTCCCGTCGTCCTGGACGGGCGCAGGCGGCTGCGGCGGCGTCGGGATCGCCGCCTCGGAGATGCGCGTCTGCTCGCCTCCGGTGTCGAGTCCCAGCGCATCATCGTGGACGTCGAGTCGGTTGATCGTTGCCTCGTGGCGCCGATCGGCGACCGTTCGGTCCTTGCGCAGCCGTTCGCGCAGCCGTCGATTCTCGCGCCGCATGCGCTCCTCGCGCTCCGCCTGTACTTTCAGGTCGGGCAGGACGAGCACGAGGATGATGCCGATGCAGGACGCGAACAGCCCCACGAAGAACCATCCGACGGCGGATCGGCCACGGCTATGCGCGATGGCTGCGCATACCGCCCCAAACACGACGGCAATGATCAGCTGTACGATAAAAGTAGCCTCCGGTCCCATCGCTGGTCGTCCCTCGTGTTGTTCGTTAGCGAGTCAGCCGCACGATCCACGCGGCGAGAATTCCAACTGCGAAAAAAACGTGCCCCTGTCGGAGCAGCAGCGCGTGCAGGCGCGCGCGGCGTGGATCGAATCGCATCCACAGCCGAACCGCGATGCCGAGCGCGCACAGGACGGCGATGACGATGCCTGCCGGATGAACGGTCCACGCCCGGTTCCACTCGCCCTGGACCGCCAACGCCGTGCCGCGGGTCAAGCCGCATCCCGGGCAGGCGTGCTCGCCGGCCAGCAGACGCACGGGACAGGGGGTCGCCTCCACCCCGAAAACCGCGGCGTGGTTCTCGTCGACTTCTGCGACGGCGCCCAGGAGCAGCGGGAGCACCAGGACGACGAGCGGCAGCCGCGATCGACGTGCTCGCTTCGGGGTTCGCTGCGTTCTCTCCATCCCTGAGCTGCGCATCTTAGCAAGTTGTTGCGGTGGCTCGGTCAAGAGCGCGGGCTGTTGTCGCCCACCTGCTCGCGCGTCCACGCCTCGATGTCGCGCGCGAGCTGCTTCGTGTCCCGCACCGTCATTCCGGCGGTGGGGATGGGATCGCCGATCACGGCATCGACGCGGCTGGCGCGCGGCAGCAACTGGCCCTTCGGAAGAGCCGTGGAGGACCCGATGAGCGCGACCGGCAGGATCGGCACGCCCTCCTGGACCGCGGTCAGGAACGACCCGCGTTTGTAGCGCTGCACGGTTCCGTCCGGGCTGCGCGTTCCCTCGGGAAACAGGCACGCGGAGAGGCCGTTCTTGAAGCGCGCGGAGAGCAGGGCCAGCACCTTCTTCGCCTCACGGGGATTGTCGCGCGGAATCGAGAGATGCCCGGCGAAGTGCATGCCCCAGCCCATGACGGGGATCTTGAAGAAGAACGGTCGTGACAGGAAGTGGAAGTCCACCGGCATGGCGGCCGCCATGGTGCCGATGTCGATCATCGAGGAGTGGTTGGCCACGATCATGAAGGGGCCGCTTCCCAGGTTCGCGGGCTTGTGCACGACGATGCGGATGCCGAAGCCCCACAGCATCGTCCGCGCCCACCAGCGCGTCATCTTCGCGCCGATACGCGGGTGCCGCCCGAAGATCCGGATGAGGAAGAGGAAGGCGCACGCGACGGTCGTCGAGAGCGCCATCACGATCAGGCCAAGAACCAGCCGCATGGGGGGAAGGTACCGGATTGGATCGCCCGCGTCAGGTGACGCTGATCACAACGCGCCTTTCGCGCGGCTTGTTGTCGAAGTCGACGAGGATGACCTGCTGCCAGGTTCCGAGGATCGGGGAGCCCTTGGCCACGGGAACCGAGATCGACGGTCCGAGCAGCGCCGCCCGCACATGGGAGAAGCCGTTGCCGTCACCCCAGCGCCGGTTGTGCTCGTACACGGCGTTGCGCGGGGCCATCCGCTCCAGCGCTGCCTGCAGATCTGCCACGCAACCCGGCTCGAACTCGATTGTCGTAACCCCGGCCGTTGCTCCCGGCGTAAACACGTGGGCCATGCCGTCGTCGATCCCCGCGCGCTCGATCGCCCCGCGCAGCTCCTCTGTCACGTCGTGAATGGCGCCCTCGCCCTCGGTGCGAACCTCGATTTCCTCTCGATGCATGCGCCTAGCTTAATCGCTCCGCCGTTCGTGTAGCCTTTACACGAACTCGCATGAAGCTCGCACTGGCACAGATCAACCCGACCGTCGGCGACTTCGAGGGCAATCTTGTCCGGATTCGCGAGGCGGCGCGTTCGGTCGAGGCGTCGCTGGTCGTGTTTCCCGAGCTTGCGGTATGCGGCTACATGCCGCGCGATCTCCTCCGGGAGCCCTCGTTCATCGACGCATGCGAGCGGGCGCGGGACGTCCTCGTGGCCGATCGTGAACTACCGCCGATATTGATCGGGTGTCCGACGCGCGCGGACGGCGTCGGCAAGCCGCTTTGGAACAACGCGCTGCTGATTCGCGACGGCCAAGCGCAGCCCATCGCGAAGCGCATGCTTCCGACCTACGACGTATTCGACGAGCGTCGCTATTTCCGGCCCGGACCGCCGAGCGCGCCGATCGATATCGACGGGACCATGGTCGGGGTCACGATCTGCGAGGACATTTGGACCGGGCCCGTCTATCCGCACGATCCCGTCGCCGATCTTGTGGCGCAGGGAGCGCAGACGATCGTCAATCTCAGCGCGTCGCCCTACTACAAGGGCAAGCCGGATGAGCGCCGTGCCGTCGCCCGCGCCCACGCTCGAAAACACGGCGTCCCCTTCGTCCTCTGCAATCTGGTGGGCGGCAACGACCAGTTGCTGTTCGACGGCAATTCATTCGCGCTCGATGCAACGGGTGCTGTCGCCACGCACTTGGCCCACTGCGGCGAAGACGTCCGCGCCCTCGACGGCAATGCCGCGGTGCCTGACGACGATCTCCGTGCCGCGCTGGTGCTCGGCATCCGGGATTACTTCCGGAAGACCGGGTTCACCCGCACCGTGATCGGCATGAGTGGAGGTGTTGACTCCTCGCTCGTGGCCTCGTTGGCCGCGGAGGCGCTCGGTCCCGACAACGTGCTGGGCATCGGGATGCCCGGCCCTTTCAACGCGCCGATGAGCCTCGAGGACGCGCGCCTGCTGGCCGACCAGCTCGGCATCCGCTTCGACGTCCTCGCCATCGACGAGCCTTTCGCGGCGTTCCGCAAGCAGCTCGGCTCCACCTCGATCGGACTGCCCGAGGAGAACCTCCAGGCGCGCATTCGCGGCGCGTACCTGATGACCGTCGCCAACCGCGACAACGCACTCGTGCTCGTGCCCTCGAACAAGAGTGAGCTCGCGATGGGTTACTGCACGCTGTACGGCGACATGGTGGGCGCCATCGCGCCCATCAGCGATTTGTACAAGGGTGAGGTCTACGCGCTCGGACGCGACTGCAATCTCCCCGCGCGGATTCTCGAGCGCGCGCCCTCGGCGGAGCTTCGCCCCAACCAGACGGATCAGGACTCGCTGCCGCCTTACGACGTGCTGGACGAGATCCTGCGACTGCACCTGGAGGTTCGTCTGCGGCCGCAGGAGATCGAGGCGCGCGGGTTCGACCCCGAGGTGGTCGCGCGCATCCTGCGCACCGTTGCGCGCTGCGAATACAAGCGGCAGCAGGGCGCGCCGGTGCTCAAGGTCTCCCGCAAGGCGTTCGGGCTCGGGGGACGGCGCTTCCCGATTGTCGAGCGGTTCGCGGGAGGCTCGGCGTGGCGTTGAACAAGGTTCCGCTGCGCGTTGACCTCGTCATCTTCGGCGTCCGCAGTGACGAGCTGCAGGTGCTGCTGTGGCGCCGCGCCGAGCCGCCGAACAAGGGGCGCTGGTCCTTACCCGGCGGCTTCGTGCACAAGGATGAACCGCTGGAGCAGGCCGCACGCCGCGTCCTGCATGAGAAGACCGGATTCACCGAGGACGTGTACGCCGAACAGCTCTACACGTTTTCCGAGCCAGCCATGGACTCGCGCGGGCCACTGGTGTCCGCAACCTGGTTCGTCGTCGTGTCCCCGACGCGGCAAAGCCCGGACGGCACGTTTCACCCGGCCGGCAGCGCTCCGTCTCTCGTGTTTCATCACGACAAGGTGCTCGCCAAGGGTGTCGAACGGTTGCGGACCAAGACGGAGTACTCGACCGTTCCGCTGCGTTTCCTCGAGGAGCCGTTCACGCTTTCCGAAGTGCAGGGCGTGTACGAAGCTCTCCTCGGACGCGAACTGGACAAACGCAACTTCCGCCGCAAGTTCCTCGCACTCGACGTCCTCGAAGAGGTCAAGGGCACACGCCGCGAGGGCGCGCATCGCCCCGCGCGACTCTTCCGGATTCGCGGCGACCAGCCTTATCTGCTGCGCGAGCGCGGGATCCTGTTTCCGTTCTAGGAGTCGTCCTTCTTCGGGTTCATGTCGAACGGAATCGTGGGTTCCAAATCGGGCTGCGGCTCGATGCAGATGACCTCGACGCCCGCCTCCTCGAACAGCAGCCCCGACAGGTTGTCGTTGTAGCCCTCCTCGTAGACGACCTTGCGGATGCCCGCCTGGATGATCGCCTTCGCGCAGTACGAGCACGGGAACAGCACGCAGTAGATGCGCGCATCGCGGGTGGACACGCCCTCGTACGCCGCTTGCGCGATCGCGTTCATCTCGGCGTGCGAGCAGCGCAGGCGCTCCTGGTACGTGCCCGACACGCGATTCGGGTCCTGGCAGAAGCAGCCCGCATCGCAGCCGTGCCGGGTTTTCTTGGGCGCACCGTTGTAGCCCGTCGAGATGATGTGGCCCGCCTCGGAGGCGATCACGCAGCCCACCTTGCGGCTCAAACAGGTCGAGAACTCCGAAAACATCTTCGAGATGCGCAGCAGGTGCATGTCACGGCGGTGCTCTTTCTCGGCGCGGTCCATCCCCGAATAGTAGCGGGGATCCGGGACGGGTCACTTTCCGGGGTGAATCCGGAGGTTCGCGGCGTTGTTAGACTTCACGTCCCATGCCGGAAGCCCCGCGCGACACTCTTGGACGTCCGATCCGCGATCTCCGCATCTCGGTGACGGACAAGTGCAACTTCCGCTGCGGCTACTGCATGCCCGAGGAGATCTACGGGGAGGCCTACAAGTTCCTGCCCAAGGCGCAGATCCTCTCCTACGAGGAGGTCGTGCGGATCGCGCGCGCGGCCGTTGGGTTGGGCGTAAAAAAGCTGCGCATCACGGGCGGCGAGCCGCTGTTGCGCGCGGACCTTCCCGACTTGATCGGAATGCTGGCGTCGATTCCCGGTGTCGAGGACCTGAGTCTGACCACCAATGGCTATCTGCTCGCCGGATTCGCGCCGGCTCTCAAGGCGGCCGGCCTCGATCGCGTCACGATCAGTCTCGACACGATCGACGAAGAGATCTTCAAGCAGATGTCCGGGCGCAAGTACGGGCCTGCACCGGTACTCGCCGGTATCCAAGCGGCGGCGGATGCGGGCCTCGGGCCGATCAAGATCAACGCGGTCGTGCAGCGCGGACGGAACGATCACACGCTCCTCGATCTCGTGCGTGAGTTCCGCGGCACCGGGCACATCGTGCGCTTCATCGAGTTCATGGACGTCGGCAACCTGAACGGCTGGAACCTCGAAAGCGTGGTGCCCGCCAAGGACATCGTGAAGATCATCGGCGATGAGTGGCCGCTGGAGCCTGTCGATCCGAATTACGCCGGTGAAGTGGCGCAACGCTATCGTTTCGCCGATGGGCAGGGCGAAGTCGGGATGATCACATCGGTCACACAGCCGTTCTGCACCGGGTGCACTCGCGCCCGCCTGTCACCGGAGGGCAAGCTCGTGACCTGCCTCTTCGCGAGCGACGGCCACGACCTGCGCAAGGTGCTGCGCGACGGCGCGTCGGATGACGAGTTGCGTCAGGCGCTCTCCGACATCTGGATCGCACGCACCGACCGCTACTCCGAGACCCGCAGTGCAAACACCGATCCCGGCCCGCGCAAGATCGAGATGTACCACCTCGGCGGTTAACCCGACGTACCCACGGCGCCGTGCATACGTCGGGTTAGCCCACCTTGAGCGCGCTCGCGAGGGCGCGAATGTGATCGGGGCCGACGCGACAGCAGCCGCCGATGAAACGTGCGCCACGCTCGCGCCAGCCGAGCGCGAGGCGCGCGAACGCGGCCGCATCGTTTTCCCCGCTCCACGTCTTCGTCGCGGCGTCGTAGTCTTCGCCGGAATTCGGGTAGACGATCGCGGGCACGTCGCTCGCCGCCCGCAGTTCGTCGAGCAGGGGGTCCACGAAGCGTGGGGCAGTGCAGTTCACACCGATCGCGACGACGTTCGGCACACGGGCGCAGCGGGCGGCGATTTCACGGATGGGGGAGCCGTCCCGCGCGTGTTTGCCGTCCCTGCAGCTAAAGCTGAACCACGCGCGGGTTTCGGGGTGGCGTTCCGCAAGCGTAGCGAGCGCGTCCGCTTCGTCGGCAGAGGGGATCGTCTCGCATGCCATCAGATCCGCTCCGGAAGCCGCCAGTAATGCCCATCGCTCCTCGTGCCACTTCACGAGCGCTCGGCTGTCCATGCCCGGGTAGTCTCCGGTGTACTCCGCCCCGTTGGCCAACGCGGCTCCGTAGGGACCGATGCTGGCAGCGACGATGCGTGCGCCCGACTCGCGTCCCAGGTCGACGGCTCGTTGCAGGATGGCGGGTGTCACTTCGGCCGCGGCCGGGTCCGCCTGGTAGGTCGCGGTGATGACGCAGTCCGCTCCCGCTTCGACGTAGGCGCGGTGCACATCCCGAATCGCATCCGGGTTCTCGATCAGCACGCGCGCCGACCACAGCGGATCGTCGAGATCGAATCCGCGCGCTTCCAGTTCGGTCGCGAGGCCGCCGTCGAGAATCGTCATCGCACGCATGCCGTAGCATGAGGCGCTTCGCGATGGAAAACAACGAACCGGCCGCCGCCCTTCAGGGACTCTCCAAGAGTTACGGCGATTTCGCTGCCGTCTCGGAGGTCGATCTTGTGGTGGCGCGGGGCGAACGATTCGCGCTGCTCGGGCCGAATGGCGCCGGCAAAACGACGACCATTCGCATGCTCATGGGCATCCTCGAGCCTTCGGCGGGCAGCGCACGCATCATGGGCCACGACTGCTTCGCGCAGCGCGCCCAAGTCATGCGTCACGTCGGCTATCTGCCCGACGAGCCGATCTTCTACGACTATCTGCGGGGGCGCGAAGTGCTCGAGTTCGTCATGCGCATGCGCGGTCTCGCCGACAACGGCCCGACCGCAGCGCGCCGCGACGCCCTGATCGAGCGCTTCGAATTGGGGGACGACCTCGAGGAGTTCGCCGTCAACTACTCGAAGGGCATGAAGAAGAAGCTCGCGATCATTGCGGCGCTCCTGCACGAACCGGACTTCCTCATTCTCGACGAGCCGACCAACGGCCTCGATCCGTACGCGACGCGCATCTTCCACGATCTGATCCGCGAACAGTCCGAGGAGGGCCGCAGCGTCCTGTTCAGCACGCACCTGCTCGATCAGGCGGAACGCCTCTGCCATCGCGTCGCGATCATGGAGAAGGGGCGCATCGCCGCCCTCGGCACGCTCGACGAGTTGAAGCACGGCCTCGCCCCGGGCGGCACGCTTGAGGATCTCTTCTTCCGCGTCACCGCGCGAGACCACGACTCGTGACCGGTCGGGCTCCGGAAGATCGCGCTCCGGGAACGCTGCGCGTGGTTGCCGTGCTGGCGGGGTGGTCCCTGCGTCGCACGTGGAGCCGCATGCGGGCGCGCGCATGGTCCCGCAAGAAAAAGGGGGGGGACGCGCGGGGGGGGACGGCACGCAAGGGCGGACGCTCGTTTGTCGGACTCGCCTTCATGGCCGCGCTGTTCCTCATGCAGGGCTTCCTGATGTCCTACAACTACACCTACCTCGTCGTGAACCACGTCGAGCGCGAGGCGACGCCGGAAGGAGAGCGCCCGGTCTACGAATTCATGGAGTCGCGCGTTTGGGTCGAACGCGCGCCGGTTGGTGCGGTGCTGCGACCCTTCGCGGTGCTGTTCACGATCCTGATCGTCGCGATCCTGTTGTTGGCGCTCGGCACGTCGAACGCGGAGCTTTCGCAGGTCGGCTGGAGCATGGAATGGCTGTTCACATTCCCCGTGCCCACGCGCGGCTTGTTGCTGGCGAAGATCGGTGAGTACGGCCTGACCTCGATCTTCAGTTGGCTCACGGTCTTCCCGTTGAGTTCGACGATTTTCTGGAACGCTGGGTGGGGGGCGTGGGGACTGCTGGCCGGCGCTATCGCGACGCTACTGGTGGCGATGTCGATCGCCTCGGTGCGGGTGCTGATCGAGACGTTCCTGCGGAAGAGCTTCCCGCTGCACCGGGTCAAAAACGTGCAGGCGCTTTGCACGCTAGGGGGCACCGTCTGCCTCTTTGCCGTGTTCGGTTTGTTGGCGCGCGGCAAGCCCCCCGAGCTGTTGTTTCGCGTGTCCGACGCAATCGGAACCGCGCTGCTGTACCTCCCGACAGGCTCGATCCTGCAGCTCTGCGTCTCGATCGGTGGGGGGCTCACGCTGCTGGGCTGGTCGGTGTTGACGATGGGCCTGTGCATGGCGGCGTCGGAGAAACTGATTTCCGATGGCCTGGTGTCGGCCGGCGGTCCCTACCAGGGAGCTCGCCGCAATCGTCGCAAACGGAGCCGGAGCATCGGAGGCATCCTCGGCAAGGATCTGCTGCTCCTCCGGCGCGACCGCAACTTCATGATGCAGACAATCGTGCTGCCGATCCTGATCGTCGGATTTCAGCTCATTGTCAATCCCAGCTTGATGGGTTCGGGGGCGGGACGCACGGTCGCCGTCCTCGCGTTCGGCGTCGGCGCGTATGTGCTCGCGTTCGGTGGTTTCTCCGTGCTCACCGCCGAGCGGAATTCACTGTGGCTGCTGTTCACGCTGCCCCAGCGCCTGGATCGACTGTTCCGGCGCAAGGCCACCCTCTGGGCAGGTCTGGCCGTGCTCTATGGAGTCGCTGTGCTCGCGATCGGATGGCGACCGACCGGATCCATGGAGGCGATCGCGTGGCTCGCCCCGCTCTTCGCCGTGTGCGGGATCGCGCTCCACGGCTTTCTCGCCGGCGCGATGGGCGTCCTCGGAGCCGATCCGTTCGAGACCGAGATCCACAAGAAGATGCACCCGGAGTGGTCGCTGCTCTACATGCTCGTGGCGGCCAACTACGGCGCGACGTTGGCCACGGGCGATCTGTGGTCGGTGCTGATCCTGCACGTCGTGTTGGCCTTCCTTGTGTTCTCCATGTGGGATCGCGTCCGCGCGCGCCTGCCGTACCTGCTTGACCCGTCCGCCCAGCCGGTGCGCCGCATCGAAGCGAGCGACGGCCTCATGGCGACGTTCCTCTTCTTCTGTCTTCAGCAGATGATTCTGTTCGGGGCGGTAGCCGCAGGCGTCGCCCCGTGGGTAGCCACGACGTTGGCCTACGGCGTGGCGGGCCTGTTCACGCTTGTTGCCGTCTTCTACGTGTTCTGGCGCCGCGGCGTGAGGCGAGTGGTTCACGATCTCGGGCTCCGTTGGCCTCGCCCTGCCCCAATCTTCATCGGGATCTTCGCCGGTGTGCTCACGGGGTACCTGGCGGCGTTCTATCTCGAGCACGTCTCCGTCGCGCGTGAGACGTTTGAGCGTGGGCAGGAGTACCTCCGCGAGAACCCGCAGTGGCGTATGCCGTCGATCATCCTCGCGGTGGGACTTGCGCCGGTGGTCGAGGAGTTTCTGTTCCGTGGGCTGCTGTTCCGCGGGTTGCGGCGCACGCTGCGTCCGGCATTCGCCGTAGCGGCAAGCGCACTGCTATTCGCCGTGGTTCATCCGGTCGTGTCCGTGGTCCCCGTGTTCGGACTCGGCGTCGCGACAGCCCTCGTCTTCTGGAAGACGCGCATGATCTGGGCTTCGATCGCGACGCACGCCACCTACAACGCCATCGTGCTTTTGATCACGGTGGGCTAGACCGCGAGCATGCGGTCGAGGGCCAGCTTGGCGTCGCGCATGACGTCGTCGGGGAGAGTCACCTCCTCGGCAGCGTCGAAGTCGCGCACGGTGTCGTACAGGTTGTAGAGGTTCACGCGGTACATGTTCGGGCAAAGCGAACGGGACAGCGTGTGCACTTCCTTCTCGGGGTTCTCGAACGCGAGGCGGTGGATCATGTTGATCTCCGTTGCGATCGCGAACTTGGCGCCGGCGGGTGCCTCCTCGACCTTCGTGCACATCTGGCTGGTGGAGCCGCTGAAGTCGGACGC
>Ga0070729_10005111_pt1 | contig 13790 bp, 7 predicted proteins | sample tdDd472_FD_66725 | JGI IMG/M metagenome (GOLD analysis project Ga0070729, IMG submission 66725) | Marine sediment microbial communities from the Atlantic coast under amendment with organic carbon and nitrate - tdDd47.2 | ecosystem: Environmental > Aquatic > Marine > Coastal > Sediment | place...
GTGAAGATGCTCACCAATTGATTATAGATACGGGGTACAAGCGGATGGCGTTCATAGAGCGGTTTTTTGGCATCAACGGTCATCTGAATACCGATGCGTTGAGCCGTGTGCAAATCATCAAGCCGTGCCCACAACAAAATGCAACGCCAATAATCAAAAAATAGTACCCACCACGGTTCGTTGAGGGTATCGGCTAATGCACGAGCAGTCAGTAGACGACTGTTACATTCATGCGGATCGGTTTCGTTGCGATCCCATGCATCATGAAAGAGACGTGGAAGATTTCTGACTTCAGGGTTTGCGTGATAATAGCCTTGATTAAACCAATCCCAGATATTAGTTGCCATCACGCTTCTCCGAATAATCACCCGCTTCGATGCGCTTGATCTTTTTCGTGAAAAACTCGGGTTTTAACAGATTCTCAATAGATTTATAGGTTGCGGAGATTTCGGTTTCAAGTGGTTTCCCCATACGCCCTAATAATCGGCAACGAAGAATGCGTGTCCAGACTTCTCCGTGAAAAAACCCCTTGCCTTCAATCTCCGTAAATTGGCGTTCTCGTAATGCCCATGCTTTATCAGATTCACCTGCGAGTTCGTGGAATCGACACATCAGGTCATAGCTAAAACTACCTCGTTTTGTCCCTAGTGATGCTTCATGTGCAAGTTTTTGACGGTAGAATTTGAGTGCATCTTCTTCGTTACCACGAATCCGTGCAAGGGTTGCACGAACTTCATAGGATACAACCGTGCCACTCTTTTTACCACTACGACGAGATTGTTCATCCATTTCTGTGGCATAAGCAATGGCTTGATCATAATCTTCGCGTCGATAAGCAAGATCACACAAAATTTCGTAAGCATGCATTAACCGAAAGGCAGAATGTTCGCACATATTCAGATAGATAAGTGCCTGTTCTTCCGCACCTTTGTAATCTTCGAGGATGTTTGCCATCTGTGAGCGACGGGCTTGGAGCAAACAGCGTGTATCCAAATCGAGTGGAATATCATGCTCCATCGTATGAATCGTCTCTTTTATTTTACCTTCGTAACCAATAGGATCACGAAAAACATAAGAATCGAGCAAGACCCGATAAACACGTCCGATACCGGGAAATCGTTCATATTCAGGTTTACGGACTTCAACAGCTGTCCGCACAGCATTATCGAGTCCTTTGTTTAAATCTCCAATATAAAAGACAAAGGCTTCTGTGCGCCAATAGGTATAATATACCCACCACCACGGCTCACTTAAGCGTTCAGCAAGCTCCAACCCTTCATCTAATATCGAAAGAGCCGTATCGGGATCATGTTCAAATTGTTTCCATGCGTCATAGTGCATCGTCGCAAGGCGCATTCGATGGGTATCCCCCTTCATAATCGCCTCGCGGTAAAAATTATCAATCCAACCCCAAAGATCACTTTCGAGTGTCATAACGCCTAATCTTCCAGTAGTTGATTGATCGCAACCCCTGCATCACGGAATGCCTCGGTGATTTGTGGATTATCTAACATCCGTCCAGAAAATAACTTCGCCATCTGGTAAATCAACATTAAGGCAGAATCCCGTCCGACACCTTGCGGTAACTTCGAGAGTTTAATAATCAGTGTATTGGATGCGTTGATATAGAATGTGCCTTCAAGGTCATCTTCTTGTGCTTTAGAAAGACGATTCACATAATCACTGACTAATCCCGCCAACGGTCCCGGTAACTCATCGGCATCTAACGCACTCCGAGTCTCCATAATAAATTCGGCATCTTTAGGATAAATCACAATCCCCGGTACATCCTCAGGTTTGAACGTCACGATTTTGGATTTGATATTGCGACGCATAAAGAAATTCATAATCTCGTCAAACTGCTGATCATCAACAGCTCGCATCAGTTGATTGGATTCACCATCGAGTTGAACCAGCTCAGTATCAGCATTACGATTGGCAAATTTCTTGAGGAAAGATGGCACAGCAAACCAACTGGCATCAATCACAGGAACACCATGCCCTTCACCCAACAAGCGTTCTTGTAATGACCCCATCTGGCGGGTGACATAATAAATTTTGTTGTCAGTTTCTTTTAGATAATCGCGAAGGCTGAGTTGTCCGCGTGTGGTACGGAAAGTTACGATGTCTGCAACTTGTTCGAAGAATTCATTGTCTTGCACTGCCCACCCCATAATCACATCGGTATGACCGCGCACAATTTGCTTCCATGCGGTGGGGTCTTCGTCAGCGATGCGACGCAAACCTTTGAGTAATTGTTCTTCAATCGCTTGTTGAATGAACATGAAATTATCATCTTGATGGAGTTCCTCACGCGAGGCGGTTGGCTGGAGATAGGTACAATCGACAATACCCCGTACAAACCGCGCCCACGCTGGTAACAAATCACGTTGACGTTCGCAGATAAACATCCTTCTAATGAAGACATTCATATCGCCAAATTCTTGCACGGATGCAACCGATCCGGGAGGAATAAATACAAAGCCTTCCAGCGGAATCGTCATCGTATCGTGGCCGAGATCAATAATTTGATCGTTGAGTTCGATAATCGCTAACGGACTTTCCACACGGAATGTCTTTCGGATATAGTCACGGGTGGCTTGGGTTGGGTCAATTGCTTCCCACGGTGGACGTTGTGCATTGACAGGATAAAAGCCGCCGTTGAGATAGACAGGAATTGGTAAGAAATCGGCATATTGAGCAATGGTTTCGCTCAGAATTCCTTCGTTTAGCATAAATGAGGCATTTGCTTTGACATGTAACTCTACCGAAGTCCCAATCGGAACATCATCAACTTCGGTTAACTCATAGTGTACATCCCCGTTAGATCGCCATTGTAAAGTGGGGCTATCTTCCTTATATGAGCGTGTTGTCAAGACAACTTCGGATGCAACGAGAAACGCACTTAAGAAGCCCATCCCAAATTGACCAATGAGTTGAGAGGCTTCATCAGGGTTAAATATAGACAAGTTTTCACCTAATTGACGAGTATAGCTCCGCCCAATAGTTGCCAAATATGTTCGCACATCTTCTTCTGTCAAACCTGAGCCATTATCCGTAATCGTGACGGTGTGATTGGCTTCATTAATCGTGACATCAATACGTGGTTTATAGGTTGCTTGTTTGGTTTCAACACGACGACGAACACAGCTATCATGTGCGTTTTGAATGAGTTCGCGGATAGCAACTTTTTTAGTAGAGTAGAGACTTTCGGCAAGGACTTTTAATAATCCCGGTAGATAGATTTGAAATTCATGCTTGTTGGCATCTTGTGGCTCAGTCACGGTAATCTTTGATCCTTTATGTCATCAATTGCTATACTTTGATTGTACAGCATTTTGAATGACATCGTGTATATTCAAACGGGCGGTTAGGTAAGTATTGAACTATGAGTCCATCTGCTCAAAAAAACAATCGATTACAACATAATATTTAGTTGAGATACGAACTCCCCTAATGCTATAGACTATTAAATTTTCTGTTTTCGACTATAATCTGACCGTTTCAATACATGAGAGATAATTTATTTATATTATGGAAGCCATACAGTCAGTACCGCTTATGAGAACAATGACAACTGAGGCGAAACCCAATTTCTTCATAGTCGGTGCGCCTAAATGTGGGACAACATCATTACACGAATATCTACAACGCCACCCCGACGTGTATATGCCCTTTTATAAAGAACCCCACTATTTTGGGTCGGATTTACAGGGATCGCGCTTTATGCAATTCCGCAATCGTCCAGAGAAGTATCACAAGTTATTCCATGATGTACGGTCAGAAACACGAATCGGCGAGTCATCACCATGGTATTTGGTCAGCAAGAACGCAGCTAAAGAGATCAAATCATATGACCCAAATGCCAAAATTATCATGATACTGCGTAATCCAGTCGATATGATGTATTCGATGTGGTCGCAATTTCGATATAGTGGAAATGAGCAAATTGAAATTTTTGAAGATGCGTTAAAAGCAGAACCTGCTCGTAAACAAGGAAAACAAATTCGTCGAGCTGCCCACTGTATCACAGGTCTATTTTATCGAGATATGGCAACTTATAGTGTACAGGTCAAACGCTATTTTGATGTGTTTGGTCAGGATAATGTGAAAGTCATCATCTTTGACGATTTTAAAGCAGATACGGCAGGGATTTATAAAGAGGTATTGGATTATCTTGAATTAGATAGCACATTTACTACAAACTTTGATGTCGTAAACCCTAATAAGGATGTCCGTGTGGAGTGGTTACAGAAGTTAATCCTCAGTACAGGCTTCTCGCTGATGTTGCTCAAAGATCGTCTTACCTATCTCGCAACAACTAGCCGCTTTGTGCCGTATAGCTATCGTACAGAGACAGTCAAAGGAGTGATTAATGCATATACTAAATATGAAAAACGATCCCCCCTCACTGCAGAAACTCGCAAACGGATATTATCAGAATTTGAATCAGAAATAGACGATCTCGGCAAGTTACTTGATCGTGATTTATCGTACTGGTATCAACACTAAATCTTAGACTATGAAAGAATCGAATTTTATATGACAGAACTGTCTAGCACTTCTATTTCACAGCGTAAACCTATTAATATCAAACAACTCCTCTGGCGTGGTTTTAGCATTTTGGTAACTGTCGTATTACTAATTGCCTTGCTTGAAAATATCGAGTGGAATGATATGAGTGAACTCATTGGACGAATTTCGGCATTGAGTCTATTTGGGGCAGGGTTTTCGTACTTGATGTTAAATATCTTCCGAGCGATTCGCTTTCGCACTTTATTAGACAAAGTTAATACACCATTACGAGTATTGATTCCGATTACGTTGTATCACAATTTTCTGGTGCGGTTATTGCCCTTCAAACTCGGGGAATTTTCCTATGTTATGCTCCTTCGCTCTCGCCTCAACTACAAGATGGAAGAGGGGTTAAGTAGTTTATTTAGCGCACGATTGCTCGAATTGCTGATTATTGTTGTTGTGTTTGCAATGGGTATTTTGATGAGTGGGGAGCAATTTGCCTCACAGCGTGATGGTCTGTTATTACTTGTCGTTGTGGTATTCATCGGTAGTATTGTCGGGCTTTACTTTGCAGGAACATTGATTCGCGTGATGTTAGGTGTTTTTAATGCAATTTTGCATCGTATCACATCGCGTAAAATCGCTCTAATTGAATCTATCGAATCCAAATTATCCGAGATGGCAATTGAATTTGACCGCATTCGTCACCCACGGTTATTCATATCAGCTTTATTTATCAGTTGCTTTACTTATGGCACGTCGTTTCTGACCAACTACATTTTGCTATTAGCGGTTGGTGTAGATGTTGACATGCCTACGATGATTTCAATACTCAGTGTGGGAATGTTCGCCTCAGCATTTCCATTCTCTGTCAGTGGGTTTGGGGTTGTGGAAGTCAGTTGGTTATTCGGCTTAACACAATTTGCAGGTCTACCAGAATCAGAAGCAACAGCGATTGGCTTTTTGCTTCATGGATTCCAAATCATTGCCGCTTCATTGTTTGGATTAATCGGTTTTGCACTTATCCATGCGACACCGCCTGTACAAACCCAAGATATTGCCCCATCAACTAACCTTGTTCATCAGCAAGAACACTCATCTTAATAGCTTCAAGGGGTCGTGAAAACAGCGGTCCCTTTTCTTGCATATTATTTGGCGAAGTATCGTCCATAGTCGTATAATATAGATTAGAGTTGTATTCTTGCATATCTGTACGTATTACCAGTACACATTTAGCTAAATAGATAGTTGGCATCCTATGTTTGCATTAGAACATTTTTATTATGGGCAGTTAGTACATCACCATAAACCGCAGAAAGATATGCGTTTACTCGCAAAGTCAGCCCAAATCTCTGATGAACAAGTTGCAGAAGCTGTTCGATATGCGCTTGCAACACCATCAACGGTATTAGCACAAGGCACATGGGCATTAGTACGTGGACGTAAAACCCCATTTTTCATTGTACAATCCCAAAAAGGAGTAGATGGACAACTGACGATGCACTTTATTGTTGTCCCATCCGACGTATTACGTAGTCTGGCAGGTAATATCAAAGCAATGTCAGAATTGATTCAGGATATGTTGCCAGTATATAATCAATTAGGTAATGATCTTGTTCCCCTTACGCTAACGAATCCTGAGCCAATCCCTACAACCGAACAAGTCGACGAATTATTAGAGTTGATGACTTATACCAAAAACAAGATGAATACCATCGAAAATTTGCTTGCGGCAGTTATCAATGGATTACCACTCGTTATCATCAATGCACCTCAAGAAGCCCACCTACGCGTAAGTTTTATCCAAGGTTTGCTCACATTATTACCATCATCAACTCGTTACGGTGTCACATTTGCAACATCTAGTGATAGCAAAACCCAATTAAATTTGCAATTACGCTTTGTCGATAGTGATACAGCACCAAACGGAACAATCACTTATGATTGGGTATCCGGCAAAATTATAGGCAATATACCACAAGACGATTATAGTCATTTTATTATTAGCCAGTTTCGATTAGACCCTTCTCTCGTTATCCAACAAACAGAAACATTAACCCCGATTGCAGGTTGGCGATTTCGCAATGGAGACTCTTTAGCATCAGCATTGTCTTATGCCTCATATCGTACAAAAGTCGATAAGTCAGTTACAACAAATCAACCAGTTGAAGTCGCGGATGTGTCAAAAGTCCTTTCGGATGATCCAACATTAACCCCAGAATTAAGGGTGGCCTACTCACGTCATCTGATTAATCTGTCCTTAGCCATTGAAGATATGCAATTTGCCGCGCCTGTTGCAGTAATGCTCCATAATAATGAAGCACTCGCACATGAGATACATCAGCAGATGTCGAATGCATTAAATGATGGATTAGCTTATTTAATCTACGAAACATTGTTCAATTGGATGGGACATCCACTTGGTCCACAGGGACACAATTGGATTGATTTAACGTATAAGGCGGCTCTAGCATATTTAGATGAGTTAATTGAAGATCAGGATCACGAAGCGATCGATGAATATGTTGATAGTATCCAATCTGCACCAACAGGAGTAGCCGTAGGGAAAGTTGTGCCAGACGTACTCGCCAAGTTAATGCCACAGATTGAGTATGACCAGCAAATTGCAATGCCATTATTAAGTCTTGCGATTCAACATATTCCCAAAGACGAACTAAGACAGGTACTCAGTAATCCAACATTCCGCACCTATATGCCTCAAACGATGTTGACGTTCTTATCGCATCTATATAATCAACAGATGCCTCCAGCCCCTCCGGGAACATTGATGGCAGCCGTTGAATCCTTGAGTACAAAAAGCCGTAAAGATGCCCTTCTTAAATTTACAGAGATGGCAGGTGATAATAAGCGTATTGATTTAGTTGATGCTGAAGCATTACAGAGTTTATTCAACACAACGCAATCTAGTGAACCGATTGATCACGTAGGATTTTTGCTCGAACTGACAACAAATTTAATAGATAGTGAGCTAAAATCCCTGAGTGATGAAGGTCCACAATATTTGTTGCAAATATATTATGCATTACATCAATATGATCTACTTGCAAAGAATATGATAAAAGTCTCGCGGGATTTCTTTGGGATTGATCGTCAATTTGACTATATCGCAATGGTCCAAAAGTTATTTGCAAGTGTCAAAATCACCGCTAACGAAGCCACCACTGTGCTTGTCGCTATTAGACGCAATGGCATCAAGGGATTGCCCTACTTAACAGCTACAGTTGGTATTCTAGAAGGAACAGACTGGTCAAATAATCTGGAGAGAATCGCAGAAGAAGCTATCATTATCATTAGTGAAAATCCACGATATTTAGAGGTTATACAGCCTGCAACTATTCTTGGTATTTTAGAGTATTATGTACGCCAGAATAATATAGACAAAGCTATCGAAATCGGAAGATTTATTCCTGATGTGGCGGCAAATCGTGGTGATGCAGGACCACCTACTATACGCCGGATGCTTAAGATGATGAGTCGAGATCGTCGTGGACGATCAATGTCATTCGAGTATCTACGGAGTTATATCCGTAAATCTGATAGTTCTATTGCTCGTAAAGCCGTTCGACATTTTGGAAAAGGTGTCAGCAAAGAAGCCCATCGGAAATTAGAAGTCGCGTATATCATGAGTCGATTTTTTGGTGGCATCGATCTTATTACTTACTCAGAATTCCTAGAAGTTGCTGTTGCCCTCTTAAAAGACACAGCGGAAGCCTATCATAATAATCGTCCAACGATCGGTGATTTACAGCAAATGATCGATACAATCCGCACAGGCTTTGATCTGGATGACCGTGAGTTATTGGGGAAATTACAGGTTGAGGTTGGTAAAGCAATTGTTAGCCTATATGACCAACACCGAAATGCAGGAAGTCGTGGTGAGACAGGCCGATTAAAATCCTCGGAGAATTTCACTTCAATCTTAGATATTTTTATGATTATCAGTAGTGTTGCTGGTAATAAACAACGATACCGGTCTGAATTAGAGCACTTTAAGGAAGAATTTCCATTTGGAACGCGCACAGGATTAGAGATTTTAGATCAAAGTGATCTCACCAATAATATTCTGAGATCACCGATGACTGCGATGCCCATCGATAAACCCATTAAATACACAACAGCAGACATCAAAGATGAAATTGAAAGCCGATTCTTATTGATTCCCGAAAATATACGTGATGAAGTTCGCTTATCTATTGCCAAAAATTTACAGATTTTGGTATTTCTAGTGAATCATATTGGTAAAGAAGGCGATCCGCGCGCCCTCAGCGATAGCACTTTATCCAGTCGTTTAGATGAAGCACAACGTCCACGAAGTACACTCGAATTCTATCGCTATATTTATGGATATTTCAACTCGTAAGGAACATAATAATCAGGGTGGTTACAATAACTACCCTAATTATCAACAATCAGTTTGAAACCTGACTCGAGTAATAATTTCTCATTCAAGGCTTCGATTTCGGTATCTTGAACATCGTTCGCCACCTTCACAGATAGTTCGCCACGATCAACATGAATCCCCGGTCCTTTTTGTACATTCCACCCAACTTCACGTAATAAACGAGTAGCGATTTGCAGAATCTTATGTTGATTTGGATGAGGATGAATCCGTAATGTGTATCCAGTGTCTTTTGATAGTTGTTGAATTTGTTCCATATAACGTTCACCAACTTGAGGTGAAATAAATGACAGAACAATTTGCCCCTGTTTGAGGCTTGTTTTATTTAGCCCAGAATTTTCGAGTCGAGAACGAATCAATGCATAGGCATCATTGATTTCCATTCTTTCGCCAGTTTCATCAACAACTGCTAAATCGTCGGCATTCGGTGATGTTGGCGACGATTGGTTCGTGATTAACAGATCAAATCCTGTAATTTCACGGAATTTATTGCGAATGTCTTTTGCGATATCGTCCGTAATATTAGATAGTGCATATTGAACTTGACCTTTATCCATATGATAGGATGGTCCTTTGAGGATAGATACCCCTTCTGGCAAGATTTCTTCGGCAACGATCCCCAATGATTGCTGATTAACCGCTGGTTTAATATGAACATCCCAACCGGTCTGTTCAATAATCTGCTCAATCTGTTCACCAAATCGACGTTCGACTGTTGCTGGAAAATCAAATGTTAGAATCAAGCGTTTACGATGAATGTCCATCCCTACTTTTCGTAGATAAGCATTGTCAGGCATCAGCTGAACTGCCAGATCACGTGCATCGTTCTGTTCCATCGGACCATCTTCTCGCGCTCGGTGGGGTAATAGTCCCTCTGGTTCTAGAGTTGCACCATCTTCGGCTAAGACCATAACAATGGTCGCTAGAGCAAGTTGAAGATCAACACCTTCTGGTAATTCATCAGGCATGAGCAATTCTGGGATTACAGGTTTTCCTTCTTGGACAAGTGCTTGACGACTACTAAATGAAAGTATCGCATCTTTGTATTTGCGAATCTCTTGATTCAGTTCTGTTAAATTTGCACGGATCGATTTCTCTTCGTCAACCTTTTCCCAATCACCAATCACCCATAACAATGCATCAGCAGGATGATTAGTGCCCCGTTGATTATGAACAATCGCGGTGAAACTATCAATATCAGCACCATTGACCACAGCTAAACGAGGTTGTCCATTACTATTTCGCATCACAATCAGTTTGCCAATAATATCAGGGTTTGCCAGCATGATCGCACGGCTTCGTTGAACTTGTTTTACTTGTTCTTCTGAACGAACTTTAAAATTCTTATTATTGCGCCAATCAGCTGAAAAATAGATATTTTTATCACTTTGCAGAGCCGCTAACATTTCCTCAGTGCGTTCAGTTGTACCTGTCCAGACTTGACCTAATTCCCGCACACTAAAGAAATCGCCATCACGTCCTTTGAGCGACTCCCAAAGACGAAACAAATCAACAGGACCCGATTCTTTACCTGACTGTAAAGCACCAACTCCCCATGGACGTTCCTTATAATTTAGAACTTTGGTTTGGCCAATCTTTGGCGTAGTTACAGACTTGCCACGTTGACGTAATGCTGTGGCTAAACTATGTCGGGCATTTGGGTCACCATGCACCAACATAATATCTTCTGCCTTTATAGCATCTGCAAAACTAACCAATTCCATTTCGTCAGCATGAGCAGAAAGGGAATATGTCCCTACTTCACAGCGCACTTTGACCGTCGCATCATCAAATTTAAGTGTCGGGGTTTCGCCCTCTTCGCGTTCTTTTAAGATACGTTGTAAAAAGCGTCCCGGCGATTCTTCATCTTGATAACCCGTTAATAAGATGGCATTACGTTCATCTGGTGCAAAATGCTTGGCGTATACCACCGATGCGCCACCGGTTAACATCCCGCTACTAGCAACAACCACACACGGGGTTTCACTCATAGCAATTTCCATCCGATGTTGATTACTACGAATTGGGCGAACATTACCTCTAAAGAACAGATGTTCATCTCCTGCCATTCTAACCATGTTGTTTGGTAATATATCGGAGAAAGTTTGGTAGGCATCGCATACTGTACGCACCATACCATCAGCGTAGACAGGTACATCAAACTCACTACTATAGGCATGGATAATCTGCAAAACTTCCTGTGACCGTCCGAGCGCAAAGGCAGGGATCAGAACTTTGCCACCGCGTTCAGTTACACGTTGCAGAGTCTGTATCAACCGTTTTTCTTCACCAACACGATTTGCATGAAGTCGTCCACCATAGGTACTTTCAAGGACTAAAGCATCCGCTTTAATATTTGGGACAACGACACTCTTTACCGTCCGCTGTTCTGATTTGGAAATATCACCTGACATTACTAATGTTCCTTCAGAGCTTTCGAACACAAGTAAAGCGGCACCAGCAATATGGCCAGCCGTCCGGTAGGTGACCTGCAAGCTTTCACCGAGTTTCAGAGGTTTATCAAATTCAATCGTTTGAAAGGCATCCATCAGCCGTTGCACGGATATTTCGTCAAAGAGCGGTAATTCACCTTCTTGTTCTTGCCGACTCTTCATTATACGCTGTGCATCTAATTGCAATACGCGCGTTAGAGATTGTGTGGCATGAGTCGCAATTACGGGAACATGGGGGTATTGTTCTAAGATAAGTGGTAATGCTCCGGTATGATCGGTGTGAGCATGAGTTACCAATATAAAATCAGGTCCACCTGCTGCACTGATAGGCTGTAGATCGGGTAGTTGGCTATTTTGAACACCATGATTACTTCGTGGAGAAATACGAATTCCCGCATCAACCAAAATTAGTTTTTCAGCAATTTCAATTAACGTGCAACTTGCACCAACTTCATCTGCACCACCCAGAAAAGTTATTTTCATGTTTTCAATTTCCTTGAATTAATCGAAACTATTTAGAAGAGGAGAGCGATAGAACATTTGTTTCTAACGACTTTGTAAGTCCTATAAATTTTTCATCTTACGTCATTAAAACACAATTATCACAAATTTCAAAGAATTAGTTGCTTTTTGAAAAAAAATAGAGTAAACTGTATTGATATACGAAGGAAACAAAAAACGAACCAATGGTTCGCCTTTGATTGAAATCCCTGCGCCAGTAGGGAAGTCAAAGTTAAAAAACTCTACTGATATTGTATCATATACTGTGGTAAATGTCACCCTTAATTCAGTAGAAAGTTTCTTTCTTTAATGATTGAGATTGTTTTGTGTTTCAATAAAACTTTCTTAATGAGGTATATTACAGTTTTCGCAATAAAGTGAAAAGGGGCTGGCGCCCCTCTCATCACAACTACCTATAGTTTAGCGTATAGAAACCTATTGGTCTCAGTCCATTTCGGTCTCTTGAATACACGCAGTAATCAATTTGATGCTGCTGATGTGTGCTTTGATTTGTCTCTCTAGCATTTTCATCAACACATTTATAGTACCGAATTTGTGCAGTAAACGCAATAGTTTTCATCGAAAAAAATAAATTTGCTTATGAAAAATATAGTACTTTCTCATCACCAGGAACTATTACAGACTGCCCAATCCCTTATTAGACAAGGGTTTTCAGTTATTCCAGTGCATGGTGACAATTATCCAACTCAACCTAAAAAACCAGCCACCCAATGGGGTAAATTTCAGAAGCGTCTAGCCAAGCCCTATGAAATTTCGTCATGGTTTACACAAAATATCACTGCTATTGGAATTGTCTGTGGTCAAATTTCAAACTTATTTGTCATTGATTTCGATGATCACTTTACATACATGCGATTTCGCAAAGATCACCCGCTGTATGCAGATACCTTTACTGTAAAAACACGACGAGGCTATCATCTTTACTTTGAAACACACCAGTATGTGGAAAGTCATCACTTCGATGGTGGTGATATCAAAGCCGAAAAATCTTATGTCATCGCATCACCTTCTATCATAGATGAACATCAATATAGGATTCTAAATTTTAATACACACCGAGTATTATTACCAAACGAAGTTGACACTTTACTCAATTATTTTCAGATCAATACTCGAATACGTACTGACATTACACCAAATATTCAAACCAAAACACAAATCGATCTTATTTCCATTTATGATACACTCGTACCCCAGTTGGGACGCAATAATGCTCTTTATAGAACAGCATCGATAGCACGTGACCATTCCATTGCTAAATTACACACTGAAGAATTACTTATTTTGCATCATGTTAATCAGCCAAAGCCAAATAATCATAAACCAGAAACCCCTCAAGAGCGTTTCCGAGAAGCAAAACGAACAATCCACAGTGCATTTAATGCTTCGATAACTAATCATATTCCAGCTTCAGGGATGCCAAATACCATTCGAGAAACACTTTTAAAACATTCAACAGTAGTTGCTCGGTTATTGGATATTTTCCGTCTAGCAAAGTGGACAACGAAAATGCGATTTTCAATGTCTGATGCAATCAAGCTCTGTCAAAAATATGGTCTAAATCGTAAAAGTGTAATGCAAGCACTCACTGGTAAATTTTCTAAGTTCAATGACCAAGATATTATTGTTAGAAGACATGTAGAATACCCCGACAATAGGGGACTTAAATTTTGTGAGCGCGGTAGACCAATAAAAGTGTTATTTGAAGTGCCCTCGGTTTCCCATTTACTGGATGTGCTGAACGTGAAGTGGAGTCCATCAGATGTGATTACTGTAAATGACGTAAAAAGCGCTCATGCATATCGATTAGCGTTGCATCGAGAATTCATTAAACGCATTGCGCCACAAGTGCCTTTATGGTGGCTGGCGCAACGAAT
>Ga0070729_10005114_pt1 | contig 13788 bp, 10 predicted proteins | sample tdDd472_FD_66725 | JGI IMG/M metagenome (GOLD analysis project Ga0070729, IMG submission 66725) | Marine sediment microbial communities from the Atlantic coast under amendment with organic carbon and nitrate - tdDd47.2 | ecosystem: Environmental > Aquatic > Marine > Coastal > Sediment | place...
GTTCGCATTGATGGGGCGGACATTCGGGATTGGCGCGCGGAAGACTTAGCACCCTTTGTTGGGTATTTGCCGCAACGCGCTGAATTTTTACCGGGTACAATTCGTGACAACATCGCCCGTTTTCAAGAAGAGGCATCCGATGAAGATGTGGTGGAGGCCGCACGGCTGGCGCACATACATGAACTGATCCTCAGCTTACCAAAAGGCTATGCAACCAAGTTGGGTTCCGATGGTGCACCGCTGTCCGGCGGGCAACAGCAACGGATTGGGTTGGCGCGTGCACTTTTTCAACGTCCACGCATTTTGGTTCTGGATGAACCCAACGCCAACATGGATGGGGATGGGGCGGCGGCCTTGATGATGGCCTTACAAAAAGCCCGTCAGTGGTCGGCAAGCGTCATTATGGTCGTGCATACCTCCGGCATGTTGAAGGGGGCCGATAAAATTATGGCTTTGCGCGATGGCCGGGTTGAAACATATGGCCCCGCCAAAGAGGTTCTTGCGCATCTTGAACCCGTAAAACAAGTAAAACAGGCCGTATAAAAGATGAACGATACAATCCAGATCACACAACACCGCAGACTGAACGAAGCGTTGCGCTCGACACGCTTCGTCGGATTTTTGACGATTTTTCTCTTTTTCGGTGTTCTGGGCGGGTGGGCAAGTTATGTGCCGCTTGCCCAAGGCACCATGGCGTCGGGAAGTGTCAGCCCCGATGGCAGCCGCCGGATCGTTCAGCACCTGGAAGGTGGCATCATTCAAGCTTTACACGTGCGGGATGGGCAAAAAGTGCATGAAGGCGATGTGTTGGTCGTTTTGGAAGACATTCAGGCGCGTTCCATGTTTGCGACATATCAGGCTCAACTCTGGGCTTACCTGGCGGAACGAAGCCGCTTGCGTACAGAATGGAAAGGCCTGGAGGATATTGTTTTTTCTCCACAATTGATGAAACAGAGCCGTAATAAGATTGTGCATGAAGCGATGGCGGGCCAACGTGAAATTTTTCAATCACGCACGGCGACACTTGCCAACCAGAGAGAAATACTTGGGCAAAAAATCAAACAGTTGGCCAAACAAATTGAAGGCTTAACGCTGGAAAACGACAGCATCGACCGGCAAAATGATTTGATCGAAGAAGAAATTGCGGATGTGGAGGCACTGTTCGACAAAGGCTTGGCGCGTAAGCCCCGATTGCTTTCGTTGCAGCGGATACAGGCTGAATTGGCGGGTACACGGGCGCGCAACGTTTCTGGTATCGCCAGAGGGGAAGAGGCGATCGGTGAAACAAAGTTGGAAATGGTGCGCCTTGAAGCGGACCGCCGTGATGAAACCAACGCTCAATTGGCGGATTTACAGGCCAAAATTATTGAGGCCGAACACAACCTGGATGCCACCCGTGATGTTTTGGAGCGCACGGTCATTCGTGCGCCGGTCAACGGCACGGTGATCAATTTGAAGTTTACAACCGTGCACGGTGTGGTGGGCGCAGGGGAAAGTATTATGGACATCGTTCCCGACCGTGAAAAACTTGTGATCAATGCGCGCATTCCCCCTTTGGATATTGATGTTGTACGTGCCGGTTTGGGGGCAAATGTTTTCCTTTCAGCTTACCCACGGCGCACAACCCCAACGATTCCGGCACAGGTTGAGTGGGTGTCTGCCGATATTCAGATGGAAGAGAACTCGGATCAAAAATATTACTCGGCCCGTGTTGTTGTGGGGGTGGATGCATTGGCGCAACTGCCCCAAGATGTCGTCTTGTATCCCGGCATGCCAACTGAGGTCATGATCAAGACGGGAGAACGCACCGCAATCGATTATCTGATGGAGCCCCTGCTGAGCGCTTGGGATCGCAGCTTCACGGAAAGTTGATGATCTTGGCATAAATCGGCCCCTGTTCACGCGGTCTGGCGTCTGGCCTTGCGAAGTGATATGAGGGGGCATGATGAACATCAATCCTAGCCATCGCGCCGAATTGTTGATGCCTGCGGGCTCTTTGTCGAAGTTGAAAACCGCAATTTTGTATGGTGCGGACGCCGTTTATGCGGGCACGCCCGATTTATCGCTGCGCACCCAATCAGAATTCAGCCTGGAAGAATTGTTGGAAGGCGTGCGCTTTGTTCACGAACATGGCAAGCGCATTTATCTGACACTCAACCTGTTCACTCACAACCGTGACATCGAAAAATTGCCGGAGTTCGTCAAAACCGTGCGCCGCGTAAGTCCGGATGGGGTGATCGTGTCCGATCAAGGCGTGCTGCATTATTTGAGTGAACATGCACCGGAACTGGATTTGCATGTATCCACTCAGGCCAATGCCTGTTCGTGGCTGACCGTGCAAAGTTGGGCCAAACAAGGTGCAAAGCTGTGTGTATTGGCGCGTGAAGTGAGTTTTGAAGAACTCACTGAAATTCGTGAAAAATGTCCCGATATCAAACTGGAAGCTTTTATCCACGGTGCGATGTGCATGACGTATTCGGGGCGGTGTTTGTTGTCCAATTATCTGGCCGAACGCGGTGCCAACCAGGGCAATTGTGCACAAAGTTGCCGCTGGAACTACAAAGTCCTGGCGCGCAAAAAAGATGGTTCGGAAGTCGAAATCACGCCTGATAACAAAGATGAATTCGATTTTTATCTGGAAGAGGAATATCGCCCTGGCGACTTGATGAAGATCGAAGAAGACGATCGTGGTTCCTACATCCTCAACGCCAAAGATTTGTGTCTGATGCCGAAGCTGGACGATTACCTGCGCTTGGGTGTCGATAGCTTGAAGGTGGAAGGGCGCAACAAAAGTGAATACTACGCCGCTGTCACCGCGCGCGCATATCGTTTGGCCATGGATGCATGGTATGCCGACCCTGAAAACTGGACACCGGACCCCTATCTGCGCGAAATTTATACGCTGCAAAACCGGGGTTATTCATTGGGTTTTCATGAAGGTCGCCTGACCAATTTGGCGCACAATTATGAACGCACCGACACCGTGGGTGGGTGGTTGTTCGCAGGCGTGATTGAGCGTTGGGACGGCGATGATATGATCTTCAATTTGCGCAACCCATTAAAATCCGGCGTAGTCATTGAATTTTTGGGCCCGCACGAAATTGAACCCATTCGATTGCGCCTGTACGAATTCGAAGATGCGAAAAATGGCGCGATGATGGAAAAGGCGTCTCCGGGGCAGGGGAAAGCCATTAGGATTTCAGCTGAACTGTTCCACAATGAAGATACCACCACCCTTAAAACCATGCTTCCGGCCCTGAGTGTGGGGCGCACCGAAGCGGTGCTTACCGAAGATCGCCAAGCCTTGTTGCAGGGCAACTTGATGAGTATGGATATGGAACGTGGGCTTCGGGATGATTCGGATGTCCGTCCAACCCTCAAGGGCCGTGCCCATACCGGTAAAACCCCTGCGCTGGGGCTGGAAAGTTGTTGTGGATTGGGGTGTAACGGGTGTTACATGTTTTGGAACGACCCTAAATACGAAAAGGCACGCGCCGTCCAGAAAGCCAAAAAAATTGGCGAGAAGCTTCACAAAGCTGATGGATTTTGATCGTACAGTTTTTTTGTTGAAGGCTTCTGCTGCCTTGCCTTTCAGAGGCCCGTTACGCGGCGTGGATATCCGCGTGGTATTGGGTTTGGATGTCGAAAGCCTTCATGTATTTGATGGTCTGGGTCGTGTTTGACACGGGATAACCGCCGACAAAATCGGCACCGCAACTGATTGCGGCTGTGTTCAGGCTGATGGTGCGAATGCCTGAAATGCAGGTTTTTAAACCTTCCTTATGGGCTGTGCTGGTGAAGCGGTCTAAGCGTTCAAGAAGCTGGTGTTCATTGCGAAAATCATCATAAAGGTCGACACAAACGCCCTTCATACCCGCAATGCGCAAATCAACAAAATCTAAACGATCAATGGTAACGCGTGCGTTGATGTGCGGCGTGATTGAACGCAGTTGCCAGACCAAAGATCCAAAATTGTATTCCGCAAGGCGTTCAGGCAAACCGACAATTTCAAAACTGATGGCGTTTGTGTTGGACCCAAAAAGCGCTCGACATTTTTGCAGGTATTCTTTGCCTTTTTGATCCTGTGTCAGGGTTGAAAAGTGAACGGGAATTGTGATGCTGCTGCGTGTCTTTGTTCTTGCCAATGTTTTCGAGTCTGCCGCGGCGTGTTCAAGCACAAGCAGGTCTAAGGCCGCTTTTTCGTACACATTGTTGGAGTCGTTGAGGATATCGTAACCCGCGCTGAAACCGACAGGTCTCAATTCACGAACTGGAACGCATAAGTAGGCTGAAATGGCTTTGTTTTCGAGCGACAAAAGAGGGCGATAGATCAATTCGACACCACTTTGCGTGTTTTGTGGCGGTGTTTCAATGGCGGGGGAAAGGGGTAAAAATTGTGGATGCCCATGGGGGCCGTGACCCCAAACACTGACATCCATCAATTTACGTGGTGCTTCGTCACCCAGCAGTTTGGTGAGGATTTCCCGGCCGATGTTGTCCACTCTGTGCTGAATGTCTTTGATGCTGCCCAGGTATGAAAAAACAAGATATGAATCTTCTTCATACGGATAAAACACATGTGAGTTGAGGGCGTGGTTCTTCAGGATGGAACGACACGTCCCGTGAATACAGTCCGAGAGATGTTCCCAACGGTCTTCAAAATGTTCACGAAAACGACCTAAATGAATCAGATGGAGTCGACCGATAAGCTGTGTGTCTTGTGCTCTCAATTTGTTTATGAGAGCCAGGAACTCTGCTTTCTGGTTTGGGTCTATGGTCATCGCGCTGGGCCCCCGCGGTTCCATAATGTGGTTTCCTTTATCTACGTTGAAATGCTTTCCAGCAATTGTTCGTTGGTGAAGGGTTTGCTGAGAACCGTTTGGGCGCCATACGTCTGCGCCATTGCCAAGAAATCCAAATTGCGGGTACGTCCCCCTCCGGAGATCGCCACAATTTTGACCGATGGATAGGTCTGTTGGATTTCGATGGTTGTTTCCACTCCTTCTTTGTTGGGCATGATCATGTCGAGGATGACGACATCGACGGCATGATTTTTCAAAACGTTAAGGGCTTCTGCACCATCGCAAGCTTCAAGAACGATGTGTCCTGCACGTTTCAAGACAGTGCGCAATGCGTAGCGCACGGTGTATTCATCATCGGTCACTAAAACGGTTGCCATGCCCCATTACCCAGCCCCATGGACTGGCTTTAAATTGTTTTTTTCAGCATCTATTCGGCTTCATCAGTTACAAGTTGCGCCACATTTGAGAATGTTTCCATAATAAATTGCTGATAGATATTCAAATCGACAATCAAGCTTCGCGGCTTGAGCTTAATCGTTTTGCACTAGATGTTTTTTGTCGCAATAAATAACGGCCTGAATTTATTTTAATGCACTGTAATGAATGTAAAAAAATAGAAATATGCCAACTGTGCTTAGGGAATTTTTACGGTGTGCCTCTAAGCCTAAAGTAGCACCAAACTAAATCGTATTAATCCAAAAGTGGTATTGTGTGGACGTGTCCGTAAAAGCTGTGTGTTTACAGGCAATTCGATTGAAAATTTAAGGAATCATGCCCACATCATAAGAGATATCGAAATTCATTTTCGATCCTGAAGCAGGTGGGATTCGCCATGCTTTCAAAATGCAGTGCACGTCAAGAACAAGACGTTGGACCTGACTTTACCATCGCTCAACGCTGGGGTGATTACACCCCGGATGAACATGCCCGGTGGCGAACGTTGTTTGCACGCCAAGAACAAACCCTTGTCAATCGTGGTGCACCGGAATTTCTGGCTGGGGTCAAAGAGTTTGGTATGGCGGCCGGGGGCATTCCGGATTTTCAATGCCTGAATGATGTGCTGAACCAACGCACCGGATGGACCATCGTTGCGGTCCCGGGATTGGTTCCCGATGACGTTTTTTTCAAACATCTCGCCAATCGCCAATTTCCATCCACCCGTTTTATCCGTCGTTCTGACCAGATGGACTACATCCAAGAACCCGACATTTTTCATGATATCTTCGGTCATGTGCCGCTGTTGTTGAACCCGGTTTTTGCCGACTTTATGCAGGCTTATGGTCGGGCCGGTTTGTCGGCGATGGGGGTGGGGTGTTTGGAAAACCTTGCACGGTTGTATTGGTACACGGTGGAATTTGGTTTGATCCGCACACGTAGAGGGGTGCGGATTTACGGATCCGGCATCGTGTCGTCACGCGGCGAAGCGATGTATTGCTTGGATGACCGCACGCCGAAACGGGTGGTGTTTGACTCAGTACGGGTGATGCGGACCGCATATCGGATTGACAGGTATCAAGACATTTATTTTGTCATCAATGCTTATGAAGATTTGTTTGCAGCTCTACAGGGAAACATGGAAGCGCGCTACGCCGCCGCCAATGATGTGGCTTGTTTAACGCCTGGACAAAGTGTCGAAGGTGATGTCGCCGTTCGGCGCACAATTGACCAAGAAGGAAAGTGATATGGTTGCCATCGCACGATCCCATATGTTCGAAGTGCACGATGCCGCGCGGGTTTTGGGCTTCGGTTTTGTCGAATTCGCCACGCCTGAACCTTCGGCCCTAGGGCGGTTGTTTAAGTCCTTGGGCTTTGTTTTGGCCGCGCGTCATCGTACACGAACGGTTGAGATATATCGCCAAGGCAATATTCATTTTGTCGTCAATGGTGAGGTGGAGGGCTTCAGCGCCGACTTTGCCAAACTTCACGGTCCGTCGGTAAGCGGCTTTGCCATGCAATTCGCAGATTGCGACATGGCCTGGGAAGTTGCGTTGACACGCGGTGCCCAACCGATTGTCACCGACCCACCGTTGGATTTACCCGCGATTGAAGGCGTTGGTGGAAGCCGTCTTTATTTGTTTGATGACGAGACGTGGGCGCGTGTTTTGCGACACGATTTTGATCTTCTCATCGATCCGGGTGCGATTGCACCGGGCTTTGGTCTGACGTGTCTGGATCATCTGACCCACAACGTTAAACAAGGCGCCATGGATGCGTGGGCGGAATTTTATGAACAAATTTTTGGATTTGAAGAATTGCGCTATTTTGAAATCAGCGGTCAACATACGGGGTTGCGGTCACGGGCCATGGCGGATGTGACCAACACGGTGCGCATCCCCATCAATGAAAGTCAGGATGACAGTTCCCAGATCGAAGAATTCCTGGATGCCTACCACGGTGAAGGGGTGCAGCACATTGCATTGGCAAGCAACGATATCTATGCCTCTGTCGAAGCCATGCGTGCACAGGGTGTTAAGTTTCTCGAAGTTCCACAAACGTATTTTGAAATGATTGATGAACGTTTGCCCGGCCACGGTGAAGATGTCGCGCGTCTTGGTCTGAACCATATTTTGATTGATGGTGACCCGGCGCAGAACCAAGGGCTTTTGTTGCAAATCTTTACCGAGCCTGCCGTCGGGCCCGTGTTTTTTGAACTTATCCAACGCAAGGGCAATACCGGTTTTGGGGATGGTAATTTTCAGGCGTTGTTCGAATCCATTGAACGCGATCAAATCAAGCGGGGTGTCTTGAAGACGTAAGTTGGATGGAAAGCATCAAACATCAAAAAGCCCCCGTAAAACGGGGGCTTTTCAACGAGTGTCTCGCGTCACCGTAAACTTCAAAGAGGATGAAGGCTTCCGGTGGGTGCACACGAGCACCCAGGGGGTTCTGTTTAATGTACGGTTTCCGGCCCCATCAATGAGTTTGGCAACCATGTTGAGACAAATGGCACGTATGTCACGATGACAAGGAACACCAGCAAAATCATCAACCACGGCAGGGACGCCTTAACCACGCGCATCAACGACATGCCCGTGATGCCTGCGGTGACGAATAGGTTGAGCCCCACCGGTGGCGTGATCATGCCGATTTCCATGTTGACCACCATGATGATGCCCAGGTGAATGGGGTCGATGCCCAATTCCATGGCGATGGGGAACAAGATGGGCGCCATGATCAACAAAATTGCCGACGGTTCCATAAAGTTACCGGCCATCAACAACAAGATGTTGACGACGATGAGGAACGACCATGGCTCAAACCCGGCGCCGATGATCACTTCTGTTATGGCATGGGGGATACGTTCGGTGGTCAGAACGTGGGCGAATAACATTGCGTTGGCGATGATGAACAGCAACATGATCGTAACGCGTGCGGCATCCAACAAGGTTTCGGACACATCCTTGTGAACGAAAATACCAATGGCCGTCTGCAGAAGAGGGCCGCGCGGTTCGCCCTTTTTCAATGGACCAATGTCACGATAGACGAACACCGCAATGAGATAGGCGTAAACCGCAGCCACGGCGGCGGCTTCCGTCGGCGTGAAGATACCGCCGTAAATACCGCCCAAAATAATGCCGATCAGCATCAATCCCCAAATGGCATCGTTAAAGGATTCCTTAAATTCCTGCCAAGTCGGAAGGGGTTGCCGGGGGAGTTTTTTCACGCGGGCGGTGATGTAAATGGCCCCCATCAACATCACACCGGCCAACAGACCGGGAATCACACCGGCCAAGAACATACGTCCCACGGACACATCGGTTGCGGCGGCGTAAACCACCATGACGATGCTGGGTGGGATCAAAATGCCCAGCGTGCCGGCATTGGCAATCACACCGGCGGCAAAGTCCTGGCTGTACCCGGCACGGATCATTCCGGCGATGACAATGGACCCAATGGCCACCACAGTCGCGGGTGATGAACCCGACACAGCGGCAAACAGCATGCAGGCCAAAACGGAAGCCATGGCCAAACCGCCATGGAAGTGGCCCACGCAGTTGGTGGCGAAGCGGATCAACCGTCGCGCCACACCGCCGGTGGACAGGAATGCGGATGACAGAATAAAGAACGGGATCGCCATCAAGGTGTAGTGATGCATGGTGTCGAACAGCTTGCCCGCCAGCGATCCCAAATCGTCGCCAGAGAAAAACAAGATGGTCGAAACGGATGCCAGGCCCAACGAAATTGCGATGGGGGTGCCCAGCAGAAGCAATATAAAGAGAATGATGAACAGGAATGCGATGGTCATTGCTCATCTCCCTTCTTTGCGGCTTGTTGTTTGGCTTCGATTTGACGTTGTGTTTCGATGTCGTCGTGATGGCGCAGGTCTTCGGCTGCTTCGTTTTCATGATCTGCGTAAGCCGCCATGGCATCCTGGCCTTCATCGCCCAGGGTCAGGCCCACATCGCGTCCGGTGAGAATGCGATACGCGGCCACCAAAAGACGCCAAATCATCAAGCTAAAGCCGATCAGCAGAACGCTGTACGGAATCCAAAGGGGGATCTTCAGGTCTTCCGCTTCGATTTCATATTCATAAATGATACCGATGACTTGATCCCAAGACCCATAAAGCAAGAGCGCCGCATACGTGATACCGGCCGTAACAGCGGTAAGACCGGCAACGCGCTGACCGCGTTCGGAAAAGAGTTTAACCAATGCATCGACGCCGATATGGCTGTGGATGCGAATGCCGTATGAAATCCCCATGATCACCAACCAGGCGAACAGGAATGAGGTCAACTCGAGCGCCCAAATGGCGCCCGAGTTGAACACATAACGTGCAACCACTTGGGAAAATGTCACCAGTGTCATCGCGGCGAGAAGGAACGCAAGGAACCCCTCTTCCGCTTTGTGAAGATAAAAGACAATCCGCGATGTCATGATAATCAGCTCCCCAAGACGTGTTTGTGGTTAGTTGCTGGCTTGAGCGGCGGCGATTAGATCGGCACCGATTTCAGCTTCGAACTTTTTCCACACAGGTTTCATGGTTTCGACCCAAGCAGCGCGCTGCTCGGCGGTCAACTCACGAACGGTGTTGTTGTTTGGATCTGCCAAAATCTTGGCGCGATAGCTCTGGTTCAGCTCATAGGACTGCTTGTTCCGGTCTTCGGTCACTTCCATCAAAATGCGTTCCAGATCGGTGCGCACATCGTTGGGCAGGCCTTCCCAGAAGCGGCGTGAAACGACCACGGCGTAATCGAGAATGCCGTGATTGGTTTCTGTTACACCGTCTTGCACTTGATAGAATTTTTTGGTGTAGATGTTGGACCAGGTGTTTTCCTGGGCATCCACAACGCCGGTTTGCAGTGCGCCGTAAACTTCTTTGAAGGCCATTTTTTGTGCACTGGCGCCCAAGGCTTCCATCTGTGCTGCCAAAACGTCGGATTGCTGAACGCGGAATTTCAGACCCTTGGCGTCACTTGGCATCACCAACGGTTTGTTGGCGGACATTTGCTTCATGCCGTTGTGCCAGAAGGTCAGGCCCAAAATGCCTTTCTTTTCCATCGAACGCAGGATTTTTTGGCCATCGGCAGATTTTTGGAATTTGTTCACAGCATTGATGTCGTTGAACAGGAACGGCAAATCAAAGATGCGGAACTTTTTGGTGATGGATTCGAACTTGGACAAGGACGGAGAACCCATCTGCACGGATTTGCCCTTAATCAGTTCGATGAGCAGATCATCGTCGTTGAATAACGAACCGCCGGGGAACACTTCAACGCGCACACGGCCTTTCATTTGTTCGTTTACACGTTTGGCGAATTCATTTGCCGCCAAAACCTTAGGATGGGTGGTGCCACCTGTGACGTGGCTGAATTTGATTAGAATTTCTTCGGCACTGGCACTCATGCTGCCGAATGCGGAAAAGGCGATAGCAGCCGCAAGGGCTGTTTTAACAATACGCATTATGTGTCTCCCAATAGACTTATGAAACCTCGGCCGCCGACCGAATGGGGAGGTCCGCGGGTGCGCATCAGTACTCAAAACGCATGCCAGCTATGCACTTTGGGCATGAAATTTGTTACAAGCTTATGAAAATACGAACTAAATCGTCTTGTATGCAGCGGTTAGTATGCCTTGAGATAAGGTTAAGTGTGCGGATATTCGCACATGTTTGCAAGCTGAGTGTGTGGATATCCGCACATATGTGGGTGGCCCTCAGGTTGCAAAATCGTCGCGCTTTAACCCGTATTTGGTGAGTTTATCATAAAATGTCTTGCGCGGCAGGCCCAGGCTTTTGCACGCTTCCGTCACGTTGCCGTGGCTGTTGCTCAACTCGGCCTCGATCAGGGATTTTTCAAAACACTCAACCCGTTCCGGCAGACTGGCGCCATCCGCGCACGCGACCTGGGCCTCTGCGTTGGCACCAGGAAGAATGCCGGGAATGGGCGGAAGGTCCAAAACGAACCGTTCGGCCGCATTGCGCAGTTCACGAACATTGCCCCGCCACGTGTGTTGCATCAGTTGCTGCATCACTGTGCCTTCCAATGTTGGGTTGGTGCGACGCTGCCGGGTGGCGGCGATACCGGCGAAGTGCTGGAACAAACTGGGAATGTCTTCTTTGCGTTCACGCAGGGGGGGGATATTCACACTCATCACATTGAGACGGTAATAGAGGTCTTCGCGAAAGCGCCTTGCGGTGCTGGCTTCAAGCAAGTCGACCTTGGTCGCGGCAATCACACGGATATCCAGGGGAATGGATTTGTTTGCCCCAAGCGGTTCGACCGTGCGTTCTTGTAAAACGCGCAACAGCCCCACTTGCAGGTCCAGCGACATACTTTCGATTTCATCCAAAAATACTGTGCCGCCCTGGGCGTGTTCGAATTTGCCAACCCGCGCCTTTTGCGCCCCGGTAAAAGCCCCGGCTACATGGCCGAACAGTTCACTTTCGATCATCGTGTCGGGAAGTGCCCCACAGTTGATGGCGACAAAATGTCTGTCGCTGCGCGGGCCGAAATCGTGCAGGCACCGCGCCACCAATTCTTTGCCCGATCCTGTTTCCCCCATAATCAAAATATCGGCATCGGTATGCGCCATGGTGGTGATTTGGTCGCGCAACCCCACCATTGGTGGGGATGAACCCAACAGCACGCTGTCAACGCCTGAACGGGCATTGAGCTTGCTGGACAAACGGCGGTTTTCCATCACCAACCAGCGGGTTTGTGCGGCGCGGGACACGGCATCGATAAAGCGATCGGTGTCGAACGGCTTTTCCAGAAAATCGAACGCACCTTTGTGCATGGCTTCGACCGCCATGGATACATCGCCATGGCCGGTGATCAAAATCACGGGGATGTCTTCATCCAGTTCCTTGACCTTGGCGAGCAATTCCATGCCATCCATACCGCCCAAGCGCATATCGGTGACGAGAACACCGGGAAAACTGCGCGATAGGGCATCCAGAACACTTTCACCATTGTCCATGGTTTCTGGTGCGAACCCGGCCAAGTCCAAAGATTGTGCACAAGATTTGCGCACGTGTTCTTCATCATCGATGACGATCACCGGGGCTTTGTCGAGCATCTGGTCAGGCCTCTTTGACAGTGTCGAGTTGGGGGGATGCGAGTGGAATATTGAAGGAAAACACTGCGCCGCCACCTTCCAGATTCCGTGCGCTCAGTTCGCCGCCAAATTCTTGAATGATGCCATACGATATCGACAGCCCCAAGCCAAGGCCAATTCCGACATCCTTGGTGGTGAAAAAGGGTTCGAACAAATGGCTGATCACATTGTCGGGAATGCCGGGGCCGGTGTCGTGCACCTGTACGATGACGTCTTTGTTTTTGGTGCTGGCAGTCAGTCGAATGAGGCGTTCCCCCCCGTCTTCGATGGCGTCGATGGCATTGTTGATGAGGTTCACCAGAACTTGTTCCAAGCGCACATTGTTGACCAGAATGTGGATGTCGGCATTGGGGACATCAATGTCGAGTTTGACGCGTTCTTTTTTCAAGCGCGGTTCGACAATGCGCATGGTGTCGTTGACCACGGTTTGAAGAATTTGCAGTGTGCGTTCATCGGAACTTTCACGTGCAAAAATTTTGAGCCGCAAGATGATATCGCCCATGCGCTCAGACAAACTTGAAATCAATGTCATGTTTTCGCGGGCTTCATCCATGCGTTTGTGATCAAGCAGCTTGGCCGCATTGCTGGCATATGAACGAATGGCGGTCAGGGGTTGGTTGAGTTCGTGGTTGATGCCCACGGACATTTGGCCCAATGCCGCCATCTTTCCTGCCTGAACCAATTCGTTCTGCGTGCGTTTAAGGTCCGCCGTGCGGGTTTCAACTTGGTGTTCCAGTTCTGTGGCTGAATTTTCCAAAATTTGGCGGGCGCGTTGCTGAACGGACAAGGCGCGCAACAAACCTTTGCGGCGCTCAATCAAACTGACGGCGGCCACGGCGGCCAGTGCGATGACCAAAACGAGGGCCCCTGCGTAGGCCAAGGCGGTGTTGAGCATTGATGTTGTGTCAGCAAGAATCCAAACGCGCCAACCGGCTGTGGAAAAATCTTGATATGTGGCCAGATAATTGGGGCCGTCTTGCGTTGCAGGTTTAAAAGTATGGGCCCAGGGGCGTTCTGTGGTGTCAATTTCAAATGGCAGTCGGCCAATCCGTTTGTTGGCGTAACGTCGTGTTTGTCCCAATTCAGTCAAGGCTTCGGGACTGGGATCGCGGAGCGCCTTGTACAACCAGTCGGGACGTGATGATAAAAAAACAACACCGGCGCTGTCGGTGACGATGACTTCGTGAAGTGGGGAATCCCAACTTTCTTCGACTTGGGGCACGGCAACTTTCACCACCATCACGCCAATGGGTTTGCCGGTTTCATCGGTAACGGATGATGACAGATAATAGCCGCGCTGACGCGATGTGGTGCCCAGACCGTAAAACCGCCCTTTGCCGGATGCCATCGCGTCTTGATAATAAGGACGGTAGCTAAAATTGCGCCCGATGAAGGTGATCTCTTTGTTCCAATTGCTGGCTGCGAT
>Ga0070729_10005118_pt1 | contig 13781 bp, 11 predicted proteins | sample tdDd472_FD_66725 | JGI IMG/M metagenome (GOLD analysis project Ga0070729, IMG submission 66725) | Marine sediment microbial communities from the Atlantic coast under amendment with organic carbon and nitrate - tdDd47.2 | ecosystem: Environmental > Aquatic > Marine > Coastal > Sediment | place...
TGGTGAACATGCCGTAGGTCAGGTCATCCACCAGCACTCCGCCACCCATCACCATGACATCTACCGTGGGAGCGTTGGGGGAACCGTGGTACACCAGCAGGTCGGTCGTGCCAGGCGCCGCGGTGGTGGTCAGAGGAGCGAAGATCTTCAAGGTGAAACCGGTGTCCTCACCCTCGGGGTTGGCAGGCAGGCTGTCATCGAGCACGCCGGTGGCCATGACCAGGTAGCTACCACCATCTTCGAGGGTCACGGGGAAGGTCGCGAGAATGTCCTCGGGACCGGAGCTGTTACCAGGAGCGACACCGATGTTGAGCTCGACGCCGGCCGGCAGGTCAAGCACGGGGGTGGCGGCCCGGAAGGCGAAGTCGGGGATGGCGGGATCCATGCCGGCGTTGATGTAGATGTCCACGGTCATGGCGGCGGGATCGGGGGAGTTGTGGATGACCTGGACCTGGGCGGTCTGGGCCACGGCGATGCTGGAGATGGCCATCACGGCCAGGAAAATCGTCATTAGCTTCTGCATGATATTGCTCCTATTGAGAAGGGTCTAATTGACCCGAGTTTGTCTGTTGTGGCGGGTGACCGGGGTCGTGTTCCGCCTCCGTGGCGTCCTACCCGTCGGCCACGAGAGACACGATAACATCTATCTAGTTTATGTCAAGGACAAAAGATGGACAAATTTGGATTATGGCCAAAAAAATGAGCCCCCGAAGAGGCCCATCTGCTTAAAACCGTCAATTAGCCGCCGAAATTAGCCATTCCCGCTGTCGAGAATTTTCGACAGATCATCGAGGCCCGCGGCGACCTTGACTCCATAAGCCTGAAGCTCATCCTGGACACCATGCACCGCCCGGCCACCGGCCACGACCGTGACATCGGGACCCAGAAGCTGCCTCAGGCGGCGTATCTCGTCATTCAATGCCGTGCCGCCTACAGGATAGACCAGGCTCAGCAGCACCATGGTCGCCCCGGAAACCTCGACAGCCACGGAGATCTCCTCCGCCGGCAGGTCCGGCCCCAGATAGACGACCTTCCAGCCCAGGTCGGCCGCGATGCTCGAGGCCAGGAGGGCCCCCAGTTCGTGGCGCTGCCCGGCCGGTGTGGCCACCACCAGCGGCGGCGCGCTGGATCCGACCTCGACACGACGCCATAGAGACCACAGGAACGACCGCAACACCGCCGACGCCATGTGCTCATGCACCACCCGCCACAAGCCTTCACGCCATCGCTGCCCCAGGATCTCGATGAAGGGCACCAGGATCTCATCTCGCAGGCGGGGCCGGCTCAAGGCCACCATGGCGGCATCCAGCGCCTTCTCGAGCAAATGCCGATCGAGCAGCTCGACCGCCTCAACGCACAAGGCCAGATGCCCCTGCGCGGCACCATCCCGGCCGGATACCGGCGTAAACACAACGGCTTCGCTGACATCTTCGCTGGCCATGGACTGCAGCTCGGGGAGTTCGAGCTCGGCGACATCGCTGATCCGCCGCCCGCCGTCGACCAGCTGTTTCAACAGGCGCAGCTTGGCCACGTGGTCGTCTGTATAGAGTCGACGACCGGTAGCTGTCCGCAGCGGCACCACGGCGCAATATCTCTTCTCCCAGGCCCGTAGCAGGTCCTGGGTCAATCCTGTTCGGCGCACCACCACGCTGATGGGATAGCCTTCATGAGGTTTCTCGGTTTCCGGAACCATGATATTCTCTCTGACTTGTTGGACAAAAAACTCTGGGCCTATCGCAGCCATCTAAACCATAGGTCTTTTTCCACACTTTGTCCATGTATTGTCTAATTTTACCCAAAATCACCAGGCACGAACATGCCCGATCTCCAGGGTGAATCGCCCCGGTTTCTTGTCCGCCAGCAGGAATGAAAGCTGAGCGATCCGCGCGGTGTCCAGGGCCGGAACATCGTCGAGGATCCGGCCCCGGAACGTGGGCAGGAACGCATCGAAGGGCAGGCGAACCGTGACCCAGCGATCTTCCTCGGTGGCGAACTCGGCCCGGTAGGCGATGCCGTCCATGCGGCCATCGTTGCGCAAGCGCAACTGGTAGGTCCGACCGTCGCCCCTGACCCGGATCTCCAGGCCGGTCATCGCCGATAGGTCACGGGATCCCAGCAATGCCCGCACCGATGCGAAGCCGCCGTTGTTCTCCAGGGAAAGGTCTCCCTCGAACACTCCTGTACCCTGGTCGGTCAGCCGGATGGCGCTCTGTGACAATCCGCCCATCACCCCGTCATTGACCACGTACCATTCGACGTTCGCACCGTCCTTGAAGTCGATGAGATTCATGGATTCACCCCGCCCATCCGAACCCGATATGATCATCGTCAAGACCGCGAGGACCACGGCCCGACTCATCAGTTTGCGATTCATGTTTCAGCATTCCTTCTGCCGGGAACGCGTTCTGATGGCGACGATGCCAACCGCTCCACCCGGCATCCATCATTCATACTCCCCAGCCCGAATCGGCGCCACTCGACCACCATGGCCATGGCACGATCGCGTTATCGTTCTAGCTTGCCTCCATGAACCAGAACCATGAAAACACAACAGACCGACCGGCCCCACGCGTTCTCGTGACCGGCGCCACCGGTTACGTGGGCGGACGCCTGCGGCTTCGCCTCGAGTCAATGAACTACCGCGTGCGCTGCCTGGCCCGGCAACCGGAACGTCTGGCCGACCGCGTCAGCCCAGGCACCGAAGTCGTCCAGGGCGACGTACTCGATGCCGCGTCCCTGGCCACCGCCCTCGACGGGGTCGAGAGCGCTTTCTACATGATCCACTCCATGGGCGCCTCCGCGGATTTCGAGGAACAGGACAGGCTGGCCGCCCGCAACTTCGCCCACGCCGCTCGCGAAGCCGGCGTGCAACGCGTGATCTACCTCGGTGGCCTGGCCGATGAAAGCGAAGACCTCTCCGCCCACCTCCGCAGTCGCCATGAGGTGGGCCGGATCCTGGCCGCAGAAGGCGTGCCCACCATTGAACTGCGCGCCTCCATCGTGCTCGGCTCGGGCAGCCTATCCTTCGAGATGATCCGCTCCCTGGTCGACCGCCTGCCCGCCATGATCACGCCGCGTTGGGTTGCCGTCGAGGCCCAGCCCATCGCCATCGACGACCTCCTGCAATACCTGGTCGAGTCCCTCGATCTGCCGCCTGAATCCCGCGTGTTCGAGATCGGTGGAGCCGATCGGGCCTCCTACGGTGACATCATGCGCGAGTACGCAAGCCTGCGGGGATTGCAGCGGATGATGGTGCCGGTGCCGGTCCTCACGCCCCGTCTCTCGAGCCTGTGGCTGGGCCTCGTCACGCCCCTCTATGCCCGGGTGGGCAAGAAGCTCATCGCCAGCATCGAGCACCCGACCGTGATCCACGATCGGTCCGCCCTCGAGGTGTTCAGCGTGCGGCCCCGCGGCCTGAAGGACGCCCTGGCCACCGCCCTGCGCCACGAGGAGCGGGAGTACGCCGAGACCTGCTGGTTCGACGCCTTCTCCTCGGCCGGTGCGCCACGCCGACGCACCCAGGTCCGCTATCGCAACCGGCTGCTAGACTCCCGGTCCCTCACGGTGGGCGTCCCCGCGGACCAGGCCTTCGCCCCGATCCGCCGACTAGGCGGTAGCCATGGCTGGTATGCCTATCAGTGGCTCTGGAAGCTGCGCGGAATGCTGGACCTGCTGGTCGGTGGTGTGGGTACGAGGCGCGGTCGGCGCGATCAGGAGACCCTGCATATCGGCGACGCTGTCGACTTCTGGCGAGTCGAGCGCTATGAGCCCGACCACCTCTTGCTGTTGCGTGCCGAGATGAAGGTACCTGGCCGGGCGTGGCTGGAGTTCAAGGTGGAGCCCGGCGACCATGGCTCCACCATTCACCAGACGGCGGTGTTCGATCCGGAAGGGATGTTCGGACTGATGTACTGGTACTCGCTGCTGCCGATTCATGGGCCGGTGTTCAACGGGATGCTGAACGGGATCGGTCGGCGGGCGACAGCCGGCAGCTAGAATCTCAGTCGTAGAACAATGGCTACACGCGAAACCAGTTCAGTGGCCGTGATCACGCGCATCCACACATTCGGTCACGACGAAGCGAGGGCGCGCCTTCACCTCGTCATAGATGCGTGCGATATACTCACCAATGACACCGAGACACAGCAAGATGAGGCTACTGGTGAACATCTGCAGCAGGATCACGGTCGTGAATCCCGGCTGTGCATTGCCCAGTAGGCGATAGATCAGGGTGTAGATGCTCGCACCGATGGCGAACATCAGGAACAAGCCACCCATGATGGCGGCCAGACGAAGCGGAACCGCCGAGAAGGCCGTCAACCCCACGAGTGCCAGATTGACCAGTTCCCGCCACGACCAGTTGGAGTCGTCACGTGCGCCGGTAGCGACCTCGAATGGAATCCGGACCACGCGAAAACCGAGCCACGGTACCATGCCCCGGAAAAAGAGACTGCGCTCACCCATTTGATTCCAGGCGCGGACCACTTTCTCGTCGAGGAGCTTGAAGTCGCTGGCTTCCTTGAGGTCGAATCCCGACATCCTCCGCACCAGCCCATTGAAGATCCGCCGGCGAACCCGAGTGGGCAAAGGCTCATGACTCAGATGCAGCTTCTGCGCTTCGATCACCTCGGCGGTGTCCTCGCGCCAAAGACGTACCATCTCGGGAATCAACTCGGGCGGGTGCTGCAGATCCGCATCCATGACGATGACGGCACGGCCGCGGCTATAGGTCAGGCCGGCCGCGAGGGCCGATTCTTTGCCGAAATTCCGACTGAGACGGATTCCGACGATCCTCGGCTCGGCGGCACTGGCTTCACTGATGACCTTCCAGGTGTCATCGGTCGAGCCGTCGTCGATGACCACGATCTCGTAGGGGTGACCAGTTTGGCCGACGATCTCCGCGATGTGGCGCAACGAGCCCGCCAGATGCGCCCCCTCGCGATAGGCCGGCACGACGATGGAAAGCAACGAATCTGCGGCTCTCACCTGTAGCCCATCCTTCCAGCGTCTGTCTCAGGTCGTGGCGCGAGCCACGCAGACGAGAATGCTCCCGAACCTGGATCGCGACGATAGTTCTGAGTCCTGTAACCGCTCGGCTAGTTTCCAGTTCAATGGCGCCACCCATGGAGCCACCCCGCACTTGGTCGTCAATCTTTGCACTTCAAACCCGGATTCGACGAGCAAATTTCGCAACTTAGCTGCGTGGTAGAACTCGACGTGCTGGGCGCCTCCCAGTTCGGGCGCCGCACCGGTCCGGTCCATGAACCACTCGATCACGGGCCACGCACTGCGGTAGTTGGGCGTAGTCAGGAAAATCTGACCACCGGGACGCATGACCGAGCGTGCATGATCGAGGAGCAATCTCGCCTGTGGATAATGTATGTGTTCGATCAACTCAAGGCAGTAGACCTTGTCCACGGGGCGATCAACATGGAAGTCCTCGTCCACCAGGCCGAGCCTGAATTCGGTGCTCGGTGATCCATACTGGCCCTCGGCGAAGGCAATCGCATCGGAATTTCCATCGACTGCCAGGACATCCGCTCCCGCTTGCGCGAGATGACCACTGATGACGCCCGATCCACACCCGATGTCCAGGGCGAAGTCCCCAGGGACCGGTGGCAACAGTCGCGAAATGGCCATCTTCTTGGCGAAGTGCCAGAAACGCTGCACGGCCGGCCCCTCGGTCAGGGCACGATGCTGATAGCCGCCATCGATGGCCACCGAGTCGCCAGTGCGACGTTTTCCTTCGTCTGTCATCGAAAGCCCCATCGCTTCTGTAAACCGAACGACAAACCTGGCAGGGTGAGCATGATGATCCCCAGACAGACAGTCGGTGACCAGTTAAAAATCTCCACCCCGACATGCATGATCGAGGCGTTCAGGACAGCACAACCAACGGCGATGGCGAGGAATCGTGGCAATTGGCGAACATGATTACCCGTCGCGCGAAAGGTCCAGCGTCGATTCATGGTATAGGACACTCCCACGGCGCAGGCGAAGGCGATCGTGGTCGCCAATGTTGGGTGCAGGTGCAGTCCCCGATATACAACGAAGAATACTCCGAGGTGCGTACCCGTCGCCAGACAGCCCACAACACCAAATCGGAGAATTTCCGTCAATGGTTTCAAGGCAGTCAACCGTGATCCTTTGGCGTCCATGAAGTTGCAGGAGTCGGCATCCCCGCGCAGTCAGAAACATTGTTGACGTGGCGTCGAGAAGCGAATAGAAAATAGCACATGATTTTTGAGAAGGCACACCGGAAAACCGGTCGGCGATGGATAGTATGGTTCAATGACGTCAGAAGCTCAACCGTCCCGTCGAATCCGCATCATCGAGATCGCGGCGGTCGTGATCGTCGGCCTGGTCCTGTTTTTTCTGCGCTTCGGCTCGAAGGTTCTTGATCCAGGGCAGGTCGATTGGCTCCTGGCCCGCAATGACCCCGCATCATACTACCTGATCTGGGACTATTTCCGTTACGAGTCCTGGTCCTTCCCACTAGGCCAGATCACGCAATACCTGTATCCACTCGGCACCAGTGTGCCACTGACCGACGGGCTACCGCTGGTCGCCTACCCGGCGAAGCTGCTTTCGCCGATCCTGCCACCCGTCTTCCAGTACTTCGGATTCTGGCATCTAGTCTGCGCCGTGCTCCAGGCCTACTTCGGCTATCGAATTGTGCGTCGGGTCTTCATGGGCTCTGCCTTACGGATTCTTGGCGCCACCCTCTTCATGCTCGCGCCCGTTTTCCTGTACCGCGAGGGACACATTGCATTGTCGAGCCACTGGGTCATCCTCGCAGCCATCGAGGTCTACCTCATCGGCGACAGGGGCCGCTGGAGACAGGTGGCTCGCCGGTGGTGCATCCTCATTGCCGTGGTGGCCCTGATCCATCCCTATCTTCTCGCCATGGTCTTGCTGTTCTTTGCAGGACTGGTGCTGCAGTCCAACAACAGCGGGCTATGGCCCTGGCGTGGGCGGCTGATCACCGCAGGATGCGTGGGTGCCACGATTCTCGTCGTGTGGTACATCGCGGGCTATCTCGCCGGGGCAAGTGCCGAGCGTGCAGGCACCACGGGGTTCGGGATTTTCTCACTCAACCTCAATGCCCTGATCAATCCCATGGGCTACGGCAAGATTCTGGACAGCATGCCGCGCGGACGCGGTCAGTACGAAGGTTTCGCCTACCTGGGTGCGGGTTGGCTCCTGATGATCGCTGCGGGCGCCGGTGCCCTTGTATTCTGGCGCGACCTACGCGAGCGCATGCGTCCACACAAAGTCCTGGTGTGGATCATGATCGTGACTTTCCTGTACGCGCTCAGCAACGTCGTCATGTGGAGCGATGTCAAGGTCTTGAGCTACAAGCGTTTCGCGATCTTCGACCTGATCACTGGCGTCTTCCGGTGCAGCGGTCGTTTTGTTTGGCCAATCATTTACATTGGCATGACTGGTGTGATCATCCTGCTTGGCAGGATCCGATTTCGCTGGGCAGTCGTGGCGGTCATGACTGTCGCCTTGGTCTTGCAAGTCTGGGATATGCGGCCTCTCATCTTCCAGAAAGACCATTTCGCGAAAATGGAATTCGAGACCCGGTTGAGCGACCCGAACTGGAATAAAGCCGCCGAGTTCTGTGCAGGTATCTCGACCATGCCGCCGTTCAAGTTCACGATGAACCACAAGGCAGACTACCGCGATATCTGCTGGCTGGCATCCCAGCACCGTCTCCGAACCTCAGCGGGGTATACGGCGCGGATGTCCCTCGCCGCCAAGGCGCTCACCGATTCCATGCACACGGCACTGGCTGAAGGCACAGCCGACACCACCCTCCTCTACATCTGTGACCGGTCGTCGTTTCCCAAGGTTCTCGTCGGACTTGGTGATTCGTATCGGGGCGCCCTCTGGAACGACTATCACGTTTGTTATCCACGCGCCTGGCCCATGGAACCACGCCCAGGCTTTACCGCGAGCCACGGTGGGACACTCGCCGAGTTCCTCGATGATCGCACTGACAGAATTCTCCTCATTGCCACCCGCGACGAGGCCACCGCCAACCTCACCAAGGCCGACCGCCTGGCATTGCGCCAATTGGGAATCATGGACTCCGCGATCGAGTATCGAGGCTCAGCGGCCGCCATCGTTTTCCACGGCCAGGCCATCTGGCAGCAGGCGAAGGCCAACGGTCGCGTCGAATTCACCCTCGCAGCCGGCGACTCGATGGGCGGTATCCACGCCACTCATGCGATCAGAGTCGTCTCGGCGGGATTTGAATCCGGTAATGTAGCCCGCCTGGAACTCGGTGATCGTGAAGAGGGAATGAACCGTCGTGGGTTCAACATTCTCGTTCTGGACGACGAGCTGAAACTCCTGGAGTCCGCCTGGTTCGACACGCACAAGGGAGTGCCCGGGATCATCCTGATGCCCGATCCGCCAAACTAGTCTGCTCCCAGACGATTACAGATCACCGACATCGGCTCCTCGCACGCCGCACTGAATCGATTGTCCTCGCGGGCCCCCACCATGGTGGCGATGGCCGCCTTGAAGCAGGTCACCACGTAGAGATGATCGCCGTGGAAGTAGTAGCGATCGCGGGCCGGGTCGCCGTCGCCCATCAGGTTCTGCTCGCCGACATACTGCCCCTCTCCATCGAAGACATCGAAGACGCCGAGCGACCCCTCTGGCCGATCGTAGAATCCCCGGCTCGTGAGCACCCACAAGCTGCCGTCGTCGCGACAGTGCAGGGCCATGATGTCCTTGTCGTGGTCTTCGATCTCGTAGGTCGTGCCGGGCAGGTTGCCGTTGGGATTGACCGTGGCCCAGTCGAGGACGGCCTGCTTCTCCTGCTTGCTGCGTTGGCGATGGTCGTAGTCGCGGGTGAGCACCTGGTCGACGGTGCCGTCGGGGGCGAACACGGTGACCTCGTAGTCGTTGAAGCTGGTGGCCACGTAAACGCGCTGGTCGGGACCGACATCCCAGCGGTCACGCAGGGCCCGGGGACGTTCGCTCCAGACTGGGCGGGCGTCGTCGCCGGTGTCGCTGTCGTCGTGGTAGCGGGCGACCTCTTGCAGCGTGTTGTCGCGGGCGTGGAGACGGCGAATGGTGGTGCGCTCACCGGGCAGGACGAGCTCGGAGTTCTCCCTGATCACGCTGAGGAAGACCATGGCCCCGTCGGCGGTCTTGACGTCGTTGATTCGCGGGACGATACCGCTGCTGTCGGCCGGGATGGCCTGGGAACCGAGAAACTCGCCGTTGCGGTTGAAGCGGTCGATTCGGCGGCCCATGCCCGACAGGACACAGGCCTCGTTGGCCGGGGAGATGAAGACGCGGTAGGGGCGGCGGAATTCGCCGGGGCCGTCGCCCTGGCGGCCGATGGTGCGCACGAAGGTACCGTCGGGGGCGAAGAGGCTGATGCGGCCGAGTTGCTGGTCGACGACGTAGGCGTAACCGTCGTGGTCGAGGGCGAGGTCGATGATGACGCCGAAGAGCTGGTTGGGATCTTCGGAGTCGCCGCCGATTTGCCAGAGTTTGGTGAGGGGGGTGTTGGTGGCGTGGGATGGTTGGGGAGCCAGGATGATGAGCATGAAAGCCAATGTCAGGATGAGGACGAAGGTTCGCGGCCACTGAAATCCATGGACGAGCTGATTCATGGTGGCGTCACTTTCAGCAGGAAGCAATGACTGTCAGACGAGTTTACCAGCTCATGATACTTGGCTGCCGCTTTTCAGTTCCGGTTTGGCAGGATGGGGCCATGGCGAAATCAAATCCACTCCTCCAACCATTCCTCGACCACCAGAGCGATGGAATCCTCAGCCGATTCGTTGACCGCTTCCTCTGATTTGCAGCACCATTGAGACAATCATTTCAGTTTTTTTGATCATTGGAGGAGGGACCATGATCCGATTGTTCATGTTCGCCTTGCTTGCGTTGGCACTACCCATGTCGAGCGCGGCACAGGACTGCATCGAGTACGACGAGTACCCCCATTTCATCTCCAGCCTCATCACTGACAACATCACTCGTACCGTGAACGTGGACGGCGATCTCGCGTACTTCAGCGGGTACAGTGCATCCGGCCCCAACCACTTCCATATCGCCGAGATCGGTGGCCTACAGTCCCCGGAACTCATCGCCGACCCCACCAACCCGCAGATCATCCAGGAGAGTATCGCCAGCTACTGGCCGTACGACGTGGCCGGAGGACGTAACGCGCCGATCCCTCGGTCTCACGGTCCACCCGAATCCCTTCAATCCGCAGACAACGGTGACTTTCACCCTCGACCGTCCCCAGACCGTGCGCGCTGGAGTCCACGATCTGACCGGCCGGCTCGTGGCCATACTGGCAGACAGCCATTGCAATGCCGGGATGAACGCGATCCGCTGGTGGGGGTATTCGAGAACAACCCCTGATCTTGAACCGCCGCACCGTTTCCCGACCTGTGGTAGCGCTCTTCTTGAACTCCAGTGGTTAGACGATACCGTCCTGCACGATCAGCAGGTCGATCTTTTTCTGATCCGTGTCGCGATAGAAGTTGAGGGAGCGCGCCGGCCTCCAGGGTAGCCGGTGTTGTCCATTCGGCCAGCCAGGGTCCGGTCAAACATGTTGACGAAATGACACCGTGTCATTATTCTACGACACCATGTCAAACAACGAACAATTAAAATCGCCATTGCGCGTGAGCCCCCAATCAGTAACCACGGTCAGCAAATCTGCCCGTACGCGTGCGACAATCTTGAATTCGGCTTTGGACTTCCTCTGGTCCCACCCGTTTCGGGAGATGACGATCACTTCGCTGATGGCCCCGACAGATGTTGGTCGCTCGGCTTTCTACCAGCACTTCAAGGATCTGCATGAGGTGATGGAAACTCTGCTGGAAATGTTGCAGGGCGAAATTTTCGAGGTTGCCGAACCCTGGATAGCGGATGTCAGCGACGATCCCACTGCCGTATTGCGCGAATCCCTCTCTGGGTTGGTACGAGTTTGCCACGAAAGAGGCCCCTTCCTGCGGGCGATTACCGATGCGGCCACCACCGACGAACGTCTCGAAAAAGGCTGGAACCAGTTCCTCGAGGAATTCGACATTGCGGGTACCGCTCGCATCGAAGCCGACCAGGCGCGTGGCCTGACAGCGGATTTCGATGCCCAACCGGTCGCGTTCGCCCTCAATCGGCTCAATGCCTACACGCTCCTCCATGCGTTCGGGCAGCACCCGAGACAGGACCCCGAGCCGGTCCGCGAGGCACTGGCACGGATCTGGATTTCCACGCTTTACGGCGCGACCAAGGGAAGAGTGAAATGATTAGCCTGAACTCCAGAGCATTGTCGAGTTGTGTCATCGTGTTTGTCGTTGCAGTCTTGATGAACCAACCGGCAGCCAGCCAGGTTAGTCAGGAAGTACTGGATTCGATCTCCACTCCTGACCAGGTAGAAACATCCATCGGCACACTCGAGTTTCTGGACGGCGCACCCCTTCCCCACACCGCTGCGAAAGTTTACGACTATCTCGACAGGATGCGTGGCGTGGACGCCTTCCTGAAGGGAATGCCCGGCGCTTCTCTGCAGGGGCTCATCAAAGGTGCTCACAGCCAGGGCGCGGTGGAATGCAATCAGGTCCTCCTGGCCGACGAGTTGTTGAATTCCCAGTCGCTATACCTGACCGGCAATACCTCGACCCTGTATGTCATGCCGAACCTCGATCTCGAGCGGGATGGTCCGACAGTCCTTGAGGCGCCGACCGGCATGCTCGGCGCCTTCAACGATGCCTGGTTCCGTTTCGTCCAGGACATGGGGCCCGCTGGTCCGGACAAGGGAAAGGGCGGCAAGTACCTCATCCTCCCGCCCGGCTATGATGGCGAGGTCCCGGAGGGCTACTTCGTGGTGAGGCCCAGGACCTATGACGTGTGGGTCTTCATGCGGGCCTCCATTGCAGAGGGCATCGACGCGGCGGCGAAGAACGTGAAGGACCATCTGCGGATCTACCCTCTCGCAATGAAGGACAACCCACCGCAGATGGAGTTCATCAGCAGCTCCGGCAAGGCGTTCAACACCGTCCACGCCAACGACTACACCTTCTACGAGCACCTCAACGAGGTGATCCAGAAGGAGCCCCTGGACATGCTGGACCCCGAGACCCGAGGCCTGTTTGCCTCCATCGGCATGGAAAAGGGCAAGCCGTTCCAGCCCGACGACCGCATGAAAGCCATCCTGACCGACGCCGTTGCAATCGCCAACGCCGCAGCGCGCTCGATCGTCTGGTATCCCCGTGTCGATGGCACAATGAAGGGAGTCGAGGTCTACGCCGACACCCATAGCGCATGGTTGATGGCGTGGGTGGACAAGAACGTCTTCTTCACGGGCAAGGACGGCAAGACGATGAATTCGGACGCCCGGGTGATGTTCTACTATCCCTACACTGCCGTGACGCCCGCCATGGCCGTCACCAAGGCCGGTGTGGGCTCGGATTACGGCATCGCTTTCGTCGACTCCAAGAAGCAGCCACTCGACGGATCCAAGACCTACAAGCTGCATATCCCTGCGAATCCTCCGGCGAAGGATTTCTGGGCCCTGACCATGTATGACAACCAGACCCGCTCCCAGCTGCAGACGAGCCAGAAGTTCCCGACCGTCGGCAGCCAGAGCGAGGGTCTCAAACAGAATGCGGACGGTTCCTACGACATTTACTTCGCACCAGAACCGCCAAAGGGATTCAAGAACAACTGGCTTGAAACAGTGCCCGGGAAAGGCTGGTTCGTCGGTCTCCGGATGTACGGACCGCTCGAGCCCTGGATCAAAAAAACCTGGCGTCCTGGTGAGATCGAATTGGTGGAATAGTATTGGGACGCAGCCACTGTCCATGACCATGAATATCACGGTGAACCTCGACAATGAGGTCGCTGAAGAGGAAGGTAGTCCAAGATGTGGAGGCAATGCTGCTCGGCCCTGTTGCTGGTCTTGCTGCTGACTACGCCGACCTGGGCCCAGGACGGCGACGCCGCACCCAAGGCCGATCCCCTGGCCGAGAACTCCGAGATCTCGTCAGAGTGGCGTTTCTCGCTGCGACCCTACTTCTTCCTCTCTGGTTTGTCCGGCTCGGTCACCGTCGAACCGCTGACGTTTCCGATCAACAGCAGCTTCACGACAATCATGGATCGCGTAGAGCTCGGCGGCTTCCTGTCATTCAAGGCGGAAAAGAACCGCTGGGGAATCAATGCCGACTTCCAGTACATCAACCTTTACGGCGAGAGCTCAGCGGTGCGTGAAACCGCCATGGACCTCAAGAACGTCATCGGTGAAGTCGATCTCCTCTTCCGGCCCGAGGTGGCACCCACCCTGCGTTTCCTGGTCGGGGTGCGAGCCTACTCCATCATCCAGAATCTCACCGTCCTGGGGCACACGATTCCGGAAGCGAACACCACCGTCGTCGACCCCATCGTGGGGGCCTTCGGTTCATGGATGGTGCACGACCGCTGGGATTTCGAGCTGCGCGGAGATATCGGCGGTTTCGGAGTGAGTTCGGAATTCACCTATCAGATGATGGCGCTCTTCCGGTGGAGCATCACCGACACGCTCAGCATTCCCTTTGGATATCGGGTGCTGGGCTACCAGATCAGGACGGATGAAATCTGGATGAACACCCGAATGAGCGGAGCTGTCTTGGGGCTGGACATCGAGTTCTAGCGAGGCTGTCCCTGGGAGTGTCAACCGACCTCATCCACCACCCCAACCACCACCGACCGAATCGGCAACCCATCCTCCCCCAACACCTGCCGCGCCCCATTCCCCTCATCCA
>Ga0070729_10005121_pt1 | contig 13778 bp, 13 predicted proteins | sample tdDd472_FD_66725 | JGI IMG/M metagenome (GOLD analysis project Ga0070729, IMG submission 66725) | Marine sediment microbial communities from the Atlantic coast under amendment with organic carbon and nitrate - tdDd47.2 | ecosystem: Environmental > Aquatic > Marine > Coastal > Sediment | place...
AGCCGTGATCGACCAGGTTGCGGGCGTTGACATGACAACCCATCAGCAGGGTACCTAGACGGGCACTGCTGATGGGTTCAAGTTCGGGGTCCGATTCCGGGGCATAGTCGGGCATGATGATCAGTGCAGGCGGCGCTTGGGGTTCTTTGAATTCCGGATTGAGCAGTCGATGGGGAATAACCGCGCCGTGGAGGTCCATGAGAAAATCGTCTTTCTGTGCTGATGCCAGCAGTTCTTCAAACAAGTGCATCGATCCCGGTTTTAGGCAAAGCGGTCTGCTGAAATACTTTATTTCCCGGGGAGCGTGAATAGATATGAATATCAGCTCATCGGTCAGGTATGAACAATTTTGGCAGGTGAGCCAACTGGTCAGCGTGGACTTCCCTGCACCGCTTTGGCCCGGCAGCAGAATTATCAGATCGTTACAGATGACAGCACCGGCATGCAAAGCGATTCCGTTTTCGGCCCTGTTCAAAAGGTGGAAAATCACCGTATCGTATATATGGGCAGCGAATCGGACACCCAGGCGGCCGCGACAAAGCTGGGTGTTGCCAGCCTGAAGCCGATACTCGTTAAGTCCTTTGTCGGCAAGCAAGGAAAGCTGATGCTGCTGCACGTCGCCGCTGGTTTGCTGGGTAACATCTCTAAAAAGTAGTGTCAGAAATTCCCGCGCATCTTTGGTGTCGTAGAGAAGCGTCACGGTCGATCCGGCAAATGCGACGGTAAAAAGATTCATAGAGTGGTTTGCCTATGGCAATGAAACGGTTTATTTCAACTCGCCGATATCGCGCTCGATCAGTTGAGTGATCAGTGTTTTTACATCAGTCTCTATCTGCGTGGGGCTCTCAGGGTATTGTTCGCTCAGCGCCTCGATAATATCTAAAATTGTGCGCTTGCCGTCACACAATTCCCAGATCAGGGCACCTGTCTCGTTGAGATAGACGGCGGTGGTCAAAGTCGGATGATAAACCGTGATTTCTCCATCTATCCGTTCAATTAAATAGTCTTTTTTTAACTCTACGATCTTGCTTACATCCATAAGGAGTGGCATCTCTTCAGAAAATTTCGTGAGGGTAATCAGGCTAGTTTAAAAACAGAGTTATGATTGAAATTGGTCACGATTCAACCATGATCTTCCTATCGTACGCAACCTAAATTAACAAGATACCCTTGTTGAAAAGTAGCCATAGGATTAATCATTGTCGGCTCCTGGTGCGTTTGACCAGCGAAGTTTCTCCAATAAATTGTTGCTATCATAAAGGTGGTCCTGTAAAAATTGTCGGGTTGTTCGATAAGATCTTGTCTCCTTAATTTTGCCCCGATTGCAGGTTATTATGGCATCGTGCTTTCAGGCAGACTAAATCGTTATATGATCTATGAACGATGGTTAAGGTTTTCGCAGGATGATGTCTACGGGGCTGAACTTGCTGGCCTCTGGCATTAAATCGAGTAGCAATAACATAATTTAACTGAGAACCCGTCAGTTTATATCTACTTTTGCAAAACCTGGGATCGTGAACCAGGACATTGATAAGAGCTGATTAACGGGTGTGTTCGAAGGATGGATATGTTTGGATAGTGGACTCGTTTGAGTAGATGTTTTAACAATATCAGGGCCGATATATGGGTGCTCTCATGTTAACAAAGGTGCTTGAGGAAGATGGAGAGTTCGAACAGAAATATACCTTTCCTCATATTCTTTCGAGTTCTATCGAACATTGGTTGGCAATCATCTGTAAAAAAGATGAAATTTACCCTGAGTCCCGCGTTCAGTCTATTTATCTTGAAGCTGCTGATGCAAGATCCTACTATGAGAAGGTTAACAGTGATTTTTTCAAAACCAAGTTTCGGGTGAGATGGTACGAAACTAAGGAAGGCCGACCCTATAGCGATGATAATCAAGTCCCCGTTTTTTTAGAAAAAAAAATGAAAGTAGGGGCAAAGAGGCTGAAAAGGCGGTGGGTTACCAGTACAAGATTCGATGAGCTCAAGGATAATAGTTTAAATTCACCCTTTCATGGGAACTGGTATCAGCAATTTGCCAAAGAAACCAAGGTTTCGTCTTACCTGCAACCATTCATACAGATTTCTTACACTCGTAAAAGATTTGTTGATTCAAATACGGGTGTGCGGTTGAGTCTTGACTGCGATATTAAAGTTGAGAGGACCAACTCCCAATTTCTGCCACCACCTCCTCATCGAGCCTTGGATGTGGGTGTATTTGAAATCAAAGGCAAAGATGATGCCCCACCAGCTGCACTGGCCTATCTTACCAGCAATATAGTAAACAAAGACCGTTTCTCTAAATATGAACGATGTGTCTCCTCACTTGCAACATAGCCATCGAGGCCTCTAATGGATGATTTGTATTCGGTAATTTCCGGCATGGGGAATCAAAGGGTGGAAGATATTGGCATAGGAGCCTTTATCTTTGTCATTTCCGCATCTTTGCTTTCGGCGTTCGCAATTTCTTCGCTTTATACCTATTTCTTTTCCAGGCGAGCGACCGGAAGTCAGGTACATAGGGCATTTCCCCTACTTTCAATCGCCATAACCGTGATTTTTATTACCATTCAGTTTTCTCTGCCACTGTCTCTAGGGTTGCTTGGTGCCCTGTCAATTGTCCGCTTTCGAACACCAATCAAGGAACCGGAAGAAATTGGCTTCATCATGTTGGTCATCGCTTCCTCACTTTCCTGTGCCACTTTCAACATTATCTTTACTGTAATTCTAGCTGTTTTTGCCACTCTTGCGCTCATTGTGATGGAGTGGGTTACCCCTATGACGAAGGGAAATCTTAATGGTGGAATGTTGGTAGTGAGGGGTCCCAAAAATAAGGATCCGGGGAAAACAATAAATGAGATTCAACGGGTGTGTGAACAATGGCTGCGCAAAGGATCTTTACATAGCATCACCTGTGAAGAAGATATCTGTATCACTTTTGTTTTCCATAAAACAAGAAAGAGTGATATCAGCTCATTAACAGAAAAAATCAGCGACACCTATCCCGAATTTAATTTCAATCTTATGGTCAACAGGTCGACCACCATTTAAAAAATGAAGCCGGAGAAAAAAGCAATATTCATTTTTCTCGGAACGCTTTTTCTCGGTCTTATCCTCTCTGTGCTTGCTTTTTACTGGGATACTCCACGGGAACTGTTTCAGAATAAAACTATTCCTTCCCCCCTGCTTGCCTTTGGCGAAACCGGTAAAATACTGCGTAAGTCAGGAACTATTGCACCTCTTGAAAACAAGCAGATCTCCAGTCGTATCACCACGAATCCGGTTGATTTTATCCGGCGCGTAGCTCGGGAGAAAAACAAATGGCTTTTGCTAGAGAGATTCGACCGTTTCAAAGAGAGCGGGATATTTGGTTATATAGAGATGCAATCACAGGAACCTGCCGTTAGATTTAGATTAGAAGTTATGAAAAACGGTTCCTGGGTTGAGCAGGTCTCTTCACAGATTAAATCAGAAAAATTTGGTTACTCATTTTTCATCGACTCTGACAGTACTAATCCTCAACTGAGGCTTACCTTCCGCAACAAGCAATATCCGGTAAACATCTATGGTATTGGTTTTTTAAAAAATGGCTATCATCCACTGGTTTTTAATGACCAGGTAGGCTTTTCCAGTTTTTTCCGTCACGGCCTGTCAAAGAACATTACCTATACCGAATCAGCTGCTTTAATAGGCCCCTTGAAGCAAACTGAGCACCTTACAAGCAATTTGTCTTTTCAGAAAAAACCATCGGTTGGCATAAGTAAGTTTCACAAAAAGCAAGGCCAGACGCCAATTGAATTGACCGCCAGCAGAGATCATCACCTCTTGAACAACTTAAACATATCTGATCAATCTCTAGCCGCAACCAGCATTGCTAGAATCCCGGTTCTTGCTATTGATATAGAGAGTATCGATCTTTATGCCGAGGAGTATGGCATTTTGACCAATTATGACGGTCATGGCCGGGAATGGGAGCGGCTTGGCTATGTCCGGTTTTTTAAAGATGGGCAAGCAGTTTTTTCAACCTTCAGCGGTGTACGCCTTCAGGGTGGGGATCCCGGACGTGAGCAAGGTCTGATTAATTTTCGTCTCTATTTCCGTGAAGAATATGGCACATCGAAGATTGAGTCGGATAAGATTTTTGATGGCTCAGTCCGAACAATTAAACGGCTTGCTGTTAAGCAGTCTCAATGGAAGCAATGGCCGTTGAACAGTCCGATTGCTTATGATGTAACTCGGCAGGCAGGTGGTTTGGCCCCAATGACGGAGATGTGTTTGCTGTATCTCAATGGTCAAAATCTCGGTCTTTATTATATGGTGCCGCATCTTGGCGAAAAACAGATCAAAGCAATGCTGCCGGAAAAAGATTATCAGTATTTCCGGATCAGGGGCACACCACACGAGGCGGATTACCATTTTTTTTCAGGTTTTTTAAATGACATCAAACAAGATGTGGAGATGGACGAACAATACGCGTCACAATTTGTTGACCTTGAAAATCTTGTTCAGTCAATTTTTTCATACATGATAAATGCCACTACGGATTATTGTCAGGGAGTTCTTCTCAAAGGTTCAAGTCGTGATAGCAGGTATTTCTGGTACAGCTGGGATTTTGATCACAGTTATATTGATGTCCCTGTTGAGATAAAAAATGAAAGAGACGAGCCACGAGAACGCTGGGAGCAGCCTCCATCATTCGCTGGTTTTTTCATGGATGACCAAGGGCAAAAACCGCACCAATGTGCACGAGTCCGATTATTCAAACGCTTAATAAACGAGGATTCAGAATTTAGAGAGCAAACTAAAACTCTTTTTACTTCAACCATTAACCATCGGGTAACCCAAAAATTTGTTGCCCAATTGCTGGATTACTACCAGAAGATATTGACAACCATAGATTACCCTGAGGGAGATGAGTATATTGGTACCTTGAGGACCTATTTTACTGAACGAATTCCTTATTTATTAAAAGAGATGGAACAGCAGTTTCCTACAGATCCGGCCATTGTCTGTGAAGTAACATCAGACAGCTATCCGGTAATAGTAGATGGGTATAAGAAAGAGGGACCTTACTATGGGTATTATTTCCCCGGATCGACACTGGCGGTTGCCCCAGCGGATTCAGGTGGGGTCAGATATTGGCTCGTTAACGGTAAGCGAACGCTAAAACAGCAAATCGCACTATCCATTTCAAGCGGCGAGGAATGCCAGGTTCACGGTGTTAATTGAAGAAATCGGTACCTCAGGTTTTAGTTTCATAGGTAGAGCACGATGGCTCTCATATAGAGCAGGCGACTGCCTATTGTTTCGGCCTGGTAAATTATTCTGCTTATTTTTAAGGACATAATTCCTCCCATCGTTTTCAATAGAAACAGAGACCCCTCCGTTATCTTTTCGAGCCGTTTTTTATACAAACAATTCACCTGGTATCTTCCTTGGCATGACCCGAGCCTTTTTACGACAGATTCTGCTAATCACTGCCTTCAGGCTGCTTCTCAATACCGGTCGCCGGTTTGTTTACCCCTTCGCTCCGGCGTTGAGCAGGGGGCTCGAGGTGCCGCTCGGAGCCATCACCTCGATCATTGCTGCGGGTCAGTTTACCTCCCTGCTTGGTATTTTCGCCGGTCCCCTGGCGGACCGTTACGGCTACAAGATGATGATGCGGGCGGGTCTGGCCATGCTGGCGCTGGGTATGCTCATCTGCGGGTTGGTGCCTGCGTACTGGCCGGTATTCGTTGGTCTGGTCGTTGCCAGTTTTGGAAAAACTTTATTTGATCCGGCGATTCAGGCCTTCGTCGGCAATAACGTCAGTTTCGAACGCAGGGGGCGGATTATAGGCATTGCAGAAACGGCCTGGGCCGGCAGTACGCTGATTGGCATCCCGGCCCTGGCTCTGGTTATCGAACATGCCGGTTTGAGAAACTCTTTCTATCTGCTTGCCGCGCTCGGCGGTATAAGCTGGGTGCTTATGGGAGTGATGATTCCCGCCGATAAGGTCCGTTCTAAAAGGCAGCGGGGAAAAGTGAACTTCCTGGCTTCCATGATGCAGCTCGCAAAATCCAGGCCGGCCGCAGGAATGCTGGCCTTCGGCTTCTTCATATCGGTTGCCAATGATTGCCTGTTTGTGGTTTACGGTGCCTGGTTTGAGCAGGATTTCAATGTCTCGATTGTTGCGCTGGGGTTTTCCACCGTGGCCATAGGAAGTGCCGAGTTGCTTGGAGAATCGATGACCGCCCTGTTTTCTGATCGACTTGGACTGAAAAGAGCAATCATACTGGGCCCTCTGATGGCCATATCCGCCTATTTGCTGCTGCCCGTTATCGGCCAGAGTCTGGGTCTGGCAATGGTCGGGTTGTTCCTGGTATTTCTGTCGTTCGAGTTTACCATTGTCACCAGTTTTCCTCTTTGTACGGAAGTACTTCCGCAGGCCCGGGCAACGATGATGTCTGGCTACTACGCCACCGCCGGAGTCGGCAGAATGGTTGGCGTTCTCATTGCCGGTTTTCTCTGGGGTATGGGCGGAATTGCTGGGGTGGCTGCAGCCTCTGCCGGGTTCACTTTTTTGGGACTGCTGGCAGTGCTCTGGGGGTTGCACGGCTGGTCGCCGCTGCAAGCTCCCAAGAGTGACCGAAATCTTGTTGGGGAAGATTAACTGGCGACCAAAGGTCGTCTCCTTTTCGTCTAAAAGAAAATTGGCGCCAGCACAAGCCACTCAAAGGATTTGGAGAATTCAACGGCGACTCCTTCTCCATCTGCTCTGGTGACGACCCCGAACAGGTCATCGACCACGAGCCTGCTGTGTGATCCCTGAAGAATGATTTCGATGCCGTAACTTTTCGAAATTTCCGGTTGTCTCTCCGCTTCTATGAAGAATCCGGTCCTGCTGAGATTCTTTAGCGTACCCTGTATGCGATCATCACCATCTATCAGATTACAGGTTGCTTTGGAGAGGTCTACCAACCTGTAAGACTCTCTACGTTCTTCTGAGTGCATAGATACTAGCTCCCGTTGGAATTAACGATAGAGCAGAAGATATTTACCAAGCCGTCAAAGTCAAGACCAGAAAACCTCAAAGGTAGCTGACATCATATAAAAAAATCACTATTTGGTTAACTTTTCAGACCTCCCGGGACCAGATCTTCAAGCACCAACTGTTAGTGAGGTTATCTCCTGTGAACCTGACAATTCATGGGCAGATTTCGGAAATTAACCAATACCCATAAATGATTCTACTGGTGGGCAGAGAAAACAGCGCAGCCTGAATCCCGCTGAGCGAAGAATCCAGGTTGTGGCTACTTCTACCTGCAAACAAATTTATTGTCCGCGGAGGGTGCCCGGGGCAGGGGGGACGATTAGACAGTCCCCCCTGTAGGGATGGTTGCTAATAAATGGATATTTCAGCAGTTTTTAGAGGTAACAATGTCGTGCAGGGTTTCGAATACGCCCATTGGATCTATATCGTTGGCCGCGGCGATCTCTTTGATGTTCATCTCTGCTTCCGCCACTACACCGCGCTCCCCGAATTTTGCCAGAATATCTTCAAGATTCAGTCCGTACTCGAGACATGCCTCTGCCAGCTTCTTTTTTCCCCAACCTGACTCGGGCGCATCTGGGAATCGTCCCGCTGCGTCAGTCGAAGCTGATTGTGTATCCGCCAGTTTTGCTGGTTTCATAATTTCGTAGACCTGCTGGGGCGAGCGATCGTTTCTCCAGGCGACGGTTTTTAAAATGTCCTCTGGCCCATCGACTTTTATGCCACCAGCTCGGAGTAGTTCGAGGCTCTGTTGCAGATCAAGATTTTCTCTTTTGGTAAACATCTTCAGGGTGGAGGACTCGGCATGTCCGTAGGGTGGTTCCCCGTAAGTAACTGTAGCCTGGTCTTTGACCGACTCAGAAATTTGTAGAATAGTGCTCATCGGCGGAATATTGAAATAGGTTCCAACAACAAAAATGGCGGTAAGGGCCAGGGCGACGTTGAAAGAGCCGGTAAAAACCTTGATCTGCCTGGTCTTGTTCTTCATGTAGGCAAGAATCGGCTTCCAGTTATAATAGATGTGCAGAATTCCGGCGATCAGGAAGAGCACGCCAACGGTCGTATGCTGGGCTCCCCAGTCGCCTTTTGTCAGGCCCAGGAACTTCCAGTCGGCCCAATAGGCGATTCTTCCCTCAGGTACTACATAGAGAATGATTGAATTGATGGTTAAAACCAGCAGCGACAGCAGCATGGTCATCGAGGTTATTTTTCTCATGTTCATGGCGATTCCTATTTTTTAAATGGTTGATAAAGCAAGATTGTGCTGGCTATAATCCAACAACCATGCCAAGTATTAAGCAAAATAGTTAAATATTTAAATTAATAGTTTTTTCAGACAGTTACATTGATGTGGAAGTCTTTAATTAAGGAGGGAATACAATAAGTCCCGAGAGACGGGAGAGGGGATGGGTAATTTTTATACGCCGGAGAGGCTGAGTTGGGTAGGAATTACTCCGACTCAAGCCGGGCGGCAGCGACCGCAGAGAATTTTTTCTACGGTCCGTCAGATTAGACGAAAAGGAGAAACATTAGCTCTGAAGTTTTTTGATCAGTTGTTCTTGTTCCTTGAGCCGGGTATTGGCCTCAGCAGCAGCTTCGAAATTGTCCTGGGCTGCCTGAATTGCCTCTTCCTTGGCCTGTTCGGCATGGGTTATTTTCTGGATCGAGGATTGAACGACCTCATCCATCTGTTCTTCAAAGCGCCGCTCGACGGCCGCCACTTCCCGGGTTTTTTCTTCAAGTTCTTTCTTTAGCGAAGTAAGTTCCTGGGAAAGTTTTTCAACTTCCATGCTGGCGCTATTGGTTTCTGCGAGTTTTTTATTAACATCGGCAAGTTCTGCGGCCTGGCCCCGGTTTTCTTCTTTGGCCAGGTGCAGTTTGTTTTTGGCTTCTGTCAATTCGGTAGTTAACTGGCTGTTTTGCTCTTTGGCCGACTGCAGGGTTGCCGAAAGGCCATCAATTTTTCCCTGCAATTCTTCAGCATTAATGAATTTTTTCTGGGATTCGACGAGTTTCTCTTTATTTTCAGTAAGCTGGCTTCTGACGCTTTCGAGTTCATCGAGATATTTCTTCGCCTCACCTGCTTTTTTCTGCAACAGGATCACACAAATAGCTGCTATTGCTACCGCTGCACCAATTACCAGCCATAAACCCATACCGTCCATGATTGACTTTCCTATGTTAGACGTTGATTGTGAAGTGTCTGTTTGCCGCTGAGAAAAAACTCATTTCCTATCCCTTATATCGCAGCTTGCTGAGGAATTTCAAGTAATGTCTTGAAATAACCGGAAAATAGCGAGTATTTGTTCGATTATCGACCGCTCATCCAGCGGCAGACATGCTGCTCGATTCTATCGAGGAGCATGTAGAGCATAAAACCGAGCAGCGCCATACTGGAGATGCCTGTGTAGAGTGATACATAGTCGGCCCGGCCCCAGGAATCCATGATGATATAGCCCAGTCCGGTGGTGGTGGCAAAAGATTCGACAAAGAACAGGATGGCGACAGAAGTACCCACGGAAATCCGCATAGCGGTCAAAATTTTGGGCAGCGTGGCCGGTAGAACCAGGTGACGATAGATCTGTAATTTTGTTGCACCCAGTGTTTTCATCGAGTGAAAATAGTTACGGTGTATGGCTCTGGCACCGTCTCTTGTGGTTACCAGAATCTGGAAAAAGACGATCAGAGCTATCAGAAAGATCTTGGAAAAATTGCCGATACCGAAAAGGATGATGATCAGCGGCAACAGGACCACATGGGGAATTGGGTAGAGTAGATAGATAAAGGGTGAAACGCGCTTGCCAATCTGTTCCTCCGTGCCGACCAGAAGCCCCAGGGGAACAGCCGCCGCCAGAGCCAGGCCAATGCCGGCCAGGGCTCGCAGACTGCTTACCGCCAGGTCATCGATAAGGCTGCCATTCGTCAGTTTGGTAGCCAGGTCGACCATCACCAGCCAGGGTTGAGGAAGAGCCATGGAGTCCAGCAGCAGCGCACAGACCTGCCAAAGCGCCAGCAGAATCAGCGCAGCCCAGAAAATATCACGCTTCCTGCCCATTGACCTCTCCTTTCAGAAGCTCCCGCAAGCGGATGCACTGCTGGAAAAACTGCTCACTCAGCCGGTACTCTGAAGAAACGGCACCCGGGTTGTCCACTACCTTGAGAATCTGGGCCGGACTTCTGCTCAGGATGATAATCTTTCTGCCGAGAAACGCAGCTTCTTCGATGGAGTGCGTGACCAGCACGGTGGTGATTTTCCGCTTCTGAATAATGTCGAGAATGAGATTCTGGAGTCGCTCGCGGGTAAGCGCATCGAGTGAACTAAGGGGTTCATCCATGAACAGGATTTCAGGCTCGACGGCCAGGGCCCTGGCCAGGGCCACCCGCTGTTGCATCCCTCCGGAAAGCTGGCCTGGAAAATGATTGCCGAAACCAGCCAACTCCATCTCCTCGATAAGCTGGTCGACAACCCGTCTGATCCTGTCCTTATCGATATTTTTTAGGGTCAGCCCGAGGCCAATGTTCTCAGCCACGGTCTTCCAGGGGAATAGACCGAAATTTTGGAGTATCGTCCCGCAGCGCGGATTACCTGCGATCGCCAGGGTACCGGAATCAGGCTGCAGGATGCCAGCCAGTAAAAAGAGCAGCGAGGTCTTGCCGCATCCCGAGGGCCCGATTATTGCACAACTGTCCTGGGCCTCAATTTCAAAAGAGATATCGTCCAGGACGTTCTGGAACTGTCCATCATGCTCAAAACTCAGGCTGGCTGAGCTGACCTTGATCATCGGTGGCCGTCAGTCATCTAGAAAATCAGTAGCGACGATGTCTTCGTAGGTGATCGTCTCAATCAACCCCTTGTCGACCAGCCAGCTGGCAGCTGGTTCGAAGAGATCTTTGCTGAATGGTTCCGGTGCTGGATAGACGGCGATGGGATATTTGTCGGCCAGAAAAGGCGGGATTCGACCTTTTTCTACCACCAGGGACCGATAGCTTTCAGGGTCATCATTAATCGCCTCTACTGCACGCCCATAGGCTTTGAATAGTGACTGGACCGCTTCTTTTTTGGAATTCAGTGCCTCTGTAGTTATCACTACCACGGTCTGAGACAGACTCTGATCCAGATCGGCGTCACGGATCAGAACTCGGGCACCTTTGCCTGCAGCAATCGAGGACAGGGGCTCGGGAAGGGTGGCCGCCTGGACGGAACCGGAGAGCAGCATCTGCATCCGTATCGGCATTTTCTTCACTTCCACCTTGGTGATTTCCTCTGGGCTGAATCCCTGCTGTTCCAGTAGCCTATCAGTCACATATTCGATAATCGTGGAGTTGGAGACCGCGATTTCTACCCCCTTTAAATCGTCAAGGGTATGGATTTCTGAAGATGGAGCAGCTAAAATTGCGAAAACCCCTTCGGCCGAGGTCTTACCCAGCCCCAGTGAGGTGATTTTTAACAGCCCCCGGCCTTTGTCCAACAGCAGCGCACCAATGGGGTCGGAGATGGCACCATCAATAGCTCCGGCGGCAAGCGCACTGTCTCTCTCCAAAGCGCTGAGAAAAGGTACCAGCTCGACTCGGACGTTTTCCTGATTGAAAAAACCTTCCTTTTCAGCCACATAAAAGGGGACCGAGTCCTCGATCTGCAAAAGCCCTATTTTGAGGCTCTCGGCGGCGGCGTTCGCGTTAATGAATAGGGCGATAAATAGAACTGCAATATGCTTCATGGCATCAACCTCGCTGTCGTAACTGCCTGGTTGAAAGGGAAACCTTTATTATCCTTTCAATCGGTCTGGTAACAGGCCAGAATTTCACCGAAATAGAGGGTGTGGTAATCTTTGGCCGGGTAGAGCTTTTCCAGCTTCTCATCGAGATTGGTATTGTCCATGGCCGATTTGTAGATAATCTTACATTCGTAGTGTATCCCTGGGATGTCGATTATTGGTGAGTCCACCGTTACGGCTTTGCGAGTCTGCAGGCCGCATTCGATGAACTTGTCGTAATCCCTGCCCGATTTTGTGCCACAGAACATCACTGCATCCTTGCTACTCGCATCTGTCGGAATGGTGACGGAAAAATCATTGCTCTTTTCAATCAGGTTGAAAGTGTGCCTTGAATCCCTGACGGCAACCATGAACACTTCCTTCCTCCAGACAAAACCGATTGTCGCCCAGCCAATGGTCATGGTGTTGATACTGTCGTCTGACTTGACGGTAAGAAATGCTCCTTTGGTAAGGGATTCCATTATACTGTCCAGATTTTCCAGATACGATCTGTCTCTCATAGCCGTGTCCTCCGTAAAATTTTGATGCCAAAAAGCTACCTGAAAGGGTGCTGTAGTGCAAGATAACAATGATCGGCTGATATTGAAGGGAATGGTCTTATTGATTCTGTCTTGGCAGCCGGTTCTCAGCTGAAGATTTCTTCAACATCAGCTTAGTGATCGCCGTGCTTATGGGGATGGGTTCCATGAGGATGCACGTGGTGATGGGTATGCAGGGCCGAGTGGTCGGCAGGGACGATGCGGCCGGCTTCCATGCCGGCCAGATCGACGCAGGTGGACGCCAGGAAGTCGTAATCGTGGGATATGATGATGAACCCTAGTCCGAGCCTGGCGATGATGTCTATCAACCGTTCCCTGGTTTCAGGGTCCAGATTGTTGGTGGGTTCGTCCAGAAAGAGTGCTCTGGGCTGCATTGACAGAATTGTAGCCAGCGATACCAGCTTCTTCTCTCCTCCAGAGAGGTGGTGGGTTACCCGGTCTTCGAGATGATCCAGCCCCAGTTCGGTAAGGGTTTGGTGAGCCACTTCCAAGGCCGCTTTGGGCCTGGCGCCGAGATTGAGTGGCCCGAAGGCTACATCCTCGATGACTGTGGGCGAAAAGAGTTGGTCGTCTGCATCCTGGAAGAGCATGCCGATCTCCTTACGCAGGGTGAAAAAGTCCTCCACCTCGCTTATTTCGTTACCTTTGAATCGGATTGAACCGGACTGGGGCTTCAAGAGCCCCATGATGCAGTGAAAAAGAGTCGTTTTACCGCAGCCGTTCGGGCCAATCAAGCCCAATTGCTGCTGATGCTGGAGGGTAAGGTTGATCCGGTCAAGTACGGGAGATTGGCTACCGGTATAGGAAAAGGAAAGACTTTCAAGTTCGATCAGGGGCGGTGCAATCATGATTGAAACCTGCTGATTATTTCAACGGTTATCAGAGCGGCAACAACGGTCAGAATCAGCAGAGAAAAACCAACTTCGTTCTTCCCCAACTGCGATTCGCATAAGGAGCGGAACTGCCCCTGGAAACCGCGCAGAACCATCGCCTGTCTAACTCGATGGGCTCGGTGATGACTTTTAACGAGGGTCATCCCGAACAGGTAGCCGGTGGTTCGGTAGGTGTGCATATTGGTGCCGGCCTTGAAACAGCGGAGCCTGGCGGCACGGACCAGGCGCAGGTATTCCTGATGGATGACAAAAATATAACGATAGGAAAACAGCAGCAGCAGGCAGAGTTTTATCGGCATTTTCAATTGTACCAACGCCTGACCCAGGGCTGCAACGGATGAGGTGGCGATCAGGGAAATCAGGACCAGCACGGCTGCATTGGTTTTGATACTGATCAGCGCGGCAAGTGCAATGCCCTCCCGGCTGATCCCAAGCGGTCCAAGATTGAAGGCAGTTTCTCCGGGATAGGTAAGAGGCAGGGTGAACCAGAGAAATAGTACAAAGCCGTTGACCAGCATCAGACGTCTGAATACCA
>Ga0070729_10005122_pt1 | contig 13777 bp, 10 predicted proteins | sample tdDd472_FD_66725 | JGI IMG/M metagenome (GOLD analysis project Ga0070729, IMG submission 66725) | Marine sediment microbial communities from the Atlantic coast under amendment with organic carbon and nitrate - tdDd47.2 | ecosystem: Environmental > Aquatic > Marine > Coastal > Sediment | place...
AACGCAGAGCGCTGGGAACCAACCCTCGTTATCCGAGCAACGTCGCCCCCTGAGGTCGCAGGGCTTCGGGCAGCAGCCGTGGCCTCGAGCTCTAGCTCGCCAAAGCATGTCCGCAGTGAAAGCAGAACGCGAGCGGCTCGGGGGCTTCGCCGTCCTCGACCAGGCGCCCGTTGCACGCGGGGCAGGTGTGCGGAACCTGATCGGCGGGTAGCTCGACGAGCGGAGGTGGCGGCTCCGGTTCGGGTTCGGGGGCAGGCGGGGGCGGGGCGTTCCGGCGCCAGGTCTTGACGTGCTCGCGAATCGCATCCGCCGCGACGCTGCTGGGGAGTGAGAGCTGCACCGGCAAGCCGCCGCTGATTGGCTCCAGGAGCGTGGGACGACCGGCGCGTGGCACGACGTTCTCGCCGAGCCACAGGACCGCCGCGCCGAGCGCGACCGCGACCACCGCGATCAGTCCGCCCGAGCCCAGGCTGAGCGACCGCGGCTCGAGCAGCGCGACCGCGACGGCGCCTATCCCGAGCAGGATCAAGGCCAAGCCGAGCAGTCCGATCAGTACGCGGTGGACCTGCGTCCACCTCGCCCGCCGCGCACCTCCGTCGCTCAGCGGAAGCGAAAACGTGGCTCGCTGGACGTCCTGGCCGATCGCCCCGATCGCGAGGACGTCGAGCCGGATCCGCGAGTGTTCGAACTGGAACGGGCGCCACTCGACGCCCTCGCTGCTCCCCGTCACGACGCAGATCTCGGGCAACCCGCCGGGTCGAAACAACGCCTGCGGGATCTCGACGCACTCAGCCACGGCGGGCGTTCCCGGCGCCGTCAGCGCGCTCACCGCCGAAGGCTCGACCGCCGCTTCCTTTGCTCTCGCCCTGAGGACAGGCGCCCTCCCCCCACGGGCGGACCCTTCGGTTCAACGAGCGTTTACGCATCACGCGTCTCCTGGCAGGCCAGCCATGCTGCCACGGCCACCGGCCGCGTCCAGCCCTGCAAGGGCCTTCTCGCCAGCCGGCCCGCGCTTCGTCCTCCTCATGCGTGTCGCCAAGTGAGGAGGGAGCGCCTCCTAACTCCAGCTCGACTCCTCTTTGATCCCCAGGTCCTGCATCTTGTTGGGGCGGATCCTCGGAGACTCAACCCGCTGGTCCTACAGGCCTTAGCGACCCAGGGTGGGGGAAGGCAACAGCGACCAACAGCGACCGATCAACGTCGCGGCTGTCGATGCGGCTTCCCCCACAGCACGTCGAGCTGATGGACGAGCTTGCGCTTCGACTTGGGTGTCCTAGTCGGTCGGCGTTGGTGCGCTTGCTGGTAGAGGTCGCTGCCCCACAGGTGCTTGACTAGGACGAGGCCAGCGACTCGACGTGGCTCCACCGACGCGATATCTGCACTCCTAGAAGCGTCGTTGCCGTCGCTCGTGTGCTTCATCCGGTCCAGACGGAGCTGCGGGATCGAGCGGTGAAGGGGCAACCGCTCTTGGCGGGGCTGGGCAGCAACATCTACGGCGCGCTGCACCACTTGCAGCCAGCGGCGGCTCTATCGCTGCTTCACTAGCTCAAGGATGATCTCGTGGCGCATCCGGTTGTCGAGTGTGGTCCCCGCCTTCTTCTTGGGCGGCGGTAGGTAGCGCCGGTTCTCCGGCAGGGGCCGACTGCGCCGCTTCTTGAGCATCAACCCGTGACGCTCACCCAGGCGAGCCAACGCTGAGCTGTTGCGCACGTAGACGCCGCGCATCGTGCAGTCCCCGACGATGAAGAGCGCTCGCCCGTCCTTCTTGAGCACGCGTCCCACTTCACCCAAAACGCCGTCCATATCACCGACGAAGCGAGCGACGACGCGCTGCCAGCGCTGCGGCAGGCGGTGGAGGGGACCCATGCTCTTGAGCGCGGCCTCCAACCCGTCCGTCTCCGGCTCCTTGAATCCTCCGACCTCGGTGCCGATGTTCGTTGCCCTTACCTCCCGCAGCTCCTCCAGCGAGTAGCCCAGCCAGATCAAAGTGAACCGATGCGCACGGAGGTAGTCGATGGCGTTCAGGTATGGGGGAGAGGTGATGACGAGATCGACGGTCTCGTCCTCCAGTGGCAGCTCGCGGGCGTCTCCTAGTTGGACGCTGGCCGTAGGGCTCTCGGTCGTGGCGTCGAACGGAGCGTTGGCCAAGATGTGCTCGACCGCCTTGCCGAAGCCGTCCAGCGCCCGCAGTGGAGCCTGCTCATAGGCGCGATGCGGGCGGCTGTGCGGCACGTCGCGGGCGCGGCTCGCGCCGGTGCTCTTTGTCACGATCAGACGCGAGAAGGCGCAAGAGAGCGCGCGCTTCAGGTCGGGTCGCCGCATCCGACGGATCGACGTTGACAGAGCCTTGAGCTGACGCCGGTTCACCGGGTCGAACCAGTAGCGGATGAACTTCCGATCTTCCTCGTCGGCCCCGTCAGGGTAGGCGTCCCGCTGAGGGATTGACCGCCATGTGGCCTTCGCCTGCGAGGCAACACGAGCAGCGGCACGTCGCACTCCTACTGGGTCCACGCTGTCGCACCAGGTCTGGGCGAGTAGCACGGCCAAGGGGTCGGTGTCGAAGCCGACGGCGTGATGGCCATTGGCCCTGGCGACCATGAGCGTGGTGCCCGAGCCAGCCATCGGGTCGAGCACGCGAAGGCACTGATCGGTCTTCAATTCCTTCCAAGCGATGGAGGGGGCCATCCGAGCAGGGAAGGGGTGGATGGGGCGGAGCTTCTTCTTGGTCATGGCTCGAAAACCGCTCCCTCCGCCTCCTCCACCGGGAAGGCGGTGAGCGCCTCCTTCACCGCCTCCAGCACCAGGTCGGGGCGCTGGTTTAGCTCCACGGTGGACTCGCGGACGACGACATGCGGCGTCAGCGTTGACAGGGCGCGGCACAGGTCACGAACCTGAGTCTTCTCGATCTTGATCTTCTTCTCGCGGCGCAACACGAGCGTCACTTGCCCAAACTCGACGGCCTCTGCGGGCGTCTCCTTGCCAAGGTCCCATGCGGCCTCAAGGATCTCCTTGAACGGCGGCTTCTCCGGCTCGCGCTGGCTCAGGGCGTCGATCCACTCTGCCGACTCGTCCGGCGTACTGCAGGTGCTGAACAGCTCGCGGAGGGCGACCAGGCCGATCCCTCGTAGCGCCACAAGGCGCACCAGCCGAGCGAGGTCGGCCACGCGCAGCAAGGTGATGGTCTTGCCCGTGTTATCGCGGTCGGCGTTCATCTCGATCACGAGGGCGGCCTTCTCGTCCTTCGCTGGGAAGTCCTGGCCGACGACTACGGCGTGGTCACAGTTGTGAGCGTCCCGGTGCCTGGCGATCCGCGACACCCCAACGTCCTTAGCCGAGACCTTCTTGCCGGGGGTCTCGGAACTCTTGGCTTCAAGACTTAGAGAGTAGCGGCGGGCGACCGACATCCCCTCGGCCCCGAGAGGGGCGTCTGCGGTTCCGTCAGGCTCTCCGCTCCCACCGATCCCCGTGGCCTCGAAACCCATCACGTTGAACGCGTTGACGAGTTCGATCTCCAGTTGGTTCTGGTCGTGGACAGCATCGAGGAGATCCTGCGAGACCTGGCTGGCGGGTCGCCGGATGTGCCGCGTGAGGGCGCGCAGCAGCTCGTCGCGCATCTTGAGGAAGGACTGGATGACGGACGGCTCCACCTCCAGTTCGGCGAGGAACGCCTCCGAGATCACCTCGGCCCACGCCACGAGGTTGACCGTCTCATTGCTCCTGAACTCCTCCAGGTAGGACTCAACAAACGGGTGCGTCGTGTTGATCTCAAGCGCCCCGGAGTCCACATGGAACAACGCCAGTGGCTGCGCTGGACCGCTCGGGCTGAAGTTGACCTCGGAGACGATGCCGGTATCAGAGTCTACGCGTGCCTGGAGGTCCGCAAGGAGCTGACCCTTGGCCTCTTGGTCGAGCCCCGCCGGGAAGGTGGTATAGCGCGAGGCCAGTTTGCCCTTCAGCATCTGCCCGACCAGGGCGAGCACTGGGCGGCGTGTAAGACTGCGAGGCCCTTGAGCAAGACGTGCGGGGAGAGAGTCCTCCGGCGGGGTCTCGTGCTCCGCCAGCCACGACCGGGCGCGATTGAACGAGGCGTGCAGGATGTTTCGCGCCACGGTCAGCGACGGCCCGTCCTTCAGGCTCTCGCGGGACGAGCGCAGCTCGGCGTCGAGCCCGTCCATGTGGATCACCATCCGAAACCGAGCGAACGTCCCGTGATGGAGGGGCTGGAGTCCGAAGAGCGGGTCCTCGATGTTGATCAGCCGCCCCCGGACATAGACAAAAAAGCCGTGGCTCCGGTCGAAGCGTTCCTTGCCCCGCGACAGAGAGTCCTCGTGCAATTCCATGTATCCGGTGACCCGGCCAAGCGCACCGTGAGTGAGCCCATACCGGTGCGTGGAGGGCAGCTTGGTCTGCTTGTCGACGAGGAGCTGATCCTCCGGCGGGGCGGGCTTGTCGAGCGCCTCAACGTCCTTCCCCAAGACCCACTTCTGGATGGGCTTCTTGTCCAGCTTGCTCGGGGTGAGCCGCTTTCCGTTGAGGTAGAGCTTGAAGTCGTCCCGCAACGGCATCGCAGTGCGCAGGACCCAGTTGAGCCGCCCAAGTTGGATCTGCTTGGCCATGTCCTTGAGGCCGCTCATGATGGCGACCGTCCAACTGCTGGCAGAGTCCTTTCCGAACAGTTTGATCGCCTTGTGGCCGGGCCGGTCGCCCGTGACGATGTCCTCCACCGCCGCCTTGGCCTGCTGCGCGCTGAGCACGCGCAGGTTCAACTCGACGGCTTTGGATGCGTGGATGCCACCGTCCTCCCCGGCTGGAATGTCGTCGTAGTCGATGGTCGTGGCGTAGTACTTCTTGTTCTTCTTGCAGATCAGCGTGAAATACTGCCCGAGGACGAACGTTGCCAGCTTCCCGATGCCGAAACGCCCGATCTGAGCGCGGCTCTTGGGCTTCTTGGTCAGCGACCGCTTGTTGCTCACGCCGATCAGCCAGTGCTGGCGCATCCCCTTCTCGTCCATCCCCTGGCCGTCATCGACCACAGCGAGGGTCGCGTCGGCGGGGGTGCGGTCGAGGGGGACGATGACGTGGACGTTGGAAGCCCCCGCGTCGAAGCTGTTGGCGACCAGCTCCTCGACGGCTTTGTGGGGGCTGGAGTAGAGCCCGTCTGAGAACAACTCGATGATCCGGTAGCTGAGGCGTACCGGGATCTTCTTGCTCTTCCGTCCGAGGGTCCGATGGGCTTTGCTCATGATGAAACTCGCAGCGAGCGTCCGATCATATGGTCCAGGGGGGGTGGAACAACCCGGTCAGGAACCAGAGCGTTCCGCCTAAGCCGCTCGACGGCTCTTGTGGCCGAGCACTGGCCACAAGAGCCGTCGAGATGCCGTGTGGGCCGTAAGAAAGCCGGTAGACGCCTGGACCGCAGAGTCTGGAACCAAGTGCCGGTCCCGGCGGGTGGCGTCGCAGAGCGCCCCAGCAGGAGCCGTAGGGCTATTCCCTTGCCGATCACCGCGCCGCAGCGCAAGAAGCGAGTGCGGAGCACTGAGAGTGTTGCAGCAAACGTCGGTGTTACGCCGGCCCAGGCCCGCGCGGTCAAGGCGCACATGACGATGGGGACTTACGGGTAGCTGCGGCTCGCTACTGGGTCAGGGCTCAAGAAAGCGGACCTCATTTCACGAGCGTCACAATCGCGGTCCCGCACTTCTCTAGGAAATCAGTTACGTCGTTTGCTTCAGATAAGGAGATATGCGTACGGGTGTGAGAGATCGGATCGATATCCGCCTCGTGGACCATTGCGTTCCGGCGAGTGGAAATGAGCTTCAGCTTCGTCCTCAGGTGGTGCTGGTCCTCTCCCATCTCTGTGGCGATCTTCTGCCATTTGTGATCCTCAGGCCAGCAAAGAGCGAGACCGGCAGCGATCTTCTCCGGTTCTTGATAGGAGTCGAGCCGCAGCCGCCTGACGACTTCATGGTCAAAAATGACCTCAGCTGGCGGGACGGTGGCGGCTTGCAACTCAGCATGCAGCGCCAAAGAGATACCCTCAGCTGAGTATCTCTTCGTCGGAGCGCGCTTGCCAGTGTACGTTTCGACCATCCCAATGCGGACCACGTCGTGGAGAAGCTTGTCAAACGCGCTCACGGAGTAAATGACCTGCGCTCGCAGCAGATCATCAAACGCGAATGGAGGAGAGACAACAGTCTGAGTGAGTGACTCATACAGCTCAGACTGTTGTCTCGCTCTCGCCAAGTTGTCCGAGAATAGGGCCAGTGCCTTAAGCATTAACGATAATCGAGGTGATCTTTGCGCAGGTCTCAGCAAACAGGTCGTGGAAGGAGTCGCGCTTCTCCTTCATGCCGTCTAGCACAACGCCAGTCTCGCCAATCTCCGCGTCGGTCAAATCAAAGACCGGAACACCCGCGTTATACGACTTGGGGAGGAGGCCATGAAAGTCGGGTATCTCCGCAAGGCAGTAACCACTATCGATCAAGTCCTGGCCATAATCGGCAGGCGCAAGCACCATCCCGGCCTTTTCAATGGACTCAAAGAAGGCGCTTTTGGTTTGGGCCTTCAGCTCGTTGATGTTGTCCCTGTAGGGTGCCGCGGCACGTCCCTTTCTGATGTTAAAGCGCTGGATCACACTTCCTAGGAACTTTGGGACCCCGGCGGGCAGAGGGTAGGCTGAGTCCGCGAACATCTCGACTGCCTTCTCCTTCCATGCCGCCCAGCGCGGCAAGATGTCGTTGAGCGTGTCCAGCGCCATCAGGGAGAAGGGATCTGGGTTTGTCGGAATGATGAACGCGTTGGAAACCAGGAAGAGATTCTGATTGATTGCGCTCAAGCCCGGGTTTAGGTCGACAAGGGTGTAGTCGATTGCGTACTTCTCTTCAGTGAGAGAAAGCAACTCGGAGAAGGCACCGGGGAGGTTCTGCAGCGTGGTCAACGCACTGCTGGACGCCTGCGCGAATGTCAACGCAGCATCGAACTCAGAGAGGTTCGCATGGCCCGCGAGCAAGTGGAGGTTGGGTGCCCGTTGGGGCCTAAAACAGTCAACTGGGGAGATGGGGACCGGCTTCCCTTTGAAGGCGGGCGTCACGCCATCCCGGATGTTCTGCGAGCGCGTAGCGTCGTCCAGATAGTAGGGCTCGAACTGATCGCCCAGAACCAAGCCGGATAGGTTGCACTGCGGATCCCCATCCACCAGCAGCACCCGATGCTGCTTGGACAACATCCAGCCGAAGTTGTAGATCGAGGTCGTCTTGCTGACCCCGCCCTTGTGATTGAATATTACGAGCCGTTTTGTCATGCGCTTAGGTGCCTCTATGTATAGTGCCTTGAGGAGCGAGGGTTCCGCTTCGCCAATTCACACGTCCACTCCCAACACGAGCACCGGCACCTGAATGGCGCTCTTGAACAGCGGCAGGTAACGCTTCACCTTCTCGAAGGTCAGCGATCCATGCCAGTTGAGCCCGTGATCGGCCTTAGCCTTCCGCTGAAACGCCGCCGTCGTGACGATGTAGATGCCGGCGTCGATGACGTTCTGACCGGAATAGCTGGCGACCTGGAACTTGAGCAGATCGATGCCGATGAAAGATGCGTGGCTGAAGCCGACCTCGACGCCTACTCGGTCCTTGAGGAAATCCATGCGGGCTGCTGCGTCGGTTTCGTGGTCAAAGACCTGCGGCTGACTCTCCCAGCCCTTGGCGATGAAGCGCTCCTCCAGGAGCGCGTTGAACGTCGGGCGGGACAGCTCGCTGAAGGCCAGCTCGGGATCGCGTAGGAAGGTCTCTACCTCTTGCTTCAGGCTGAGCTTGGCGTTGAGCACTTGCTCAGCAAAGCGATAGGAGAAACGTTCGATGCGTAGCCGGGTCACTCAGCCTCAGTCGTCGTCCGTTGCCTTGGAGAGCAGGCCCTGGAGCTTCACCACATCTCTCCTCAACATCTCCCGGCCACACGCTGCGCAGTATGTCGTCGCAGAGCGCTTGTTGGGAATGCTCAAACGAAGGTCACCCTTCTCTATACGGTGGCTCGCATTGTGGCTGCAGTCGTGCGCGTGCTTGGCACGCTCCCACTTCACCCTCCCGGAAATCAGTGACTTAAACCTACCCATCGAAAAACTCCGCCTCGACCTCGGCAATGATCCCGTCAAGCAAGTTGTGAGCCCTGTCCAGCTCCTCCCTGACATAATCGGCTCGGTCCTTGTTTGCCACTCGCTCCTTGATGAGCGTGTCAATCCGTGCCTTCAGGACGAGCCAGTTACTGCGATCAAGACGGGCTTTGTCCAGCTCGCGCCCCTCCATGTTCATGCCGCGCTCCTTCAGGATCCGACCGGCGTGGTGTCGGATCAGGTCGTCAAGAGACGACCTCTTGGCTTGGCGCTCCTTTACCCGGGTCGTTGGCATGGGGACGTGCTGATACGCTTCTAGGATCTCCTCTGCGGTGTACCCCTGCTCCCGGAGTGTCTTGAGCGCTGCCACAGCCTTCTCGTCCTTGAACAGCGGGATCGCTTGGACCTGCACGTCCTCCTGATGTTTGATCACGGGGAGGGACGGCGGTGGTGTTGGGCCAACAGCTCCCAGATCATCGTCCTCGTCCTGCCTCAAGTCCGGCTCGATCACGATTTCATCGGACGACGAAAAATCCAACTCCTCCACCGGCATCATGAGCTGTGCGAAATAGTCCTGATCCGCGGAACTGAATTCCTGGAAGTCCTGCCAGCGCTGCGCGACATTGCCGCCCGCGTGAAAGACCACCGCGCCCTCATTGGTCTGCGCATGACCAGGGGTGTCATCCCGCACGATCCGCATTGCCCTTCCAACGAACTGAACGAAGGGAGATAGCTCAGCAAAGATGCTGCAGACGGCGGCCACTGAGATAAACGGATGATCGAAGCCCTCGCCCAATTTGCGGACTTGAACGATCACGTCAAGTTGGTGACGCTCCAGTTTCTCCATAACCTTGGCGTTGTAGGCTTTCGACTCCTTGCTGTGAACGTAGCCCGCACGGTAGTTGCGCGCCTCGTAACACTCCTTGATCTGGATCGCGTGCTTCTGGTTCAACGCGGAGGCGATGACCTTGTGCCGATTGTCCCCTGTCTCTGTCCTGATCCTTACTAGCTCCCGCAAGGACGCATCGACGATGGTCTGCAGTGACTCGGGCGACGAAACAACCCCCCTGCGAAACTTCGCGTCCGACTCTCCGAGGCTCTTGATCTGGTCAAGCGTGACCTCAATCTCCTCACCGTCCTCCTCGCGGACATATCGAAGCGTCCGGGGGTTCAGCACTAGAGCCTTGAGCTTCTTGACGTAGCCCTTCCGGATGGCTCGGCGTACCGGATAGGAGTAGATCACCTCCCCGGGCATCATCTGCCCATCGGCGCGCTTGGGCGTGGCAGAGAAGTTGACGATCTTCGCTTGGGGGAAAGCCTGCCTGAGGACATCCCAGGACTCCGCAACGGCATGGTGTCCTTCGTCGAACATGATCAGGTCAAAGAAGTCGTGCGGAAGCCTCGTTAGCCAACGGTTCTCCTTGCCCTGCAACTGATCGATATTGGTGATGACGACCTCGGCCTCCTGCAGATCACCGACGTTTGTTGATTTGCCGCGTATTTCGACGGGTTCCGGATACCGATCAGATGGCACCACCCCAAACCGCCCGTAGAAGTAGTCGTCGGTATGTGTGGGGTCGAACGCTGCATGTATCTGCTCGGCGATCTTCACGTAGGGCGCTACTGCGAGTGCCCTACGGGAACGCACGGCAAATGGCGCGAGGGTCATCAGGCCCGTCTTGCCGCATCCGACGGGCAGTACGATAGCTGTCTCGCGACTGGTCGCCCCGTTGTTGTAGTAGTCGCGGATGCGCTCGTAGCCCTGCCACTGCGGCTCCCTGAGCGGCGGGTCGTTCCCGAATATGGTGGGGGCATTGACTTGGAAGAAGCCCTTCCCCCCTCGTGCTGCACGTAGCTTGGGCAGTAGGACTCGGTTGATCTTGGTCTTGAGGCGCGGTGCGGCGAGCCGCAGCGCCCTCTCGACAACCGCATTGGCGTCGTCCAATGCGGTGGCCCTCAGAAGACAATGAGCTTGGCTCGCCAGGCTGATCGCTGCATTCTCCTCGTCGCCGATCCCGAGCCAGTAATCAGCAAGCTGGGCCTCCAACTCGGCTGCCTCCGTGGCGAGGGCGCGGACCCGTTGTTCATCTGTCGTGGTCTGCAGAAGGAGGATCGCCCGGTTCTTCCGTTTGAGCACATCCTGGGGCGGCTTGGTCTCGGTCATCAGCTGCTGCTCCCATTCTGGCAATAGTGCAAGAGATAGGAACGCCGCTGAGCGAAATCGACGACACAGATGTAGCCGTCTTTCCCGTAGGCGTTACCGAGTAGTTGTTTTCGCTTCTCGTCGCGGAATGCGTCGAGGTCGCAACCGACCTTACCGCCCACCTCCAGCACTTCCTCACGATTGCCAAGCCAGTAGTCTGGCCCATCACCCAGGTCCATGGCCTCCGTGATTTGCTTGTTCGCGCGGTGAGCCATGCTCACGCAGGCGAGGGCCAAGGCAGCGTGCTCGGTAGTTCGATGGTCCTGCTCGCTCTTTCCGGCATACTGCTCGAATTCATTCGAGAGGCCCTCCCAGCGAAAGGCAATCCTCCCCTGGCTCGGCCCACTCTCGTCTCGGTCTCGAAACAGATCCGCTAGCTCAACGGGGTCCTCCGAGTAGGTCGTGGATCCTATGAGGCGCTGGACAAGTGCGAGCCGCCAGATGTCTCCAATGAAGATGGGTTGGAGCCCCGGCAGGTCGTTCCATACGTCGCATTCCACTGTCGTCGCAGGCCCAGGGGCAGCCTGAGCATACTCAAGCAGCCGTTTGACGAACTGGTCCTTCTTCCTCCCACGCGCAGAGACATCGAGTTCCGTGCATACCTCCCGCAACTCAGGGAGTTTCAGCTGCTCTAGGATGGACCTTAGACCGAGCTGCGCTTCGACTATGGCCTCAAGCAGAGTCGGGGCGTCATCTGAATTCCCACGCTTCACGAGCTTGGCATCCCGGGCGATCTTGCGAAGCCTATCCACCGAAAGCCCTTGGAGAACCTTACGGACCAAAGCCAACTCGCTCACCTCTACCCCGACTTCCTTAGATGCTCGTACAGCGCCTCAAGCATCGACTTGCGCAACGCCTCGCCCAGCACCTTGTCAGAGAACACGCGGTCGATGAACTCCTCGTTCTTGCCGTGGCGGTCCATGAACGCCTCATCGAGCTTGGCGTCGAACGCGAACTTGTCCGTCACGCCACCGCCCAATCCCTACAGACCTGCTCGGCCTGCTCAATTACCGTATCCACCGCTTCTTGACGCTTGTCCGGTGGATAGCCATGCTTGCGGAGCAAGCGCTTCACCTTGCTCCGCAACCGCGCCCGCACCGACTCCTTCTGCGTCCAGTCGATGGTGACTGATGCGCGGATCGCTTCCACCAAGTCATGGGCGATCTTCGCCAAGATGTCGTCGCCCATGACCTCCTTCACCCCGCCATGGGCAACCAGGGCGTCGTAGAAGGCCATCTCGTCCTCGGACAGGCCCAGCGGCTCGCCCCGCTTCCCTGACTCGCGCATCTCCTGGGCCATCTTGATGAGTCTCGTGATGACCTCAGCAGCCTCCAGCGTGCGGTTCTGGTAGGAGAGCAGCGTCCGCTCCAGCAACTCCGAGAACTTGCGGGCCTGAACGACGTTGCGCCGCCGCTGGGCCTTCAGCTCGTCGCCCAGCAGCTTGCGGAGAAGCTCGACCTGCAGATTCTTGTGGGGGCTGGCCTGCACCGAGGCCAGGAACTCGTCGCTGAGGATCGAGATATCCGGCTTCTTGAGCCCCGCCGCGCCGAAGATGTCCACGACCTTCTCGGTCGTGATGGCCCCCGAGATGATCTGCTTGATCGCGGCGTCCAGCTTGTCGGAGTCGTCGTCGCTCCCGCTGCCGCCCACCGTGTACTTCTGGATGTTCCGCTGCACGGCCTGAAAGAACGCCAACTCGTCGTGAAGGTGCGCGGCCTCCTCCAAGTGAAGCGCCAGCGCAGCGGCCCGATTGAGCCCGATCATGGCGTTCAGGAACCGGGTCTTACCGTCGTTGGGCAGCGCGCAGACGAAGTTGACCCCAGCCGTCAGCGTTGAGACGCGCTCGGTCGGCTTGTCCGTCAGGAAGCCGCTGTAGTCGAAGCCATGGAACATAGCCTTCACTACGTCGAACTTCTCCAGCAACAGTGGCAGCGCCAGCCTAGCCACGTCGCCGCCCGCCTGTTCCTCATTGCCGCCGCTGTAGCGGTCCACGGCCTTCTTGAGCTGCTCAGCCAGGCCCAGGTAGTCCACCACCAACCCGGACGGCTTGTCTTTGAACACCCGGTTTACGCGGGCGATGGCCTGCATCAGCGTGTGGCCCTGGATCGGCTTGTCGAGGTAGAGCGTGTGCGCGCAGGGCACGTCGAACCCGGTCAGCCACATGTCGCAGACGATCACCATCCGGAGCGGGTCATCCTCTGGGTCGAAGCTCTCTGCCTTGAAGCGCTTCTCGATGGCCTTGATCGAGATCTTCCCGTCCTTCCGCTTGTTCTTGCCGCGCTTGGGGCGGAGGTGAGCCTGAAGGTTCTTGGGGTCGGATGCTGATCCGGTAATGACGACCTTGATAGCGCCCTTGTCGTCCTCGGTGGAGTGCCACTCGGGCCGCAGCTTGGTGATCTTCTTGTAGAGGTCGGCGGCGATCCGGCGGGACATACAGACGACGATGGCCTTGCCCTCCAGGATCTCGCAGCGGCGGTCGTAGTGGGCCAAGATGTCCTTGGCAACGAGCCCGAGCCGCTTGGAGTCACCAACCAGCGCCTCGAGCTTGGCCCACTTGCTCTTGAGCTTCTCCTTGGCGAGGTCTTCCTGGCCCTCGGTTACGTCCTCGAACTCTTCGTCAACGTGAGGAAGATCCTCTTGCCGCAGCCCGATCTTGGCGAGACGGGCCTCGTAGAGGATCGGGACGACCGCCTTGTCCTCGACGGCCTGGCTCATGGTGTAGGTGTCGATCTCGTCCCCGAAGATGGCGCGGGTGCTCTTGTCCTCGAACTCGATGGGCGTGCCGGTGAAGCCGATGAAAGACGCGTTGGGCAGGGCGTCGCGGAGGTTCTTGGCCAGACCGATGCTGACCTTGCCCTTCTCGTCAACGCGGCGGCTGAACTCATACTGGGTGCGGTGGGCCTCGTCCGCGATGACGACGATGTTGCGGCGCTCAGACAGCGTGGGAAAGGGAGCGCCGGTCTCGCGCTCCTCGGGCGTTAGCCCCAGCTTCTGCATGGTGGTGAAGACGACGCCGCCTGCGGCGACCTGGAGCTGCTCGCGCAGGTGCTCGCGGCTCTCTGCCTGCACGGGGGTCTGGCGGAGCAGGTCGGTGGCGCGGCAGAACTGGCCGAAGAGCTGATCGTCCAGGTCGTTGCGGTCGGTGATGACGACGACCGTCGGGTTCTCCATGGCGGGCTCTTGGATGACCTTGCCCGCGAAGAACGCCATCGACACCGACTTACCAGAGCCCTGGGTATGCCAGACAACGCCGATCCGTCGATCACCTTCTGGGCTCGACGCCTCGACGGTGGCCCTGACGGCCTTCCGCGCGGCGTAGAACTGGTGGTAGCCAGCAATCTTCTTGATGTAGCCGTCCTCGGTCTCCCAGAGGATGAAATAGCGCAAGTAGTCGAGAAGGCGCTCCTTCTGGAACAGCCCCTCAAGGACGACCTGCAACTGCGGCAGGTCGTCGCTGGCTTGGCCCGCGCCGTCCA
>Ga0070729_10005123_pt1 | contig 13776 bp, 9 predicted proteins | sample tdDd472_FD_66725 | JGI IMG/M metagenome (GOLD analysis project Ga0070729, IMG submission 66725) | Marine sediment microbial communities from the Atlantic coast under amendment with organic carbon and nitrate - tdDd47.2 | ecosystem: Environmental > Aquatic > Marine > Coastal > Sediment | place...
AGGCGTCTCATGTGCAGTTTATTTATTGAAGTTGGCGAACAAGCACTAAAGTCTATTCTTGGAACTTCATGATTCGAGGGCAAATATAACACCTATCAATGAATTCATAGTTCCCGTTTTTTAGTACTAGCTGGATGGCAAAAAAATAAGCTGGCAGCCCTAGCCAAACCATTCATACACCTCCTGCAGCTGTAAAGCTTTCTTGGCCGCTGCATCCAGGTCACGCACTATTTTCCCATTTTTCATCTGAATGAGTCGGTTGCCATAGTTTAAGGCATTTTGGAGGTTGTGAGTAATAAATACAGTGGTAAGGTTATAAGTAGAAATGATTCTCTGTGCGGTTTCCAATACTACTTCGGCGGAGCGGGGGTCGAGTGCGGCAGTGGGTTCATCCAGCAGCAAAATATCCGTATGATCCATGGTACTCATGAGCAAAGTGAGCGCCTGGCGTTGGCCACCGGAGAGCGTCCCCATGGGCTGCCTGATTTTATCCTCCAATCCCAATCCTAAGTCCGCGATGCGAGCCCTGACTTTTTCTTTGAAAGCCCCCGTAATGCCAATTTTTAGCTGTTTTTTCGAGGTGCGTAAGGCTGCCAATCGGAAATTATCAAGTATGCTTAGATCTGGGGCCGTACCGCCAAGTGGATTTTGAAAGACCCGGGCTATCCATTTACTGCGTTTGTGTTCGGGCAGGCGAGTAGCATCTTCTCCATGAAGAAATACCTTTCCGGTACTAGGCTGGACTGCACCGGAAATCACGTTCATCAAGGTCGTCTTCCCTGATCCATTGGAGCCAATCAGCGAAACAAATTCTCCTCGCTTGATATGGAGTGTTACCTCATTCAAGGCCCGTACTTCATTGACCTGATCCTGATTAAAAACCCGCGATATGTGATTTAACTGAATCATTGTATTCGATTGCGATCCGACAGTCATTCGTACCTTACTGAATAAAGAAATATTTGCGCTTATGAGCTGTTACCCATCCCTCATGCTGCCTAATCGAGGGATACCTACAATTGCTAAAACAAAAACAGCTGTAATGAGTTTCAACATATTGGGGTGAACACCCAATGACAAGGCTACGGCAAGTACCATTTGAAATAAAATACAGCCCAACATGACCAAACCCAGTTGGAGCCAAATATGACGGATTTTCAGCCAATTGATGAGGGCATCTCCAATCAAAACGGATCCTAAGCCTACCAATACAATACCGATACCCATATTTATATCGGTGAAGCTTTGGTATTGTGCGACCAAAAAACCACTAAGTGCGGTCAAGGCATTGGCAATGGCCAAGCCGATAATCTTCATTCGGTCATTATTGATTCCCATCGCCCGGGTCATCGACTCACTATTACCCGTGGCTCGCATGGCAATACCAAAATCGGTGCGTAGCAAGTAGGCCAAGAGCCCACTCAACAAGACGAGGAAGAGCAGTCCCACCCAGACTTCATTATAGATTTGTTTGTCGAAAATCGATAAAACGGTAAATATGGTTTCCAGATTGAGCAGCGGGATGTTGGATCGACCGAGTATCGTGAGGTTGATGGAGTATAGCCCCGTCATGACCAAGATACCAGAGAGTAGTGCATCGATTTTAAAACGGGTATGAACCAAACCCGTGAGAATGCCCGCGCCAGCCCCCGCCAATAGCGTGATGGGAATGACCGCGATAATGGGCCACCCTTGGGTAAGAAGGACGGCAGTGACGGCAGCCCCCAAAGTGTAGCTTCCATCTGTAGTGATATCAGGAATGCGAAAGATTTTCATCGTAATGAAAATTCCTAAGCCCATAGCTGATAAACACAGACCTAACAGAAAGGCAGAAAGGTAAAAAATCATTATTTTATAGACTCGTATTCAGCTGGGACTTCAATACCGAAGCGATCGGCTGATGCTGCATTATAAACTTTTTTTCTTGTTTTTACCATTTCCCATTGAAGTCCATCTAGCGACTTATTATTGAGAAATTGCGCAGCTTGTTGGCCAGCTTGATACCCCCACTGGTAAATATCTGCACCATAGGCGGCCACTGCTCCCCGTTCTACCAAGCCTGCTTCGCTGGTAAATATAGGCACCTGGGCTTCATTGCAAGCTTTTAAAATATTTTCAAAAGAACTAAAAATAGTGTTATCCGGATTAGCGAAAAAAGCATCTACTCCCGCATTGAGTAGTGAACCCGTGACTAAAGGCACATCTGCTGTTGTATTCACAGGTCGCGCCACCAATTCTATATCCAATCGCTTGGCTAAGTTCTCCAATCGCTCAAAGGCATCGACTGATTGCGGCTCCGATTGATTGTACAATAAGCCTATACGCATAGTAGTCCCTTTAGGTTGTACCAATCTGGGGATGAGCGAAAAAGAAGTGTCTATATAGCCTAAGTTTTCAGCTATACCATAGAGGTTCGGTGGATCATTGCCTTCCTTATCTTCGACATTCATCAGCGCCGGAGTAGGAGCCACCATCATGAAAATCGGAATGGTCTTGGTATTTTGTATGGCAGCAATGGTAGACAAAGAAGGACTAGTAGCCAGTAAGTCCACTTCTTGAGAAACAAAATATTTAATAATCTGGGTCAAGGTGGGGATATCTCCCTGGGCGTTGCGATAAGTGAGTTGTAAGGTGCTGGCTTCTTCTGAGTAACCGGCTTCTTTCAAAGCATCCAAAAAGCCCACTTTGGCTTTCTCAATCGTATTATCCTCAAACGCATCCACGAAACCTAGGCTTGGCACACCTTCTTGCGTTTCTCCACAGGAGATGAGCATCGTCAGTATTGACAAAGCCAGTAAGTTGGGAATCGTTCTCCAATTTTGCATATCTATTTTTTGGTTTAAGATGTATGTAGCACTGTTAGTGACCATTATTCTAGGTAATATATGCTTCTGAGCGGATAAAATGATGATTTTATAAAAAGAACTTGTCTGAAAATACTACCCCATAATTTTGCACTTCTGCAACAATAATCTCCTTCCGCAACAATACTCCACCTCTTTTTTTTACTTGTGACAATACTCCACCTTTATGCAACAATAGTGGAAACTTGGTAGGGTAAATGACCGCATCTTTGTATTGTACGAAGAAGGAAACGAATTATGATTAAGTACAAGATTTAAGCAGATTTGTTTCAAGAAAGTTCCTTGTCATAAAACATTCGCCTAGCGCCATCACCTTAAACGGGTATTGAAAATGTCTGGTTCATCCGGACGACTTTCAAACCCCATACATACAGAGTGATAATGATTGGGGAAACCCAAAATCGCTAGGTGTCAAGCATAAATTGTTAATTCCTATTTCTAAGAACATTTTCAGAAGGGGAACAATTGAAGTTAATAGGTAGTTGTTGGTGGCCATTCGAGCAGTATATGATTTATACATAGACGCCGTTTGGCTCCCAACGACAACTTTTGAACCAACAATCCCTAGTCTCGGTTCAAAAAACGCCTTTTCTTCATCCCATTTTTCACCAACATCCCATGAAAATTCATAATCCCATTAATGGTAATACCGAAGTAGAAGGGGATCGCTGATTCAGCTCCTCTTTTACCTCAGTATCCAACAAAAAGACAATCATCACCGCTATATATAGCTATAGGTTAAAGAATTTTATTAAGGTAGAGAATAGGTTATAAATGGAGTCTTCCACTGGAGGGCTCCTTTTTTTTGGTTCTCTGACAATTTTTGTGTTTTTGAGTCAAGTGAAAGCAATAGGCACAGCTTCCGATGGTCGCTTTAACCTCTCGCTTTCACTTGACCACAAAAATTGTCAGAGAAGGTTTTTTTGCCTAAGCAGAAGGGTCTTTAAACCGCCATTACTGGATCTTCATCGATAAGACTTGATATTTCAGGAAATAAACAACATCTTGGAGGAAGAGAGTAGAAAATAGTCTATCAAAACCCTGACTGTTGTAATGAAGTTTTCTGACCACTATCACCTCCTTTTGGTAGGGATCATTTGCTGTAGTTTCGTGCCGACAGCATCGATCTTTGCCATAGACCCGCCTGAGGATAAGCTCCATTACCTCCCTTCCTTGAGCTTTCCCGAAGCCGTTGTCATTAATCCTAATACGATCTACATTCCCTTTACTTTAGCCGGTCGACTGATTGCTGTGGAAGCACGGGTAGATACCTTTATTGGAACCTTTGTCATTGATACCGGCGCCGAGCGACTCCTATTGAATAAGAAATATTTTGGCCGGAATAACGCGAATTCCAGCACCGTCAGTGCCATCGGCAATACTGGTGCAGTGGCCGATGTCGATAAACGATGGGTCGATACCTTGCATTGGGATAACCTGTTTTTCAAAAATGTAGAAGCCAATATCGTTGACCTGACGCATATCGAACAAAAGAAGAAGATCAAACTCATCGGAATCCTTGGGTTTAATGTCTTCAAAGACTTTGAAATATTCTTGGATTTTCAATTGAAACAGGTGATCCTAACTCGCTTGGATCGAAAGGGCTTTCGGATCGATAGCACGGCGATTTGGGAAGTCCCTTATGATAGCTTGGATTTCAAAATGGCACGTCATTTGATCGTGTTAAAAGGACAAGTGGGAGACCAAAATTTAAAATTTGGGCTGGATAGTGGCGCCGAACTGAATCTGATAGATAGAAGGGTAAAACGAAAAATACTGGATCAATTTGAAATAGTAAAGCGAGTGCGCATGCTAGGCGCCGGGCAAAATAAGATAGAAGTAATAGCTGGTAACCTCAATCAAGTAAAGGTAGGTAACCAATTTTCAGAACAGATGCGTACCCTATTGACCAACCTTTCTGAGATGAATATGAATTTTGGCATTCGTTTGGATGGTATATTAGGGTATGAATTTTTATCAAGCAGACGAACTTTGATCAACTACAAGCGGAAAAAGTTGTTTTTCTTTGCGAATCAAAAGCCTTAACTAAAGTGTATGAACCTAAAGGCGACAACGAATAAACAAAAACTGCTAGGGATAGCTTTTCTTCTCCTGGTCAATCTGCTGTCTGCACAGCGGTTTAGTAAATCCTATTTCTTTGAGGGAGATGAAATTGTATTTGAGTTTGACAGACGAGAGTATAAAGAAGCCTACGAAAAAGGAACAGGACAAAAGCTTGATTTTTCAGATTTGAAAATACACGAGATCATAGTGACTGGAGCGGCTAGTAACTGGACAGAGGATAGTTGGACCATGAAGAAAATTAGCCGCAATAAGTATCAATTGCGAAAGAAGATTTGGGAATTTAATGATCCTTTTAGCTGGGAGTTCAAGTTTTTAGTGAATGGCCGTTATGTGGCCGAACCCATTCCCGGCGCACACAAGGGCAAAATCTTGTCCAATGACTTTCTAGAGGATACCTATGATTTGAAGTTATACGATGTGAAGCCCGATATAAATGGTAATGCTTATTTTTATTTGAAGGGCTTTCTTCATGTAGAGAAGGTGATCCTAGCGGGTTCTTTCAATGGTTGGGATGAAGAATCTTTGAGAATGAGTCGGACGGATGAAGGCTGGGAGTTACGCCTTAATCTATCCCCCGGCGAATATCAGTACAAATTTATTGCTGACGGACAGTGGCTTCATGATCCGGCCAATCCCAAAAAAGTGCGGAATGAGCACAATACCTTCAATTCAATCTTATCTATTTCCAAGGTCATCAACTTCCAACTGGCAGGTTTTGCCGAAGCTAAAGTAGTCATCCTTGCGGGTTCTTTTAACGGCTGGAATACGCACAAAACCAAGTTGAAACGGCAAGACAACCGATGGGTGTTGGCTTTGGATCTACCTCCAGGAAAACACTATTACAAGTTTATTGTAGATGGGAAGTGGATGACCGATCCTGCAAACCCACTGAAGGAACAAGATCATGCGGGCAATATGAATTCGATTTTGTTGGTGCGATAACTAGGTTTAGACTTCAGAAGTTTTCTGGGGCGTGACAGCAGAAACTTCTGAAGTCTTGCCTAAATTCATCATTCATTCAAGCCCCGAATAATCACATTCCCCGTCCCATTCTTATTACAAGGATACCGAAAATCCCGAAGTCGCGCCTTCCGATTATTGATCGTCTCATAGAAGCCATCAAGAAACTTGACGGTAGTAGAAATATACCGAGCATCCAATAGCGGATTCTTAGTATAAAGGCGATAAATCGCTGGCTTCAAGCGATTGAAATCAGCAAACACATCTTCAAACTCTTTCATGTCAGCCACACAATAACCCCGGTACCTGCGATCTTGGAGCGACCTCAACTGCAAAGCTTCGGCTGGGCGAGCATAGGGTGCCCGAACGATGCCTGCATGGTCAAAATCATAAGGTACAGTAGTGGGTCGAATCGAAGAATCTCGTACAATCAATTTAATGTTGTGTTGATATTGAACGGACCAATCTGTATTACCAATTAGGTATTCGAAGACGGCCATGCGTAGGAAGGGTTCTTTCTCTGTTTTATTGGGGCGTACATTATTTCGGTTAAAGATTTTGGCCTGGTTTCGTTCGGCCATTTGATCCTTATCCTCTATCAATATTCCATAGAGCGGATCGCTAAGTTTATCCTTCTCGGAATCCTCATAAATTACTTTCACCAACCTAGCGTTAAAACTTAAAGGAGTAAGTAGGTTATATAATTTATACACCAGGTATTCATGGATCACATACTTTTGATCACGGCAAGGGGTCACTAGTTTGATCTTATCTTGCCCAGTGAATAAGGTATTGGGAGGTGTTTTACGCTTAGAGAAATTGAGACGTAAAGGCGGATAATAGCAATTCGATTTGTCCCTTCGGAAATTTCCTCTTGTTTTGACCTTTAGTGGAATGCTGATGATTTCTCCTTCCTCGTTGGTGTAGGAAATATCCATTTTATGATAAACGGCATCATCTCCCCGGTCATTGAATAAAGTTTGAGTGGGCCCTTTTAGGCGTAGTTCAAGAATGTCATCAGTGCCAAAGAGATCCGTTTGTCCAAAGGCGCAAGCGGAAAAAAAGCAAAGGCAGAAAATAAGGAAGGGTGTTCTCATAATGGAAAGGTATAAAAGCTAGACCACTTTAAGTTTCTCAAATTAGTACGATTAAACATGCTCTTAGCCCAAATTTAAGGAAAAAGAGGAGGGATTGTTTAGGTGCCGGTGCTGAAATGAGATAATCAAACGGGAATATTTTCACTTCTAAGCCAAAAAATCTTAGTTTAATGTCTACACATTAGAACCTGTTCTTAGCCAAAAATAAGTAGGATGAAAAACCGGGGGAAACATTTAATTCTGGGACTGTTCCTGATCGGAATGTATGCGCCGCAGGGATATTCAATGACAGATCCCTATCCCAAGAACCCAAACATTGATGCCCTCAATTATCGCTTTGAAATTGAACTGTCTGATGAGAGAGATGAGATACTTGGAAAAATGACGATGGATGTACGCTTTTTGACGGATAGTATACTCAATCTTCGACTTGATCTAATCAATAAATCTGCTGCACTGGAAAACAAAGGCATGCAGGTCACTGCAGTCGAATCAAATGTATTTACTATCGATGTAGAGACCGAACCAGAAAAAATCAAACTTGATCCTAATACATGGGTACTCATGGATGTATTAGATTTTGTGAAAACACAATAGGTAAATAGTACACCAATAAGATTACATCCAAAATCCATTTTGCTATGACCATCGCTATCTGGATCACTCTCATTTTATTGTCAATATTCTTTATCTATGTACTAGCCAAGGATTTCTTTGCCCATCAAAAGGTATTGGAGGATGTAAGTGTAGCGAAAACGGCGATCATTGGCTTTGTGGTTAACTTTTTTGATGTGCTGGGCATTGGCGCCTTTGCCCCGCAAACGGCCTTGTTGAAATTTACTAAGCAGACAGCCGATCAGGTTTTGCCAGGTACTTTGAATGTGGCCAATACCATCCCGGTTTTAATCCAAGCCTTAATATTTATCCGAATTGTCGAGGTGGAGCCGATTACGCTCTTGGTCATGCTTTTATCGGCGACGGCCGGAGCAGTCCTTGGTGCGGGAATAGTGTCCAAATTGGCGGTAAGGAAGATTCAGGTAACCATGGGGTTTGCCTTGCTCGTCACGGCCTTCTTTATGCTGGCGGGCCAAATGGAATGGATACAGGGCGGGGGAGAAGCGATTGGCTTAAGAGGATGGAAATTAGCCTTGGCCGTTGGCGTGAATTTTATTTTGGGTGCATTTATGACCGTAGGAATAGGATTGTATGCTCCTTGTATGGCACTCGTTTATGCCTTGGGCATGTCTCCGCTGGTCGCCTTCCCGATTATGATGGGGTCTTGTGCGTTTTTAATGCCTCCCGCCTCCGCTAAGTTTATCAAAGAAGGCGCCTATAACCGAAAGGCTGCGGTATCGATGGCTATTCCAGGCGCTATTGCGGTTTTAATTGCTGCCCTGGTGGTGAAATCGTTGCCACTTGTTACCCTACGTTGGATCGTAATTGTCGTAATCATTTATACTTCTGCGGTCATGTTTAGATCCGCTATGCCTAAGCGGGCTTAAGTCAACATAGCAATAGTGGGGCAGGTCGAAAACTTAGGTCGACTCTAATTTAGAATAACCGCCTCCTTTAAAATACATAATTGATTGAAAAGTAGCTGTTTAAGCTTTCGGCTCTCAAACTACTATAAAAATGAAAAAGACAGCAGCATTAAGAATAGCCTGTTTCATGCTCAGCTTGCTAATGGCGGCATGTGGTGAAACCCCCATCGAAAATGCCAGACTTGATAAATCCGTTGATCCGGCAACGCTAATGTGGTATAATCAACCCGCTGAGCAATGGGAAGACGCTTTACCTGTGGGGAACGGAAGAATTGGCGCCATGGTTTTTGGTAAATATGGAGAGGAAAAGATTCAGCTAAATGAAGAAACGTATTGGTCCGGTGGCCCTTATTCTACAGTGGTAAAAGGCGGGTACAAAAAGCTTCCTGAAATTCAGAAAGCCATTTTTGATGGCGAACCGATTAAAGCCCATCAGCTTTTCGGGCGGCATTTGATGGGATATCCGGTGGAGCAACAGAAATACCAGGCCTTGGCGAATCTCCATTTATTTTTTACTGATCAAGACACAGCTACTCATTACCGACGATCACTGGATTTAAAAACAGGCCTAATATCGGTAAGTTATCAGGTCGATGGAGTCACCTATAAGCGAGAGGTCATTGCTTCTGCACCTGATCAAACTATTGCCATCCGACTAACGGCTGATAAACCAGGAAGTATCTCTTTTGAAACACAGTTGCGTGGGGTTAGAAACAGTGCTCATTCCAATTATGCTACCGATTATTTCCGAATGGATGCTTTAGACAATAATGAGCTCAGGCTGACGGGGAAATCAGCCGACTACCTTGGGGTGGAAGGTCAATTAAAATATGAAGCGAGGGTAAAGGCCGTGAATGAAGGAGGATCTATTACGACCGAAGGAACAAGACTTAAAATCGAAAATGCGGATGCGGCTACCTTGTATTTTGTGGCAGCTACAAATTTTGTGAATTATAAAGATGTAAGTGCAGATCAAAATGCCCGGGTCCTTGCTGATCTCAGTCAACTGGAAAACCAGTCATTTGAATCCGTTAAGACCAAGGCCATTGGCGATTATCAGGCCTTGTTTAAGCGAGTTTCACTGACCTTGCCGGAGACGGAATCCTCTTACTTACCAACGGATGAGCGAATGATAAGCATTCAATCTACTCCCGATCCCCAATTGGCATCATTGTGCTATAATTTCGGTAGATACCTACTCATTGCTGCTTCCAGGCCTGGCACGCAACCTGCCAACCTTCAAGGAATTTGGAACAAAGACATGAATCCTTCTTGGGATTCAAAATACACGACCAACATCAATACCGAAATGAATTATTGGCCAGTAGAAACAGGAAATTTATCAGAACTGGCCGAACCCCTCATCACCATGGTGAAGGAACTCACAGATCAAGGTGCGCAGGTAGCCAGGGAACACTATGGTGCAAAGGGTTGGGTGTTTCATCAAAACACGGATATATGGAGAGTAGCGGCCCCAATGGATGGACCCACTTGGGGGACCTTTACAGTGGGCGGTGCTTGGTTAGTTACCCATCTTTATGAGCACTATCTTTTTACCCAGGATGAGGATTACCTGCTGGAGGTTTATCCCGTGATAAAGGGTTCTGTTGAGTTTTTTATGGATTTTCTGATCGCACACCCCAATGGTAAATGGCTGGTTACCAATCCTTCCAATTCACCGGAGAACCCGCCTGATGGAAAAGGGTACAAATATTTTTATGATGAAGTCACAGGCATGTATTATTTTACCACGATTGTAGCTGGCGCTACCATGGATATGCAAATATTGAAGGATCTCTTCGCCTATTATGTAGCCGCAGCTGAAATACTTGATATAGATCGTCAATTTGCAAAGAAAGTGGGCATTACCCGAGAGCGTCTGGTGCCTTCTCAAGTCGGGAAAGATGGCATGCTTCAGGAATGGACGGATGATTTAGGACAACTGGAAGATAAGCACCGGCATTTTTCCCATCTATATGGTCTATATCCTGGAAATGTGATCTCTGCCCGCCGTACTCCTGAATTGGTAGAGCCGGTAAAAAAAGTATTGGAGCAACGCGGAGATGGAGGAACTGGTTTTTCAAGAGGTTGGAAGATGGCGCTATGGGCCAGATTGAAGGATGGAGACCGGGCCAATAGTATTTTCAAAGGCTATTTAAAAGAACAATGTTATGCCTCATTATTTGCCAAATGTTACACTCCCTTACAAGTCGACGGGACATTTGGCGTAACGGCGGGGATAACGGAAATGCTGATCCAATCACAGGAAGAAATGATTGACCTCTTACCTGCTTTGCCTACTGAATGGTCTGAGGGGGCAATGAATGGGGTCTGCGCCAGAGGAGGCTTTGAATTGAACTTTAGGTGGAAAAATAATGAATTGACTCAAATAGAAGTGCTTTCTAAAAGTGGAAAACTTTGCCGTATAAAGGTCGGAAAAGAAGCCCGTGTATTTTTAAACGAAAAGGAGGTGAATAGTAAGCCAAATAGTGACGGTTCCATTGAGTTTTCTACGCTAAAAGGTAGCCGTTATTCTATTGAACTTTAAACTACACTATTGGATATTTGCCCTTTTAAAACCCTTCACCTTTTCAACCACTTTAAGGAAGGTGTCCAATCGGATGCTCATACCTAAAAAAAGCTATTTATGAATATTATACTCAAATCTTTGCTAATCATTTCCCTTGGTATGCTATCGATATCCTGTGAAAAAGAAGCAAAAGAAATACTGCTCTTTGCGCAGCTCACAGATAGCAATCGTGCAGCTATTGAAAAGGCTAAGGCAGAAATAAAAGAACTGGGAAAGACCGAACCTTTCACGGTAACATTGACGGAAGATGCCAATAACTTAACCGAAGATTTCCTCCGTGAATACGCCACCCTTATTTTTCTATATACTAGTGGAGAAGTACTAGACGATGTGCAAAGAGCAGAGGTGGAAAGATTTGTCCAAGCTGGCGGGGGATTGTTTGGCATTGAAGCGATGCCTGCGGTGAAAAATGAATGGGCCTGGTACCATGAGCACATGAGTATGGAATCTTCGCAGCTGGCTATTGATTCGGATCAACTGTTAGCTCAGCTTCAGGAATCAATGGATGGAAGTGGGTTGAATTACCAATTGGCAAAAACACTACGGGTGCCGGAAGAGAACCGTTTTGTCAAAGAAGTATTAGATTTCAACCTGAATGAACCCATGGAGTTAGATGAGCTTCCTGGCAGAGGAATGCTTTTTGTAGAGCGAAGAGGAGCTCTCAAATTATATGATTTTGAAACGGCTACGACTAGAAAAATTGCGCAGCAACCGCTGTTCTATGGGAATGAAGATGGACTACTAGGTATCGCAGTTGATCCCAATTACGAGGAAAACAACTGGATCTACTTATTCTATTCTGCCGAAGGAGAGGAGCCTATTCAACGTATTTCTCGTTTTGATTTGATTGGGGATTCTCTTCATCCTTCCTCGGAGAAGATATTGCTGACTGTACCAACTATTCGAAAATGCTGTCATAGTGGAGGGGCATTAGAGTTTGGACCAGCTGGTAACTTATTCATCACTTTGGGAGACAATACCAATCCCTTTGAATCTTCGGGTTATGCGCCTATCGATGAACGAGAAGGTAGGGCCCTATGGGACGCTCAAAAATCGGCGGCCAATACCAATGACCTGAGAGGTAAAATCCTTAGGATTAAACCCGAAGATGATGGGACTTACTCCATTCCCGAAGGCAATCTTTTTCCTCCTGGAACGTCCGATACTCGCCCCGAGATTTTTGTCATGGGGTGTCGCAATCCGTTCCGCCCTTCTATTGACAGTAAAACAGGCTATCTCTACTGGGGAGATGTAGGACCGGATGCTGGTAAAACAGACCCTGACCGAGGCCCAAAGGGGATGGGCGAATTCAATCAGGCTAGAAAGGCCGGGTTTTGGGGCTGGCCCTATACCCGGGGCAACAATCAACGCTATAATGACTACGATTTTACCGCCGAAAAAGCTGGTGAAAAGTTTAATCCTAGTAAGCTCGTCAATAATTCACCGAACAATACGGGCTTGCAAGAACTTCCTCCTGCACAAGAATCCCTGATCTGGTTTTCTTATGATTCCTCTGAGGAGTTTCCTTGGTTGGGTAAAGGTGGCGTGAATCCGATGGCAGGACCTGTTTTTCATGCTGCTGATTATGCCGAAGGATTCCCTGAGTACTTTGAAAATAAACTCTTCCTCTATGAATGGATGAGAGATTGGGTCTATGTGGTCACCCTGGATGATAACCAGAACTATGTCAAAGCGGAAGCTTTTATGCCCAATACAGAATTTTCTCATCCTATGGACATGCTTTTTGGAGCAGATGGTAATTTGTATGTATTGGAATACGGACAGAAGTGGAATGCTCAAAATATGGATGCCCGCCTGAGTCGCATCCGCTATATTAAAGGCAATCGAACGCCGATTGCCAGAATAAGGGCGGATAAAGAAGTCGGCGCAACGCCCCTGCGTGTGCAATTTTCGGCTGCTGAGTCGGAGGATTTTGACCATGATCAACTCGAATACAGTTGGTCATTTGATCAGGAAGAGGTGCAATCTACCGCCATTGATCCAAGTTTTACTTTTGAAAAAGAAGGCATTTATACGGTACAACTTACCGTCAAAGATCCTGGTGGGGAAACTTCCACTACCACACAGAAAATCATGGTGGGCAATGAACCGCCCTTGCTCTCCCTTCAGACCGCTGCCAATGATAACATCTATTGGGATCGCCGAGAGATCAACTACCAGGTAGAGGTCAACGATCGAGAAGATGGGACGACAAAAGACGGCAGTATTGATCCTGCAAAAGTCAAAGTTACGCTGACCTACCTGCCAGAAGGAGAAGACATTGTTTTGGCGACAATCGGTCATCAGCAGAATACTATCCCCGAAGGCAAGCAACTCATGGACGCGTCGGATTGCCAAGCCTGCCATGCGAAGAATGAAAAGGTGAATGGGCCTTCTTATATGGATATCGCGAAGAAATATAGCTCCAAAGACAAGAATTACTTAGTGAGTAAGGTGATCAAGGGAGGCGTAGGCGTCTGGGGCGAAACGATGATGGCTGCGCACCCGCAATTGAAGGTGAATGAGGTGGGCAAGATCGTTGATTATATCCTCTCCCTGGGCCCCGATCAAGCGTCTGCTGCTAAAGGCTTACCCCTTTCTGGTTCCCTGACCTTTAAAGAACACATGGGGAGTAAGAG
>Ga0070729_10005127_pt1 | contig 13770 bp, 11 predicted proteins | sample tdDd472_FD_66725 | JGI IMG/M metagenome (GOLD analysis project Ga0070729, IMG submission 66725) | Marine sediment microbial communities from the Atlantic coast under amendment with organic carbon and nitrate - tdDd47.2 | ecosystem: Environmental > Aquatic > Marine > Coastal > Sediment | place...
GGGTGTTCCTGGACCTGGGAAGTCAAGAGCGTTAACGGCAAGGGGCTTGATCTGCGCTGGCGTTTTCCGCAGGGCTTCGAAGGGTTGGACGCCGAGGTTCGTAAACGGCTTTCCGCTCGTTTCAAGCGCGGTAATTTTTCCATCAATCTCAGTTTAACCAGACCCGAAGCGGCGCTTCGCTACCGGGTCAACGAAGAGATGATGGCGCAGTTGATGCCGGTGATCGCCTCGTTGAAAGAAAAGCTGCCCGAAGTTCAGGCTCCGGCGCTTGATGGTTTGATGAACCTGAAAGGGCTGGTTGAAGCTGAGGAAGAGGAAGAAACGCCGGAATTCCGGGAGGGCTTGGAGGCCGCTCTTCTTGAGACCCTTAGCGAGGCAGTGGGGGGCTTAGCCCAGTCGCGCGCCGCTGAAGGCGAAAAACTCAACGGTATTTTAGAAGATCGGCTGGCCCATATGGACCATTTGGTGAAGGCTGCCGAGGCCAATGCCGCTCTACTGCCTGAAAAGATTCGCGAACGGCTGAAGGCTCAAGTCGAAGACCTTTTAGGTCAAGCGCCGGGATTGCCCGAGGATAGGTTGGCCCAGGAAGCTGCCGTCCTTATGGTCAAGGCCGATCTACGCGAAGAAGTGGACCGGCTCAAAGCCCATGTTGAGACGGCTCGGGAATTGCTGGCCGACAAAGAGGCGGTTGGGCGGCGGTTCGATTTTCTCTGCCAGGAGTTCAACCGCGAAGCCAATACGCTCTGCTCCAAGTCGAGCGACAGCGACCTGACCAGAATCGGTATGGACTTGAAGGTCACCATCGATCAAATCCGCGAACAGATTCAGAATGTTGAATAAGAGGAAAAAAGACCGTGGCGACTGAAATTTCCCGGCGAGGCTTGGCTCTGGTTCTTTCGTCCCCCTCGGGTGCGGGCAAGAGCACCATCTCGAAGGAACTGCTGGCCCGTGAGTCGGAGATGACCATGTCCATCTCGGCAACCACCCGACCGAAACGGCCTGGAGAGGTGGATGGCAAGGACTATCACTTTATTACGGTTGAAAAATACAAGGAGATGGAGGCCGAAGGTGGGTTTCTTGAAAACGCCAAGGTCTTCGACAACTACTATGGCACACCCGCCAAGCCGGTAGAGGACGCCTTGGGGGCGGGGCGGGATATTTTGTTCGATATCGATTGGCAGGGCACCCAGCAGGTGGAAGCCAAGATGCGCCACGATCTGGTTCGCATCTTCATCTTGCCCCCGAGCTCGACTGAGTTGGAAAAACGTCTGCGTGGCCGCGCCCAGGACCCGGAAGAGGTGATCTTAAAGCGCATGTCGAAAGCGGCCGATGAGATGAGTCATTGGAGTGAGTACGACTATATCGTGGTCAATCATGTGGTCGAGAAAAGCGTTGCCCAGGTTCAGGCCATTCTTCATGCCGAACGGCTCAAGCGCGAGAGACAGGTCGGTCTTCCTGAATTCGTCAAGGAACTGAGAGGAGAATAGTTCTTGGCCAAGCAGTCCGTCTTTATCGCCACCCCGACCATCGATGGAGCGCTGGACTGCCGTTACGTGGGCGCGTTGATTTCCACAATTGATAAACTGAAGGCCGTCGGCATCGATCACCGCCTCGATTTCGAGATGGGTAATTCGATCATATCCGACGCTCGTAACAAGCAGGTGGCCCGGTTTCTCGATAGTGACTATAGCGACCTGATGTTCATTGATTCGGATATTGTCTGGAAGCCTGACGATTTACTGCGTCTGATAGGGCGTAAAGAGCCTCTGGTGGCGGCAACCTACCAACGGAAGAACGAAGCAAAGGTCAGCTTCGCCATTAAGTTCGGCCCCGAAATCGTTCGCAAAAAGGGCCTGATCGCCGTCGAACGGGTCGGTACCGGGTTTATGCGGATCAAGCGAAGCTGTCTTGAGGAATTGATCGCCGCCTACCCGGATTTCAAACTCTCCTCTCCCAGCATGGGCAAGACGGACAACTACTACGCCCTATTCGATAACTCCATTGTCGATGGAGAATACGTCGGCGAAGATTTCACCTTCTGTAACCGTTGGCGCGCCTTGGGCGGCCAAGTGAATATCGATCCGGCGATTACCCTGACCCACCTGGGAACGGCTAGTTACAACAAACCGATCACCGATTTTCTCAAATAACTTTTCCCCCATGATCCAACCTTATCTTTGTCTGCCTTGAATTCTTCATCAAAGCGTCTTTTGACTTAGAGTGCGGCCGGACGGATAAGAAACGCCAGCTTTGGGGCGTGTGGCGACAGTTTGACTCTGACAAGGGGAGCGGGCGCGCGCTTCATGCCTAAATGTCGTGAGATCGGGAGAAAGCCGTGCAAGAACCGAGCGCCGTCCGAAGCTTGCGTATCCGTTATATCTTGGGACTTACGACTGTTGCGATTCTTGTGACGACGTCCTGGTTCACGCTGCAGACAGCGGTGGCCAAACAGGAAAACTTCTCTCAGTTGGTCAATATTGCGGCCCACCAACGCGGCAATGCCGAGCGTATAGTCCTCTTCGCCATGACAATGGCCAATGCGGCGGACGAAGGGGAGTTTCAGATGGCTCGCGGCCAGTTGGGGAGGGTGATCAATACCACTGAGGCCGCACATGCCATCTTATTGAATGGGGATGTCGAAAAGAATATTCCCAAGGTGATGACGCCGCTTCTCAACATTATTTATTTCGATCAGCAGGCAGGACTGGATTTGGCTCTGACGCGGTATCTCGAACGAGCCCGCGACGTCTACGATACGCCGTTCGGTTCTATCGCCTCCAATTCTGGCGCCTATGTCTTTCTCGTCCAGTACGGACCGCATGTTATCAACTCGCTGTTTGATTCTGCTGTGGAGGAGTATGAGCGATATGGCAAAGCGGCTATCCGGGATATCAAGCAACTGGAAACGACCCTGTGGATCACCGCCCTGATTATCCTACTCATTGAGGCGTTTGTTATTTTCAGGCCCATGGAACGTAAGGTGAAAGAAGCCTTGAGAGCTTTACGTAATAAAAATACGGACTTGGAAAAAACCGTTGTCGAGCTTGTTTCGGCAAAATCAGAGCTGGCTTCCAGTGAGCAAAACTTCCGCGCCATGGCCGCCAGTGTGCCGGGTGTGATCTTTCAGATGGTTGAGCGCCGGGGAGGACATCGGGACTATATTTATGTCAGCCCCCGTTGTTCGGACCTCTATGGCGTCTCGCCCGACGAGTTGAAAAAAGACTGGGAAGCCTTGCGGCTTCATCCTGAAGACAAAGACCGTTTCCTAGAGACAATCCGGGATGCCTTTCAAAATCAGACGGAATGGTCTTTTGAGGGGCGGGTGTTGACGGAAACTGGTGAGCCGAAGTGGTGGCGGGGGATTTCGACCCCTGTTCCGGTCAATGATGATGAGGTTGTGTTTAACGGCGTCATGATCGATATCACCTCGCAGAAAAAGATGGAGGAACAACTCCGCAAACTGGCGACCACCGATTCACTCACGGGCGCATTCAACCGCCGTCATTTCTATACTTTGGCGGAAAATGAAATCTCCCGCGCTCAAAGGAACGGTCAGCCGTTGACCTTTATGGCTTTGGATATCGACCATTTCAAAAAAATAAATGACACCTTCGGCCATGCGGGTGGCGATGAGGCGCTTAAACGAGCTGTCGAGCGGATCAGCGCACAGTTGCGATCCATTGATATTCTCGCTCGTTTCGGCGGCGAAGAGTTCAGTATTTGTGTGCCTGAAACAAGCTCGGAAGGGGCGATGGTGCTGGCTGAACGCATCCGTCAGGAAATTGCCGATATGTCCGTTGAATGGGAGGTGATCAGTTTCGGTTTCACCATCAGTATAGGTGTTTCGGAATGGCGTGCGGATGATGGAAACATCGATGATGTTTTGGAGCGCGCCGACCAGGGGCTCTATCAGGCAAAGACTCGCGGGAGAAATTGCGTGGTCCTATATACCGATGCAATGCTCCAAGGGCTCGAAGAGCAAGCGGCATCTTAGGAAGATGTTTGCGTCAAATCCGTGAAGGCTCTCGCCAAGGAGCAGAAATCCTCAATTGCGAGTTTTTCGGCTCTTAGTGTCGGCTCAATGCCGGCTCTTTCAAGGAGCTCATCAGCCTTAATGGGCAGGTTTTTAAGACTGGCGCGGAGCATTTTGCGGCGCTGGTTGAAGGCGGCCGCCACCACCCGTTCAAGTATTGCGTAGTCGGCTTCGGCCAGCGGCTTTTCCCTCGGGGTAAATTTAACCACGGTGGATTCGACCTTGGGCGGCGGGGTGAAGGCTTTACGCCCGACCATGAAGGCTGGCCGCACCTCGCAGAGCCATTGCGGCAGGATGGAGAGCCGTCCGTAGGCCTTATCGCCGGGGGCCGCGCAAAGCCGGTCCGCCACTTCTTTTTGGTACATCAAGGTCATGCTTTCGAAGGCATCGATATGTTCGATCCACCCGAGAGTCAGAGGGGCTGAAATATTGTAGGGCAGGTTGGCGATGATCTTTCGCGGCCCCTCGCCCAATTGGTGAGCCGGTACTTCCATGGCGTCGCCTTCGATGACTTCCAGTCGACCGGGATAGGCTTCGGCAATCTCGGCCATGACGTCCAGGCAGCGGGCGTCACGCTCAACGACGATCAGGCGTTTTGCTCCGGCTTCAAGGATCGCCCGGGTCAGCCCGCCAGGGCCGGGACCAATTTCGATCACGGTGCAGTTGCTGAGATCGCCGGCGGTTCTGGCGATGCGTCCAGTGAGGTTGAGATCAAGCAGGAAGTGCTGGCCGAGGGACTTCTTAGCGCCAAGATCGTGTTTGGCGATGACCTCGCGCAAGGGAGGGAGGGGATCGCTCATCGACTGGCCGCCATTTCCGCCGCCATCCTGATGGCCGCGACCAGACTTGATTCTTTTGCAGCCCCTGTTCCCGCCAGATTAAACGCAGTGCCGTGGTCGGGCGATGTGCGAATGAAGGGGAGGCCAAGGGTGACATTGACTCCCTTATCGAAAGCCAGCGTCTTAATAGGGATCAGGCCCTGATCATGATACATGCAGATGGCGGCATCATAGGTGGCGCGGGCTTCGGCGTGAAACATGGTGTCGGCGGGCAGGGGGCCAAAAGCGTCGATCCCCTTTTCTTTTAAGGCGTCAATTGCCGGAGCGACGATTTCCTGGTCTTCACGGCCCATCTGGCCGCCTTCTCCGGCATGAGGATTAAGGCCTGCGACGGCAAGACGTGGATGGGGGATGCCGAAGTCTTGCCGTAAAGCTTCCGCCGTAATGATGGCTCGTTCGATGATGTCTTCGCTGGTCAGGGTTTTTATGGCCTCGGCCAGGCTCACATGGATGGTGACCGGCACCACCCGTAGTTCATCGCAAGCCAGCATCATCACAGGGGGCGTTTCAATTTCGGCGAGGGCCGCCAAGTATTCGGTGTGTCCGGGGTAGGGGAAACCGGCCTCGTTCAACACTTGCTTGTGTATCGGATTGGTCACCACGGCGGCGGCTTGTCCGGTCTTGGCGAATTTCACGGCAAGTTCAATGGACTTTAAGACCGCCGGTGCGTTTCTCGAATTAGGTACTCCCGGCTCGACGGGGGCGGCCAGCGGAAAAGGGATGATGGGCAGGGCATCACTGAAACGCTTCAGAGCTTCTTTGGGATGGTCAATGGCGGTGAGTGGCGCTGAAACGCCTATCTGTTCTGCTAGTTTTTCCAGCCGGTTTGGGTCGTCTATGGTGAAGAACGGTGGAAGCCCCAACTCTTTGCGGCGAGCGAAGACCTTGAGGGTTAACTCGCCGCCGATTCCAGCGGGCTCACCCATGGTCAGCGCAAGAGGAGGGTGCAGTTTACTCAAAGCCGGATATCGATAATCGCTGAGCGATGTAGGTCACGCATCAATTGCCGGGCAAGCAATTCCTGCCGCTCATTTTCCAAAGATCGTTTGATGCGCGCCCGTTTTGCGGCTTCGCTTTCTTCCACCCCGGCTTCCCGCGAGCAGACCATAAAGATCATGATGCCGTTGGCGCTCATGGTCGGTGTGCTCGCTCGGTTGATTGGAAGGTTTTCGACGAGGTTGCGGAAAGCAGGGGGGAGTTGTCCGACCATCACGGTTCCGAGGCTGCCGGAAAGAGGCGATCCGACCTTTTTGCCGATAGCGTCCATATCGGAACAATTGGCCGCTTTCTGGGCGATGCTGCGGCCCTGCGTCATGAGGCCTTCGCGTATGTTTTTATCGGCCTTTTCAGGAACGGCTAAAACCACTTGTTGGAGTTGAAGTTTGACATTATTTGCGGCTTCCGATCCGGCCTTGCGAACACCGTCAAGCCTAAGGATATAATATCCCGATAGCGTACGGATTGGCTGTGATATCTGTCCGGGCTTCATTCCGCCTAAAGTTTGTTCCAGGCGGGGGTCCAACTGCCCGGCGTAAAGCCAGCCGAGGTTTCCTTGGGTTGCCGCCGAAGGGCTTTGCGAGAACTGGGCCGCCAAACGTCCGAAATTGGCTCCGGCATTCAATTGTTCCCGCAACCGGTTCGCCAGGGCCAGGGTTTCCTTTTCGTCTCCCGGCTCGTTGACGGCGAAGAAGATTTCTGAGACCTGCCGTTGAGGTTTTTTCTTGTTTGCCTCAATTCGGGCTAACTCGGCATCGATTTCTTCTTTGCTTATTTTTACTTTTCGGCGGGTTTCCCGGTTAATGACGCCGTACCATGCTATTTGCGCTTTGGTTTGGTCGATAATCGATTGTTCGTCGATTCCTCTGGCCTTGATAAAACCTAAGATATCCCCGTTTGCGTCCGGATTCTTGTCGCCTATATCGGTTAGCGCGTTTTTCAACATTGCGTCCGTCACATTGATGCCAAGGCGCTCAGCTTCTTGAAGCTGAAGTTTTTCATCGATTAGAGAACGTAAGACTTGTGGCGCGAGTTTGCGTTGAACGTCCCGGTTTCGGGGAAGGCCAGCAGATAGAATGGCCAACTCTATACGGTTGCCCAGATCGTAAACCGAAATTGCTTCGTCGTTAACCAAGGCTGCGATGCTCATAGCGCCTTGCGCCTGGGCTTTAAGGGGCAGGAAACAGGCGATTAATGTAAAAAGGCCAGTGGCGAGGATGTCAAAAGTTTTTATTTTCATATCTCTACCATTCATCGAGCAGCCTCTAACCATCTTCTAGATGGAGCAGCATGGCAAGCCCCAAAAGGGTCGAAACGCCTGAGGGACTCCAAGCGGCAAGGATTACTGGAATACTGTCGGAAAGACCCAGCGCGAAAACCAGATCCGAGAAGAAAAAGAGTAAAAATCCAGTCATCACGCCGCCGGAAATGACGAACAGCATGCCGCCGCGTCTTGCGTGGCGTAGCGTAAAAGTGGCGGCAATCAAAACCATTGCGCAAAACAGCAGCGGTGCGGCTAAAAGGCTGTGCCAGTGGAGCCGGTGTCGAGTGGCTGAAAAACCGGAGTTTTCAAGGGTCCGAATAAAGGCGGGAAGTTCCCAGAATGATAAGGTTTCGGGTGCGGCGAAGCTATCCTGGATTTTGCCGACCGTCAGGTCCGTTTCAAACAGATGCTGTGGGGACTTTTGCATCGGTTGTTCGGGTTTGAAGATGGCGACATCCTTGAGATGCCAGAAACCGTCTTCCAGACGTCCGGTTTTGGCTTGGATGCGTTCGATAAAACTATCTGCGCCGCGGAAGGCGAAAATTGTGACGTCCTGGAGCTCCACCTCCTGTGCTTTCTGCAAAACCGTGTTGGCGTGAATGACTGATTGGCCGTCCAGATTGGCTTGGCGGAGCCAGAGCCCCGTGGGTGAAATAGCGAGTAAATTGGTTTGGCCTTTCAGATAACGGGCCTCCAATTGGTCGAAGCGCAGAAGGAAAACCGAGGAAATCGGATTGAAAACCGAAACCTGAAAGATGCCAATGATCGCAGCGATGACCAGCACCGGAGCCATGAATTGCCAGGCGGAAACGCCGGCCGCTCGAGAGACGACTAACTCATGAGAGCGGGTCAGCCGCCAAAATGTCATCATGCCGCCGAAAAGGACGGCGAAAGGAAACAACTGCCCCGCCATTCGCGGAAGCTTCAGGAGAGACATTTCCAGAATGATGCTTATCGTGACATCCGGTTTGGAGGCCGCCCGGCGTAGTAGTTCTACCGTATCGAAAAGCAGGATGAGGCCGACAAACAGGACAAACAGCATCAAGAAAGATGCAAAAAACTGGCGCCCAACGTAGAAAGAAAGGGTTCTTGATAATCTCATCACGCCTCCTTTCTTTTTCGGGTGGGAAGAGGGAATTGTTTTGATCGGTCCATATGTTGCCGCGACATGATCACCCAACTGATTATTGCAGGGATGAGTGCGGTAGCGTAAATCAGAGGAATTAGGTTAATTTCCTTCGCCGCCAGATTAAGAACGCCCAGGCTAATCGTTTCCATGCAGACCATTAGCAAGATCGCCAGGCTGACCTTTTGGGCGTGTCCGCGTCTGTTGAATGGGCCGGAGATCAAGCAGGCCAGGGCAATCAGCGTGAAAGTATAGGCGTAGAGAGGTGAAACGATTCTGTTGTGCGCCTCGACCCAGAATTCACCATAATCGTCTTTAGCGATGGTCTTGTCTTTTTCGATATTGAACAATTCGTCGACCATCCGTTCGCGGGGTTCGCGATATCGTGTCGGCGCGGCTTTTCGGGAGGACTCTAAATTGAAGGTATAGCGATCAAAGTAAAGGATCGACATCTTCATCGTCTTCTGGTCGACAATCTGACGATTGCCATTGAACATAATGACCCGTGCGCCGTCTTCGGTATCCACCATGGCGCCGCGTTCGGCCATCATGGTTGATGGCTTGTCGGGGGTTCGTGTGTCATGCACCAGAATGCCGAGCAATTCACCCGATTGCGTACGCTCCCGCACATAGACGGTGACGTTGTTGTTGATGGTGTTGAAGGTGCCTTCCTGGAGCAGGACATGGGAGTAGTTGTAACGAATTTCCCACTGGAAATCTCTAAACTGTTGGTAAGACTTGGGCAGGAAATAGAAGTTAAGCGCAAAGCTGAGCAAGGCGACGATGGTCGCCAGGATAAGAGCCGGTTTTGCAATGGCGAATTGGCTCATGCCGGCCGCCCGCATGACCACAAGTTCCCGATCATTGATCATCTTCGTATAGTAGAAAATGATAACGGCGAAGAGTGCGATGGGCAGAATCAAAGTGAGAAAATTGGGTAGCAGCAAGACCGTAAGATAGGCGAATGCGCCTGCGGAAAGCCCCCGGTTGACGATCAGTTCCACGAAACGCAGAGACTGGGTCAGCCAGATCACGCAAGTCAGCCCCGTGGCGACCAAAAGCATGCCGACGCCGAGTTGTCGGAACATATAACGGGTGATGCTGTTCATGGCCTTCTTTTACGCCCAACCAGGGGCCGCCGTCCAGTTCTACCGTGCATCGAACCAGCGGGCATAGGCCTTATAAGTCTCCATCATGAGAACCAGTCCAAGCGCAATGGGAACGACGGTCGCCCAGGCTTCCGGTGGAAGAGGTTCGACCTGCAAAACTGTGTTGACGCCGGGAATGTAAAGAGCGGCGATATGAATGCCTTGGGCGGCGGCTGTCAGGCCGACCAGCAGCCAGTTGCTCGACAATGGCATCTGGGTGACTGAGCGAGTTTCCGAGCGGCAGTTGAAAACATGAGCGTTTTCAAAACAAACCATGAGGAGGAGGAGCATGTTTCGAGCCTGGGCTTCGGTCCAGCCAGCGCTTAAGGCCCAGTCGAAAAAGACAAAAGCCCCAAGGCCGATAAAAGCACCGGAGAGGATGACCTGTTCAATCATCCGGCGGTCGAAGATGGGCTGTGACGGGGGGCGAGGTTTACGCGCCAGTACGCCCGGTTCGCCTTTTTCGAAGGCCAAGCCGACATGCTGCAAGCCGTTGGTTACGAGATTGAGCCACAGAAGCTGTACAGCGAATAGAGGGAGGGGCAGCCCTTTTAGAATCGCGAGGACAAACAGCACGATCTCAGAAGCGCCGGTGCTGACCAGCAGATAGACCACTTTGCGAACGTTATCATAGGCGATTCTGCCTTCGCGGATGCCGGCAACGATCGAGACGAAATTATCATCGGTGAGGATCAGGTCGGCGGCTCCTCTTGCCGCGTCGGTGCCGTCCTTGCCCATGGCGACGCCGATGTGGGCGGTCCTGAGCGCCGGGGCGTCGTTAACGCCATCGCCGGTGACGGCGACGAAGTGCCCCTGACGTTGGGCGGCTTGGACAATATCGAGCTTCTGAACGGGTTCGACGCGTGCAAAAACCTTGGTTTCAGCCATGGCCGCGTCCGCGTCAGCCGGATCACTCATCAGGTCGGCCAGTTCGGAGCCGGTCATGACTTGGTTGCGCTCAGTCGCCGTGCCCAGTTGTTTCGCAATGGCAAGCGCCGTACCCGGATGATCGCCGGTTACCATATGAACGTCGATCCCCGCAGCCTGACATTCTTTGACCGCAGCCGGTACTTCCGGGCGCACTGGATCGATAAGACCGACGAAACCGAGAAACTTCATCCGTTTCAGTTGGTGTGGATCGATGTTTTGAGGGGCGTCTCGGTGATGGCCGTGAGCCACGGCCAGGACGCGATAGCCCGCATGGGCCAGTTCTTCGGCTTCATGCAGCATTGCGCCGCGGTCGATGTTGTCGCACATCGGTAAGATGACTTCTGCGGCCCCTTTGACGTGGAGAGTGGAGCCGGATTGATCGGCGTTGAGGCTTGCCGCGTAACGATTGCTTGCTTCGAAGGGGATAAACGCGTGTTCGGGATGGTCGACGATAAGTGTTTCCCGGTCGATGCCCATTTTCGCAGCCAGCACCAGAAAAGCGACGTCTACCGTATCGCCAAAGTGGGCGTAGCCCCCTTCCTTGGCGGGCCGAAACGTTGCTTCATTGCATAGTGCGGCGCTGACGGCCAGGTCACGGGCGGCGGTCTGCATGGCTTGGCCTTCGAGGACGATCTCTCCTTCCGGGTGATAACCTTCACCGCCAATATCTACAAGGCCGTAACCGGGGAGAAACACCTTTTTAGCGGTTAGTTGGTTGCAGGTGAGCGTGCCGGTTTTGTCGCTGGCGATCAGCGTGCAGGCGCCGAGGCCCTCGACGGCGGGGAGTGAGCGAACGATAACGTTTTTCTTGGCCATGCGCGCGCTGCTGACTGAGAGAGCGATGGTGATCGCCACTGGTAGCCCCTCGGGAATGGCTGAGACGGCAAGGGCGACGGAGATGAAGAATATTTCAGCAAGCGCCATGCCTTTGAGAAACTGAGCGACACCGAGAAGGATGACGGCCAGGACGACGAGACTGCCGACCACTTTAATGAATTTTTCGAGCCGAAGAATAAGCGGTGGTTTAGCGCTTTCGGTGCTGACAAGCGCCTGGGCGATGCGGCCTACTTCGGTATGAATGGCGGTTTGGGTGACGATGCCCAGTGCGCGCCCGGTCAAAACGGTGGAGCCTGCGAAGGCCATATTACGCCGGTCGCCGACAGTTGTTTCATCAGCTAGAACGACACCGGCTTCTTTGTTGGCGGGCAGGGATTCGCCGGTGAGCAGAGATTCATCGATTTTCAGATCGGTTGCTTCGACGAGCCGCATGTCGGCGGGAACTTTGGCTCCCGATTCGAGGTGCACCAAGTCGCCGGGCACCAGTTCGGTGCTGTTGATTTGGCAGCGTATGCCCTCGCGCTCGGCGACGACCCAGTTTTGAATAAGTTGCTTGAGCGATTGAGCGCTGGTTTCGGCCTTCCATTCCTGGATGGCGCCGATGATCGCATTGATCTGCAAAACCGTGAAGATGAACAGGGCGTCGGTCCATTCGCCAATAATCAGGGATACAATGGCGGCCGCCAGTAGCAGATAGATCAGAGGGCTGGTAAATTGCCGTAGATAAACGAGCAACACCCCATCCCGTTTTCCTTCGGGCAGTGTGTTTTCGCCAAAAAGGGCGCGTCGTTCGGTGACTTCCTCGGCGCTTAGTCCTTCGCGCCGGGTTTCAAGCCTCCGATATACGTCATCAGGCGTTACTGCGTGCCAGTGGTGATGAATTGTCGTCTCAGAAAGCATGATCCACCCCTTTGAAAGGACGCGAGACGAGAAAGTTTAATTATACAATAAGTGGTTGTTGCCACAAGGAAAACTGGTAATTGTCAGGATGTTTCTTGCAAGATGCCGGGTGGCAGGGCATCGTATATGATGAAAACTCATTGGGAGGGATAGATCATGAAGCATTTGATTTTGAAAGGAATGAGTGGGGCGGTGTTGGGGCTGATGCTTGCGACCGGCGCTCAAGCTGAAGAAAGTATGTTTTCCAGCAAGTCTCTGACGCTCAAAATTGCCACCAAGGCCGCTCAGGCGGCATTAATAAATTGTCGTGATGCAGGTTATCAGGTTGCCGTGGCCGTCGTTGATCGAGGCGGAAACGCCCAGGTGGTGCTGCGTGACCGTTTTGCGGGACCGCATACCGTCAAAACCGCCATGGGCAAGGCCTGGACGGCTGTCAGCTTCAGAACCGGCACCTCGGAAATGGTTGGCTTGATCAAGAGCGGAGAAGTGCCGCCGACGATGTCTGGAATTCCGGAAGCTTTGTTTGTCGGAGGCGGTTTGCCCGTCCGGGCGGCGGGATCCATCGTCGCCGGTATTGGTGTTTCCGGTGCGCCGGGCGGCAGTAAGGATGATGCCTGCGCCCAGGCTGGAATCAGCGCAATTGAGGGCGATATCTCTTTTTAGGGCGCTGCGCCTTGAAAACACATTAGGGGTTGCTTATGTAGTGTGCTTCCAACTAGCTGGAGACGGAAATGCACATCAAAAATATGGACCCCGACACTCTGAAGCGTCACCTGGATGACGGTAGCGCCGTGCTGGTTGATGTGCGGGAGCCGAATGAGCATGCGATGGAGCGGATTGATGCCGCCCATTTGATGCCGCTCTCGGCCTATCAGCCGGACCGCCTTCCCGCTCATGCCGGTAAGGTGGTGGTGTTTCAATGCGCTACCGGTAGCCGGACGGGAATGTATGGCGGTCAGCTTGCCATGACGGTCCCTCAAGCAGCCGATGTTTTTCATCTGGCAGGCGGCATTATGGCTTGGCGGTCGGCAGGCTACGAAACCAAGCGCGGCCTGTAGTCACCCTCCGATAAAGCGCCGGAAAATATCTTTGTATTCGCCTGAAGCGTGAAGTTTCGCCAGCCCGGCATTAAAGTCGTCGCGCAGTTTTTTCGACCGGAAACCGACGACAAAACTGGTTTTTCCGCCAAATAGAGAATTGTAGGTGAAATCCTTCGGGTTTTCCCCCATTTCTCTCGTCCAAAACTTGAAGATAGACCCATCGATAATGATGGTGTTGACCCGTTCTTTGAGAAATAGTTTTACCTGCCGTTGCTGGTCGGGAATTTCTTTATAGACACTGGCTTGTTTTGAGGCGGCGGCGAAAGCGGGGCCCAGGTCTTTCGTCGCTCCTTGCCAAGCGACCAGAGAGCGCCCGACCAAATCTCCCATGGCTTTCATTGGGAGGGCGTTTTTTCGGGTAATGGCGAAGTTGTGGAAATAAACGAATTCTTTGGAATAGAAGATGTTATCCAGTTCCGGACGCACCGTTGCGGCCGCATCAACGTGTCCGCTTTGCAATTCGCCGTTTAATCGTTCGTATGTGGTATAGAGTGGTTTGAACGAATGTCCCTTGAAGGCCAGGGCTTTGGTCATGATCTCAAGCTCTATACCTCGGGTGTCGTAAGTATCTTCCAACTTTTCGGCGAAAACGTAGGG
>Ga0070729_10005128_pt1 | contig 13769 bp, 7 predicted proteins | sample tdDd472_FD_66725 | JGI IMG/M metagenome (GOLD analysis project Ga0070729, IMG submission 66725) | Marine sediment microbial communities from the Atlantic coast under amendment with organic carbon and nitrate - tdDd47.2 | ecosystem: Environmental > Aquatic > Marine > Coastal > Sediment | place...
CAGAGAGCGGCTCGCAGCGGATCCTCGACCGGATGGGCCGGCGGACCACGGTTTCCGATGTCCAGGCCAAGACCGCGCTGCTGCACAAGCGGGGTATCGAAGTCGGGATGTTCATCATGCTCGGCTACGAGGGCGAAACCCTGGATGATCTCCAGGCCACCATCGATCACCTCAAGACCAGCGAACCGGACATCTTCCTGACCACCGTCGCCTATCCCATCCGCGGCACCGATTATTACCGGGAGGTCGAGGGGCGGATCGCCGCCGATGGACCGTGGGCCGAGCGGACCGACCGCGATCTCCGGATCAGCGGTCGTCACTCGCGCCGCTACTATCGCCACGCCACCCGCTGGATGGTCAACGAGGTCGGATCCCACCGAGCGCGGAGTGACGGCCGTACCATCGCCGGACTCCGGTCGTGGCTCAAAGCGAGGGTGGGTCGGCTGGGGATGGCCGCGACCAGCCGGCAACGCGAAGAGGATGCGGTGGCGGCGAGCGGTCGCGGATGGGGAAGGGTCGAGGAACGGGCCCGTCGAGGCGAGTCATGAGGATCAACCGGATCATCCTTTTCAATCCGCAGTCCTCGGCCGGGAGGACACCGGTCCTACCCATGTCGTTGCTGGCGGTGGGGGCAGTGCTCGAAGGGAGATATCCGTACCAGATCCTCGATGGCAATCTCATCGACGACTCGGCCGCCGCCATCGCCGCCCTTGTGGACGACCCGGCGACGACTGTCCTCGGGGTCACGGTCATGCCAGGTCCCCAGCTCGAGCACGCCCTGCCCGTGAGCCGCGAACTCAAGAGGCTCCATCCCGAGCTCACCATTGTGTGGGCCGGTTACTTTCCGTCACAGCACTGGGACTCGTGTCTGCGGTCCCCGGTTGTGGACTATGTCGTCCGTGGCCACGGCGAGAAGGCATTTGTCGATCTCCTCGATCACCTCGAAGGACACGGCCGGAGTCCCGAGGATATTCCGGGATTGGCCGCTCGGGGCGACGACGGCGAGCCTTTTGCCACCGCCATGGCCCCGTTGCCGCCCCCCGACGAACAGCCCCCGTGGAACTTCGACCAGGTGCCCATGCAACGCTACCTCCGCAACACCTTCCTCGGCCGCCGGACTGTGGGCTATGCCTCGAGCTATGGCTGTCCCTATTTCTGCAACTTCTGCGCGGTGGTCAACCTGGTGGGCGGCAAGTGGCGCGCTCAGAGCGCGCAACGGGTCGCCGAGGTTTTCGAAACCTATCACCGGCGCTGGGGCGTCGATGCGGTGGAACTCGTCGACAACAACTTCTTTGTCGACGAACGCAGGGTCGCCGACTTCTCTGACCGGGTCCGATCCCTCGGCATGGCATGGTGGGGCGAGGGACGCGTGGACACCCTGTTGCGCTATGACGATGCGAGCTGGCGCGTGATGAGCGACGCTGGTCTCAAGATGATCTTTCTCGGCGCCGAGTCGGGCTCGGCGGAGACCCTTCAGCGGATGGACAAGGGCGGCCGGTTGGCGCCCGAGATGACCCTCGATCTGGTGGAGAAGTTAGGTGGGCTCGGGATCGTCCCCGAGCTGAGTTTTGTCCTCGGCAATCCTCCCGACCCCGAAGCCGACGCGGTCGGGACCATGGAGTTCATACGGCGGGTGAAGCGGCTCAACCCAGCCACCGAGATCATCCTGTATATGTACACACCCGTGCCCTTGGCCGGCGATCTCTACAACGAAGCCAAGGCGAGCGGTTTCGCCTTTCCCGAGACCCTGGATGAGTGGGTGGGGCCCGGATGGCTCGATTTTGTCCAGCGGCGTAGCGACACCATGCCGTGGGTGGGCCGCAGCCTGCAGAGTAAGATCCGCCACTTCGAGCGTGTGCTCAACGCCTACTACCCAACCTCGACCATGACTCGGCTGACCCCGGGGCGAAGAAAGATGCTCCGCGCCGCCTCGGCCTGGCGGTACCGTCTGAGAGCCTACGCCTGGCCGTTCGAACTGGACCTACTCCACCGCGTGATGCGCTATCAAAGGCCCGAGACCAGCGGTTTCTAGCCCATTCTGAGTTCGTAGAGGGTGACGATTTCGGAGACCAGATCGCGATGGCGCAGGGGTTCGACTGTCAAACCGGCCTCATCGAAAGCGGCGAGAAATCCCCCTTCATCTCCGATACTCGAGAGGATGACCAACGCACGACCGTGGTCCTCGAGGTGATCGCCGAGACCGTGGGAAAGACGCCGGGCGAAGTCACCGGCCCGGAAGGCCGTCTCGAGTTGTGTCGCGGGTCGGCCCGCGAAATATGGTGGATTGCACAGGACGAGGTCAAAACGTTCTCCGACCACCGGTGCGAAGAGGTCGCCGAGTCGGAGTTCCACGCGATCCTCCACCGAGTTGGCCTCGGCGTTGATCCGGGCGCACTCCACCGCTGTCGGATTGCTGTCCACCGCCACCACCCGCTTCGCGGTGGAGGCGGCGGCGATGGCAAGGACCCCGGTGCCGGTGCCCAGATCGAGGACCTGCGAACCGGGGGAGACGAGCCCTTCGCCGAGCCACTCGAGAAAGACCGGGGTCACCCGGAAGAGAGCCGGATTGAAGACCCCGGGCCGAACCAGGAGGGAAAGGGCGCCGATCTTCTCGACCACCTCGCGGTCGTGGCGGTGACGCTGGAAGAGCAGGAACTTCAGTCGGAGCCCCAGGCGCCAGAGACGTGCTCTGAGGTCGTTCGATCGGTGTCGGCTCATTTCTGTCAAAGCCGGACCATTGTAGCGCCGGGTTGGCGCCGGCGTGGCAATGAGACCCGCGCGAGGGATCGGGGTGGCGAGATCGAACGAGCGATCTGATCGCCTGACACCAGGTGTCGGGTTTTCCCGACAGACATGCGATTTGGTCATGAATATTGTTGTTTGATCCGAGAACGGGCATTGCCCGCCTCGATCATCTTTTTGGAGGAGAAAACAATGAAACTGTCTTCCGGCCAAACAACGGGTACGAGGCTGGTCGCGCTGGCCGCCCTTCTCGTGATCGTCACAGCTGCGGCGCCGGCCATGGCCCAGAGTCTGGTGGATGATGTCCAGATCCACGGCTTTGGTGGATGGGCCTATGCCGAGACCGATGGCAACTATTATTCACTGGGAACAAACGAGGGGGCCTGGGACAACGCGGACTTCGCCCTCAACATCACCGCCGAGCCCCTCGCCAAGCTCACAATCGTCGCGCAGATCCGCGGCGAGGCGATCAACGGTGAAGACAATTTCGAGCTCGACTACGCTTTTGCCGGTTGGGCCTTCAACGATAACCTCGAGCTTCGCATCGGCCGGGTCAAACACCCCTTCGGCATCTATGGAGAGATCTTCGCCGTCGGTACCCTCCGCCCCTTCTATACCTTGGCGCAGGGGATCTATGGCCCGAACGGGTTCACCGCCCAGGCCTACAACGGGGTCGGCATCACCGGTTGGCACGACTGGGACTCAGGCTGGGGCCTTCAGTACGACGTCTACGTCGGCCAGATCGAGGGCGATTTCGAGGTTCCCGGTCTGATGACCACGGTTCCCGAGAACTTCCTCGATCCACGGATGAACGTTGGCTTCGAGGTCAACAACACCATCGGTGCTCGGTTGATGGTCAACACACCGGTGAACGGGCTCAGCTTCGGACTTTCCGGGTACACGGGCGAGGATCACACGAACCTCGATGTTCTCGAAGAGGGCGTCCGGCGAAAGGTGTGGCTCGGCAGCGCTTCGTATGTAAACAGGAATTGGCTGGTCCGGGCGGAGTACGGCAGCATCGACCGCAGTCCTGACTTCAAGGGAAATGGCGGCTATATCGAAGCGGCATTCAAGTTCAACAAGCACTGGCAACTAGCGGCACGATATGATGCGTTCAACGTTGAGTTCCCAACCACGGACTTCTCCACGCTCCCGCCGTTCTTCCTGCAGTTCCTCGATCACGAGGAAGCAACTCTGGGACTCAACTACTGGTTCGGCTCCAACCTGGTCATTCGTCTGAGTTACTCCCAGGTCGACGGCAACCGTTATGCGTTTGTCTCCACCCCGGAGGAGATCATGGAACTCATGGTGACCGGCGAACTCGAGTCCAAAACCAACATGGTGCTCTTCGGCGCCCAGTTCAGTTTCTAGGGGGAGATCATGAAACACGCAATTGCTGTCATCGTGATCGCCTCGGTCCTGGCGATGCCTTCGTTTGTCGGCGCCCAGGATGCAGAGTTCAAGATCGTCGGCAACGCCGGCACCACTCCCGATTCGATCTCGAAGTCCGATCTCGCCCGGATCTTCCTCAAAAAGAAAACCAAGTGGCCCGACCGGCGGCCGGCCACGCCTGTCGGTCAGAAGCGTGCGCCGGAACTCCGCACCGAATTCAGCAACGAGATCCTGGGGATGAGTCTGGACATGGTGGAAAGCCACTGGCAGGCCCAGGTCTTCTCGGGCCGGGGAACTCCGCCAAGGGTGCTCAACGGTGATGCCGAAGTTATTGACTATGTCCGCCGTACGTCCGGCGCCGTGGGCTATGTCACCGGTTCGGCAGACACCTCCAGTGTGTCGGTCATCAAAGTCATCAACTGAGCAGTGATCCCGGCGGCCGGGGAGTCGTGGGGGTCTCACCCCCGACTCCGGTCTCCAGGCCATCACGCTCGATCCTATCTGCGCCGGCCATCTGGTCGGCGCCTTTTTTCCTCCAACCACCACGCCCCGCCGAGCGCGGGAAAGGGTAGAGTTGAAAACTCGAGGAGGTGGAATGGCAGACCTCGTGGCGTGGATTCGCGAATACCAGGTTTTCTTCCAGGCTCTCGGTCTCGTTTCTCTTGCTCTTTTCCTGGTCTCTCTCGTGGTTTTTCCCGTGGTTGTGGCGTCTCTTCCCACCGACTATTTCGTGCGGGATAAGCGGGACCCGGCGCGTCAGAAGCGACAGCACCCGGTGGTTTGGGTGCTGCTCTCGTTGGTGAAGAACATTTTTGGTTTTGTGCTGATCCTTGCCGGCATTGCCATGCTCGTGCTCCCGGGTCAGGGCATTCTGACCATCCTCATGGGGGTGGCGTTGGCTAATTTTCCCGGCAAGTTCACTCTCGAGCGTCGACTGGTGCGACAACCCTCGGTTGGGAGGACACTGAACCGGATCCGCTCACTGGCTGGGAAAGAGCCCCTCGAACTTCCTTCTCACGAAGACTGACCGGTTCGGCGGCGGAGACATCGCCCGGAGTTACCGCAGATAGCGCAGATGGACGCAGATCACGCAGAAGGACGAAGATTCCATCGCAACGTCGCAACCAATACCTGTCATTCTGAGCACCGCCACGCCGCGGGGCGGCGCCTACTCATGGAATGACAAGGGCTACAGAATAACCTGTCATTCTGAGCGAGCGAGTCCGACGAGTGAGTCGAAGAATCCCCCGAGGGTAGGTATTCCTTTCCAGTCCAGATCGCCATTCCTTGTTTAGGGGGACGCTGCCTACGTCGCTCTCCGAGCTAGTAGGAACAGCTCGAATCCGCGGCCTCGATGGATGCTTCGCTAAAGGTGAGCAGGGAATGCCACCGTTATGGTAGGTGCACTCCGGTTCTATCGGCTCCGGCCTTCTGGGCCGCCTTCGGCGACCCAGCGTCGCGCAATCAGCGTGGTCGTTCAGTGGTAACGGGGAGGGTGTCGACCGCGCTGATCGCGCGAGCGGCGGCCTCATTGGCTACCGGAAGAATTGACCTCGAGGCTCTGCCCGAGGGAGCCCGGTAGCGCCATTGTGCGCAACTTGTCGCGGTGCCGGTTGGTCGTATCGGCACAATGGCGTACCCGGCACCCCGCCGGAGCGAAGTGTCCACTACGTCGGTTGCGGCTGCGGTTTCGGTCACGGGTACGGCCACGGCTACGGATTCGGATACGGAGTCGGATACGGCCACGGCCTCTCCCGTGACAGCGCTCACCGCGCTGCCATCAACTCCATCGTTAGAATTGAGACGACCGTTTCTCGGTCGCGGGAGGACCCATGTATCGACTCACTTTAATACTCTCTCTCTGTGTGCTTTCTGCCCTCGTGTCGGCGCCATGGGCGTCCGCCGCAGACGTGAACACCAATCTCCTCGGGGTCAACGGTTGGTTCTCCGATGACACCCGCGCCGATGGGAGCGGGACCGAGGTCGAGGGGACCAATCTCGTCAGCGACACGATGACCGATGATCCCGAGGCCACCGCCGTCGGAAGCTCGGCTCACGATGCGGATATTCTCGCCCAGACCGTCATCGGTGATGGCGCGCCGCCGGTGGCTCCCCCGGTTGGAGAGTGGACCTATGGCGCGCACCTCGTGATTGCGGGTAGCGCCAATCTCGGCAAGAGCCAGATCAGCCACCGCAAGGACGATGGCGTCGGCCACGCGGTGGGCGATGTCATCGGGTCCACATTCACCGCCGACTTTTCGTGGATGGGTGATGGCACGGCGTCGGTGACAGCCTCGTTCAAGATCGGATTCAAGACCTCGGAGTTTTCAGCCACGGCGGTTTCGAGCCGCACCGGCGAGAACGCCTGGGACAAGCTGCTGGTCTACGAACCCGGCAACGGTAACGGCGGCAGCTCCAACAACACGTGGTTCACTGAGAACATCACCTGGTCAACCGGCAACTGGTGGCTCGTGGATCGCACAAACGGAGCCAACTCGATGGCCAACGACATGACGTTGGAAGCCATGTCCACCTCGACCCTCATGGTCGGAGGCCGCGAACTCCAGGCGATATTTGCTCTGATCTCGGATCCGGGAACCCAGATCACCACGGTCCAGTTCGGCGTCGGCTCCTACAACCAGGGCGCCAGTGTCTGGGTCAACCAGCTCGAGACGAGTTTCTACCGTCCCGGCGACCGCACCACCTTCGGCGGTCCGGTGCCGGTGGAGCTGATGCGGTTTACCGTGGAGTAATGGCTCGGGACCGGACGGCGCTCCGGTCTTCGGCGACCCAGCGTCGCGCCCACCCACCCCTGTCACCCTGAGCGAGGGAGTGCCGCCGAGCGAGTAGAAGGGTCCCCCGAAGTACGGAACAACGGTGAGGGCAGCTGTACGATGCCGATCTTCGGGAGATTCTTCGACTCGCTTCGCTCGCTCAGAATGACAGGAGGGGAGATGTCGCGGTCATCGTCTCCGGCCTTCTGGTCCGCCTCCGGCGACCCAGCGTCGCGCGATCAGCGTGGTCATTCGTGGGTCGGTTGCAAGTGCGCCTTGCGCACCGCGACCCACCCTCGCCTGGCTGCGGTCAGAGCCGTCCTCGCTTCTCGACGACGGCCTGACTCGCCCGCCAGCCGAGCGCGGGTTGGAAGGACGGCGCGTTGTGGTGCGGGCGTCTCGCCCGCAGGATGAGCGTTAGGTTTTGAGATCTCCCTGCACCGCGTTGGCGCCTGTCCTTTGGCTCCGGCCTTCTGGTCCGCCTCCGGCGACCCAGCGTCGCGCGATCAGCGTGGTCATTCGGTGGTAACGGGGAGGGTGTCGACCACGCTGATCGCGCGAGCGGCGGCCTGCTACTGAGCCGGGACACAGTGGAACGAGCGTATTACCCGAGGAGTGCCCGGCAGCGCCATTGTGCGCAGCGCGTTGCGGTGCCGGTTGGTCGTACCGGCACAATAGCGTGCCCCGCACGTCCCGCCGGGGCGACTTTTCTTCGAGGTTGGGAGCTGTTTCGGATTCGGTTGCGTTGTGGTGCGGGCGTCTCGCCCGCATGGTGACGAAATGTCTTGGTAATCCTCAGCATTCCACCGGCGAGCCGCTCTTCATCCTCGGCCTTCTGGACCGCCTTCGGCAGCCCAGCGTCGCACCATCGGCGTGGTCGTTCGTGGGTGGATTGAAAGGGCTGCGACCACGCCGATGGCACGCCGGCGGCCTGCTACTGAGCTGGAACACACTGGACACAGCGGTTTACCCGTGGAGTGCCCGGTATGACAGTGTGCGGGAGGTTTTGTTTTGCCGGATGGTCGGTGGGGCACAATGTCAAAACCCGCACGTCCCGCCGGGGCGACTTTTCTTCGAGGTTGGGAGCTGTTGCGGATTCGGTTGCTGTCACGGTCACGGTCCCGGCGACGGTAACGGACACGGCCACTGTGCGGCATGCAAAAAATGCCCCGGAGGCGTAAAGCCTTCCGGGGCAGTTGGTTGTTGAGGATGAGTTGCGGCTAGCTTCCGGGTGTCTTCACCGGATCCGCGGGTCGTTCGGGCAGGCCCTTTGGCTCCGCCGCCATGGCCTCGAGGACCTCGGCGACGCCGCGTTCGAGCTGCTTGTCCTCACCCGCGAGCACCGAGACCGGGTCGTTGCCGACCTCGATATCGGGTTGGACGCCGATGCCTTCGATGATGTATTCGCCGTCCCGATCGTTGGTCGCCGAACGCGGCACGAAGACCGACCCTCCGTCGATCAGCTGCATGAAATTGCTGCCGACGACTCCACCCCAGGTTCGTTTGCCGATCAGGGGTCCCAGACCCGCTTCGCGGAAGTAGTGGGGAAAGATGTCGCCGTCGGAGGCCGAGGTCTCCGATATCAGACACGCCATGTGGCCGCCGAAGGCCTCCCGGGGGTAGGTCCCCGGCACGTCGGAAGTCCGTCCGAAGCGGGTCCCCATGACCTCGCGGCTGAGCCGCTCGATGATCATCGCCGAGACGTTGCCACCACCGTTGCCGCGGACATCGACGATGAGCCCCTCCTTCTGAATCTGCGGGTAGAACCACTTGATGAACTCGGCGATGCCGCTCGGGCCCATGTCCGGGATGTGGAGATACCCAACCTTGCCGTCGGTCATCTCGTTGACCCGATCCATATTTGAGAGTATCCAGTCGAGATAGAGCAACGAGCTCTCAGAGGACCGCGGCACGAAGCTCACTTCGCGGGCGCCCTCGAGATCAGCCGTGGAGTTGACGGTGAGGGCCACCGAGTCTTCGAGGTGCTGCAGCAACCGGTAGGGGTTGTCCGTGGCGGTGAGCTCACGGCCGTCGATGGCGAGGACATAGTCGCCGACTGCGATGTCGACGCCGACCTCGGTGAAGGGTGAGCGGTATTTACCTTCCTCGTTCTGGCCGCGGAAGATGGAGACGACGCGGTATCGCCCGGTCTCATCATCGAGTTCGAAACGTGCTCCGGGCAGCGCCACGCCCGGCCGACTCGGGATCTCGAAGTCACCGCCGGCGACGTAGGTATGGCCGGCGTTGAGCTCGGAGACCATCTCGCTCAGGACATAGTTGAGGTCGGACCGGTGGGCGACATGGGGCAGCCATGCGCGATATTGGTCCCCGAGGGCCTGCCAATCGTACCCGTGCATGTTCTCGACATAGAAATAGTCGCGGAAGAGGCGCCACGCTTCGTCGAAGACCTCTTCCCACTCGGCCACCGGGTCGAGATTCATTTCGAGCCCCGAGGTCGGTACGGTCTCCGGTTTTGCGCCCTTCTTGACATCATAGAGCTTGAAGCCTCCGCCCGAGCGGACCAGGAGTTTCTTGCCGTCGGCCGACAGCGCCGCGCCGCGGATATCGGTGGCCAGATCCGACGCCTCGCGATCCTCGAGCGAGTAGAGGTGGACAGTCGTCTGGCGGCCGAAGCCGCCTCCATAGAAGAACGGTCCGAAGCTGACATAGACCAGGTGGCCCTCCACGGCTGCCAGGCCGCCGTAATTGTTCGGTTTGACGGGCACCGTCATGGCGCGTTCGGCGAGACCATCGAAGTCGATGACAACGGGCTTGGAGTCCTTGTCGTCCTCGTCCTTGTCGTCACCCTTGGCCTTGTCTTTCTTTTTTGAGTCCTTGTCGTCACCGGAGTCATCGTCATCGGCCTTCTCTTCATCGGTGGTCGTGACCTCGTCGTTTTCCGGCGGGAAGAGCGGTTTGACGTCTGTTCTGAGCGCCACGGCAAAGATGCCGTCCCGTTTGTTGCCGGCGTAGTTCCACTCGAGGTTGGAGATCTGCGGCGCGTAGGAGCGCTCGGAGAGATAGAAGAGATAGTCCCCGTTGGGATCCCAGGCCGGATTTCCAGACTCGAAGTGGTCGGAGGTCACCTGGTGGAGTCGGCCGTCGGCGACGCTCCAGATGTGGATCCGGCCCACGCCGACCCGGTTGTTCAGGCTGAATGCCAGATGACCGCCGTGTGGTGACCACTCGAAGTCGCCGATGGCGCCCCGGATGTCGTCCGCCACCAGAACCTCGGCGCCGTTGGCCACCGTGACCACCGACAACCGTCCCATGTAATCGGTGAAGGCGATGCGGTCGCCATCGGGCGACCATGCCAGATTGAAGAGACGGGCCGAGTGGCCGTCGGTGAGCTGCTTGGCGGGCTCGGTGCCGATCTGATCGACGATCCAGATCTCGTCCTCGCCGTCGGCGTCCGAGATGTAGGCGATCTCTGCTCCGTCAGGCGACCAGACCGCGACCCGGTCGTGGGCGCCGGAGGAGTTGGTCAGATTTCGGGTCCGGCCCTTCTCGATGGGGGCCGAGAAGACCTCACCGCGAGCGACGAAGAGAGCCCGTTCGCCCTTGGGCGAGAGACCGAAGTCGCCGACATTCCCGGCCACCGAGATCCTTCGCGGGCGTTTCCACAGCCCGTCATCGGGGACCTGGATGGTGATGGCTTTGTCGGCGCCGGTGGTGATGTCGTAGATCCGGAGCTGCCCGTTGAGCTCATAGACGATACGGCTCTGATGATCGGTGGCCGGCCAGCGGAGATCCCACGGATCGTGCGAGGTGAGCTGTTCGACCTCACCGGTGGCCGGGTCGGCCTTGAAGAGGTTGAGCCGGTCATCGCGGTCGGAGACGAAATAGACCGTGTCGCCGATCCACATGGGGTCGCGCTCGGTGCGATCGCTGTGGGCGATGGGGGTGACCTCGGACGTCGCCAGATCGAAGAGAAAGAGATCCTGCGCCCAACCGCCCTGGTAGCGCTTCCAGTGACGGAAGTCGCGGAACATTGGTGAGTACACCATCCGGGTGCCGTCGGGTGAGAAGTCGCCCGCTCCCGAGGTCGGCATGGGCAGGGCCTTGGGCAGACCTCCGGTCAAGGCCACGGTGTAGAGCATGCCGTCGGAGCCGCCTCCGGCATCACGCAGCGAGCGGAAGAGGACCGCGTCGCCATCCGGCGTCCAACCGAAGACCTGGTGGTCGTAGCCCCAGCGCGGCGGCAGGGGGCCTTCGGCGGGGTACCAGGTGAGCCGCGTCGGCTCGCCACCGGTCGCCGGGATGACATAGACCTGCTCGTCGCCATCGTACTGACCGGTGAAGGCGATCCACCGACCGTCGGGAGAAAAGCGGGGAAAAACCTCCTGGCCGGGGTGGGCGGTGAGTCTGGTCGCGGAGCCGCCTCCGGTGGACGCCTTCCACAGATCGCCGCCGTAACAGAAGACCACGGTGTCACCGTGGATGTCGGGGAAACGCAGGAGGCGCGTCCCGTCGTCCGCCGCCATCGCCGTCAGGGAAAAAATCGTCAGAAACGCACACGCCGCCCAAGCTTTTCGTGTCATGTAACCCTCTCCTTCATCGGTGATGCAAACACCACGCGGGCTGGTTTGTTCCCGAGCGGTGGTTTCAACCCGGTGAGTGTACCGGGATGCAATTGTCTACGGTATTTGATGGCCTAGGGTTGCCATTGGTTTGAAGCCGGTTATCCTCCAGTCATCTCGGATGGAGGGATTTGATGACGACCACGTGGATCCGGATGCGAAGAACCTGGGTGGTAGCGTTACTACTTTTGGTGGTCCCGACGCTCGTGACCGCAGGGGGCGAGGAACTGACGTTTCTCGATCTGATGCAGTTTCGCCAGATCGACGGGACGGTGATCTCGGCGGATGGATCGTGGGTTGCCTATGCCCTCGAGCCCGATCGCGGGGATGGCGAGGTCGTCATCAGATCGACGGCGACGGATATAGCGAACCCCTCGGGCGCCGAATATCGGATCGAGCGAGGCGCTGTCCCCGAGATCTCGCCTGACGGCGGGTGGGTTGTAGCGGCGATCACGCCGACGCTGAAAAAGCGTGAGAAAGCCAAGGGTGACAAGGAAAAGAAAGATGACAAAGACAAACCGAGGAAGGGTATGTCCATCCTCGGTCTGGAAGGCGGTGAGGAGACCCGAATCGACGAGGTCGAGTCGTTCGCACTCTCCGATGACGGTCGCTGGCTCGCCTACAAGCTCTACGAGCCGAAGGACGATGAGGTGGAGGATGTAACCGAGGATGAGGGTGCCGAGACCGAGACCGAAGACGAGAAGAAAGACGAGGAACTCGGCACCGTTGTTCGGCTGAGGGAGCTCGCAACCGGGGACGAGGTCGTCATCGAGCACGTGGTGGATTTCGTCTTTGCCGAGAACGCCTCGATTCTGGCGGTGAGCATCTCCGCGCCGGATGGCGAGGGAAACGGGGTTCGTCTCTACGATCAACGAGCAGAGGCGCCCTCAACGCTTGATCTCCGCACCACTTCTCATGGCCGTCACACCGAAATGACCTGGGCTGAAGAGGTCGATTTCCTCGGTTTCGTCGCAGCGGTCGATGACGACGATGGCGAGCCGGGCGATGCCGAGGTCCTGGTGTGGACCGGCGAAGGCGCGGTGCGCCGGGTGGCGTCGAAGGAGGATGCGCCCGACGGTTTCACCGTGCCTTCAACCAATGAACTGGCCTGGAGCCGGGATGGACAACGACTCTTCTTCGGCTTCAAACCCGTGTCTGACTCTGACTCGGATGCTGACGCTGTCTCGGACTCGGACTCGGACTCGGACACGGATACGGACACGGATACGGACACGGATACGGAATCGGTGGAAGAGCCCTTCGACCCATACGACCTCGATGCCATCCTCGAAGACCGGGGAGTCGATGTCTGGCACTGGAACGACCCCCGGATCATCCCCAACCAGAAGGAGCGCTGGGAGGACGAGGAGAAGGACCGGGTCTACCGGGCGGTGGTGCACCTGGATGATGGCCGGGTGGTGCCCCTGGCGGATCTCGAGATGCCCGAGGTGACGCCGACCGACAATCCCAACTTCGCCCTCGGGGCCTCCGATGTCCCGTACCTCCGGGAACTCACCTGGGAGGGCCGCTTCGGCGATCTCTACGCGGTGGATCTCCAAACCGGCGAACGGCGGGTGGTGGCCCGGAGACTGGCCGGCGGCTGGCGGTCACCGACCGCCTCGTTGTCCCCCGATGGGGCCTTTGTCCTTTTCTACAAAGACGGTGATTGGCACCTCTTCGACACCTCGGCCAAGACGGCGAGGAATCTCACGGCCGATGCGGCGGTCCCGTTCGCCGATGAGGACTGGGACTACCCCGCCGATCCGCCAGGCTACGGTCATTCGGAGTGGCTGGGCGACGGCAGCGCTGTAATGATCTATGACAAATACGATATCTGGCGGGTCCCGGCCGCCGGCGGCGCGCCGATGAGTCTCACCGGTGGGCGCGGCCGAAGCGAGCAGATCGTCTTCCGGATCATCGATCTCGATGAGGACGACGACACCATCGATCCCGAAACGGATCTGATGCTCTCGGGTTACTCCGATCGAATGAAGCACGATGCCTTCTATTTAATGGCGGACGGGAGTGAGCTTCGCAAGCTCCACGGCGATGGCGGCCACCGCATGAATGTGATCACCAAGGCCGAGGAGGCCGACCTGCTTCTCTTCACCCGCGAGCGCTATGACGAGTTCCCCGATCTGTGGGCGACCACCCTCGAGTTCGAGGCGCCGAGAAAGCTCACCGACGCCAACCCGCAGATCGCCGATTTCGCCTGGGGCGCGGCCGAGTTGGTGGAGTGGACCAGCGATGACGGCATCGACCTCCAGGGCATGCTCATCAA
>Ga0070729_10005132_pt1 | contig 13764 bp, 12 predicted proteins | sample tdDd472_FD_66725 | JGI IMG/M metagenome (GOLD analysis project Ga0070729, IMG submission 66725) | Marine sediment microbial communities from the Atlantic coast under amendment with organic carbon and nitrate - tdDd47.2 | ecosystem: Environmental > Aquatic > Marine > Coastal > Sediment | place...
CTAACGTTTCAGAAATATATGACGTTGGCTGAGGAACGAGGCCAATGTGGCGAAGCCCGTAGCGCAGCGGAGCATATATTTCTTGTTATAGGATTTTTTGGTGTTTAATCATAATCACCTATTTCTTCTTGGGATAATAGTCTAGTAGAGCTATCTGTATAACATATTCCCGCCAAATACTTGTTATGCAAGAATAAAAAAGCTCTTTCATCATGTTGCAAAACGACATGTTTTGAATGATCTGGTTTTTCCCAGACCCAATATCCTATTGAGTTATTCCCTAATTCAGAATCAAAAGACCCATAATCTGGAAGATCATTCAATTCGCTAATTGGATAATCTAATAATTCTTGAGCTTTTTTATCCATTATCCCTTGTATAAGCTGACGGTTTTTTTTCATGTTTTACACCAAAATTTCCTATAACTACAATTATGCGTATTGCATGAAATATTTTACTTTAAAAATGAAGTGTTCTCAAGCAGAAAGAGAAAATTGATTGTTATACCTTTTAGAGGTCGTCATTCATGAAGTATTATCAGCAGGCTTTTATTCGGGAAATGAAGAATCGAAATTACTCTCGGAATACAATTCGGATATATTCTATGCATCTGAGGGACTTCCTTAGGTTCGGTTCTGAGACTAGTTTTGAACCGGAGGTCAGAATCTCGGTTTTTCTTGAAGAGAAGAAATCTACTGCTGAGCAAAAGCGATTAGCCTGGTCTGCAATTAAACTATTTTATAGACTGATTCTATTAAAAAAATGCCCTTATGAACTGGATAAAATCAGAAGTAGAAAAAGACTTCCTGATATTTTGTCTAATGAAGAAGTCCTGGAATTACTGAAGTGTATTTCAAATACAAAGCATAGACTTATGATCAGCATGTTATATGGCAGTGGTCTCAGGGTCAGTGAGGTCTGTGGTCTTAAAATTAAAGATTTGGACTTTGTTAATTTGAAATTGAAAGTCAGGAACTCGAAGGGCAACAAGGACAGAGTAACGTTGTTGTCAGAAAAATGTATATCTGATTTGATGCATGTAATCCGAGATAGAAATGCAGATGATTTTATTTTTGTAACACAGGTACAAAAGAAATATAGTATACGAACAGTTCAGAAGATTTTCTCAAATGCTTTGCTGAGTTCCAAACTTCATAAAAGCTCTTCATGTCATACTTTACGCCATTGTTTTGCAACTCATCTGGTTGAGTCAGGTACGAATATAAAGACTGTTAAGGAATTATTAGGGCATCAGTCTATTAAGACGACAATGGTCTACATCAAGTTAGCAGATTCTGTATCCAGGAAAATCAAAAGTCCCTTATAATGCATTGCGTGATAAGCATCATTAGTAAGTTACTGTGCATTGCATTATAATTATTAATATAGGTACAATGAAAATGAAAAAAATGATTTTAATGTTCTTGTTTCTCAGTATGAATGTGGCTATTTATTCTTTGGATATAGAAGGTGAGTACAAATTAGTAGGGATTGTTTCATCTCCGGAGAATAGATCATGGGACAATAGTACCGATCTGTACACAGATGTTACATCATTATCTGATGTTAAAATTAAAATAATCAAAGTTGAGCCTGTAGAGGATTTTCATCTATACAGTTTTTCAATGTTTCAGCTAAGTTCTAATAATAAAGAAGTTCTTCAATTTAAGTATATTACTCTCTTGGAGAATGATGATTTGTATCAGATACAGCCCCGCCATGATTTTATCCTGGATAGAAGAAGTCCAAGAGATAATCATTTTCTTTTTTCATTTAAAGACAATTACCTGTACGTTACATCATTAAGTGAATTTCAGAAGAGTAAGATACATATTTATCGAAAATCTTGAAATAGAGTTCCTTATTTTCCTGTTTTCAAATTCAGGACTCGTTGCCGCCTTTATTCGCTTTTGTCCTCGCTAGCTCGGCGCTCATTTAGTTTCGAGTCCTTCCCCGGAATCGGCTGTAACGCAAAAAAAGATTCCCAAAAGGGAATCTTTTTTTAACTTGTTTATAGCAGGGGAAGGACTCGAACCTCCGGCCTTTGGGTTATGAGCCCAACGAGCTGCCAACTGCTCCACCCTGCGACGTTTTTAGTAATTCTTCTAAAATAAAGATAATAAGTTTTTAGACTTATGTGTATCAATATTTCAAAAAATAGCAGGGGAAGGACTCGAACCTCCGGCCTTTGGGTTATGAGCCCAACGAGCTGCCAACTGCTCCACCCTGCGTCGTTTCGTTTGGTAAAGTAAAGGTAATAACATTTTTTGTCAATCGATTTCTGAAAAAAAAGTTAAATGATTTTTCTAAGTGCTTTAAACCCTATTTTTACTGTTATTTTTGCTGTACAGGTGTTTAAGTATCAGTAGGGAAAGAATCATTAGAATAATACTTAACAGATAATAGGGAAAAAGAAAGCTGACAGACAGGTTATATAATCCATGTATCACTAGGGCTGCAAGTAATGCCTTTCCCATATATTTTTTTTCATTAACCTTTCCATGTCCTGCAATATAACCCATAAAGGCTCCGCAAACTGCATGAAGAGGTACCGCTGTAAGGCTTCTGGTTATAATCAGCATTATATGGTCACCTGATCCGGTTAGATAGATGATATTTTCTGCGAAGGCAAACCCTACAGCTATGGCGACACTGTAAATTATTCCCTCATTGATTGTACTGAAATGGTCATTTCGGTAGAGTACCAATATTAATATGGTCAACTTTATCAGTTCTTCTACCAGAGCTACTGCAAGAAATGGTTTTATTAGATATGTGTCTAGAAGCCCGGTACCGATCAGAGATGTTGTAAATGAAACTATTATCAATCCGGGAAATACTGATAGTGCTCCGAAAACCATCAATTTCATATAGAGAGCTTTATTTATTATCTCTGCTTTGTTTCTGTAAAAAAGATAAATGCTGATCAGTGCAGACGGTAATAATGAGAGCAATATGATTTTTACGGAAAGCTGCCAGATCATTTCAGAGTATTTTCCAGTATTCTTATAAATAATTTGTTGTCTTGTTCACTGCCCACAGTCACTCGTATCCATTGGTCCAGTCCGAATGAAGTTAGAGGGCGAATAGTCACTCCCTGTTCCATCATCTCCTGAAATAATTCTTTAGAATCTCTACCTACATAGAGACAAATGAAATTGGCTTGAGAGGGATAATATTTTATTTCCAGACGATCCAGTTCTTCATAGAGGAATCTCTTACCGGTGCTGTTCATACTGCGGCTTTTCCTGTAGAAGTCGTCATCACTCAAAGCAGCGGTAGCGCCTATTTGAGCGGGGGTATTTACGTTGAAGGGTTGTTTGGTCACAAGAATATCGTTGATCACTTCCTCCCGGGCAATTCCATAGCCAACTCTGAGCGCGGCAAGCCCATAGATTTTCGAGAAGGTCCGCAATATCATCAGATTGGGATATTTCCTAAGAAGCTTTTTGGAATCGGGGTAGTCGAGAGCATCACTATAATCTCCATATGCTTCATCGAGTACGAAAAGAGTATTCTCTGGGACTTTGGCTAACATAGAGTCAAGGTCTGTGTGATTTACATATGTTCCTGTAGGATTGTTGGGATTGCAGAAATAGATGATTCTGGTTTTTTCATTGATCAGTTTCAGAATCTCTTCAGGATCAAAAATGCCCTCTTTCAAAGGAGCTTTCTGAACTTTTCCCGAATAGAGAATTGTGGCGAATGTGTATTCAGAAAATGTGTTTTCCGCGGTGATGGCATTATCGCCATCGGAAATATAAGTGGCGGCGATAAGAGTCATCAGTTCGTCAGAGCCATTTCCCACAATCAGGTTTTCTGTTTTATATCCCAGTTTGTCTGCCAGCGTTTCTTTTAATATACGGCAGCTTCCATCTGGATAGATATTTACATTGTTTATGGAATGGAGGATTGCCTCGATAGCTTTAGGTGAAGGTCCCAATCTGTTTTCATTCGATGATAGCTTTAGCACCCCTTCTTTCAGTACTCCCGGTTTATAGGGAATCATTCCCGAAAGGTTCTCTTTTTTTCTCATTTAAGTTTCTCCATTAACTAAACAATTGTTCTACTTTAAAATGAAATCAATTTTTTTGTAATACTTTGATCACAAAAAGGTTAATGTTTCCGAAAACTGAAATATTTATACGAATTACAGAAAACTAGCTTTACAATTTACGAAAAACGAATACAATAATCATATAACATAATTATAAAGGATGTATTTTACATGCAGCCAGATGAAATAGATTGGAAAATCATAGAAATTCTTAGAGAACGTTTTATTCCCAACAATGCCATTGCCAGGGAGCTCGGTGTTTCTGAAGGTATGATCCGTCAGAGAGTAAAGCGCCTTAAAGAAGCTGGAATCCTGAAAATTAAAGCTCTTATCAATCCCGATGTGCTTGAAAATCTTCAGCTGGCTATGGTTGCCATCAACATTACAGAATCAGCCTTATTGAAAAAAAGAGCTGACCAGATCGCCTCTTTAGATAACGTGTTATCAGTCTCATTTACTTCAGGAAGATACGATCTTTTTGCTGAAGTGCTTGTTACTTCAAATCGGGATCTTGTGCGTTTTCTCACTGAAGAGTTACCCAATGTAGAAGGTGTAACTAACACAGAAACATTTATGATGTTAAGAAGTTATGGAAAATTTGTTTAATATAATTAAAAATATGTAGTTAAAAAACTCACCTCCCGACAGGGAGGTTTTTTTGGCTTATGATTCTATTTCCTGATTCAGTAAACGCGAGTGTTCAGTCAGAAGATCGACACTATGTTTAATCTGAATCACTTCTTCAGAAATATCACCGACATTTTTCATCATATTTGTCACGGAACGAAGAACCGTATCAGCAGATCCGAGGACATCATTTATATCGGAGTACACTACCTGCTGATTTTCCCGGACATCAGTCACACTGCCTGAAACGCTTTGCGTCAGGTTATTCAGATTGGTTGATGCTTTAAGGACTTCGTTACTGCCTATATACAATTCTTTTGTATTTGAGGATATTTCATCCATAGCCGAAGAAACCTCTTCGATCTGTTTGTGCATCTCTTTGAAAGAAGTCCCCGACTCATTTATCTCGATACCGGCTTTTTCTATTGATTCAACCAGGGAATTCAATGTGCTTGCAATCTCTCCGGCATTATGAGAACTCGATTCAGCCAGTTTCCTGATCTCTTCTGCGACAACTGCAAATCCTTTACCTGCATCTCCCGCATGAGCTGATTCTATAGCGGCATTCATAGAGAGAAGATTGGTTTGCGATGCTATGCTGTCGATTATGGATGTCATCTCTTTTATATTGTCCAGATGACGGATAACAGATTCAAATGAATCTATGGTATTCTCAAGAGTTTCCTCTCCCGATGTTGAAATTTTCATAAGTGCCGTTACAGTTTCTTTTTTCTTTTCTATAACAGAAGACACGTTTTTAATCGACGCAGCCATCTCTTCGATGGAAGCGCTCGATTCTGTAACATTGGAAGCCTGGTCATCAGATAAATCCTTCAGATTATCTACGCTGTCATTGATTTTGTTCAGAGCTACTGAACTGCTGTTGAAATTATTCTGAAGCATATTGATTTGATCGGTTACATTATCAAGACCGCTTTTTATGGAGGAACTGGCTCTGATAGCATTTTCTGCCATCAGAGATACATCATTTATTTTTTCCAACTGTTTAGCAGACGATAATATCAGATCCTGTCTTTTTATTTCTTCTATTTTAGCTAGTCTGAGTTTTTCGCTGATTTGTGTAAATATATTATCTTCAATAGTTTTCAATAGGTAATAGCTGAGAATTGCTGTTATGTATAAGAGAGTCGGCGTCAGTAACTGAGCGGCTATTGGCATGTATTCTGTATAAATATTACCTGTTGCTATTGCGATTATGGAACTGCTTACCAGTACGATTAAAGAAGCCAGGCCGAAAAACAGAGTTTGTTTTCGGCTGTTTGTGAATAAAACCGTCACAATTAAAAGCCCGTTTAAAGAGAGCGCATTGGCTGGTATCAGTTGTTTTACAATGAAACTCTGGGAGATAAATATAGCTGCAAGACCGATGAAAATTCCCGAAAGGAAGACTGTAGTTGCCCTATTGTAGTTGTGCCTGTAAAGCAATAGGAAAGAACTGAAAGATGTGATGCTGATTAATGCATCGAGTAACACTCTGGTTAAAGATTCTCCGGTAAATAAATTCAAGAGAGTTATCGGAACCAGTAACAATGTTACTAGCAGAGCAAAGGCAGCCATAATAGGGGCTTTGACTCTAGTCTTATATTCATCATTGGCATAAAGCGATTTAATTTTGGAGAAAGGATTCATTTATTTGACACTTCCTGTCTTTCTGTTTATTTTTCTACTATTAATAAGTATATCGGAGGCAATATAAAAATGCATGACAGATTTACAATAAAAGCTCAGGAAGTTATCGAATTGGCATCAAAAAAGGCTGTCGACAATCAGCACAGCCAGATTGAACCGCTTCATTTACTTCAGGCTCTTATCACACAGCAAGATGGCATTGTACCTCCATTGCTTGACAGGCTCGGTGTAGAAAAAAACATGCTTGATCAGGATATAGATATTCTGGTTTCAAAAATTCCCAGAGCCTATGGAGAGACGCTTCAGGTATCACTTTCCCAGTCGTCAATGGTCCTGTTGAGAAAAGCGGAAAAAGAGGCATCTGATCTGAAAGATGAGTTTATATCTACAGAACATATTTTTATCACTCTTGCTTCTTCTCCGGGCAACATCGCAGATATACTTAAAAAACATGGAATAACAAAAGATTCGATTTTACAGGCTCTTGTATCCATCAGAGGTAATCAGAGAGTCACAGATCAGAATCCTGAGGATAAGTACCAGGTCCTCGACAAATTCTGCACAGACCTTACGGCACTTGCAAGAAAAGAAAAACTTGATCCCGTTATCGGAAGAGATGAAGAGATCCGCAGAGTCATGCAGGTTCTTTCCAGGCGTACAAAAAATAACCCCGTATTAATAGGTGAACCGGGAGTGGGCAAGACAGCTATTGCCGAAGGTCTGGCGAGAAGAATTGTTTCCGGTGATGTTCCCGATTCTCTAAAGAATAAAAAGCTTCTTTCTCTCGATCTCGGCGCTCTTGTCGCCGGTGCAAAATTCCGTGGAGAATTTGAAGAGCGACTGAAAATGGTTATCAAGGAGATCGGAAAAGCCGACGGTCAGATTATCTTATTCATAGACGAGTTGCACTCCCTTATGGGAGCAGGAGCAGCTGAGGGATCAACCGATGCGTCAAATCTGCTGAAACCGGCTCTATCGAGAGGTGAATTGCGGACTATCGGGGCGACAACTCTCGATGAATACAGAAAACATATTGAGAAGGATCCTGCTTTTGAACGGCGGTTCCAGCAGGTCTATACTGCAGAACCATCAGTAGAGGATTCTGTGACAATCCTCAGAGGAATCAAAGACCGTTATGAAATCCATCACGGTGTCAGGATAAAAGACGAAGCTCTTATTGCCGCTGCCACTCTATCAGACAGATATATAACATCGCGCTTTCTTCCGGATAAAGCCATTGACCTTATTGATGAAGCAGCGAGTCGCTTAAAAATGGAAATTGAAAGCCAGCCTGAAGAAATTGACCGCCTGGAAAGAAAAATGCTTCAGCTTGAGATTGAAAAACAGTCACTGTCCCGTGAAGATGATGCCGCTTCAGATGAAAGAAGGAAAATCATTTCAACAGAACTTGCAGATCTGAAAAGTGACTTTGATTCTCTGACATTACAATGGCAGAATGAAAAATCAATTATTGAATCTATCAGAGCACTCAAACAGCAGATAGAGGATCTCCAGGGACAGGAAAATATCTTTGAACGCGATGGTGATTTTACCGGAGCAGCGGAGATCAAACACGGAAAGCTCCCTCTTGCACACAGCGAACTGCTTGCCAAAAGTGAAGAGCTTGAAAAAATACAAACCGGCAAAAGTCTTCTTCAGGAAGTGGTTGCAGAAGAGGATATTGCACTGGTTGTCTCCGCCTGGACTGGAATCCCCGTATCTAAAATGATCAGTTCCGAAAAAGAGAAACTGCTCAAACTTGAGAAAATACTGGAAGAGAGGGTCGTCGGGCAAGATGACGCTGTTGAAACTATTTCCGATGCCATACGACGGAACAGGAGCGGATTATCTGAGGCCGGACGACCTCAGGGATCATTTATTTTTCTGGGGCCGACAGGCGTTGGGAAAACAGAACTGGCAAAAACACTCGCCGATTTTCTTTTTAATGATGAAAAGGCCCTTACCAGAATTGATATGAGTGAATACATGGAAAAATATGCTGTATCGAGGTTAATAGGTGCTCCCCCCGGTTATGTGGGGTACGAACAGGGAGGGCAGTTGACAGAGGCTGTCCGCCGCCGGCCTTATTCAGTCATTCTCTTTGATGAAATTGAAAAAGCCCATCCCGATGTTTTCAATATTCTGCTACAGGTTCTCGATGACGGGAGACTTACAGACGGTCAGGGTAGGGTTGTTAACTTTCAGAATACTATCATCATCATGACAAGTAATCTGGGAAGTGAATTGATTCTGCAGGATCTTGAAAGAGAGCAGCTTGGAACGGAGCTGGATGGTTTGATGAAGTCGACATTCAAACCGGAATTTCTCAATAGAATTGATGACATCATTATCTTTAATCAGCTGAGCGAATCAAATATTCTCAATATAATCGATATACTGATATCACAGCTGGCTGACAGATTGAAAGAGAAAAAAGTTACTTTGGATCTGTCCGGAGAGGCTAAGAAATTTCTTGCTCACGAAGGATACGATCCCCTTTTCGGAGCCAGGCCTTTGAAACGAACCCTGCAGAATCTTCTGCAGAATCATTTGGCCAGAAAAATTCTTGCCGGAGATTACCCCGAGGGTTCCACTGTGCATGTCGGTCTGAAAGATGGCGTAATTGTATTTTCATAATAATCGTACGGGACGGTAGCGACCGTTCCGTACCAATTATCGTCGCAGATAGGATAATTCCGTAGGCAGAACAATATTATTACCGAAGGTATCTTCGCCATAACCGTTTTCAGAGAGGATCCTGATATCCTTCAGAACGCGTCTGTCTCCTGTAAAGGTCACAGTTATATTGCTTGATATATCGATTTTACCGAGTGCCAGATAAGTGGTAATGGCTCTTTTGACATAATCTATCAGTGTTTCATCATCTACCGGATCGAGCTCTTCAAAAGAGAAGCTGTTTTCATAAATGAGTATTGTTTTCTGTTCCATTAAGTCGAGGAAGATTGTTCTCAGTTTTTTCTTCATCTCTTCAGTGCTGAGTATGCTTATTTTCAATTTTTTAATCAGGTGATGGTTCACTATCTGTTTGGCTGCATAGAGTCGTTTCTCGGCATTTATCAATTCATTGGCTCTGAATAATTCCAGCGGCATTGATGCATCGTATACCTGATCATGAAGTTTCATTTTTACATTTCCACCGTAATGGATGACTATTTTTGACAACAGAGTCGATGGTCGAACATGGAATCCCCGATAATTGGGAATATTCACTGTAATGGAACCCGTCACAGAATACTGACGCAATACTGTTCGGCATACTTCCTGTGACGAAACAATGAATTTGTCGCAGTAGCTTATAAAATATTCCATAAGAACAACAAGGCATTGCCCCTCTTCAATAGGCCGTTTGTACTTCCATTTCCTGCTGAAATAATTCGCATGCCTTTCAATATAGTGCACTAAAACGGTTGCCGTTTCCAGAAGATGATAAACCAGTGATATCTGACCTCTTAAAATAGGCAGGCTTTTGTCGTGCTGGGCAATATCTGAGAGCTGAAGATGGGTATCGTATATTGATTGCAGATTGTGAAATTTATTCTCCAGAATTCTCATACGCTCTTCACTGATTATTTCTGGAATGCATCCCCTGTAGTCGCGTTTGTTAATTTTTCTGTATATTTTCAGGCTTTTACTTTCTTCTGCAAGGTTCAGGAAGGATGTAGCCAGGTTTATGGCAATGCTAGATGGGAATCGGGTTTTTCTCCGTTTCCTGTTATTGGGGAGTTTTCCCTCGGGGAATAATTCTGTAAAACTCTCTATCAGATAACCTCTGTTCTCAACTTTTATCTTATTTTTAGATGCGATCTTCACCATTATTGAGGCATTTAGAATCAAGCTCTTAATAATAATTTTTGTTATTTGATCAGTTTCACTAAGGAAATCTCCATCGACTTCCTTAAGGTTGTAAAGGGGAGCTGTTTTCTTAATATGAAGCAGATTGTAGGCAATGGCTGAAAAGGATTTAGTAACAGCAATTGACTGTCGGAAAGGATACCAGAACTTATTCTGTTTGGACCCGTAATAGTCCATAATCTCTTCACAGCGGGTAGCTTCGAGATGAAGTTTTCCGATTATTGGTCTTTGTATATTTTCTATACTGGTCTGTTCAGAAAGAAGCAGGGAGAGTGATAAAAGATCTCTCATTTCATTGGATATAAATAACCCAAAGCTTTCCTCTTCCAGTTCTAAAACTCTATTCAACTGCATAATTCAATTTTTTTTCCTAATCGAAACTATACTTCAGAGGAAAACTCTTTTCAAGTGAGTAAATTAATTCTTGTAAATATATAATCTAATGAGTCTTTTTTAAGCTTAACTTTTGAAAAACTGCTATTGTCCAGCTTTATATGGGTTATAGGGTTATAAGTTATATTGCTTTTGTTGTTCTCTTCATCATACCAGGTTACCAGTGCGATATTCCCTTTTTCTATTTCGAGACAGTTGATCCCTTTTTTATCTATAACGCAACCGGAGTTGAATAAGCAGGGGATTATCATATGATCGTAAATGCTGTTAAAAGAATCATAGTGATCTCCGCTTTCGAGAAGCAATTTCAGTGCATCAGCGAGTACCTTTATGGATGATTCCAGTTTCTCTCTCTCTTTCTCATCAGAGCTCAGATATTTCCTGATCCTCTGTTCAATATTGAATTTCAGGTAATCAACTTCAGAAAGCCCTTCAAATAGAGCTCTGTGTGTATGCCCGACAAGAGATAGAATCCTTTTATCTTTGCTGAATTCATAAATTTTCTCTTCTGCTTTTAATTTATTCACATTTGTATAGGGTCTTTTAATATTTTTAATCATTAGAGGATGAGCAATATAGCGGAGAGCAAATCCTACCAGTGTATTTTTAAACCCGTGATAGTTTGATGCCTGGTGTCCATGAAGGACAAATAAAGTATTGTCTTTGTAGTTGAGCTTCAATGCGGGCAGTATATTATAATTAATATCATCTTTTTTAAAATTGATTGTATTTTTCAACAGCATCAGTTCCCAGTCGTGGTTTCCGATTATCTTGTAAAGATCTCCCCGGTCTCTGAATTTTCTGAATTGTCCGTATAGATCACCCCATCTTTTATAAATAGTTTTCAGTGATATCCTCTGTAGTTCTTCAATATCTCCGTTTAACACAAGTTTATAATTTTTTTTGTAGTAATAATTATCCAGAATATAGGAAAACATTTCTGAATTGGGGAGAAAATCATCGCGGCTTTTTCTGCCTCCGAGATGGAAATCGCTGAAAATTACGATCTTATCTTGATCATTTATACTCAGCTCGGGGCTATTTTTGTATAATTTATCCAGCTTTTCATAACTTTGATGTTTTTTGCTCATTAATTAAATTATAATGTGACTAGTGACTTTTTCAAATAAATAAGAAGAAAATGAAAATGGACTTGACTATATATGAAAAATTATATATATTCTGTTTATCAAAAATTAGAGAGGTGATGTTATGGCTGAACATCTAAATGTAGATACTTTCAAAGAAAAAGTATTTAACTATGCAGAGAACAAAGAATGGAAATTTGAGGGAGATCTTCCCTGTATTATAGACTTTTACGCAGACTGGTGCGGACCTTGTAAAATGGTAGCTCCTGTCCTTGAAGAACTTTCAACAGAGTTTGAAGGAAAAATGAATGTCTACAAAGTCAATACTGAAGAGCAACAGGAACTGGCTCAGGCATTTGGAATACAGAGTATTCCATCAATTCTATTTGTTCCCAAAGACGGGCAGCCTCAGATGTCTGCCGGTGCTTTGCCGAGAGACAGTTTTCTTGAAGCGATGAAAACAGTTTTAAATGTTGAATAAATCTTCTATTTATTGAATGATATAAAGAGGCGTTACTTTTAAGAGTAACAGCCTCTTTTTTTTAAATCTAATTTTTTAGTAGAGGTACATTATGGCAAAACTCTGGGAAAAGGACTATTCCACTGACAAATTGATTGAAGAATTTACAGTCGGGAGAGATTACCGGCTCGATATGAACCTCATACCCTCAGATTGTATCGCATCAATTGCCCATGCCAGAATGCTCAACTCTATCGATATATTAAGCGATGAAGATTTCCGGAAACTCAAAGATGAACTGATTCACATTATCAAAGATCACAAAGAGGGCAGATTTTCAATTAAATTATCTGATGAAGATGGCCATACAGCCATAGAAAACAGATTGTCTGAAGTCTGTGGCGATTCCGGTAAGAGAATACACACCGGCAGAAGCCGCAACGACCAGGTAGTGACTTGCGTCAGAGTTTTTTCCAGATCGATGCTGCTTGAGATCATCGATGCCGGTTTATCTCTGACATCGACAATAGTGAACTTCGCAGAAAAAAATAAAGATATACCAATGCCCGGGCGTACTCATATGCAGACGGCTATGCCTTCGTCTGTAGGTTTGTGGGCAGGAGCTTTTGCAGAAGAGCTGGCTGATGATATGCAGATGGTTTACAACGCTCTTGAAATCATTAATCAGAATCCTCTTGGAGCAGCGGCCGGTTATGGAGTTCCTCTCCCGCTAAATAGGGAATTGACTGCTGAACTGATGGGATTTCCCAAAGTGCAGAACAATGTCATATATGTAAATAATTCCCGGGGCAAATTTGAGTCAGTTATTCTCGATGCATTAGATCAGGTCGGACTCACATTGAGTAAAATGGCCCAGGATCTGATCCTCTTTTCTCTACCGGAATTCGGTTATTTCAAATTACCCGATGAACTGTGCACTGGATCGAGCATTATGCCACAGAAAAAGAATCCCGATGGCCTTGAATTGACCAGATCCGCTTCGGCAGTGATCTCCGGAGCTTCTGCTGAAGTCAAAAATATAATCAGGTCCCTCCCTTCAGGGTATAACAGGGACTTTCAGGCGGCAAAAGAGCCCTTTATCAAAGGGAATAGAATGGCGTTGAATGTGATCAGAGTCATGGACCTTACAATGAATAAACTTCAAGTTAATGAAGATCAGCTCATTGCCGGTTTCACTTCGGACATTCACGCTACTGATGCGGCACTGGAGATGGTTGCTGCGGGAAGTACATTCCGTGAAGCTTATAAGGAAGTGGGATTGAATCTCGATAAGCTGACAGATCGGGATCCATACGATGCTATAAAAAGCAGAACACACAGCGGTTCTGCCGGTAATCCCCATTTTGAAATATGTCGTGAGTCGGTCGCACTATTGAAAAGCAGTACAGAAAAGATCAGCACTGCTGTTAACAGTGCTGTTTTAAAACTGACAGGAGAAGATATTCAAATTATTTCCCCTGTTGATTACAGATGAGAAGCGAGACTCGCAGCTTCGAATAGCATTAAATTGTAAGCGAAGCGCGTTATAACAGCCATCTAAAAGCGAGACTCGCAGCTTCGAATAGCATTAAATTGTAAGCGAAGCGCGTTATAAC
>Ga0070729_10005134_pt1 | contig 13762 bp, 14 predicted proteins | sample tdDd472_FD_66725 | JGI IMG/M metagenome (GOLD analysis project Ga0070729, IMG submission 66725) | Marine sediment microbial communities from the Atlantic coast under amendment with organic carbon and nitrate - tdDd47.2 | ecosystem: Environmental > Aquatic > Marine > Coastal > Sediment | place...
AAAGCTTAAAAAGTGTCTAGCCCTCCCTATTCGGGTCCAAAATCGGTCAAACAGAGTTTGGATTGGCGAGATTGGATACAGATATTTCGATTGAATAGAGTGGGATAGCGTTTATAATGAGGCAAGTGTCGTTTCAAACCTTAGCATGGGAGCGAATATCACCCGTTTCCGAGCAGCCAATTTCAGAAACCTGAGATTCTTTTCAGGTTCTGGGGTTCACGATCTGGTTTAATGGAAACAGGTCAGTTTGATCCAAACCCATGGGCCTTTCACGAAGGGGGACCTTATGAATCCATATAACATAGCTCCATTGATGAGACGCATCGTCAAAGTCTGTAGTGGTGCTTCTGATATTATTTTCAGCCCTGGATGTCCTCCCAAAATGGTTCTCGACGGACAGCTCCAGAATGTGCCCCTTCGCGATCTCACAGTGCTCACTCCCTACCAAACTGAAATGATGGCCCTCAATCTGCTTTCGAATCACCGTCAGGCATTTGAAATTTTTAAAAAAACGGGCTCGGCCGATTTGAGCTACACCCTGGAGAAAGCGGGTCGCTTTCGCGTCAACATCTTCTATCAACGCGGCAGCATTGCCTTGGTCATGCGCATCATTCCGACCCAAATCCCCTCATTGGAAGCCCTGGGCCTACCGGACATTTCACGCAAAATCATCCACGAAACTAATGGTATCGTACTGGTTACCGGCCCCACAGGCTGTGGCAAGAGTAGCACCCTCGCCGCCTTGATCGACATGATGAGTCGGCAATATGCCTACCACATTATTACCATCGAGGATCCCATTGAATTCCTCTACGCGAAAAATACGGCTATCATTCACCAGCGTGAGCTCGGCAACGACACGCCCAGTTTCCCGCTCGCCTTAAAAACAGCCCTGCGGCAGGCGCCACAGGTCATCATGGTTGGCGAAATGCGGGATCGTGAGAGTGTGGAAATCGCCCTCGAAGCGGCTGAAACGGGTCATTTGATCCTATCCACCTTGCACACCATCGATGCCGCCAAAACGATTGAGCGTATTATCGGTGTATTCCCACGCGCCCAGGAAGATTTCATCCGAATGCGTTTCAGCCAAATGTTCAAATTCATCCTTTCTCAACGACTGCTACCGAGAGCCAATGGCAAAGGTCGGGTTTTGGCCATGGAGGTACTCACCTCAAACGAGCGGACACGATCGTACATCCTGGAAGGTTCCCGAAAATCTGGCACACTTGAAGATGCCATGCAGGACGGCGCCATTGATGGCATGCAGACCTTTGACATGGAGATTCTCAAACTCCTGCACAGCGGCTCCATTACGAAGGAGACGGCATTGAAATACGCCACTAATCCCAATAACCTCCTACTCAAAATTGGTAATTTGAAGATGCAGGCACGCACCGAGGCGGGATCCTCGCGTGAAATCGTCGACGAGTCCATCAACGATATCCAGATCCTTGACTTAGATCGGTAAGGAGGCTTCGTGAACAAACAGTGCATTCAATGCGGCCACGTGATGTTAGTGCCCGACATTCCTTTACCTGCAGGTTACACCCAGAAATGTATTGCATGCGGAAGGGTAAACAACGTCTCAGATCAATACGACCAAGACGACAGTATTCCCCCTTCTTTTGACTCATCGATGGACGCCACCGACATCATCGATTTCTCGGGAGCCAACGATGTCTCCAATATCGCCAATGACGTCTCGAACAGCCAATTCGATTTCTCAGCACCGGTCAATCAGGCGTCTTCATCGAACCTGGAAGACCAAATCAGGCAGCTCAAACGCCAAGTAGCAGGTTTGCAGGAGAGCATGTTGCGCGGTCCCCAAAACAGCACAAATCGAGTAGGGCAAGCCGAGGTAATTGCCTCACAAGAAGCCTCTTCCGCACTGAACCATCATCCCCTACTGAATTCACCTGTAGCCACTAACCACGCCATTTTTTGCAGTCAACAGGCTGCTATGGCCAACATATGTGCCCGCCAACTTAGAGAAAAGGGAATTGTAACCGAAACCGTGGCCGACCTTGATGCAGCGAGGACAAAGGTCGCAAGCCACGCCTTTCAATTCATTATTGTCGATCAACGCCTCATTCAAGGTAAACCCCAGGGGCAACCTTTCCTGAAGCTAATAAACAGCATTACCATTCCCGTAAGGCGCCAACAGGTCATTGCCCTTCTCACACCAAATATCGAAACTTGTGAGAGCCAGGTCTTCTATCAATGGGGGTTTGATATCAACGTCCATTTTGACGACCTGGAAGGCCTGAGCGATGTTCTTCTTGAAACACTCGACGAGAAAATGCAGCTCTATTCAGAGTTTAAAGGGTTGGCGATAGATTGAGGGTAAAGCTGGCTCATGTCCGGCCTCACCATCACTCTCTATTTCAGCTCATATCCACCTATTGAATTCAAGAGCTCCGCAGCTCTTCGAGTCGGACGGAACGCTCAGATGATCAGTGGGCTAAGTTCCACGCCTGATCGATATCACGAATCAGATCCTCGACGTCTTCAAGCCCCACAGACAGACGGACCAACCCGTCCGTAATACCGAGTAGAGCCCGTTCCTTTTCGGGAACTGCCGCGTGGGTCATGCTTGCGGGATGACAGGCCAGGGATTCAACACCGCCCAGCGATTCGGCCAGGCAGAAGAGTTTCAAGCCTTCAAGGAAACGTTTGGCGCGTTCAAAATGATCCAAGGCCACCGACACAATCCCGCCTGGTCCTTTCATTTGTTTGAGGAACAGCTCCTTTTGCGGAAAATCTTCCAAGGTAGGGAAAATTGTTCGGTGATTCCCATCCAACCCGGCGATGTGTGAGGCTACAAGAGTCGCATTTTCCTGGTGCAATCGCATTCGGGGCACGAGGGTCTTTAGGCCGCGAAGAGTTAACCAAGAATCCATTGGACCCAATATAGCGCCTGCGCTGTTCTGAACGAAGTGGAGTGGTTCACGCCAACGTTCTTCACGAGCGATCAGGACACCCCCCACACAATCACTGTGCCCATTCATGTATTTTGTGGTGCTATGTACCACAAAATCGGCCCCCAGATTGAGAGGCTGCTGAATGCACGGCGTCGCGAATGTATTGTCGACGACGGTGAGTACCTCATGGGCAGATGCCACCTCACAAGCTGCACGAATATCGGTGAGCTGCAGCATGGGGTTCGTGGGCGTCTCCAGAAAAAGCAATTTCGTATTTTTTTTAATTGCCGCTTCAATCGCTGCCACATTCGTGGTGTCAACATAGGAGAAAGACATATCCCACTTGGTAAGAATCTTATCGAAAAGGCGAAACGTCCCCCCATAGGTATTGGCAGATACAACTATGTGATCGCCAGATTTAAAAAGCGTGAGAAGGGCCTGAATGGCAGCCATTCCCGAACCAAAGGCAAAACCAACTGCCCCATTTTCAAGCAGAGCCACACAATCTTCCAATGCCTTGCGGGTCGGATTGCCGGTTCGGGCATATTCATAACCACGATGCTTGCCAAGCTCATCCTGCTCATAGGTGGAGGTTTGATAAATGGGAACCATAACGGCTCCCGAGAGAGGGTCCTTCCACTGCCCTCCATGAATTGAATCAGTCGACAGACCCATCGTAATCTCCTTTTAAAAGCTCCTGCACCCATTTTTTTGAGCGATAACGTTCCATTCCGTCACACAACACGGTCACAACCTTCTTGCCTTTTCCGAGGCGTTTACATAGCTGGACAGCAGCGGCAACATTGGCGCCCGAGGAGCCTCCAACGCCAAGCCCGTACAACTGTCGCATGGCTGCGCACATCCCGAAGGAAGCTCTGTCCGGAATGGTAGCAATGTCGTCCGCGAGGGAGAGTTCCAGGTTTCCGGGAATGTAACTGTTTCCGATACCTTCGGTCCTGTAGTCGCCCTTGGGTCCTCCTCCAAAAATACTACCAACAGGTTCGACCACAACGCAGCGTGTGTTTGTTGAACGCGCCTTCATATAACGCGCGACGCCTGTAAAAGTACCTCCCGTACCGGCGCCAATGGCGATACCGTCGGGAATTTGGCCTAAATCACGCTCTATTTCGGCGGCCAAAATGGTTTCTGCCTGCCTTGGGTTGGCAGGATTTTCAAACTGCTGGGGCATGTAACAGCCTTCTCGCTGTTTCATATAGTCTTCACAGGCCTCAATACAGCCAGTCATTCCCAACTCCGTGGGTACTAGTTCGACACGTCCGCCACATATCTGGATCGCTTGAATTTTTTCCTGACTCATGCGTTCAGGAACAAAGAACATGGATGTCAAACCATAGGCCTTGGCAACCAAGGCGAGGCCGATGCCGGTGTTTCCAGCAGTTGGTTCCACAATTTCCATTTCCGGTTTGAGTAAACCGCGCTCAAACCCATCTAAAACCATGGCTAAGGCCGGTCGATCCTTAATGCTCCCACCCGGGTTTGTGAACTCGAGTTTCGCAAAAAGCTGAGCCCCACCATCGGGTACCAACTCGCTGATTTCCATCATCGGCGTATTTCCGATGAAATCAATTGGATATTTCGCTTTCATTGGCTCTTTCCTTTCCGATCAAAGGGCCATTCTCCTAGAGTTGAGACCAATGTTCAAGATGAAATGTCTGGAACGAGTTCACGCCTTAATCTGGGGGAATCGAAGTAGGGAGCAAGAAAAGATAGAAGAAAAGTTCACGCTCATGCTCCTTTACGGAAACTGCATGGTCATCAAACTGGTGAAAACGTGTTTTCATCGTATGATTTCCATCGACAAATGAAAGTGTGTAGTCTCCGTCCTCAGGTAAAATATCCAGCACGTAACCGTGCTTTGAATGAAATGTGGATCCACTTCCCGATTGAAAATAGGCACTCCCAAACCATGTCAACTCACCATGAACCCGATAGGCAATGTGAAGAATCGACATGTTAGCGACCAGGACGTTGAGTAGGCCCTCTTTCTTTTCGTCACGATCAAGAAATACAAACGTGGGCTTCACCTGGTAACGTCTGCTCTCATAGTTGAGCAATGTGTAGATGTGGTCCTGCATCGCCGGAGCGCGACGCTTGAGCGAATCAGGTATCTCAAAATTCTCCCAGTCTTTAACGGGGGGAGTCAGATCGGTGACCTGTACCCAACACGAGAGAAACAGTAGAGAAACCAGCATAATTGCTCCTGGATCAAATCTTGTATTTTGCCCTTAGGCCTTGCATGGCCAGATGCGGAACTACTTGACGCAAGTAGCATTTTAACGAAAAATAGGACCATGGGAAAGCTAATCCACCGCAAGCAGATGTATCATGGACCAAAAGCGGTATTCCTGGATGTCATCCAGGATCTGACAAAACGCTCGAATGAAGAATGTGCCCTCATTATCAAAAAGGGCGGCGCCTATCACGGAAAAGGGCGTTGCAAGGACCCAAACCGATCAGTCGTTCAGGGTGATGCCATCCAGGTCTTCTACCGTCTTCCCATTGAACTTGAAGTCCTTGCTTTCGACCCCCATTGGGTCATCGAAGATGCCAAAAATTTTCTGGTAGCCAATAAACCCGCCGGAGTCCCCACCCAAGGCCGCCGCGACGGCGACAGCATGGCATTTTATGAAGTCTTGAAACAAGGAATTCCGGGCTACTTGGGTCTTCATCATCGTCTGGATCAAGGCACTTCGGGACTTATCGTCTTTTCAAGACAAAAGGCAGTCAACGCCGTCTTCACAAAGATGTTTCAGGAACGACGCATTTCTAAAACATATCTCGCACTCTGTAAGGGCCAATGGCCGAGTACGGAACAGACGCTCGAAGTACATGCCCCCATTGGGAGAATGCCAGCCGGCTCACGCACTCCGTTTGGAGTATTGGAAGACGGGAAAACCGCCCAAACCCGGTTTCATCGAATTGGATCAGATGGTGATCTTTTTCTCGTACGAGCCGAGCCCGAGACCGGACGAACCCACCAAATTCGTATTCATGCAGCCCATGCAGGGTTCCCGTTATGTGGTGACGCCCTTTACGGTCCAACGCAACCTTTCTCTAGTCATGGCCCCAACCTTCCCGTAAACCAATTCTTTCTGCATGCCTGGAGGCTTGCCTGGAAGAACATGGATGTACTTGAGACTAAAACTTTTGAAGCGCCTATTCCAGATTGGTGGCAACCCTTTCTGGGACCGAGGCTTATGAGCGATTGGTGTGGCGGACAATGAGCGAAGCTTGCGGCCGCCTAACCCTTGGAGCGACACCCATTGGCAACCTGGGAGACATCAGTCAACGCCTCCTCGACGCCATGGGATCCGTCCACGAAATATGGTGCGAGGACACGCGCGTTACCCGAAGGCTCCTCAACCATTTCCAAATTACCAATACAACCAAATCCTTCCATGAATTCAGCTCCGATGCGATTAGGGCCCAAATCAAAGAAAAATTAAACAGCGGCGCGCATATACTCTATGTCAGCGACGCAGGAATGCCCGCCATATCGGATCCTGGTTTTGAACTGGTCCAGATTGCCCGTGAGGTAGATGCAGAAGTCGATGTCTTACCCGGACCGTCATCGGTCTTAAATGCCTTAGTCCTTTCGGGTTTTTCCTGTCACCAATTTGCCTTTATGGGCTTCTTTCCGGAAAAGAAGGGAGCGCAGGAAGCTTTGTTGCAAAAACTCGCGGATATGGCCATGACGACCATCCATTTTGAGTCTCCTCATCGCATAGAACGAACCCTTAAATTTCTGACTGAGCGTATACCCGAAACACAAGTCGCTCTTTGCCGTGAGTTAACCAAGAAGTTTCAAGAGGTACTAATTGACCGCCCTCACCTGGTTCTCGAAAAACTGACCATCTGCAAGGGGGAAATGGTTTTAGTCATTGAACCGATGGAAAAGGTGCCCCCCAAGCTCTCCCCTATCGAGCACTACGACCAGTTGATTGGGTCAGGTTTGCTACCCAAAGAAGCCATGAAAGCCACTGCGGCCCAGTTTTCGATGAAGCGCCGTGAAGTCTACAATTTGATCTTAGAGGCCCAAAGCAGCAAGAATGACTGAGACACCGTACCCTGATAAGCATATTTAAAATATGTCAGTTAACATCGATACGCTCAAAAACCGGAGGCCTCCTTTTGTAATGGAAGATACACCCAGAAACACTTATTTTTCCAAAATAATTCTCAAGCTTCAGTGTGCCTCGCTGGCGAACGCCGAACCCATTTTCAGAACGAACATCTTCCTGATCGGTCGAGTCGTCCAACTTGGATCTCGATGTGAACTTAAAGAGTCAAGATGGTTTTGTCTGGAAAGCTGCCAACAAATAGTTTTGGCAACCTGGACATCGATCTTTCAGGCTAAGCATCAGGACATGAACCCCTTACTCTATTAAACACAAAAGGGTTGGGCTAAAATACGAACCAAACCAAGAATCGGGGTCAAATTTATGACTGATAGAAGCAGTTTGAAAGAAAAGTTCGGGGATGAGGGACTTCTCCGCATATGGGAATTGGAACTCGTCATTTCAGGGGCTGTTATCGTAGCCCTGTTCCAAATTCCTCAACTAATCGATCGCCTTTACGAGGGCCTGGCGCTGCATCTTTCCAATGAGATCCACATGCTGCCATTCATGTTCTACTACATTGGGAAGCTCATCCTTTACCCGTTGATTATGACCTTCATGTTGCATTTCTTCCTGCGCGGCTTCTGGGTTGGCTTGATCGGTTTAAAATCGGTTTTCCCCGATGGTGTGAAATGGGAAAAATTAAAATTACCCCCTCTTCAAGAGCGTTTCTTGAAAGAGGAAAGCAGGGATCTCGACGGGGTCATGGACCTTGTAGATCGCCTGAGCAGTACCCTCTTCTCGATCCTCTTTTTGCTCGTCATCACCTTTTTATGGATGGGAGCCCTATTCCTTTGCTGTGTCCCCATCGCCATGGCAATCAATTCACAATTTGGTTCCGAATGGAAGTTTAACTGGATCCTGATTGGAACCTTCTATGCCATGCTGATTATCATTTTTTCGGGATCCGGACTGGGGACCATCTATGACAAGCACCTTCAAAAACATCCAGAGAAACTCGGAAAGCATCCAAAGCTAGAGGCGGCTGTATCATTTTTGTATCGTTTTGCCAATGTGATGTCACTCTCCTTCATTAACGTTCCTATCATTACGACATTTCGAAGTAATCTCAAAAAAGGTACCGCGATTGCTGGTTTTTTCTTTCTACTTATCTTCTTTCCGGCCATTTTCCTGACCAGCTTCCTTCTTTCCAAGGGCATTTTGAATTTCGACTCTTATCACTTCTTTCCCAACCAAAAGAGTGAGTGGGAGGTCCGTTCTATTCATTACGACAATTTACGGGAACACCACGAACTACTCGATGTCCCATCAATTCAATCCGACATTATCGAAGCGTCCTTCGTCAAGCTCTTCATCCCCTTTCAAGTCCACAAAGACAACCGTCTCATTGAGGAATACTGCCCCGATTTGAAAGCTTACCGCAATGAGGGCTTCTCCTGGGCCACCACCTATGAAGCGGAGGAACACAACGATGAGTTAATCACTTGTATACGCGACATTTACCAGGTTGAGCTTAATGGAACGCCGCTCAACGATGTCCGTTTTCTTCTATATACACACCCGAAATCGAAAGTGAGGGGCATCCTGGGTTACATTCCCATTGAACGAGCCCAGCCAGGTCAAAACCTATTGCACATTCAAAAGAAAACCACAACCGCCAGCCGTGAAGAGGCACAGGAGAGTCCGTCCGAACAGCGACGTCTAAAAGGGAAAACAAATTGGTATATCCCATTTTGGGCAACTGGTGAACAACAGGGTATGGCGCCACATTTAGAAATGCAGCCAGATTGATTGTGAATTGGTTCGTTAACGGCCCCGTTGCTTCCTGGTGGAATAGTAGGGCATAATAGCCCAGATTAACCGATCCGCTTTACGCGTATCGCACGCTCTCTTCAAACTGCTCCAATTAAATCCAATTCAAGGACTCCCCAATGACTGAACACGTTTCAAGCCAAACTACATGGAAATTCCCAAAGACCTTCTGGGTCGCCAACGTGGTCGAATTACTTGAACGCGCCGCATGGTACGGTGTCTTCGTCGTAATAACCCTCTACTTGAGTCGAATTCTCGGCTACAGCGATATTGAGGCTGGGCTCTTATCCGGTTTCCTCTCTGCGGGTTTGTATTTCCTGCCAACATTCAGTGGCGCAATCGCAGACCACATGGGTTTCAAAAAAGCCCTTCTCCTGGCGTTTGGACTCCTGACCATCGGTTATGCCAGCATGTGGGTCTTGCCAACTCTATTAGAGAGTGCTGGTCTGGTATCCTATGGGCGCGAAGTTGAATTCATGGGCCTAAAGGAAAGTTGGCATAAATGGTTATTCGTTCCCATCATGCTGGTCATCATGATTGGCGGTTCTTTCATTAAATCAGTCATTACTGGAACGGTAGCCACCGAAACATCCGAAGCCAACCGGGCACGCGGTTACTCAATTTTCTATGCCATGGTGAATATCGGCGCTTTTTCGGGCAAAACCATTGTCAAACCGCTGCGCGAGAGTCTCGGCAATGAAGGTTTGGTTGTATTAAATTTGTTCGCCGCTGGCATGACACTTCTGGCTTTTTTTGGTGTTCTCTTTTTCTTTAGAAGTGAGCGACGCCGTGAAGCCACTCGAACCATGAGTGACGTCTGGAACGCCTTGTTGGCCGTGTGCTCGCGCGGGCGCCTGATCACTTTGATCCTCATCATCACGGGCTTCTGGATGGTCCAACACCAACTCTATGCGACCATGCCCAAATACGTTTTGCGAATGGCCGGAGAAGGAGCCTCACCATCCTGGTATGCCAACGTGAACCCAGCGGTGGTAGTCCTGACCGTAGGCTTTGTGACCCAGTTAATGCGTAAGGTTTCAGCCTTGGGCTCTATGACACTAGGCATGTTCATCATGCCAGTTTCCGCCTTCTGTATGGCCGCAGGGAATATGATGAACCCTGAACCGCTTCTCGGTCTGCATCCCGTTGCCTTCATGATGATCGTCGGCATTGCGTTTCAGGGTTTGGCCGAGAGCTTCATCTCCCCTCGTTTTCTGGAGTACTTTTCACTACAGGCCCCACGCGGTGAAGAAGGCCTCTATCTAGGGTTCAGCCACCTGCACAGTTTCATTTCCTCAATTCTCGGCTTTGGCCTATCTGGTTTCTTACTCGACAAGTACTGCCCAAGCGCCGACCAATTCGCCACGACCGCAGAATGGACGGCTGCCAAAGCAAATGCGCACTATATCTGGTTTGTATTCGTAGGAATCGCACTCGTATCCGCCCTGAGTTTGGTTGTTTTTGGCTGGATCACTCGGCGCATGGATGAGAAAGCGGCCAAACCGAGCGAGGTGGCATCCTGATCACTCTGTTTGTTCTTTTGACACTCCAAAGCAACCCCAACCAAGAGCTGTTCCAGGCCGTCACGTTCGAGGACGAAAGGGGCTATGAGCTGAATTACAGGCTCATGCCCCCTCAGAAGCCCTTTGGTGAAACGGCTCCACTGATCCTGTTCCTGCATGGTGCGGGTGAACGAGGCAACGAAAATGAGCGCCAATTAATCCACCTGAAGAAACCCATTTTCGATTTATCGCAACATCTGGATCATGGCTTTTATGTGCTGGCTCCACAGTGCCCGAAGGAAGAACGTTGGGTCGAAGTAGACTGGAGTCAAAAGAACTTCGAAATGCAACCTGAAATCAGCGCCTCGCTGCACGCTACGATGAAACTCCTGGAGCGTTTGATTTCCGAACTACCAATAGATCCTGATCGCATCTATATCTGTGGGCTTTCCATGGGCGGTTTTGGAACATGGGACCTAATTTGTCGTTTCCCGCATCGTTTCGCTGCCGCACTTCCCATTTGCGGCGGTGGAGACCCAGGCCAAGCCACAAAGATCGCTCACCTTCCTATTTGGACGTTTCACGGCGAACTCGATCGAACCGTTCCACCTGACCTCACTCGCAACATGGTCAAAGCCTTGCAACAAGAAAACGCCAATGTCCGCTATAGCGAACTCAAAAACACCTACCACAATTCCTGGGCTCCAGCGTTTTCAGACCACCAGGTTTGGTCCTGGATGTTCGGCCAATCGCGCTAAGATCCCTTCGACTATTTCAACAAATCTTCGAGAAACTGGAACAACACCTCTGCTTCAAGGTTGTGTACATTCGTGAATTCAAGGCCTGTGAGGAAAAACCCATCGGTTTCTCCATCCTGGCGTCGCACGACTGCTTCGCTTCGAATAATCTCCGTGTATTGCGGCAATTCAAAATCGACCTCAAGGAGATCACCTACGCCCAGTGGTCGCGGCATGAGGCAATGCGCCCCGCCAGCGCTGATATTATCAATATCCACCTGGAAACTTTCCTCTTCGGGCGCATTCTTGGGCCGCACCCAAATGGCCATTCCACTGGGACCGTATCGCTCATATTTTCGTTTATTCTGTTGCTCGGGCATATTCACCTTCCTGTGAATCTGGCTTTTTCAAACGCGGTTCGAGTACACTAGTCTAACCAAAACGCTTCTCCGTTTCCAGTCTGCGAGAACCTTAGTGCCCTATTGAAATGCTGAAGGGATGACCACATCCGGAACAACATCCATTCAATCAACTGTTTAACATGAAGCACTCTTCATGACTGTGTATAGTAAATGTCAACAAGGTCTGGCTTATTTCTTTATGTCGAGGATAAAATAGCGAAACGACAAGAAGGAGATGGCCATGGAGCGATGCGAATGGAGTGATAGTTCCGACCTGTACCGAAGCTACCACGATGAAGAATGGGGCGTGCCGGTTTATGACGATCAGGACCTATTCGCCAAACTCATTTTAGATGGCTTCCAGGCGGGCCTTAGCTGGATAACCATCTTGAAAAAACGCGATGGCTTTTACCAGGCCTTTGACGATTTTGATCCAGAAAAAATGGCTGCTTACGATGAGGCTAGGCATCTCAAATTGATGCAAAACAAGGCCATCATTCGCAACAAATTAAAAATCAAGGCCGCCACCACCAATGCTCAAGCCTATTTAAAGCTGAAGGCAAACGGCCAGGGTTTTTCCGATTTTCTCTGGAGTTTCGTCAACCAAAAACCAGTTCTAAATACATGGACTAACATGTCACAAGTACCAGCAACATCGCAGGAATCCGATAACATGAGCAAGGCGCTGAAAAAGCTTGGCTTCAAGTTTGTGGGATCCACGATTTGCTACGCATTTATGCAAGCGGTTGGCATGGTGAATGACCACAAAGTCTCCTGCCCCCGCCACGAGGCATGTCAGAAATTGGTCCGAAAAAGTTAACTAAGGCGATACAGCTACCTGCATTTAGCCTTTTAGGGATGGCTATGGAACAACAACTCGATTGGGAATGAGGCACACCCCATCGAGTGAAAAAAACCGATCCTGCATGCTTGCAATTATGGATCGCCGCATATTCGAGGTAAAACCGGTCGAACAAACCCTACCTCAAACAAGGAACCAAAGACCCGCCCAAACGTTCCCTTGTCTATTTTTGAATCACACTTGTTCCTCTTGTTCCAAACCGAAACAGGGTTATTCGGGATTCCGAACAGTTCTAGGTCATCAAAATATGGTGTTTTCTATAATTGCAAGAATTAAAACGTGTTAACTTTTTGGCACGGACTTGGCTTTAACTCGGGCATCCCCCAAAACACGATAAGGAGTACAACATGACCGTTTCAAGTTACGCAAAAATAGATGGAGTTCCTGGACCAGTAGAAGGCGGCGAAGTCGCTGAACAGATTGAAATTTACGAATTTAACTACGAAATCACACTTCCAACCGATTTAAGAGATGGTGGAGTCACCGGCCGACGTCAGCACGGATTCTTCAGCTTTGTTCATGAACTCGACAAAGCGTCACCTCTCCTTGCGAAGCACCTCTGTGACAATATTGAGATTGGTAGCGTGGTTGTCAGCCACTACCGCCCCGACCCCACGGGCGACATTGTCAAATATTTTTCTCATGAAATGAAGCAAGTAAAAGTTGTCGGTCTGAGCTCATGGAAACTCAACACCTGCGACGACAAGTCCAAACGATTCAGAGATTGCGAAACTGTGAGCCTGATGTTTGGTGAAATCACGATTAAGGACGAAGAAGGCAACGAATACACCGACGCCTGGTCACTCGCCTAACCAAATAAACACTTCTTTTTCTCATATCCAACTTTCTCCTCCGCATAGCCCAGGCTTCGCCTGGGCTTTTTTTCTCGTGCAGTGCGCAAAATTGGATCCACCGTAAACAAACCGTATCACCATTTTTACCAAACGCTAATCCAAGAATTCAGGCGATCCTGCTAAACTTTAGGCTGGGCCTTATGTGTACCCGCTTCACGAATGAATACATGGCCACAGACCTTCATTTTCCAGAGAGAGGTTAGCATGATGTTTCTTTTCCTTTGCCTTAGTTGGATGGCGGACCCCAGCGCTTACGATCTCATCGATCAGGCTGGTCAGCTCAAAGAAAAGCATCCCGAGATGAAAACCCTGGGCATCGTATTGGACACGCGCGATTATTCAAGTGTGAAAGAGGCCATAACCCTTCTTCAAACCGATCTTGAAGTTAAGGGCTTTGTGGTTCGGCTGCAGCGCAATATCGTCGGTAACAGCAGCCTCTACGCCAGGCAGTCCGTCCTTCAACTTCTAGAGAACCAACAAGTAGACTGCGTTTTGGTCTTCAAAGGGTCACGGGAAAGCCTGAATGATTTAATGGTCCTTAAGAGTATCGGAAAAATTGTGACGGACAAGCAT
>Ga0070729_10005135_pt1 | contig 13762 bp, 13 predicted proteins | sample tdDd472_FD_66725 | JGI IMG/M metagenome (GOLD analysis project Ga0070729, IMG submission 66725) | Marine sediment microbial communities from the Atlantic coast under amendment with organic carbon and nitrate - tdDd47.2 | ecosystem: Environmental > Aquatic > Marine > Coastal > Sediment | place...
AAGGTAATTTCCCCGGCATCATGTGTATGCGCAACATCACCCCCGATCCGGATACCGGTATTGGCGAATGGACTGATGGTGAGTTGGTGCGATCGATTCGGGAAGGTGTGAACCGTGATGGCGAAGGCCTGTTTCCGATCATGCCGTACTTCATATTCCGCACACTGTCTGATCGTGACACCGAGGCTTTGGTGGCCTACATGCGCACGCTAACGCCGGTGCGCGAGCCGCGCACCGGGCGGGAGATCGACTTTCCGATGAACCTGCTGGTGCGCGTGTTGCCCGAACCGCTGGAAGGGCCGGTGGTGCATCCGGACGAGAGCGATACCATCGCCTACGGTGAGTATCTGGCAACAGTGGGCCGCTGTGAGTTTTGCCATACCCCGCGCAAGGGGCGGGGCAGTGAAGGGCTTCCTGGCAAGCGCTACGCGGGTGGCGTGCCGTTCTCCGGTGGTGACGATACCGTGTATTCGTCGAACCTGACGCCGCATGACAGTGGTTTGGGCGGCTGGAGCAAAGGCGACTTCGTAGGCCGGTTTAAAGCTTATGTTACGCCGCAGCTTGCTGCTCCGGGGCACAACACGCTGATGGACTGGAGCGCGTACGCCGGGATGACAGAAGCCGACCTCGGCGCAATCTACGATTTTCTGCAAACTTTGCAGCCGGTGGCCTTTGAACCGATGGTGGTACCCGAGTAGCGTCACCGTTGTTTTACGCGCCTGCAATGGGTTTCACATAACCGTTATTACGGTATTCCACATACCTAACACCCTGACTAAGCTCCTGTGGCTGTCGTACAATCGACGCCTCAGAGCAAGCTCGGGGTTCTCCCCGGGTCAGGGAAGAGACAGGATAATAACCGGGGAACGGGAAATCGTATGAAGCTTCAGATTCTTTCACACGCGGGCATGTCGCTCACGTCATCATCAGGCAGTCAGGTTGTTTGTGACCCTTGGCTGATCGGTAGCACCTACTGGCGTTCCTGGTTCAACTATCCGCCGGTAGAGGAAGATCTCATCGCTTCGCTGAAGCCCGATGCAATTTATCTGACCCATGTTCACTGGGATCATTTTGCCGGCCCGTCACTGCGCCTGTTTGACCCCGATATTCCTATCATTATTCCGAAAGAGCCCGCCGGCCGCATGGCCCGTGATCTGCGCAAAGATATGAAGCTCAACAACATCGTTGAGTTGTCGCACGGCGAATCATTCATGGTCGGTGATATCAAGCTGACGTCGTATCAGTTCTTTGTGTTTGTCGATAGCGCTGTAGTTCTTGAGTGTGATGATCAGGTGGTGTTTAACGCCAATGACGCGAAGTTCATGGGCGGGCCGTTAAAACAGATACTGAACAATCATCCTAGAATGGATTTTGTGCTGCGCAGTCACAGTTCGGCAAACTCGCGTATCTGCTACGAAGTTACCGATGACCCGTTGGTTGAAGTTGATGACCGTGACCAGTACATCAAAAACTTTGCCGAGTTCGTACAGGCAACCGGCGCGACTCATGCTATTCCGTTTGCCAGTAATCACTGCCATCTGCATAAAGAAGTGCTCGACTACAACAACTACGCAGTTAGCCAGCAGGAAGTGGCGGATTACTTTGTAAAGCACAACATCACCGACCCTGAGTTGCACGTGATGATTTCGGGTGACTATTACGACACCGAAGAAGGTTTCGTTATTCCCGAAAACGACTGGTTTACCCGTCGCGACGAGCACATCGTCGAATATCTCGAGCGCGAGAAGGATCGCCTGGAGAAAACCTATGCTCTGGAGGCGCGTGCCAAGGTCAATATGAAGCGCACGCAGAAGTACTTCGACAAGATCTTCAAGGCGATGCCGTGGTTCATCCGCCGCCTGTACCGCGAAGACCCTGTGCTGTTTGTGCTGAACTCCGACGACAAGCAGTATCTGATCGAAGCCGATTTCTACAATAAGACCGTGAAGGAAATCGATTCATACACCGATGAGTCGCATCCGTTCCAGATTATTGTTGCCACTGCTTTGTTCAATCACTGCATGGCGGTGGATCTGTTCTCGCATCTCGCAATCAGTAAGCGCGTACGTTACCGCATGCCGAAGCGCCTGTGGAAGCGTGCCCGTGTGTTGGCGTACTTCTTTAACTTCTACGAATACGAGATGCTGCCGCTGCGGGTGCTTAAGCCCGGGCGCTTTATCGGTCAGTGGGCGCTGCGTTGGCGTGAGGTTTTGCTATACGCCCGTATTGGCCTGGATGCGCTGTTTGGTAAAAGTTTCGACTACCGTCGCTATCTGGAAATGCCGAAACCGGAGAACACGCCGAAAGCAGAAGCGAAGGCCTAGTTTATTGCCAACATCGGCGTTACCACGGTAAGACAGTACCGTCGTAAAGCATCAATTTGCCGCGACTGGATTTATCCAGCGCGGCAATTTGTTTTATCACCAGCGCTGCACTCTCTTCTGCCGATATTGATGAACCGGTCCAGCCGGAATCCCGCATGAGCTGAGTGTCCACCCGGCCGGGAGAGATCATTGTAATGATCAGGCCGTCAGCTTTAGTGTCGCGCTGCATGACACCCATACCCATCAGGTGGGCCGCCTTACTCATCTTGATGAAATAGTGGCCGCCGAACAGAGGGCCGATACTCTGGGTGCCCATGCCGCCGCCGAGACTAACTATTTTCTTTTGTTCACTGCTACGAACGTTGTCCAGAAACGCCTCGGACACCCGCAGTGAACCGATCGTGTTGATGCGGAACACTTCTTCGAGCTCATCGAAGTCGAAGCTACCGAGTGTTTGTTTCTCAAGTGTGCCGTAGATGCCGGCATTGTTGAGTAACACATCAACCGGCTGCCCCGCATACTTCTGCGCGAGTACCTGGGTTTCGCTGTCACTGGTCACATCAAGCTGTTCAACTCGCAGGCGCGGGTACTGCAAGGCTAACTGCTGCAGCTCATCAGCACCCGCAGGGTTGCGACAGGTTGCTATAACGTTCCAGCCGAGCTCGGCGTACTGCCGTGAAAATTCCAGACCCAACCCGCGATTGGAGCCGGTAATAAGCACAGTAGGTTGGTCTGCTGCCAGCGGTTGCGGTGGCGGGGTGGTGGCACAGCCACTTAAGAGCAGGGCTAGCAGGTAGCCTGTGATCAGGGTGAAGCGCATGCGTCATACACCAGGCGCCAGTCGGGGAGTAAGCTTAATCCCAGCTCTGCGGCACCTTCTGAATCAGGCTTGTATCGTACCCCATATCGCTGCTGCGCTTTACGAGACCTTCGTAGGTCTCGTCGCCGGGGTTCGGTTCGCGCGTCATCAGCCAGACATACTTGCGATTGGGTACGCCGATAATCGTTTCCTGATAAGCGGGGTCAACGTAGGCCACCAGATACGCTGCCTTGAACGGCCAGATAAACTGCATGCGCCATTCAGTATTGGTTTCGGTGTTGTAGACCCAGCCCTTCGGCGTGAATTCTTTCTGTTTGCCGTCGAAGGAGCCTTTGCGGAACCGGTAGGTTGTCAGAATAGTGCCGTCGTCAGTCAGTTCGTACGACTCCATGCCGTTGTGAGCACCTTCCTCACTGAACCCCGGAATCGTGACCGGAATAAAGCCGATCACGTACCAGTCGCCCATGAACTTCTCGATCTCGATAGGTTCACTTTGTGCTGTTAGCGGGGGCATGGGGTTAGAGGCGCAGCCTGCCAGCAGGGCCAGTGCAGCTGCAGCGATAGCAAGCCTGAATGTTCGAGTCTTCATAACGTATTTCTGCTGTCTGTAGTTGCATAAGTATTCGCAGTGTAGCTCATGTTGGATGCAGCCAGGATGTGGAGCGGAAGCCACAGGGTGCTCCTCATGCGCGTCGGCACAGATGCCCCGCACAGCCGTTGCGCCATAGCTCCGGTCGCTAGTTAAGTCGCATGCGTGCCGCAATCGATTGCCGGACAGCAGTAACCGGCTCGCCCACCGGGCCTTGAACAAACTCAATAATCTCTGCGTCGTCCGGTAGTAGGGTATTCAATTCATCGGGCTGCAGCAGAAAGTCGGGGTTCGATGGCCGGCCATAGGCTTCATTGCCCTGCATGAAGGTGGTGTACAGCAGTATTCCGGGAGGCTTGAGGCTGGCGAAAAGCGGCGTGAATAATGGCCGGTGCAGGTAGTTGCAGACCACAATGGCATCGAAGAATTGCGGGGGGAAAGGCCACGGGTCGGCTTCCAGATCGTATTGCAGGACAGAAAGCGCCGGGTCTTCCGGGTGTTCGTCGAATGCCGCTACATTGCGGTCAACAGCCATGACATGATTGCCGCGCTCCAGAAACAACCGGCTGTGCCGGCCGCTGCCGCAGGCCATGTCGAGCACCAGCGAGCCTGTCGGGACAAGGTCTGCGTGGGCGCTGATCCACGGGTCCGGTGTCGTTTGCTGGCGGTTCATACTGATTAGGTTAACTCATGCGGCTTGCGCACATAGCGGATAAAGCTTGTAACGATTGGTAACAAGCCATTCCGGAGTTAATCCGGCATGGTATCTTTTGGATTATCTGCTAGTTCCCGCACAATATTGTATTGAAGGAAGAGGCCGTCATGGCGAAAGAAGAGATCAAAATTAAACCGTTCTGGTATTCGGATATCTGGTTGTTTCCGAAGCTGATTACGGTTATCACAACGCTCGATAAGGACGGCAACGTCAACGCAGCGCCTTATTCACACATCATGCAGTACGATGTGATGACGAAGAAGCCACGCATCATGATCGGCCTGCGTCAGGAGTCGCATACGTTCCGCAACATTAAGGACACCGGCGAGTTCGTCGTTAACTGCCCGTCGTTCGAGTATCTCGATGACATGATGGATACGGCCCGCTTCTGGCCGGAAGGTGTTAACGAACTGGAACATACGCGCTTTACCGCGATTCCTTCACGCAAGGTCAAGCCACCCAGCATCGAAGAATGCCCGCAGATCATGGAATGCACCGTGGATGAAATCCGCGAGCTGCCGAAGAGTAGCGGCATTGTGTTTGCGAACATCGAAGCTATCGTCATGGACGAAGGCCTGAAAGATGTTGAGCGCGGCGAGCGTATTCAGGCGATGGACCTGCCGATCGGTCTGGGTGACCAGAACCGTCGTTACTACTATCACTGTAAATCCACCAGCGATGTAACCATGCATGAGTTGCAGGAGCCTCCGGGCGGCCAGCGTGGCGGCGAGGTCAAGATGGCCATGCCTTGGGATGCGCAGTCGCAGCAGGGTTTGATGGCTGTACCCACTATGATGCGCCAGATGGTTTGTACATCGGTTGAAGAGTTTGTGCAGAAGAAAGGCGATACCGAAGTTACCGGCAAGCGCTTTATCGAGATGTCAGAAGAGTACGGTATCGATTCGGAACTGCTGGAGCGTTTCAGAACGGGTACCGACGACTAAGTATCAGTCAGGTAGTACATTGAAAGGCCGGCCGGATCGCATCTGCGCCGGCTTTTTTTATCGCCCGGGTTTTTTTAATGCTAGGTTCGGAGAATAGCTCGTGAAAGTTATCGTTGATTTGTGTGTGGTGCCCTTGGGCGTCGGTGTGTCGGTATCAGAGTACATCGCCGAGTGCGAGCGGGTGATTAAGTCGGCAGGTTTAAGCCATACGCTGCATGCCTACGGTACCAACATCGAAGGTGACTGGGATGATGTGTTCGCTGCCGTAAAGGCCTGTCATGAAGCGGTGCATACAATGGGCGCGCCGCGGATCACGACAACACTTAAAGTCGGTACGCGCACCGATAGGGCGCAGACCATGCAGGACAAAGTAGCAAGTGTGGAGACGAAGCTGGGCAGCTAGCTAGTCGGCCTGCTCAGCAGTTACCGCTTCAGCGGGTTCGTCATGATGCGGCTCGACTTTCACTGTCAGCGCATAGACGCTCAGAATCGTGAATAAGCCTGCTGCAGCGAGCATCGGCATGTTCGGCGCGATTGAATACAGCGCCGGCCCGACCAACGGGCCGAGAATCGCGCCTGAAGTATTGGCAGCCGCCAGATAGCCTGCTGCCGTGCCTTGTTCGTGTGGCTCCATTGCCAGACTGGCAGCGCCGTTGATGCCGGGTGTGGCGAAGGCAAAGGCCAGTCCGAGCACAGCGTAGCCCATCACCATGATGGTAATGGTCGGCGCCAGGCCGATGATCAGAAAGCCCAGAACGTAGATCGGGCCGAAGATCTTCAGCAGGATCGTCGGTGACGGTTTGAATACCTGAAACACCAGCCCTTGAGCGACGGTGATAACCAAGGCCAGGACCAGCAGCGCCTTACCTGCGGTCGCGGCAACGTCAGCCGGTTCGGTGATATTGAATTTCGCACTGATGTAAAAGGCGGTGACGATGTTCAGTGCGATAAATACCAGAAAGAAGCCGCCCCACAAGATGATGAAAGGGCGCAGGCGTTTGTCGGTGAACTTCAGGTTGGTTTCTTTCGGCGTGGTATCAACGTGACGGTTCGGCTCTTTCAGGAAGAAAAAGGCGATTACCGCGCCGCCCAGTGTGATGAAGCCAATGATATACATGGGGAACAGCAAACCCATGAATGCCAGGCCACCACCAATCAGCGGGCCGAAGATAGAGCCTAAGCTGTTAGCACCGCCGATCAGTGCCATGCCTTGGGCACGCTTAGAGCGTTCCGTTACATCAGCCATGTACGCCGACGAAGACGGGTAAATGGCAGAACCGGTTGCCGCATACATGGCGCGGGCAAGGCCGAAGAAGAAGCCGGTCCAGGCGACCGGGTACCAGCCGCTAACACCACCTTGCAATGCCATAGCTACCAGCAGCGTGCCCGAGCCTGCGCCGACCAGGCCAAGAATGAATATCGGGCGGCGGCCTACCTTGTCGCTACGTTTGCCCCATATCGGCGCTGTAACCAGCAGCGGCAGATTAGAGATGGAAAGGATCACGCCGAAGGTTACTTCGGACATGCCGATAGACTGGGCTACCGGCGCCACCACAATAAACAGCAACGACTGGCCGATCGCGAACAGCGTCATTCCCAGCGCGAGTATCAGCTTACCGCGAAGCTTTTCTTTATCGGTATCCATGGTTGGTCGTTATCCGGCAGTTTTGTGGTTTCAGGTAGTGCTCCGGCAGTACCCCTATAACTCTCTATTCGTCTGCCGGCCGGAAAGAGATGTCTAATGGTGTGCCTAAAGCCTCGCGGCTGCACTACCGGCGCAAGTGCTGGCCGCGCATCGGATGGTCGCGGGCGGAGCTAGTCTTCGTCGACCTCGAAGCGGTAGGCGTCGAAGTCTCTGACGATACGGCCGGCGGCTGGTGTCGCGAAATGGCTGCCGATCACCAGTGATTCTGCTGCCGCCTGATCGCGCAGCACATCACAGCGCGTGGCTTCTGCGGCACCGCCGTCGAAATCGAACGGGCTGCGCCAGTCCGGGTGAGCGATCTGACAGGGGTGATGCATCACGTCGCCGGTCACAAAGGCCGCTTCGCCCCCGGACTTAATGGAGACGCTGATATGCCCGGGCGAGTGGCCCGGTGTGGACACCAGCGTGACTTCATCGGTAACAGCGAAGTCGGGGGTGTACACATCGGCAAGCCCGGCACTGAAGACCGGTTTAACCGAGTCGCCGGCATAGTCACCCAACGGAGTGACGGGTGCGTTTTCCAACCAGTCCCAGTCGGCTTTGGAGAACAGGTAGCGCGCGTTCGGAAAGGTGGGTACCCATTCGTCACCGTCGAGCAGCGTGTTCCAGCCGACATGATCCGGGTGCAGATGGGTGCAGACGACGTAGTCGACAGATTCCCGTGGGAAGCCGACAGCTGCCATACGATGCAAAAAGTTTGACTGGCGCATGTTCCATTGCGGGACTGCGCGTGGTTTGTCATTGCCCAGGCAGGTATCAATGACGATGCGTTTGCCCTGGCTTTCGACGAGCAAAGAGAAAATGCTGGAGATCAGTTCGCCTTCATCGGTAATGAAATGAGGCTTGAGCCAGTCGATGGCCAGTACGTTTTCAGGGGTCGCGTCCGGCACCATGAACTCGGCAGCCATCGACGTGTCTTCGGTCTCGATCAGGCGGATGATCTTGACCGATCCGATGTGCCAGCCCTGCATGGTGACTCCTTTAGGTTATTTGCTCTTACGCAAGTCCCGTATTGTACTGCGGCCGTCGTTGGTTGGCTGATACCAATGGGTGAAGTCGTCCGCGGCGGTTTGCCATGCGGCAATCGCATCATCGCCAACGACTTCAAAGGCATCGAAACCGACACGCTGCATGTAGTGCAGCTGTTCCAGCAACACATCACCGATCGCCCGCAGTTCGCCCTGGTAACCGTAGCGGTCGCGCAGCAGGCGGGCAAACGAGTAGGCCCGACCGTCGCGGAAGGTCGGGAATTCCAATGCAATCACGTTGAAGTGTTCGAGGTCATCGGCAATCGATACCGGATGTTGATCGCTGGCAAGCGCTACGCCAATCGCACCGTCACGGGCAATCAGCGCATCACGATGCTCGCGCCATTGTTCCAGACTGACGAGCACAGCGCCTTCCGGCAGTGCCTCGAGGTCACGGGCATCCGTCAGTTCGTCAGTGACGACAGCACTATTCCTAATTAGCGCCATAGAGGGCCTCCTTGAACGGGACCATGCCCACGCGGCGATACGTTTCGAGGAATGTTTCTTCCTCGTCGTCACGTTGTTCAACGTAGGTATTCAGAATGCGATCCACGGCATCAACCACTTCATCCGTGGAGAAGCCCGGCCCGGTGCGATCGCCCAGTGAGGCGTCTTCCGCTGACGAGCCGCCGAGGGTGAATTGATAGAACTCCTGGCCTTTCTTCTCAACACCGAGAATGCCGATGTTGCCGACATGATGATGTCCGCAGGCGTTCATGCAACCGGAGATGTTAATCGACATCTCGCCCAGACCATGCAAGCGATCGATATCGCTGAAACGCTTGGTGATGCGTTCCGAAATTGGAATAGAGCGGGCATTGGCCAGCGCGCAGTAGTCGAGCCCCGGGCAAGCGATCATGTCGGTCGCGCGATTGATATTCGCGGTAGCCAGATCCAGCTGGCTAAGCTTCTCCCAGAGCGCAAACAGGTCCTGCTGCTTCACGTCGGTGAAGACCAGGTTCTGCCGGTGGCTGACCCGCAGTTCGCCGAAGCTGTACTCGTCGGCAAGGTCGGCAACCGCATCCATCTGGCCGGCACCTAAATCACCGGGAGGTTGGTTCGGGCTTTTCAGTGACAGGTTAACAATCGTGTAGCCCGACACTTTGTGTTTCGCAGTGTTGCTCGTTAACCAGGCAGCAAATGCCGGGTTGGCGGCCGCCTGGTCACTCAGGTCTGTATCTTCAAGCGTCTCGTAAGCGGGTGCTGCAAAGTACTCGTTAATGCGCTCCACTTCAGTGGGGTCGAGTGCCAGCGGGCTCGCCTTAATGGCTTCAAACTCTTCTTCGACCTGACGGCGGAACTCGTCAATACCCGTAGCGTTTACCAGAATCTTGATACGCGCCTTGTACATGTTGTCGCGGCGGCCCCACAGGTTGTACACCCGCAGAATGGCCTCCAGATACGACAGCACATACTCAGGCTCAAGCCACTCGCAAATGGTTTTACCGATGACCGGGGTGCGGCCCTGGCCGCCACCGACAATCACTTCAAAGCCGGTGTCGCCGGCTTCGTTCTTGTGCATGCGCAAACCGATGTCGTGCAGCGCAACAGCGGCACGGTCTTTCGGCGCGCCGGTGACAGCAATCTTGAACTTGCGTGGCAGGTACGAGAACTCGGGGTGCAGTGTCGACCACTGGCGGATGATCTCGCAGTAGACCCGCGGGTCTTCCAACTCGTCAGCCGAGGTGCCGGCAAACTGGTCCGATGTGACGTTACGAATGCAGTTACCGCTCGACTGGATACCGTGCATTTCAATCTCAGCGAGATCGCTTAGCAGTTGCGGCATGTCTTCGAGTTTGATCCAGTTGTACTGAATATTCTGCCGGGTCGTAAAGTGACCGTAGTCGCGGTCGTACTTGCGGGCGATGTCGGCGAGACCGCGCAGCTGTTTGCTCGACAAGCAGCCGTAGGGCACGTTCACGCGGAGCATGTAGGCGTGCAGTTGCAGATACAAACCGTTCATCAGGCGCAGCGGTTTGAACTGGTCTTCAGTCATTTCGCCTGAAATGCGGCGTTCAACCTGACGGCTGAACTGGGCAACCCGTTCGGCCATAAAGGCGTGATCGAATTCATCGTAGCGGTACATCGTGCTAATCCTTTACCGGGTCGTCTTGGCGGACAGAAGGCCCGTAAGCGCGGATATATTCACGGTAAGCGGCAGGGTGCCGCCCGTGTTCGGTGTCATTAACCTCGATCAATTGAGGGTCAATAATGACGTCGTTGGCTTCCGCCTGCTTGCCGTCAGCCAGCAGTTGTTCTGCGGCATTGTCCGATTGCGCCAGCGCGCCTTCGGCAATAGCGCTCACCCAGTCGCCGTTCTCGGCCAAAAATACGACGCGCCCGTCCTTGAGCGTATTGGCGATGACCATATGTGGCATAGCTTATTCCGTGAAGTTCGGTGGTTATTCCGAAATGTTTTAAAATCGGTTAATAATCAATAGTTTAGATGCACTTTAGTGCAGGCAGCGAATACTACGCATGACCGGCCTTTTCCGCAAGCTCTGAGAGCCTAATAAATACGCTATTTTTGCAGCCGGATTCACTGCTTGGTCTCAGGAGAGCCGTGCCGCCTCGCAAGTGGTTGAAAAGCCGATGTTCATTGACAATTGGCAGCTCATCTATATAGTGCAGGGGCATTGGCAAGACGACCGATTATTTATTCACGCCGTACAAGAACAAAGCGCGGGGCGTGCGAAAGTGCTAACCCGTGGCCTGATCCTGTGAGTTTATAAGTAAACGCATCACCTGCCGCTCACGAAGCCTGTGCAAATTAAGGCTTCACAGAACTGTAGTAAACAGGATTAAAAATTATGTCAGACAGAGTTACCGGAACCGTTAAATGGTTTAATGAGTCGAAAGGCTTTGGTTTTATTGAACAAGAAGGTGGACCGGATGTATTCGTTCACTTCAGCGCGATTGAAGGTGCAGGTTTCAAAACCCTCGCCGACGGTCAGAAAGTTGAGTTCAGTGTTACTTCAGGTCCTAAAGGACCGCAGGCAGAGAAAGTACTGCCGCAGTAAGTAGCAATAGAACCTGTCGGCGGGTTTAATTATCCGGCGGCACAAAAAAAGCGAAGCTTATGCTTCGCTTTTTTTTTGCTGCGAAAAGGTGCGGCGGCTACATATCGAAACGTTCAAACAGGTTACGTTTCTTGCGCAGCACCTTCGCATCGAAAAAGCGCTTGGCCATCTTGCCGCCCGATAGCCACGCAATGCGTTTACCGTTCTCGGTGTTCTCCAGCACCTGATCGACAATCCACGGGCAAACGTCTTCGACGTAGTCGCAGAGAATATTGAGGATAGGCTTAATATTTTCCCATTCCTCGGGGGACACGTGCTGCTGCTCGTCGAACCAGTTTTCGGTAATGAGCATGCCCGGGCTGATAGAGCCGACCAGAATGCCCTCGATATCTTTGTTTTCTTTCTCGAGGTACATAGTAAGGCGGTGAATATAAGCTTTGGTCGAGCTGTAGACGCCCATATTCGGTGTCAGCATCTTGCCCTGAAAACTACCGCCAAGCATGTTGTACAAAGCGCCGTTGCCTTGTGCACGAAAACCGTTCATCGCGACCTGACTGGCATAGGTTGTTCCCAGCACGTTGCTGTTGATCACACTGGTCAGTTCGGCGTCGGGCATTTCATGAACCTGAAAGCGACTGACTGCCCGGCCGGCATTATTGATCCAGTAATCGACCTTACCGAAAGCTCTGATGGTGGCATCCCACAGCGCCTGCAGTTGGGCATGATCGGTCGTGTCACAGACCTGGCCGATAACGCCGCCGCGACTGAGGCGATCCAGTTCTTTGGTGACTTTCGCGACGTCTTCAGGATTGCGGCTGCAAATAGCCACGTTATGGCCGCGCTTCAGGAAGGTTTCCGCCATTGCCCGGCCGATACCCTTGGTTGAGCCGGTGATGACTGCTACTGCCATGGTGTTTCCCCGTTGCTGCTGTTGTGGACAGCCAGCACTTTAGCAGGAACGCGGGAAACTGTCTGACCGCCGTACAGACGGCGGCAATCCGGAGCCGGAATCTAATCCTGTTTCAGTGCGAATCCTTAAGCATCCGAGGCTATAATCGAACGATAACAACGAATTCAATTCACCCTATATTGCGGGACAGTCTATGAAACCCATTAAGTCGGTATTGCTACCCGGTCTGGTCGCTCTGGCAACAATTTTAGGTACCCAGGTTTATGCCGCTGAAGGCGACTGGCCTCAGTACGCTGGTGCAGAAGGCGGCGGCCGCTATTCAACGGCCGACCAGATTACCCCCGATAACGTCACCGATTTAGAGAAGGCCTGGACCTACCGGACCGGAGCTCTCGAAGAGTTTCCGGATCTCGTGAAGGTTAGCGGGTTTCAGGCAACGCCCATTCTGTTGAAGCCGGAGGCGGGGCATCACCTGATCACCTGCACACCGTTCAACAAGGTCATTGCTCTGGACCCGGGTACAGGTGAAGAGCGTTGGGTCTTCGATCCCGAAATCGACATGACCAACTACGCGAACAAGTTTAACTGTCGCGGACTGACTCAGTGGGAAGATACGCAGGCTGACGCAGGCGCGGTCTGCAAATACCGCTTGTTTATGGCGACCAACGATCAACGTCTGGTTGCGATCGATTCGGTCACCGGTAAATATTGCGAGGCCTTTGGTGACGGCGGCAATATTGATGTGACGCCGATCATTGCGCAGCTGCAACCGCAGGAGCAGCTGCAGTCTATGCAGTTGCAGTCGCCCGTTGCTGTCGTCAACGATACGGTCATTATTGGCGGGTCGGCTAACAAGTTCAAAAGTCGCGCATCAAATAATGGCGCGGTTCGTGCGTTCGATGCGCGCAGCGGTGAGCTGAAGTGGGTGTTCGATACCATTCTGCGCCGGGGTGAGGGCGCCAGTGATTACGACGTCGGTGGCGCCAACGTCTGGACCACGATGTCGTGGGACAGTGAGCGCGATCTGCTGTTCGTGCCCACGGCAGGGCCTTCGCCGAACTACCTCGGCACGCACCGTCCGGGCAACAACCTCTACGCCAACTCGGTGCTTGCGATACGCGCGAGTACCGGCGAGCTGGTCTGGCACTTCCAGGGTGTGCATCACGATGTATGGGACTGGGATATACCGACCCATCCGTTGCTGGTGGACATCACCCGCGACGGTGAAAAGATTCCGGTTGTTATTGTGCTGACCAAGACGGGCGTGGTGTTTACTCTCCATCGCGAAACCGGCGAACCGTTCTTCGACATAGAAGAGCGTCCGGTGCCAACCGATGGCGTATTGGGTGAGCGTCTTTCGCCGACCCAGCCGTTCCCGGTTAAGCCGCCGCCACTGGTGAAACATACGCTGACGGCGGACGATGCCTGGGGCTTTATCGATGCGTTCGACAAAAAGGCTTGTCGCGAGAAAATCGAGAGTATGCGCAGCGGTGGTTACTATGAACCGCCGAGTGAGCAGGGCACGGTGATGTACCCGATGGTCGGTGGTGGCATGAACTGGGGTGGCGGTGCGTTCGACCCGGACCGCAACATTCTGGTAACGCCGGTCGCGCAGATTCCGTACTTCGTGAAGCTGATACCGACCGAAGACATTCAGAAAGAAGATACCGAGCAACCGATGAGCGGTCTGCCGATGGGGCCGCCGGG
>Ga0070729_10005136_pt1 | contig 13759 bp, 13 predicted proteins | sample tdDd472_FD_66725 | JGI IMG/M metagenome (GOLD analysis project Ga0070729, IMG submission 66725) | Marine sediment microbial communities from the Atlantic coast under amendment with organic carbon and nitrate - tdDd47.2 | ecosystem: Environmental > Aquatic > Marine > Coastal > Sediment | place...
GCTGTCTACTGCAGTGTTGATACCGACGTTCATACCAAGCCGCTCGACGGACCTGAGCGAATCCTCACATCGCTCGACTCGCGTTTCGGGAGTTGGCGCGAGAGGCCAGCGTGGTCTTGCTGAGCCTCGGGTGGCTGCGATTCGATCCCGAGGCGATTTCTACCTTGCAGGCCCATTGACATTCGAAAACTGGTGCCGGAGGCGGGGATTGACCGCGCCGTCGGCTGCGGTAAACGGTCGTTGCCGTCCGGCAAGCTTCGCGGCACCGTCCATAACGAGGGATGTACGGCGTACGACCGTCCGCAGGTGACGGTGTAGAGACCGTCGCCTGCGAGGGTGTCGGAGAGATCAGCGGCTTGGACGGCGGCCACGAGGGTGTTGAACGAGCCGGCCGAAACGGCGGTCTCGACGATGTTGTTCGAGGCGGTTGTCGAGTGGCTTCCACAGCTTCCGGCAAAGGCGGGTGCGGTGGCAAGGGCGAGAAGGACTCCGAGGACTGCGGTGCGCTTCATGATGAACTCCCAAGTCTTGTTTGAAGTAGCCGTGTGTCGGCCTCGTCAGGGTAAAGATGCCCTTCAGGCTAGAAATTCCAAGTTTTTTCTAGAACTTCGAGCTAACGGACCTTATTAACGAGCTGGGTGCGTCCGTCCGGTGTGCCGGTTCACGACTGACCGAAAATCTCCCGCAGCCGAGCACTGCGATAGGAGAAAATCTTTTCGATGTCACGCGCCACTCCGAGGTGGTTAGCAATGGCGCCACCCCACACGGAGTACTCGACCTCGTCGCTGACGCTGGTTCCATTCCCGCACTCCTCGAACCGGTGTTCGTGGTGCCACAGACGATAGGGCCCGCGAAGCTGCCTGTCGATGAATCGGTGGGGCGGATCCCATGCCGCGATCTCGGAGGTCCACCGGAGCGGAATCCCGCGCCAGGCCAGCCGGTAGTCGATCGTCGCGCCCACCGCCATTGGGACGGGTTCAGGAGTGACGACGTCGAATCTGAGCCATGGGGGTGTCAGCTCTTCGAGATTGCGCGCGTCGGCAAAGAATGGAAACACCTCGTCGAGGGTCCGAGGCATCCACTGCTCGGAGCGATAGATGAAGGTCTTCATGAGTCGGTGCCCTTTGCGGCGAGGCCGGCGAGACGCCGGACCATCCCGGAGAACATGACTCGGTGGATGGGATACAGGAGATTCCAGTAGAGCTGGCCGCCGAGCCCGACGGGTTCGAAGATGGCGGTCTGCACCAGGCGGGTGCGGTCACCCTCGGGCAACGCCTCGAACTGGAGCCAGGCTCTGCCCGGCACCTTCATCTCTGCCCGCAGACGCAACAATCTTGGCGGGTCCACCTGTTCCACCCGCCAGAAATCGAGGGCATCACCCGCCTCGAGGTCTGTGGGGTGGCGGCGGCCGCGCCGGAGACCTGGTCCACCCACCAGCCGGTCGAGCGCCCCCCGGAACGCCCATGCCCAGTTCCAATACAGCCAACCGCGGTTGCCACCAAGGGAGGAGAAGGCCGCGAAGGTTGCTTCGGGATTCGCGTTGATCAACCTGGTACGGGTCTCCCGGATCAGTCCCTGGCTCTGACTGAGTTCGAAGGCCGAGGCGTCGCCGAGGGCCGAACTCCACCGAGTCGAAACCGCGTTCGCCTCGGTCTTTTCCAGCGCTCGCTCCACCGCACGGCGGTAGGGGAGAGGATCGATCTCCGGAAAATCCTCCCTCGCCCTCGAACTGTCGGCCACGACCGGGTGGACCACTCCCTCGATGAGCGGGACCGCAAGACGGTTGGGGATCGGGGTCACCAGTCCGACCCACAGCGCCGCCAGCCTTGGGGCGAGAACTGGGACCGGGACAATCACCCGGCGGAGGCCGCGGACATCTGCAAAAACCTCCATCATCGCTTTGAAGCTCATGGCTTTGGCGCCGACGTTGTAGATCCCGGGAGAGCCCCGATCGAGGGCCAAGAGAAGGTATTCGAGGATGTCCCGGACCGCGATCGGTTGGACATCGTTGAGGATCCATTTGGGCGCGACCATGGCAGGCAGCCGCTCGGTGAGGTAGCGGACCATCTCGAATGACGCCGATCCGGAGCCAATCACTGGGCCGGCGCGGAATTCGACGGTGGGGAGACCGTCGCGGAGGATTTGTCCGACCTCGGCGCGGCTCGAAAGATGATCCGAGACATCGTCAGCCTCGGGCAGCAGTCCGCCGAGATAGATCACCCGCTTGAGCTTTGAAGCCGCGCGCACGAAGCTCTCTGCGGCCCGGCGGTCCCGGTGAGCGAAGCCCTTGCCGCTGTCCATCAAATGGATCAGGTAGTAGGCGACATCGGTATCCTCAACGACCGGATCGAGGCTTGCGGGATCTTCGATATCTCCACGAACCACCTCGACCTGCTCCACCCAGGCCTTGCCGGCGATCCGCGCCGGGTCGCGGACCATGACCCGGACATCGTAACCGCGATCGAGTAGACGCGGTACAAGCCTTCCGCCGATGTAGCCGGTGGCGCCGGTAACAAGAATCTTCATGTTGGTTGTCCGTGCCGTGCGTGCCGCTTGAGATAGGCTCTGACCGGGAGCTTGCGGGCCGTGTTGGCGCTCGACATGTATCGAACTTTGCCGAAGATGGGCCTCTCGGGTCCCCAGGGCCGGTCGTGTCTGCCCAGCACCCAGAAGATCCCACTCTCCGAGTTCGGATCTCGGCCGTCGAGGGCATAGCGGTTGTTGAGCTCCGTCATGATCTCGAGCGCCTGCCGCGGGTGAATGGTCCACTCGAGGATCTTCTTGCCCCAGAGCATCCGAAGATAGTTGTGGATGGTCCCCTCTCGGACGAGTTGGGTCTGAGCTGCATTCCACAAATCGTCGTGGGTTGCGGCGGTCGCGAACTCCTCGATTGAATAGAGGTGCTCGCGGGGATCTCGAGCGTGGAGATCGAGCGTCGTGCGGGCCCAGTCGGGCAGCGATCTCCACCGGTCGTGGTCATCCCGGTGGTGGCAGAACTGGAAGCCCAGTTCGCGCCAGGTCAGAAGCTGGTCGAGAAAGGCCTCCGCCGATTCCCCCACGCCCCACCATCCGGCCCGGCGGCCGTTGTTCGGCGGCACGACGTCCTCCGCCGACCAACGCTCGCGGCGCGTGACCTCGAGGAAGATCTCGTGCGCGGACACGTGACCGAAATGGAGATAGGGAGAAAGACCGCTGCCGTTGCCGTCATCGGGCCTGTTTCGCTTGCCGCCGTAGTCACCAAGGGACTCTTCGAGGAATGAATGTAGGCGACGCCGCGCCTCCGGCTCGCCGCCGCGGAGCCCGGTCACACTGATCGAGTGGTCGATGGGCAGCGACGACATCGCCGATTCGCCACCCTCGAGGAGAGAACGGCTCGCCCGGGGCCAGCGGTCGGTCACGATCTCTGGAACTCCGAGAGAGGGAGGCAACGGCTCGGCAAAAGGGTCGTCCAAGGGGAAACCACCGAGGTGGTTGTGCAGGTTTTTCTGAATCCACCGGCGGAACGCGTATGCGGTGGCGAACTCGGACGTGGTCGCGCCGAGCGGTATCAGGCCGTTGGAGTCGACCGATTCCAAAAGGATCGGGAGACGTTTCGCAACCGCAGCCACCATCCGCGGCAGAAAGAAGGTTGGATATCGATCGGTGACCACGACGGCTGCGTTTTCTGCGAGCATTTCCAAGAGCCCGCGACCGGCCCCGGGTTCGGGCTCGACATATGGAAAATACTCGGCTCCGGATTCAGCGAACGCGGCATCGTTTGCTGCCATCCCGTCGAAGATGAAGCGGTGGAAACGATCGCTGGCCCATGGGTAGCCAACCCGCAGCGCCTCGAGAACGATCAGGGGTTGGCCGAGGTGCCTGGACCACTCGGCGGCGCGCTGGAGACCGTAGTTGAAGCGGCGGCGGCGTGCCGACGTCATCCAGTAAATGACGTGGGATGCTCCGGCGCGGACCTCGCCTGTGTTCTCGGCGAATATCCGGGGTCCGGGTATTTCGGTTTTCATGACGGGCGCAACCGGATGTTTCAAAGGAATATTTCGAAAATACCTAGACGTTTGGCGGACGAAGCGTTACGTTCGAGGCGGATCATTGAAAGCAGTGATCGCAATTGTCTCTCCGAACATAGGTCAAAGGAGCTGAGGAAGTGATGAGCAAAGATGACAAGGCAGCGGAGGATTCTGAAGCCAGTCGGTGGCCCATGGGTGCGGTGACCCGTCGCACCGGGATCGGTGAGCACACTCTGCGTGCCTGGGAACGGCGCTTCGGTTTTCCCGCTCCTGACCGTCTCAAATCGGGTCACCGCCGTTATCCGGCAGAACAGGTGCAGCATCTGATGCTCATCAATACCGCGCTGAAGTGCGGCTACCGAGCGGGCGATATTGTCCCACTGGGGCGGAACGAGCTCGAGGAACTCTTGCGCGACTGCGGCGTCCAGGACGAAGGTGTGCCGACGGGCATCACGGCAGGCATCATTGACGACACGATCCGTGCTTGCACCCTCTTCGATCGCGACGCGCTCGCCAGCGCTTTCAACACCGATGCGTCATTGCTCGGGGTTCATCGGTTTCTCCGCGAAAGAGTCGTACCGCTGCTCGAAGAAATCGGCAACGCGTGGGTCCAGGGCCGGATCGAGGTGAGGCACGAGCACTTCTTCTCCGAAGTTCTCGAAGACACCCTTCGCGGCCTCAGGAGCGGATTGGAGTCGGCTGGAAAAGGTCGGCCGGTGGTCTTGGCGACGCTGCCCGGCGAGCTCCACAATCTGGGGCTCCACATCGTCGCCTTGGCGGTCGCAGCCGCCGGGCGGCGGGTTCGGGTGCTTGGCCCGCATCTTCCGGTGAACGAGATCGTTCAGGCCGCCGATGCCACCGATGCCGCTGTTGCGGGTCTCTCGATTAGCCTCTTCGGCACCCACAAGAAAACCGTCGAGGCAGTCCGTGAGTTGCGCGGCGGCTTGCGGCCGACCACTCGCATGTGGCTCGGGGGATCGGGCGCCGCGCACCTCGATGACCTTCCCGACGGTGTTGAGATCGTTGTGACGCTGGATGATATCGAGACCGGGCTCGGTAGTATCTGACTTCATTCCGGTTGGTCTTTCCCGCCCGAACTAGCCGCGCGGCGACTGCAGCGATGCGTCCCGGCGGCGCCGTGGTGAACCGGGTACGTAATTGGTCCGACGCCCATAGCTGAGCAGCGCCCTTTCGATCTTCTTTCTGCCGCGATAGAGCCGGGACATGATTGTGCCGATGGGAACCTCGAGCGTGTCGGCGACCTCCTGGTAGCTGAGACCCTGGAGATCGACCATCAGCACGGCCATTCGGTAGTGGTGGGGCAGCGCCATCAGCGCATCGCGAATCTCGTGGTCGAGCTCTTGACCAAGATAATCGCCCTCCGGGTCGTGGGTGGCGGGTGTGCTCTCACAGAACCCATCGCTCGAGTCTCGGAGCTCGTCGAAATCAAGCATCTGAGGGCGGTTTCGAGTGCGTCTGTAGCCGTTGATGAAGGTGTTCTTCATGATCCGGAAGAGCCAGGCCTTGAGGTTGGTGCCCTCGGTGAACTGGTGGTAGTGACGGAACGCCTTGAGGAAGGTCTCCTGCAAGAGGTCTTCGCTCTCTTCCACCGATCGCGTCAGGCGGAGCGCGGTTTTGAAGAGCTGATCGCGATACGGGAGTTGGCCGCTTTCGAAATTCCAGGCAGTTGCTGTGGTGTCGTTCATGTTGTCCTCCCGATGAATAATCTAAGTACTATCTAGAAAAATGTCAAGGATTACCTGGAAAAACCTAGAATATCTTCAGAGAGCGCCCTCATCAATACGCCGAACCGCCTTTCACCGGTCGCACCAACCGGCCTTGTGACGGGTGAGATTCCGAAACCAAATCAGACTATGAAACAAAAAAGGAGGGGGCCGAAGCCCCCTCCCTGGTCGTGTGGTTGATCGAGCGTGCTTACTGGGGCAGCACGGTCGTCGGGTCGGAGGTCTCGTTGTCGAGGACGGAGCCGTAGGCCGCGAAGGCCGCGCCGTCGGTCTCGGTCCAGACATCGATGTAGCCGCCCTCGACCGGTGCCTCGGCGCTGAAGACACGATTGAGCTGGACGTTGCCCCATGCCGGGAGATCGGCCATCGACTCATCGACCATCATGCCGTCCGAGGTGTAGCGACGCCACTTGATCGTCATTCCCGAACCCGTGCCGTTGAGGATGCCGATGTTCGAGCGGAAGTCGGCATTCTCGGTGAAGAAGAGGATCCGCTTCATCTCGCCGGAGGGGATCAGATCGGCGGCGGCGATCCCCGGGATGGCCTGGCCGAAAGTGCCGGCGTCGCTCATGTTGAAGGTCCGAGAAAAGAAGAGGAGATCATCGCTGTCGGAAATGAAGGCCACCGCACCCAAAGCATCGGTGCCGTCCTGCACGCCGAAGACGGTGCCGAGCACATCCTTCCAGCGGGTGGTCTCGCCGGGGCCGATGGTGACCTCGCCGCTCATGACCGGAGCCGAATTGTCGGTATCGCGAGGCAGCCAAAGCACCTTGTACGTGGCCATCATGTCACCCGAGTTGTTGACATCGATATCGGTGACAAAGAACGAACCGCCCACACCACCGGCACGTGCGGCGGCAGGTACGAAGTAGAAGTTGTCCAGCGCGCCGATGTCGGCGACCAGACCGGTGGCCACGGCGGTATAGACCCCACCGTCGGCAACCATCACACCGGGCAGCGAAAGCGCGACGTCCATTGTGCCGGCGATGCGCGCCTCGAGGTCATAGGTTCCGGCGGGAACCGGGGCGTATTCGGAGAAACTCTGGAAAGAAACGTTCGGGAAGAGGACCGGACCACCGTCGGCGACGGCGATGTCGACTGCGGGAGCGTCGGGCGAAGCGTGGAGGAATCGCACCCAGGCATTGCCCGAGGCGGGGGTCGAACCGTCGGCAGTCATGATCACCGGGGTGATCATGGAGAGCACATCCGTCGCGACGACGAGGTAGTCGGTCTCAGCGGCGAGGTCGAGGTCGACCGGACCGATCACGATCGGCTCGCTCAATCCGGTGGGAGTGACGGCGACCGTATAGGTGCCCGCGGGGACCTCAGCGAAATCGGAACTCTCTTCAAAGGCGAGATTCGAAAACACGACAGAACCGTTCACCCAAACGTCAACCGCCGGGGCGTCCGGCGAGGCGTGCAGGACGCGCACTCGGGCTCCGCCCATGTTGCCCTCGGGGTCGTCGTCCAGAATCACTGCATTGAGGGGAGTGGCCGCATTCACGGTCGTCAGACCCAGGAAAACGAGGCCGGCGAAAATCATTGCAACACGCTTGTACATCTTTTTCTCCTTTTCGGCGACTCGTGTGTGAGCCCCGTGTTCGATTTGATCGGCTAACCGAAAAGGTTATTTCTAATATTCTAAGAGAATCTCCCACCCCTTGGAAATTCCATCCGAACATCATTAACGTTAACGATTTACATAGTATATTCTTGAAACATTAGTTGACTTTGTCTATGTTTTAACAGGATAAAAGCCGGCGGCGAGCATCCTGCGTTTCGCGCCGAGCTCATCTGCGAGGTCCCGATCTCCGGCTATGCTGACGTACGGAGGTCCGCAATGCCCCAAGACCAACCAGCCTGGCGAAGCTGGCACGACGAGTCCGAGGCAATCCGCATCGGTGTGTCCTCGTGTCTTCTGGGTCGAAAGGTCCGCTACGACGGTGGTCACAAGCGTGACCGATACCTCACCGATGTGATCGGCGAATGGGCCGAATGGGTCTCGGTCTGCCCTGAGGTCGAAATCGGACTCGGCACACCGCGGCCCACCATCCGTCTCGAAGGCACCGCCGAGGACGCGCGCCTTGTGGAACCGAAAAGCGGCGAGGATCTCACCGACCGGATGCGGGAGTACTCCGTTCGTCGCGTCGATGAACTCAGATCAGATGATCTCGACGGATACGTGCTCAAACGAGCATCCCCGTCGTGCGGGATGGAGCGGGTCAGAGTCTGGAGCAGAAGCGGGATGTCCGACAAAACGGGTGTTGGCATCTTTGCCGAAGCTCTCCTCGAGCGTTGGCCGAACCTACCGGTGGAGGAGGAGGGTCGACTCAACGATCCGGTGCTGCGCGAGAATTTCGTCGAACGAATTTTCTGCCGCCATCGTTGGCGGTCGTTGCAGCGGATCGGGCTCACCCGAGCACGATTGATCGCGTTTCACACGGCGCACAAACTGCTGCTCAGGGCCCACAACGAGGCCGGGTACCGGCGGTTGGGAGTGATGGTCGCCTCATTTGGGCAACGCCCCGATGCCGAGGTTTTCGCGGAGTATGAGACCGAGTTCTTTGCCGTTCTCAAGCGGCGAGCAACCCTCAAACGCCACACCAATGTTCTGCAACACGCCGTCGGGTACCTGAAGAAGGTGGTCGATTCTGCCGACCGACGCGAACTGCTCGGACTCATCGAGGACTACCGGCTCGGGCTCGTGCCGTTGATCGTGCCCGTGACCATGCTCCGGCACCACGTTCACCGCCACCATATCGCCTACCTGGTCGGCCAGATCTACCTCGAGCCGCATCCAAAAGAGCTCATGCTTCGCAATCGAGTCTGAGCATACTTCCGACCGGTTTCCGGTTGGTTGTTCGGTCGCATCGGAGGGAGGGTCAGAACCTGACAACCCCCGAGACGACTGCGTAGTTGAACCAGGCGAAGTTGTAGACCTCATCGACATCGGCGCCACCCTCGACGCCGCGGTAACCCGCGGTGACCGACCAGCGGTCATTGATGTCGTAACCGATCTTCAGCGCCAGATCGATGGCCCGGCCTGGGCCGCCGGCAAGGCCGTCGAGATCGGCGATGAAGTGCCACTTCTCGGCGAAGCGCCAGTCGGCGGCGAAGTGGACCAGCGGAACAATGCCGAGATCGGTGTCCTTACTTGTCACCTCGCCCTGGCGGAGCTCGATCTTGGCATCGCGGATCTTGGCGGTGAAGCCGACCCAGAGCTGCCACCGGTCGCCGTCTTTGAACTTATAGCGATAGGACAGGCGCCACGAATTGAACTGGTAGGTCGCTTCGGTGGGAAGACCCGCCTCATACGCCTCGCCGGCGAAGAGAACCTCATCTTCGAAGATCCCGGTCTCGGTGTAGGACAGCGGCGCGAGCAGTACCCGGAGCCCATGCTTGTGGTTGATGTTCCAGGTGAAGTAGATCCTACCGGCGGGCCACGGCCCGGTGCCGACGAGATCCTTGAGCGAGAACCGCGTTCCGAGTTCGCTGTTGGGAATTTGGACATCGTTGGAGGTCTGCCACACGGGCCCGGCTTCGAGCTCGAGGCTGAAATGTGGGGTGTCGGCAGCGGTGGCATGCGATGCGATTGCAGTTGATGCAAGGATGAGCAGGACGGTTGCGATTCGTTTCATGGTGTTCTCCTGGTTGGGTTGATCTGCGTCTGTGTCGCTTTTATGGTCTCGTGTCGGTGGCCATCGGCTGGAGAGTCTTCTCCAGGCGATTTGGGTCATAGCCCTGATCGGCGAGCCGTTCGAGGATGCCGGCGTAGGTCTTCCCGTCCAACTCTGGAGTTCGGCTGAGGATCCACAGGTATTTGCGATTGGGCACGCCAACGACGGCCCACCCGTAATCGGCATCGAGGTCGATGATCCAGTACGGACCCCAGAAGGGACCGAAAAAAGAGACCTTGAGCCTGGCATTGTTCTCGGGATCGACAATCCTTGCCTTGCCATCGGCTTTTTTGAGCTTGCCGTCGAGAGTGTGTTTTCGGCAGGAGTTGACGACCGAAATCAGCCCGTCGTCGCGCCGAGCGTACACGGCTTTGACAGCGGTACAGTTCCTCTGGAACCACGCGGGGTAAGACGCGATCTCGTACCAGGTGCCGAGATAGCGGTCGAGATCGACAGAGTCGACGGTTTTCAGCTCAGTGGTGGCCGCGGTCGAAACGACCGAGCCAGCGGCAAGAATGAGCACCGAGAGTGTTGTGATTCGCAGCACCGTTGCTCCCCTGAACCGTCAGCGGTGTTGGATCGCTTAACGACTCACATTTCTAACACACACGCTGACGCCGATCATTCCAACCTTCTGGGGGATCGAGAATCGAGAGACATGATGTCTCTGCAAACAGAGCTACTCTTCATGAGGGTGCGTTGGTGCCGGAGGCGGGGATCGACCGCGCCGTCGGCTGCAGCAAACGGTCGTTGCCGACCGACAAGCCACCCTCGCCTTCTGGAGAGCACGATGTACGGCATCGACCGTCCGCAGCTGGCGGTGGGAGGACGCGGCCACCGGCTGCGTTCAAAATCTCCGAAAACGTGGGATAGGTGGGTGGTGCCGGAGGCGGGGATCGAACCCGCATGACCATACGGTCGGGGGATTTTAAGTCATATAAATAGTTTTATATTCAATAATTAAATCCAAATAGTCACAACAGAACACCACACCTCACAACACGCAGGTTGGGGCCCTCGAACGACTTGCGAAAATCGTGGTCTTGCCGCTGGTGGCTGCTCATTGCTGTCGCAGATTGAGCCTGGTTGGCGTCAATTGCACCATGAGTGCACCACAGAAAGATGGGTGCCAGATTCATAGACACGGTCATTTTCAAATCGCTCACCAACAGATTCACCGAATGTGCGAACCCGGCACCGTCACACTCGCTCTGAATTCCTCAATGATACGGGCATCCACCCAGTAGATGTCTCGATCTCCATCCACGTTGCTGGTGAAGAAGAAGTACTTTCCATCCGGAGTCACATACGGGATGTACTCGTGATGGGCGGTGTTGACCTTCGCACCCATGTTCAGAGGTTCTGTCCACGAGCCATCGGCGTTTCGGAAGGTGATGTAGAAGTCGTCCTTTCCGTAGCCTCCGGGTCGGTCGGAGCAGAAGATCAAGTAGCTCTCGTCAGGTGCGATGTACGGATCGACTTCATGATGCTCGGTGTTGATTGCATCGCCCAGGTTCTCTACTTCGAGATAATCGCCGCCCGATGCCCTGGACCTATATATGTCGCCCAGCCCCAGCCCACCATCTCGCCTGCTGAAGAAGTACAGTGTGCCGTCGGCCGTGACCGAAGGGTAGCTGTCGTGTTGGCCAGTGTTCACCGGTGGAGGGAGGAGCCGAGGGGTAGACCAGCCGTTCTTGATCCTGCTGGATACCCAGATCCGGTGAAACTGCAGGGAAGCCTCCTGAGAAGATGCCGGACGGCCGGAGGCGATGAACACGGTCTCGCCATCTGGGGCTAGCATAAAGTCCCAGTCGTGCGCACCCGCCGAGAACGCGGCCAGTCGGGGTTCGCTCCACGAGCCGTCTCGCTGTTGAGTGATCAGAATCCCGTCTTGATCGGACCGGGCACGGGCAAACAAGTAGAAGCTGTGATCGGGGGCGAACGAGGAAGCCCCTTCGGTTGCGTCCGTCGATATGATGCCGGGTGCGAAGACCACGGGTGTCATGCCGGGAGGCTCTTGGCCGAGATAGGGTCCCTTCAGGACTGGGAACCCCTGTGGTTCTGCGGCTACGCCGATCAGTATCGAGATCGAGAGAACCAGGTAGATCCTGATAGGTGGTCTGCACGTGAGCACTCTCATGCGTCCGTCCTCCTTGATTGTCAGGTCATCGCCCGCCGCAATCGCGGCATGAATCACCCTCCCGTTCGCCGGTTCCGCGTCACTCCCGATTCTCCAGGCGCAGCCCAGGCTGAGCCACCTTGGTGGTTTCCGAGTATCCGGATATCCGATCCAATGCCCCTTCCAGCGTCGCGCCGTTTGAAGTGAACACGCTTTCCCAGCCCGAGATCTTCTTCTCCAGGCTCGCAAGATTGAGCTCCGGGCTGTATTCGGACAATGACCGAGGTCCGATGGCTCCGTTTGCATGGATGTCCAACATCAGCGTCGGACTGGCCGCGTCCAGATTGAAGTCCGTGAGCTTCAGCTCCTTGGGCTCCGGAGAGTCTTTGGTCCGATACCTCACCGTTCTATTGGTGAGATCACAGACGTAGGACCACTGGGTCCCCTCCCATGCCATCTCGTCGAGAATCTTCATCCCGTAATCAGTCGGTGACAGGGATGAGTCTCCGCTCATCTTGATTAACGTGGCGGCGTTGACAAAGCGGTCGTCAACGTATGGCGCTTCGGGGTCGGGCGTAACCCCAGCATCCTTCAAAACAACCGGCGTGGCTCCGCCAAAACCCTGGTAGGTTTTCAGCAAACTCATTTCGGTCGCGTACGTCTCGTTGCAGAGAACGGTGATCGGCATGGCCTCACCGTATGTCAGGACAGGATTGCCGTCGATGAACTCGATGGCAGCGGTGTTGCCTTCAGCGTCGGCAGCGAAAAAGTGCCAATTCCAACCATCGATGACCACCTCGCGCGCGCTGGCGACGACCTGGTCCACCGACTCGAAACTGTCGAGCACATACTGCATCCACAACATCATGAATATTCTTGGTTTGGTGGAGTCTTCAGGGTACCTATTCTCCACCAGGGACATCTCCTGAATGAAGAGCCCTGCCTCATTCATGCCACCATCAACAAAATCACGACAGAAGGTGTTGAAGGTAACCGATCCGTACCTAGAAACCCACGAAAGGTGGGGATTGGGAACCGACTGCCCGTACGCCAGTTCGTTCCACGACCGGCTTTCCTTCCAGATCCCCCGATGGTTGATCACCACCACGCCTGGGGTGAACTTCTGACTGTCGAGATTCCGCCCAGCGACAATTGAGCCGTCTTTCTCGAGCAGAAAACTCGAACATGCCAGAACATCGGTCCCGGGCGCCAGGAAGAAGATGAACCCCACTGCCAACACCAGGCCGGCAATTCCACTTCTCATGAACATCGGGTAAACGGACTCAGTCCTTCTCACTGCATCATCTCCATTGCCCCTTGAAATCGGATCAACCTCTTCCTCAGCCAACACCAACCATGAGATACAACGTCTTCCGGGTCGATTTGGTTCGGAAGTCGGTTCAACCGCGTGCCTACTGTTTTGTATCCAATTCCTCGAGCAGGCGGGCAGCCTCTGTGAAGTCAGCATTCAGCGCCACAGCCCTCCGGCAGTGCTCGATGGCACCCTCGGTGTCGTTGCCACGATGCAGAGCTTCGGCGAGGTTGTACTGGGCCTGGTGGGATGAGGGAAACTCCCGCACGATAAACTCCAACAGCAGCCTCTCGTCACCGGTTCTCCCGAGGAACCCGAGAGTCGAGACAACGGGCTCCAAATCCCCCTCGGACTTTGCGTTCGGGTAGTCATGCCACAGACTGCCCAGAAGTTCGAGACCTCTCTCGGTACGTTCATTGAGGATGCAGGTTGCCGCATAGCCCTGACGCACTCGCCGGGAATCCGGGAGCGTTTCCAGTAGAGCCTGATAGAAGACTTCTGCATCGTTCATACGCCCGGCGTCGATCATGTGGGCGCAGGACATCAGAAGCTCTGACAGCGGAAACTCAAACTCGTCCCGGTGCCCACTCCACAGCCGTTCGAGGGCGTCCACCGCCGGCTGAATCCCGTTGATTCGATACTCTCGATCGACGAGCTCGGCGGCGTCCTTCTTGGTCGCGAGGCTCATCTCGATGTTCCTGATGAATCCGGTTTCGACCCAGTAGAGATCGATGTCGCCCACCTTGTCGATCAGGGCCGAGTGAACCAGGGCCCCCTTGTCAACGGAGGTAGGACGGCTGGAGGCGAAGAAGAAGTACCTACCGTCGGGAGAGACGCAGACCGCGTTGGGACCAAACGAGTTGATTCGTTCGCCGAGGTTGCGGGGGTTGGTCCAGGTT
>Ga0070729_10005137_pt1 | contig 13759 bp, 10 predicted proteins | sample tdDd472_FD_66725 | JGI IMG/M metagenome (GOLD analysis project Ga0070729, IMG submission 66725) | Marine sediment microbial communities from the Atlantic coast under amendment with organic carbon and nitrate - tdDd47.2 | ecosystem: Environmental > Aquatic > Marine > Coastal > Sediment | place...
CCAAAGGGCGGAGATCGTTCAGCGGGAGGTGTTCGGACCTGTCGTTTCGGTGCAACGCTTCCGTGACGAAGCCCAGGCGGTGGAGTGGGCCAACGACGTTGACTTCGGCCTCTCCGCGTCGGTCTGGACCCGCGATACGGCGCGCGCGATGCGGGTCGCACGCCGGATCCAGTCGGGTGCGGTCTGGGTCAACACCCACTTCATGATTACCGCGGAGATGCCGCACGGCGGTTACAAACAGTCCGGTTACGGCAAGGACATGTCCAAGTACTCGGTTGAGGACTACACACAGATCAAACATGTCATGGTCGCGCTCGAGTGATCGGATCACCCCTCCCCTCTTGTCACTGCTGTCTAATAGTCGAAATGGAATCAAAGGGAACTCAACATGAAAAAAGTCATCATCATCGGCGCCGGCGCCCAGGCCACTGTGATCGCAGGGGTGCTCTCCCGGGCATCCGACGTCTCGGAAATCCTGGTCACCGATATCGATGAGGTCCGTGCAAGGGAACTCGCGGAGGTGAACGGATCCGAGAAAGTGAGTGCAGAAAAGATCGATGCCTCGGACATCGACGCCATGGCAGCACGGATGAAAGCGGGAGGCTTTGACCTGGTCGTCAACGCGACCATCCCGATGTTTGTTCATCAGGTGATGAAGGCAAGCCTTTCCGCAGGGATCGACTACATCGATATGGCGTCAAACGAGATCTACCCGAAACCGGACATCCCGGTGGAGCAGTTTTTCTACGCAGATGAGTGGGAGAAGGCGGGTCTCATGTGCCTCACCGGTGGAGGAGGCGATCCGGGGCTCACGAATGTCATGGCCAAGGACGCTGCTCTGGATCTGGATGAGATCGACTCCATGTCCATCAAGGATTACGGTATTGCCGACTGCGATGAGCCGGTGGCTCTCTGGTCCATGCGGACATATCTGGAAGACAGCTTTCTTCCTGCCACGATCTGGGAGGATGGGAAGCCGAAAAAGGTGGCCCCGTTCACCGGTCAGGAGGACTATCATTTTCCTGCCCCTCTGGACCTCACCGGCCGGTGCTATTTCCACGATCACGAAGAGGCGGTGACCATTCCCCTTTTCTGCGGAACTCCCATGAAGTACTGCGACTTCAAGCTGGGGGAACCGGCAAGCGATACGTGGAAGTTCCTCATCCAGGGTCTGGGCCTGATGGACGACGAGAAGATCGATTTCGGCGAGGGCTGCAGGGTGAGCCCCAGGGAGATGCTCTTCAAACTGATCCCCGATACCGCTTCTCCGAAAGAACAAATCGAACTGTATGAGAGCGGTAGGCTTTCGAGCAGGCTGATGCTCACCTGTGATGTGATCGGGAAGAAGGACGGGAGAGAAAAAACCATCAAGATGTGGACCAACAGTCCCGACGGGGCCGAGGCGTGCAAGAGGATTCCCGGAACCAACGATGTTTCCTGGATGACATCCATCCCGGCATCGGTTTTCTCACTGATGCTGCTCCGTGGCCAGGTCGACCATACCGGGGTGTTCCCTCCTGAGGTCTTCACCCGGGAAGAAGTGGAGATCCTCTACCAGGGCATCAAAGAGTGGGGCATCACCGTACACAAAGAAACAAAATCCACGTAACGTGAAGATCGTTAAGGAGCAGATACATTGAAGAAGATTCTCGTCATGGGATGCGGTGCCCAGGGAAGTACCATTGCCAAGAGACTCGATGAGGAGGCCTCGGTCGAGCAGATCGTATGTGCAGACTACGACCCGGAGGCCGCGGAGGTACTGGGAAAGACGCTGAAAAAGGCGAAGGCAATGACCGTGGATGCCACGGAGGTGGACGCCATTGTCAAAGCTGCGGAAGGGTGCGAGCTCATCGTCAACGGTCTTGCCCCGGAATTCAACATGAACGTCATGGACGCAGCCCTGCGGGTGGGCGCCCACTACCAGGACATGGCATCAGGTCCGGTGAGTGATATCGGATTCGTCGATGCCGTGAAGAGGCAGTTCGGAAGAGATCAGGAATTCAAGGATGCGGGACTCGCCTGCCTCACCAACACAGGGTCCGCTCCCGGAGTCGCCAACGTTCTGACCAGAGAGGCCGTGGACCTCCTGGAGAGCTGCAGCAGAATCGACATCTTTGTGTACGACGGCATCTGGTCGAACAAATTCATCCCCTTCTGGTGGTCCCCTGAAACTGCTTTTGGGGACATGGCGGCCGAACCGGTGGTTTACAAAAACGGTGAGTTCGTCCGGGTCAAACCATTCAACAATCCCGAGATGACCGAGTTCAGGGGTCTGGGGCTTCGCAGGATGGTGGATCACGAGCACGAGGAACCGGTCACCATGGGTCTCCTGGCGGACAAGGTTCTCAAAGGGGTCAGCGAGGTCAACTTCCGCTATGGCGGTCCCGGTCTCGAACTGGCGGAGTCGTTCTACAAGATGGGGCTCCTCTCGGAGGATCCCGTCGACGTCAAGGGAACCGAGATCGTACCGATGGACCTGATTTCCGCTCTCACTCCACCGGCACCGAAGTATCCCGAGGAGATAGCCGCCGTCCTGAAAGAGGGGATGGTTTCCGAAGAGGGAGCTTTCCTCGTCCGTGTCGAGGGAATCCGGGAGGGCCGCAAGGTGCGTATCGACAGCTACGCAGGGGCCCCGGGTCTGACCGAATCGTTCAAAAAGGCGGGGATCACCCACGAGTCATACTTCACCGGTCAGGCGGCATTCCTGTTCACCAAGATGTTCGTCCACGGCAAGATCACCCAGCGGGGAGTGTTCCCGCCTGAGGTGTTGGAGGCTGAAGAACGGGCATTTTTCCTTGCCGAGGCGGCGAAGCTGGAAATCACCGTGGACCGGTATATAGAGACCCGGCTGTATTGATGTGACCTACTCACGTTTGGTTGGGGTCACCTAGGGCGTGAATCCAAACTAAAAAACGAGCACCCCCCAATCGGGGGGTGCGGTTGTTTTTGTAGTCTCGGCGATCAGGGTCTTCTGGCCGGGAGTTGCTTGAGAAAATGGGATTCCCATCCCTGGTCGATCGTCGTCAATCGAGTTCCTCTTCCGCCCGGCGGATGATCTCTTCCAGCTCACCGATCACGTCATCCGACAGCGGATGCCTCTGCGGGGTTTCCAGAATTTCTTCGACTTTCTTATGAGCTTCTCCGTAGATATTGGGCCTGCCGAGCTCGGCCCAGGTTTCGAAGGTGTTTCGATCACTGAGCCGAGGCATCAGGAATTCATCGCTGCGGCAGGCTTCGGCGGTGCTGTCCTGCAAGAGGAAGTGACCGCCCGCCTTGACGGAGCTGACATCCTCATACAGGTCCTTTTTCTCGGAGGTGTCAACACCGTCCCGGAGCCGTTTGCACATCCTGGCGATTTCCTCATCGACCACGATCTGCTCGAGACACAGGGTGCCGCTCGTTTCGAGCGCCCCCGGTCCCTGTACAAAATCGACTCCACCGAGGACCAGCGGCATGGTGGTGATCATTTTTTCCATGATGGCTTGCGGTCCCGGTTCTTTTGCGTCGGTCAGGCAGCCCGCCTGGCAGTTGGGCAGACCGTAAAAAGAAGCCATTTCAGCTCGCGCTGCGGTCATCAGCACCATTTCGGGTGAACCTTCGAGGAACCCACCGGTGAAGAACTCCGTGCTCCCTGAAGCGTCGCCATAGATCAACGGCGTCCCGGGATGGGCCATCTGGAAGAGCACAACCGACGAAAGGGCCTCGGCGTTGCCCATGGCGATATTCGAAAACAGGCTCGCGGGCCCGGTGGAGCCGGCGCAGGGCATCGGAAAAACAAGTATGGGAATCTCGAACTCGCTGAGGTCGATCAACGCCTCGCTCATATCTCCGTCGTGGGTCATTGGAGCGAGGGTGCAGTAGCAGACCGAGTAGATCTTGCGCTCCTTCACCGCCTCCTCACTCCCCAGGATGGCCTTCATTCCTTCGATCATATAGGGAACTTCACGGGGGTCGGTCAGCTCATCCTGGACGTGCTTCGATGTCCACATCAGCGAGGTAAGATCGAGCATGATCTGGCTCGAGTTGGGGTGGGTCTTCTCCAGCTCCGGGACGGAATGGGGCCAGACATAGGATCCCAGGCTCATGTCTTCGAAGACCCGAAAAGCCTGTTCGCAATCCTTCAGGGTTGAATAGCGTCGTTCACCCGACTTGTAGTCGTAGGTGAACACACCGCCGCAGTCCAGCACATAACCGGTGTGCCCGGACGGATGAGGGACGTCGAATTCTGGGTTTCTGGCACCGAGCACAAAGGACTTCGGTGAGGTTTTAAGGGCCTGATCGACCATCTCCCTCGGTATCTTCGCCATTTTTTCGCTGGAGTCGACTTTGGCCCCGTTTTTCTCGAGGATCTTCAGGGCCTTGTCGCTGAGAAACCTGATGCCGACCTTTTCGAGGATATCTATGCTTCGTTCATGGACCCGCAGTTGTTCGTCTTCTGATAAGAAATGACACTGTGTTTTCATGGCTCAATCCCATCAATAGTGGTCCCGACACCATTCCGCCAAACTGCGGTGAGAGCTGCCGGAGGTGGCGGATCTCAAGCGATATCAGTGGTCACCTGTTTGTGGACCAGGACATCCCACTCTTTGATGCCCTCGAAGAACAGCTTGCGTTCGGTTTCGTCCAAGGTCTCGCAGGGGAAGACGCCGGTGCGATTGAGCTGGCCGCGCAGGATCATCAATGCAAGTACCGACGCGGGAATCGAGGTGATCCAGGAGACATCGCTGGTGCCCGGGATCATCGAACAGGCCTTTTCGATGTTCGGGCTGTCCGTCCACATCTTGTAGTGCAGCTTTTCGCCATCCTTGGTGCCCTTGACATCGACCGCCAGCACCGCCTGGCTCTGGATCTTCTTGTCCTTCACGAGTTGAATGCACTTCTCGGGCGTCAGGGTCTTGGGTAGTTGTCTGAAAAATACTTCCTTGGGGCTGACGCTGCCACCCTTGAAATCCTGCGGGGTTTCGTCCATCAGACCGAGCCCTTTGAGCAGGAACTCCCACGTCGCACTGTCGGGGTCACCCATCTTGAAGTCGACATAGCCGACCGGTTTGCCGATGAACTGGGGTATCGTCAGAGGCTCTTCATGGCTGTGGTAGAAGACCTTGGCCTTGATGTCGAGCGGGGGGGGAAAGTAGTAATCTTCCTCTCCGGAAAAGGGTTCGGCCCATTTGTACTCACCGTCCTCCCAGTAGACCGCCTCGTCGTTGCAATCCTCCAGGTAGGTCTGGAAGGACCACAGGGCCACCGGCTCATCACAGGTCACCACGCCGAAGTCCTTGATGCCGATGTAGTCGACCACGTCGAGCTCATCCGCGGCCTCTCTGGCCATGACGTTGACCAGACCGGCGTCGCCACCGGCCAGAATATTGGCCATCAGGCCTCGCTTTTCGAATTCCTCGGCATACTCGAGTTGTTCCACCGGGTACTGTTTGCCGTCCTTCTCGGGCAGGAATTCATCAGAAGCCATGTCGATGTAGTTGGAACCGGCCTCGAGGGTCGCCTCGATGATCGGGCGGTTGAAGGCCATCAGGGTGGCGTTGACGACCAGGTCGTAGGAATCTGCCTTGAAAAGTTCTACCAATTCAGCCTTGTTGGACGCGTCCGCTTTGTCCACCTCGATCTTGTCCGAGCCCAAGGCGCGGGCGACCTCCTGAGCCCTTTCCAGATCGAGGTCCACCAGCATGATCTTTCCAACCTCCGGAGCCTTGGCGAGAACCCCACTGATGACGTTTCCCTGAGCACCTGCGCCGACGATGATGACTTTCTTCATACTCTCCTCATTCTTCATTTCTCGCCCCATTGGGGGGAGCGCTGTTCGCAATTCTTGAACCGGACCGGTGGAACGGGTCCAGAGAGGATCTGGAGCCGGGTATCCCACGGCCTCCGCCGATTTCGGTCGTGGACACGGACGTTGTACGAACCTTGGTCGTGGATCTTTCGCTACCGACAATTGGGTTGACCGGGCTTCCCAGGTGACCCGTCGGGTCGTTCCACCCCCCATCGCTGCGCGACTCGTCTCAGCAACTCCGCCTCATATTATGCTCTGGAGGCAGGCCTTCCCGCAAGTGATGCTCTCGCGGCACCGCTGCCATTTGATCGGATGGGTGGCGCGATCCTTGTCGGCCGCAGCAGACAGCTCATGAAGATTTCTGGTTAGCAGGCAAATCCCAGGTTGAGTCGATCCATGAGTTTCATCCAGGGTCCCAATTTGCCACCATTCAGATCCGCCTTCATCATGCCGTGGCGGGACATGGTGACGCCAAACCAGCGGAGGGGTTCGGGCGGCCAATTCATGGCCTTTTTCCTGACGAACTGCAGATCCAGGATGTCGCTGGGTTGATAGCCGAGCAATTCCAAACCGATTCGAGCCCCGAAGCGGGATGCGCCGACTCCGAGTCCCGTATAGCCGACGGCCCAGGAGACTCGTCCATCATAGGCGACGCCGGGAACCATACAGAACCGGGTGGACGAGGCGATGATGCCACCCCAGCGATGGGTGAATTTGATTCCTTCGAGTTGGGGGAAGGTGTCAAAGAAGGTCTGCGACAGACGTTCAAAGCGCTCTCGAGGATCGGCGACGCCGGGATCGGTGCGGCTGCCGTAGTAGTAACACACGGAGCCACCTCCACCCCAGGTGATGCGATGATCCCGCGTCATTCGGTAGTAGTGAAACATGTGATCCCTGTCGTCCACGCCGTATGGCTTCTTCCAGCCGATCGACTCCCGCTGAGCGATAGTCAGGGGTTCCGTCGCCAGTTGATAATCCCACACGGGGATGACGGATCTTCGGATGGCACCCAGGGGGTTGGGAAACGCATTGGTGGCCATCAAGACCTTGTCGCTCCGTACCGAGCCCATTGGACAGGCGGTTTTCATTCCGCGTCCATCCGTTTCCAGACCCAGCATCGGGGTCCCTTCGAAGATCCTGACCCCTGAGTCCAGCAGAACCCTCTTGAGTTCCCAACACAACCGGGCCGGATCGAGAGTGCCGCCGCGCTCAGAAGAATACACCCCGGCGAGATAGGTCGGCGAGTTGATCTCTTTCCGGATCTCGTCGCGTTCGTACCACGTCACGTTGAGGCCGTTCTTCTTCCTTGCCTCATAGGACTTACGAAACGACTCGATCTGGTAGGCCCTGGTCGCAGTCTCCATGAAGCCGGCGTCATCGAATTCGGCGTCGATGGAGTAGCGGTCGAGGCTCTCCACGAGTTCCCTGAAATTGACATCCCCCAGCTCGTCAATGCGCTCGGCTTCACCGGGGAAATGAACGTCCGCGTTGGTTCCACCGTGGGCCAGCGTCTTTGCGACGATGCCCCCATTTCGTCCCGATGCGCCGTCGCCGACGAAGGTGGATTCGAGCAGAACGATATCCAGATCGGGCATCCGCTCCCTGGCCTGCAATGCCGCCCAAAGCCCGGTGAATCCACCGCCCACGATGAGCAGTTCGCACGATTCATCTCCGGACAGTGGAGGGCACGGCTCCGGCCGAGGATTCCGATCGTGCCAGAGAGGGCAGTATTGGGTTTCGGTCAGGGCTTTGAGATGGGGTTCCATACTTTCGCCTATTTGCGTGTTTTCCCGATGAAGCGGGATTGGATCAGGAAGGACAACACCATGCCGGTACCCAACAGGGAGACCGACATTTTTCCTCGGTGCGGCGTGTCGCCGGTCCAGGTACCGCTGGTGTGCAGCAAGTAGAAGGCATAACAGGCGATGACCCAGGGCGTGAAGGCGATCAGCAGCTTGAATCCCTTTGCAAGTCCTTGTCCGAGTGCGCTTTGCATGCCCAAATCCTAGCACGGGCGGGTGGGGGATTTCCCTGCCCTAGTGGAGCCGCGCGAGATAATCGGGCGGGCATGAGAGAATATTCGAGAAACCGGAGGCGCATATTGAACTGAAGGAACTCTTCAAGACCAAGGTGTTGAATGGCTGGCCCCTATTTTGGTTGGTCTCGGCGCCCATGTCGCTGATCATGGTGATCGCGATGATGGGGCGCGACATGACAAGCCCCGAAGATGTGTCGCACATGATCGGATTCTCGGTGCGGTGGGCGGTGCCGTTCATCTTTCTGGTGACGGCCACCTCCTCGCTGCAGAAGCTCTTTCCCGGCCCGGTGCCGGGGTGGCTGCTGCGCAACCGCAAGGTGACAGGGCTATGCTTCGCCGTGGCCATGGGCTGGCAGGGGCTGTTCATCTTCATGATGACGAACATCCACCGTGGTTACTATTTCGAGGAGATCTTCTTCCTGCGCGATGAGCTGGAGGGAAGCACCGGGTACCTTTTCCTGGCGGCCATGGTGGTGACCTCGTTCACATTCGGTCGCAGTCGCCTAACGTCTAAACAATGGCGTTTGCTGCACCTGAGCGGGCTCTACTTCCTCTTCGCCTATGCCTTCAGCGTGTACTGGTGGAACCTGTACTACTACGAAGACCCGACGCCCATCGACTACGTGTTCTACGGGATGGGCCTCGTGGCCTTCACACTCAGGATCGCAGCCTGGGGAAGCAAGCGGCTCAAGACGGCAGCCCGGAACGCTCCGATGGCCAGGGTGCCGGCGGCGTTCAGGACGCTGGGCGGTACGCTGATCGCATTCGGGCTGGCTGCCGCGGCAACGGGGCTTCAGTGGCGGGAGGCGGTTTCGGGTTTCCTGCTGGCGCCGGCATGGTCCGCAAACCTGGAATTGTGGCTGCCGTTCTGGCCGTTCGAGCCGTTCCTGCCGCTGTTCATCATCGGTCTCGGCACCCTCCTCTTGACGAGGGTCAGCACCAAACCCGGCATGGCCGAATTGCACGCCGTTCGCGATCGCTGGTAGAACGTTGGAGGCGGAACGGGAGGTTTTCAGTGGCGCGCAGCTGCAACTCGATCAAGGTTTTGTTGCTGATTCTCGCATTCTCACCGTGCATCGCCAACGCTGAGGGCCCGACCGCGAAACTCGAGATCTTCGAGGATCGCGCCGAGGAGCTGGGCATTGACTTCGTCCATTTCGCGGGCGTTTCCGGCGAGTTCTACATCGTCGAAATCACCGGGCCGGGCTGCGGCATGCTGGATTACGACAACGACGGCGATCTCGATCTCTATCTGATCCAAGGTAAAATGCTGGGCCCCGGCAAGACCGCGGCCGACGCCGACCAGCCGCCCCAGAAGGACTATCCCCTCCGCGATCGGCTCTATCGCAACGATTTGGCGATCGCCGAAGACGGAACACGCACGTTCTCCTTCACCGACGTCACCGAGGCGTCCGGGATCCGCGCCGACGGCTACGGCGTCGGCATCACGACCGCCGACTACGACAACGACGGCCGGGTCGACATCTTCCTGACCAACTTCGGCCGCAACCAGCTGTGGCGGAACAAGGGCGACGGCACCTTCGAGGAGGTGATCGGGGCGGCCGGCATCGACGACCCCCGCTGGAACTCGGGAGCGACCTTTGTCGACTACGATCGCGACGGATGGCTCGATCTCTTCGTCGGCTGTTATCTGGTCTTCACCTACGAAAACCACAAAATCTGCCGGCTCCACTCCGGAATCCCAGGCTACTGCGCACCGCAGGCGTACGCCGCGATCACCAATCGGCTCTATCGAAATCGGGGCGACGGCACTTTCGAGGACCGGTCACTCAAGAGCGGAGTCCAACACGAAGCCGGCAAGGCCCTCGGCGTCATGGCCGCGGACTTCAATCTCGACGGTTGGATGGACGTCTACGTCGCCAACGACATGCTGCCGAACCACATGTGGATCAACCAGAAGGACGGCACCTTCGTCAACGACGGTCTTTTAGGCGGCACCGCGGTGAACGCGGACGGACGGAACGAGTCGAGCATGGGGGTGGACGCGGCCGACTACGATCTCGACGGCGACGAGGATCTCTTCATCACCCATCTCGGCTCCCAGACGAACACGCTCTACACGAATGATGGAACGGGCTTTTTCGACGACACAACGTCCACCAGCGGTCTCGGTCCGCCGAGTGTCGATCGGACCAGTTGGGGCGTGCGTTTCTTCGACTATGACAACGACGGTCTGCTCGACCTCATGATCGCGAGTGGCGATGTCTTCGTCATCGAAGCCCTGGCGCGCGAGGGAGACCCGTTCCCGATGAGCCAACCCAATCAGCTCTTTCACAACATCGGCTCCAACAGATTCGAAGACGTGACCGAGACCGCGGGCTCGGTCTTCGAGCTTCTCGAGGTCAGCAGGGGTCTTGCCTTCGGCGACGTCGACAACGACGGCGATACCGACGTCTTGCTGGAGAACTGCAACGGCCGCGCGCGCCTGCTCATCAACACCATCGGCGACGACAACCACTGGATCGGCCTCCAGCTCGTCGCCGGGATCCCTCCGCGGGACCAGATCGGAGCGTGGGTCGGGGTGCACCGGAAGGGCAAGTCCACCCTTTGGCGGCGGGTCGGTACGGACGGGAGCTTTGCTTCGGCAAACGATCCTCGTCTGCTTGTCGGTCTGGGGAGAGACACGGCCGTCGATCGGGTCGAGGTCCACTGGCCCGACGGGTCGGTGGAGCAATGGGCCGACGTCGCCATCGATTGCTATACAACCTTGAGTAAGGGCACTGGATCGAAGGCGAAAGGCGGTGATTGACGGACGATGACTTGGCGGTGGACGATCCTTTTCTCGGTGGTGCTCGCCCTGTCATTTCAGGCCCGCGCCGTCGACCGTTCTGAGCTCACCCCGCTGCCGCTTCCCAACCTGTCGACCATGGAGGACGCGACCCGACGACGTCTGGAGACACTGCAGACGAAAGTCACCGAGTTGGAAAATTCGGGCTCTGATGATGCCCTATCCGAGGCCTATGGAACGCTCGGCACCTACTACATCGCCCATTACCAGATGGACGCGGCGGAGGTCGCATTCGTCAACGCCGAGCGGCTCAATCCCAGCGAGTTTCGCTGGCCGTACTATCTCGGTTTTATTTACCGCAAAGGCGGCAAGCCCGAGCTCGAAAGGAGGGCGTACGAGCGCACGATCGAGCTCCGCCCCGAGGACATCCCGGCGCGCCTCCACCTCGCCGAGCTCTGCCTCGTTCTTGGAGAAAACAAGGAAGCGTACCGCCGGTTTCGGCGCGTCCTCGAGCTCAGTCCGACCGAGGCGGCCGCTCACGGCGGTCTGGGCAAGGCTGCCGGCGCCCTCGGAAGACACGAGGAGGCCGCCGAACACTATTCAGAGGTTCTCAGACTGCAGCCCCAGGCAACGATCGTCCACTACCAACTGGCACTGGCCTACCGCAGGCTCGGCGACATGGATGCTGCACGGGCCCATCTCGAGCAGCGCGGCGAAAGAGAGATCAGCTTCCGAGACCCACTGCTCAGTGCGATCGAGCCTTTGAAGATGGAGGACATCGTCGAAACGGTCCTCGAGATGGCTGCGAATCCCCAGGAGCACGACGACCGGAGCTTGAGTATGTTCGCAGCGGCCTACCTCGGAGATTCTCCGGGCGCCGTCGACCGGATTCACGAGGCTATCGAGGCTTTGAGGAGGACGGCGGCCGGGTTGGATTCATCATCCGAGCGGACGGCTCGCAACCGCCTTCTCCGCGCCCGCCTCCATCTCGCCATCGCCAGTCTGCTCATCAGTCAGAGGGATCTCGGCGCTGCGCGGCGCGAACTCGAGGCAAGCATCGCCATCGTGCCCGAGACTGTCATGGCTAACACGAAGCTCGGTGACGTGCTCGAGCAAACCGGGAACCTGAGCGAGGCGGTCGAACGCTACTCCATAGCCCTCGCGCTCGATCCGGGCAACATCAATGCCCTGCGATCGAGGGCGAGCGTGAGCCTCAGCCTCCAGCGCAATCGGGAGGCGATCGAGGATCTCGAGCGGCTCTGCGATCTGGGTCTCGAGGGCGAAGGAGCGCGGATCCGCCTCGCGGCCGCCTACCTCCGCCTCGGCGAGCACGAGACGGCACGCGGCCACTACCGCAAGGCCCTCGATCTGAATCTCAATCTCCCGGACGAGGCCCAGGTTCACCATCACCTCGGTATCATCGAGGCTCAAATCGGATCAGTGGACCGCGCGATCGAAGAGTATCGAACCGCGCTCGCCCTCTATCCCGGCCTCATCGGCGCCCGCATCGATCTCGGTTCCGCGCTCAACCGACTCGGTCGGTATCGGGAGGCGATCGAGTTTTACAGCCAGGTCGTCAAGGTCGATCCGAAGAACAGCCGCGCACGTCGCGGCGAGGCAGTGGCTCTCTCCTCCATTGGGCAATGGCAGGAAGCGCATCAACTCCTGGAGGAGGGTTGGCGGGCGATGCCCGAAAGCGTCGAGCTCCTGCACGCCCTCGCTCGCCTACTCGCAACCGCGGATGACCCCAAGGTCCGGAACGGAGAACGTGCCCTCGATCTGGCCCAAAGGACCCTGCGCGCCGGGACGACCCCGGGTCGCCTCGAAACACTGGCCATGGCCAACGCGGAGGCGGGTCTGTTCGTTGACGCCGTCAGGCTCCAGAGGCAAGTGATCCGGATGATGACCTGGGATGGCGATCTGGATGCACTCCCAAGGCTCGAGGCCAATCTTGCCCGCTACCTCGCGGGACAGACCTGCTGCGCTCCGTAGGGGCGGCATTTATGCCGCCCTTTGTGGTGCGGCCGTTTTGGCCGGACTTCTTCGATCGCAGCGGATTCGTGCGGGCGGGGCGCCCGCACCACAAAGTTGTCAGTTGCATCGACGAGTAAGGGCGGGGTGTATCCCGCCCGTACCCAGCGCTCTCAATCTCTGCTGTTGTCGCTGATGACCAAGGGCAGCTCGAAAAAGCTCTCCAGGCCGGGCGCGTGGTCAACCTCCGCGCGACGCCGCGACCCCATCAAGGCAGATCGAAGCATCTACCTGAACACCCCGTTGACACCGAATTTCATAATTAGCGAGACCGTGTTTCAAGATTAAAGCGATCGTTTCTCAAGACGACGGCTCCGGACTGATCCGCGCAAGCCGCGCCAAGAAATTCCGCCGCACGTTCCCTTGATATTTTCGAGGAGGTGTCTATCATTTGTTTAAGGATTCACAGGTGCTGCATCACCGAAAGCTCGCTGTTCTCAAGACCGACGCCACCTTTTGGGGCTGCAACGGCGTCGCCTCGGCCTTCGTGGGCGACATCTCGTGTGCGGACCTCCTGGTCACCGATACCGGTGCCGACCCGTCGGTCCTCGCCAACCTCAGGGCCGAGGGGCTGAAGGTCGCGATCGCCGACCCAGGTGCCGCCTGATGCGAAAAGCCACTCTTCTTCGCGAGCCGACCACGGTGTGTGTTTCGTGGCCGGTCGTCGTCTCTTCTCGCCATTCATTTCGAAAAACATCGATGGAGGTGTGAAATGACCAAGTGTCGAACAACTATTTGGTTGCTGAGCGGGGTGATCCTGCTCACAGCTTTCTCTGTTTCCGCCCAGACGACGACGGGCAGCATTCGAGGGAGGACTGTCGACGCTAACGGCGAGGCCTTACCGGGGGTCACCGTCGTGGTCGGCGGCGAGCTCCTCGGAGCGGCGCAACGAACCTCGGTGACCAGCGCATCCGGCGGTTTCATGTTCGCGGCTCTGCCAGTTGGCACCTATAGCGTGACGGCCACCCTCGGAGGCTTCCAAACCCAGGCCGCCGAGGGGGTGAGAGTCGCGATCGGCGCGGTGGCGTCGGTAGACTTCACCATGCCGGAGGCCTTCTCCGACGAGATCACGGTGATCGCCGAGACACCGATTATCGACACTTCGAGCCCCACCTTCGATACCAGGTTCGATTTCGAGGCGGTCGTCGACCTG
>Ga0070729_10005138_pt1 | contig 13755 bp, 13 predicted proteins | sample tdDd472_FD_66725 | JGI IMG/M metagenome (GOLD analysis project Ga0070729, IMG submission 66725) | Marine sediment microbial communities from the Atlantic coast under amendment with organic carbon and nitrate - tdDd47.2 | ecosystem: Environmental > Aquatic > Marine > Coastal > Sediment | place...
GGCGGCACCGAGCTCGCCCGCCCGACCGCGTGGATCAGCGGGAAGTTCTTCTCCAAGAGGTCGTCGCCGACGATGACCGAACACTCGGCGCCATGCGCTTCGGCCACCTTGCCGACTGCCTCGGCGAGGTCGGCGGGGCCCATGTCGTTGGCCGGAATGTTGATCAGGTCGCGGGTCAGGGTCACCGCGTCGGCCTGGCGGCGGATGGCGTCGAGCGGCGCATCGCGGTCGACGGCGAAACGCGGCGCCTCGGCCCCGTTCTTGCGGTAGCGGGTGAAGCGATAGGCGCCGAGGCAGATCGCCAGGTGGTCGCGCTCGGCATCCCATCCGGGGCCGACGAGCCTGTAATCGCCGGCGGGCAGGGAGGCGAGCGCGCCGGCGGAGAGCGACGGGCGGGCGTCGGCGGGGCGGCCGAACAGCACCGCGGCGACGGTTCCGTCGGCGCCGGGGACCGCGAGCACCGCGCCGTCGGTCGGCTTGAAACCTTGCGCCGCCGCCCAGTTGGCGGCGGTCTCGCCGAGCCCTTCGAGAACACGATCGAGCGTGTCCGCGTCGACGGCGTGGACGGGGATGGCGGGATCGGTGCTGGAAAACAGGATGTCGGTCACGGCAGGCCTCTTGGGAGATGAATTGTCCTCAGGTCATACATCAGTTGACGGGCGCGCGCAGGGGGAATTTCGGGTGCGCCGGGCGTGGCCGTCGGCGGGTTCGCGGGCGGTCGATTAACCAAGCATTAGGGTTAACAGACTATTGAAAACGGCAGGGTCCGGCGGCCGTGGGGCCGGGCCGGTTCGCGAAGAGGAAGACCATGTCGTCCGTTAGTCGTTTCCGCCCCCGGGGGGCGCTCGCAATCGTTCTTCCGCTGGTCCTCGCCGTCGGGCTGACCGCGTGCTCGAGCAACCGCAAGAAACACGCACTGAAGACCTCCGGTCCGATCAGCGCCGCCGCGATCCGCAGCCCCGATCAGATCCGGCAGAACGTCGAATACTGGCGCGATCGCTACGCCGGGAATCCGAAGGACAAGACGGTCATCCTCAGCTATGCCGCGGCATTGCGGCTCAATCGCCAGATGCACCAGGCGGTGGCGGTGCTCGGCAAGGGCATGCTGATCTTCCGGGGCGACCGCGAGGTCGCTTCCGCCTACGGCAAGGCGCTGGCGGCGGCGGGCAATTTCCGCCAGGCGCTCAGGGTCGTCCGCGCGGCCCACAGCGCCGACGCGCCGGACTGGCGGCTGTTGTCGGCGGAAGGGGCGATCCTCGACCAGAGCGGCGACCACAACAACGCGCGAAGAGCCTATCACAAGGCGCTGAAGATCATGCCGGGCGAGCCGACGGTGCTCAACAATCTCGGCCTCTCCTATGCGCTTTCGGGCGACCTGCCGAAGGCCGAGAAATATCTCCGCCAGGCTGCCGCCTCGTCGAAAGCCGACAGCCGGGTGCGGCAGAATCTGGCGCTGGTCCTCGGCCTGCAGGGCAAGTTCGACGAGGCCGAAAAGGTCGCCCGGGCCGAATTGACCAAGGAACAGGCCGACGCGAACATCGCCTATCTCCGCCACATGCTGCGGCAGCGCTCGACCTGGGACAAGATCCGGAAATCCGGCAAGGGGTAGGGACGTTCGCTCCGGGCGGTCGCGAGGATTTCCCCTCGGCGGCTGCCCGCCCGGACCGGCTTTTCCTCGGGCCGCCGATTTCGAAGCGGCGCGCCGCGTCGGGAAATTCGGCTCTTGCGGTTAAGGAACGGCGCGGGCTGCCTCCAGAGCACCGGACCGGATATTTCGTCGCCGCGGACATGCCCGGCTGAATAGAATTTCTCTTTAAATTCAATGCTTTTCGTCATTCCGGCCTTCGCTGGAATGACGTAATTCTTTGAAGTACTGGGAGATTTTCGAACGGAAGACCGGTGCGGCAGGCGAATAGGCGGGCATTCGCCATACAGGCAGGCAGGGGCAAAAGCGTGAAGCTACTTCCTGTCGTCTCCGTCCTTTGCGGAGGCCCGCTGTCGGGCCGCCGGAAAACCCCCTACATCGCCGCGATCTGCATGATCGCCGGGCCCATGATCACCGCGAACAGCACCGGCAGGAAGAACAGGATCATCGGCACGGTCAGCTTCGGCGGCAGCGCGGCGGCCTTCTTCTCGGCCTCGGTCATCCGCATGTCACGGCTCTCGTCGGCCATGACGCGCAGGGACTGGGCCAGCGGCGTGCCGTAGCGCTCGGCCTGGATCAGCGCCGTCGCGACGGCTTTGACCGAATCGAGGCCGGTGCGGCTGCCGAGATTCTCGTAGGCCTGGCGGCGTTCCTGAAGATAGGCGAGCTCGGCGGTGGTCAGCGTCAGCTCCTCGGCCAGCGGGATCGACTGGGCGCCGACCTCGTGGGCGACCCGCTTGAAGGCGACCTCGATCGACATGCCCGATTCGACGCAGATCAGCATCAGGTCGAGCGCGTCCGGCCAGGCCCGGCGGATCGACAATTGCCGCTTCTGGATGATGTTGGAAATGAAGATGTTGGGCAGGTAGAAGCCGACCATGGCGATGATCAGGCAGGCCGACAGCTTGAGCATCGCCGGGTGGTCGAGATCGGTGAGGACGAACAGGTACAGCACCGCGCCCAGGAACAGCACGATCGGCGCGACGAAACGGGCGAACAGGAAGGCGATCAGCGGCCCCTGGCCGCGATAGCCGGCCATTCTCAGCTTGCCGGCGGTGTTCTCGTCCGACAGCGCCTTCTTCAGGTTGAAGCGGTCGACGAGCTGCTGCATGAAGTTCTTCGGCTGCGAGCGGACGCTGACCTTCTTGTTCTGCTGGGCCTCGGCCAGGCGGGCGCGCTCGCGGGCGCGGATGCGGTCGCGCTCGAGCGCCGTCGCCTTCATCCGCGACTTCAGCGTATCGCGGTCGAACATCGGTATCGCCACCGTCAGGATCGTCGCGGCGACCGCGACGCCCGTCAGCAGCATGACCAGGAACTGGCGGTCGACCAGGTGTTCGAACAGGACGTTGAGCATGACGCTACGCGCTCCCGGCGGGCCTTGAGACTAAAAGTCGAAGTTGATCATCTTCTTCATCACCATGATGCCGATGAACATCCACAGGCCGGAGGCGCCGAGGATGATGTTGCCGGTGTCGGTGGTGAACAGCATGGCGATATAGGTCGGCGTCGTCACGTAGACGAGCACCATGACGATGATCGGCAGCGAGCCGATGATGCCGGCCGAGGCCTTCGCCTCCGAGCTCATCGCCTTGATCTTGCCGGCCATCTTCTTGCGGTCGCGCAGCACCTTGGAGAGGTTGCCCAGCGCTTCGGACAGGTTGCCGCCGGCGGCCTGCTGGATGCCGATGACGATGCCGAAGAAGTTGGCTTCGGCCACCGGCATGCGTTCGAACAGCTTGCCGACCGCGTCGCTTAGCGGCTGGCCCATGGACTGGGCCTCGATGATCTTGCGGAACTCGGTGCGGACCGGCTCGGCGGCTTCCCTGGCGATGATCTGCAGGCAGTCGTTGATCGGCAGGCCGGACTTGACGCCGCGGACGATCACGTCGACGGCGGTGGGCAGCTCGTCGAGGAACTTCTTCTGCCGGCGCTTGCGCAGGAAGTTGACGATCCAGAACGGCAGGCCGACACCGCCGACGAAGCCGATGCCTATGGCGATCAGCGGCTTGGCGCCCATCAGGAAGGAGAGGATCATCGTGGCGAAGGCGGCGCCGATGCAGATGATGAAATACTTGCGCTTCGACCAGGTCAGCCCGGCCTGCTGGATACGGAGGTTGAGCGACGGCGAGCCGCCCTTCTTGCGCTTCTTCTTCTGCGCTTCCTCGAGCTCCTTGATCGAATGCTGGATGTTCTTGCGGCGCTGCATGGTGTCCTGCTGGACGCGCCGCTCATTGGTGTTCCGCCGCGGCTCGGTCTTGATCTGGCCGACCCGCTTGGCGGCCCGGGCGGTGCCCGAGATCTGGGCGAAGAAGACCGTGTAGACGATCGCGCCGACGCTCAGGGTGACGAGGCCGGCGATCGCGAAAATCAGGATATTGCCTTCGAACATGCTGCCGCTCCCCGGTTAGGCCGTGAGACCCGGCTCGAAATCCGAGGCGTCGAGCGCCGCGGCGAGCCGCGCCTCCTCGCCGTAATACCGGGCCCGCTCGGTAAAGCGGGGCTGACCGATACCGGTGGAGCGGTGGGTGCCGATGATCCGGCCGTTGGCGTCCTCGCCCTGCATGTCGTAAAGGAACACGTCCTGGGTGACGATGACGTCGCCTTCCATGCCGATCACCTCGGTGATGTGGGTGATGCGCCTGGAGCCGTCGCGCAGGCGGGCGGCCTGGACGATCACGTCGACCGAGGAGACGATCATCTCGCGAATGGTCTTCGAGGGCAGCGAATAGCCGCCCATGGTGATCATCGATTCCAGTCGCGACAGGGCTTCGCGGGGCGAGTTGGCGTGGAGCGTGCCCATCGAGCCGTCGTGACCGGTGTTCATCGCCTGCAACAGGTCGAAGGCCTCCGGTCCGCGCACCTCGCCGACGATGATCCGCTCGGGCCGCATGCGCAGGCAGTTCTTGACCAGGTCGCGCATGGTGATCTGGCCCTCGCCCTCGAGGTTGGGCGGCCGGGTTTCCAGCCGCACCACGTGCGGCTGCTGCAATTGCAGCTCGGCGGCGTCTTCGCAGGTGATGATGCGTTCGTCGGTATCGATATAGGCGGTCAGGCAGTTGAGCAGGGTGGTCTTGCCCGAACCGGTGCCGCCGGAGACCAGGACGTTGCATCGAACCCGGCCGACGATCTGCAGAACCGTCGCGCCTTCCTGCGAGATCGAGCCGAAAGTGACGAGCTGGTCGAGGGTCAGCTTGTCCTTCTTGAATTTACGAATGGTGAGCGAGGGGCCGTCGATCGCCAGCGGCGGCGCAATGACGTTGACGCGGGAGCCGTCGGGCAGGCGGGCGTCGCAGATCGGGCTCGACTCGTCGACCCGGCGGCCGACCTGGCTGACGATCCGCTGGCAGATATTCATCAGCTGCTGATTGTCGCGGAAGCGGATGTTGGAGTGGCGAACCTTGCCGTCGACTTCGATGAAGCAGTCGCTGGCGCCGTTGACCATGATGTCGGCGATGTCGTCGCGGGCGAGCAGCGGTTCCAGCGGACCGTAGCCGAGCACATCGTTGCAGATGTCGTCGAGCAGTTCCTCCTGCTCGGCAATCGACATCACGATCGCCTTGATCGAGATGATGTCGTTGACGATGTCGCGGATTTCCTCGCGCGCGCTTTCGCCGTCGAGCTTGGCGAGCTGCGACAGGTCGATGGCGTCGATCAGGGCTGAGAAGATCGACGTCTTGGTGTCGTAATATTCCTCCGACTTGCCCTTCGGCTCGGCGGGTTCCTGCTTGCGCGGCTGCGGCGCCGATTGCTCGGGCGCCGGCGCCTTGGACGTCCTGGGCGCCGATTCGGCGCGTTTCTGCTTGACCGGTTCCGGCGCTTCCGGCGGGTCCTGGGGCCCCGCCGGCGTATGCGGCGGTCCGCCCGAGCCGAAATGGCCTCGCTTACCGAACATGGACATTGTCAGCTAATCCCTTACGCGCTCTTGCGCCCGCGCAGCTTGTCGAGCAGCGGAGCCAGTCCGGACTTCTTGTGCTTGCGGATCTCGGCGCGGCCGGTGGTGACCTGCGCGATTGCCGAGAAATGGTCGCCGATCGGATTCTTGGAATCGATTTCCGAGATCATCTGGCCGTTGTTCGCCGCGGTGCCGAACAGATTGGCGTCGAACGGAATGATCGCCGACGCCTCGACCCCGAGCGAATTGGCGATCTCCTCGGGCTTGATCTCCGGCCGCTTGGGCAGGCCGACCTGGTTGACGACCAGCTTCGGCGCGGTGTCGTTCGGCCGCGCCTGCTTGAGATAGTCGATCAGGTTCTTGGCGTTCCTCAGGCTGGCGAGGTCGGGGGCGACGACGACGACCACCTCGTCGACCGACGAGAGCGTCTTGAGCACCCAGTTCGACCAGATATGGGGAACGTCGAGGACCACCGCCGGAACGCTCTGGCGCACGGTGTCGATCACGCCCTCGAAGGCGGCCTCGTCGAAATCGTAGGACCGGTCCAGGGTGGCGGGCGCGGCCAGGATGCTCAGCCGGTCGGTGCACTTGGTCAGGAGCCGGTCGAGGAACACGTCGTCGAGGCGATCGGGAGAGTTGACCGCTTCGGCGATGCCCTGGGGCGGATCCTGGTTGAAGTCGAGCCCGACGGTGCCGAAGGGCAGGTCGAGATCGGCGACCACCACGTTGGAATCGAACTGGCCGGCGATGTGCCAGGCGACGTTGTGGGCGACGGTCGAGGCGCCGCAGCCGCCCTTGGCGCCGACGAAGGCGATGGTCCGGCCGATCGGCTCGGCGTCGGGATCGTGGTAGATGTCGGCGATCGAGCGCATCAGGTCGAAAATCTCGATCGGGGCGACGAGATATTCGCTCACCCCGCGCCGCAGCAGTTCGCGATACAGCACCACGTCGTTGGAGTGGCCGATGACGATGACCTTGGTGCCCTCGTCGCAGACGCCGGCGAGGTCGTTGAGCTGGGTCAGGAGCTGGCTCGAGGAATCCCGCGATTCGAGGATGATCAGGTTCGGCGTCGGCGCGGCGGCATAGAATTCGTTGGCCGCGACGATGCCACCCATATGAACCTTCATGTGGGCCCGCGCCATGCGCCGGTCCTTGGCCGAGGCCTCGATGATGCGGGCGACCTCGTTGGTCTCGCAGAAGCCCTGGATGGCGATCCGGGGGATCACCATCGTATCGGAGCTGGTCGCCGCCGCCGGCGCCTCGTCATCGCCGTCCCGGGCGTATTCGTCAACAATGTCGGTCATGCTCTACTCCCCGGCCGCGTCGGAAACGGTGCCTGTCGTTTTGGTCGGATACTTGGTCGCGGTGGACTCGCCCTTGCGATACTTGTCGAAGACGACGCTGCGCCGCTCGGGATCGGACGGACCCATGCGCCGCGGATGCAGCAGATCGTTGGGATCGGCGATCATGCCGGCGAGGTTCGACTGGGTCGCGCAGCCGAAATTGCGATAGCCGCGATTGGACGACTTGGAGGTGAGGTTTTCCGACCAGCGGTTACAGGCGCGCACCGTCGCCTTCATGCGGTAGTAGGTCAGCCGGATCGGCGCCACGTCCCCGCTGCTGTCCACCGCGTAGTCGTTTCGGATGATCCGGTTTTCCGCCATGCCGGCCGCGTGCAGCATGCGCCGGACCCTGCCCGCCATCCACCGCGCCGTCCGGGTGTTGGCGGCGCCGGTCGGCACCATGACGTAGAGGACGCCATTGCCGTGCTCGTTGGCGCCTTGCGCGAAGTCGATGATCCTGGCGCGTAGCGCCGCGTCGATGCGGAGCCGCCGCATGCCAACCGGAATGTCGAAATTCTCGGGCTGCTCGGAGATGACGATCGGATGGGCGGTGCGATATCCGTCCATGGGAACCGACCGGGCATCCAGATGTTCCTTGCACCCGGCCAGCGCAAACGCGGCGACGAGGCCGACGGCTGCCAGTCTTGCCCGGCTCGTCTTGGCCGTGCCGGGGCCGGCGAGAGCCCGGATGCGCGCCTTGAGCGAAGTTGTCCTGCAGGCCATTGTTCTGATCCCCCTAACTCGAGACGCTGGGTTATTCGTAAATGAAGCCGATGCGGCCGTGATAGCGGCCGGTGCCGGTGGTGGAATCGGTCATCCGGTACATCCGGTTGAGGCGATTGAGGAAAATCGTCGAAGCGTCGGATGCCGGTGCCAGATAGGAGTCCGGACGCTTGATACTGGAGGCGGCGACCGGCTTGACCAGGTAGGGCGTCACGAAGACGACCAGTTCGGTCTGCGACTTGCGATAGTCGCGGCTCTTGAACAGGGTGCCGAGGATCGGCAGCTTCATCAGGCCGGGAATGCCGTTGAGCGCCTGGCGGACGTCTTCCTTGATCAGGCCGGCCATGACCAGCGAGCCGCCGGAGGGCAGTTCGACGGTGGACTCGGCGCGCCGGACCCGGAGGCCGGGAATGGTCAGCGCCGCCGCCGCGTTGCCGCCGCCACGCAACTGGAAGGCCTCGTCGGAGGAGATCTCGGAAACTTCCGTCTTGACCCGCATGCTGATGCGGCCGCCGGACATCACGACCGGGGTGAAGTCGAGCCCGATGCCGAATTTCTTGAATTCGATGGTCACCGTGTTGTCGTTGCGGCCGATGGGGACGGGGAACTCGCCGCCGACCAGGAAGCTGGCGCTCTCGCCGGAAATGGCGGTCAGCGTCGGCTCGGCGAGCAGCTTCATCAGCCCGTTCTGCTCCATCGCGCGGACGCTGCCCGAAATGCCGCTCTCGCCGATGGCGTAGGTGCCTGTCGCAACCGAGCTCGACAGGGTCTGCTGAAGAACGGTGAAGGGGTTTTCGGTCACCACGTTGAGGGCCGTGTTGCCGGAATTGAGGATGGCATGAAGATCGATGCCGAGCTGCTTGATGATGGTGCGCTGGACTTCGGCGATCACGACCTTGAGGTGGACCTGCTCTTTGCCGCGGACCGACAGGGTGGTCATCACCTTCTTGGGGTCGCCGGCGAAGCGGGCGGCGAGATCGAAGGCGCGCTTGGCGTCGGCCGGGGTGCGGACCGAGCCGGCGAGGACGATATTGCCGTTGACGGAGCTGGCGCGGATCGTGCTGGTTTCGAGCATCGAGCGCAGCATGCGGGTCAGGTCGGACGTATCGAGCTCGACCGTCAGCTCGAAATTGGCGATCTGGCGGCCGTTGCGGCCGAACAGGAAGATATTGGTCTGGCCCGGCACCTCGCCGCCCATGATGTAGACCCGGCGGGCGGAGCGGACGACCGCGTCGGCGACCTTCGGATTGGAGACCAGGACGTCGCGGACGCCGTCGACGACCTCGACGACGACGGACTTGTTGACGCCGAGCTTGAGGCGCTGGTTGGTCAGCGACTTGCCGGCGCCGATCCGGATGGATTGCGTGTAGTTGCCGGCCTCGGCCTGAATCGTCGCCGCGGGAAGGGCGCCGATACCGCCGATCGCCGCGACCAGCAGCGCGTTGAGGAAAAATCGTCCGGTCATTTTTCTACTCCTTTGCGCCCAAGCCCTTGGCGCACTCGATTACTGCCGCTTACCGGCCCGTGGTGACCTTCGAGGACACGCCGAACTTGACGACGTTGACATCGCCGCGCCGGGCCGGCTGCTTGTCCATTTCCGAGGTTTCGCCGGGTTTCGAATCCGCGATGCTGCGCAGGGCCAGCGAAATGGTGCCGAGCTGCGCGGAGCGGACGATGGTTTCCGACTGCCGGGGCGTCAGCTCCAGGGTCGCGGTGTCCTTGGCCACCACCGATTTCGCGCCCTTGTCTTCCTTGAGTTTCTGGTCGATCGCCAGCACCCGGACGTTTTCGATGATCGTGCGGCTGGAATAGGCCTCGCCGGAGCGGCCGGGCTTGTCGGTCTTCTGGGTCAGAAGCACGTCGACCCTGTCATTGGGAAGAATGAAACCGCCGGCGGTGTTGGCGGCCCGTACCTCGACGGCCACCGCGCGCATGCCCTTGGGCAGGATCGCCGACATGAAGCCGCGATCGGAATTGATCAGCTTGCCCTCGTTGACCGGCTCGCCGTTGATGAACGGCGCGCCGGCGATGGCGCCGGTCAGCTTGGAGATGGCGTTGGGGCGCTGCGACTTGCGGATATAGCGGTCGTTCAGGGCGGTTTCCGGCCATGACTGCCAGCCGAGCTGGTCGCTCGAGATCCGGGTGCCGAGGTTGATGTCGGCGCGGGCGACGAGAACCTCTTCCATGCGCGCCATTTTCACCGGCGCGGCCGCTTCGGTCGGCTGCTCCTGGCCCACCATGCCCCGCATCAGCACCGCGGCGAGGAGGCCGGCGCCGAGCGCGACGACGAGAACGAGAATACGCGTGACTTTCATGACCTGTACTTCCAGACTGGACTGCGGACATCGGGCCCGTTCGCCGCAAGATTGGCTCGCAAATGGTCAAGGCATGGTTAATAAGCTGTGTTTTTTTTAAGATAACCAATGGTTAACGTGCGGTAACATCGGTAACTTCTCTTTTATTCAAATCCTAGCTCTTAAGGACAATGGATATAAGTTGCCGGATTTGGCCCGGATTTTCAGTGTTTATTGCAGATTTATTGGTTAATACCGATTAACCAGTGTGGCTGTTCGGGTATTCCGGGCAATTTCCGGGTGCGAAACCGGACCGAAACTTCAATGCGTGCAAAGGATTTTCGCGGGCACGCGGCGAACACTGTCTTAACGGAGCCTTGCGGCGCGGCTTCAAATCCCGCAGGACGGGCGGAAACGTGTCTCTATTGTTCGCCACTGGCTCCCTGTCCGGCGCAGGCTTTCGCTAACCGCCGAGCAGGCCCTTCCAGACGGTGTCGGGATAGACGACGATGGCGGCGGCCGCCAGCGCGACGCCATAGGGAACGCCGTTGGTCTTGTCGGTCAGCCGGCTGATCCAGCCGACGCGGAGCATCGGCGCCGGCAGCGGCTGGAAGCGGACGACGACGATCAGCAGCGACAACACGCCGCCGAAAATGCCCGCGTAGACGATATAGGGCACGAGGCCGGCCGGTCCGAGCCACAGGGCCGTCGCGGCTGTGAGCTTGGCGTCGCCGCCGCCGATCCAGCCGATGGCGAAGAGTGCGAATCCGGCGGCCAGGACCCCGGCGCCGGCAAGCAGATGGTAGCCGAGATCGGCGAGCGGCAGCCCGAGGATCGCCGCGGCCACGGCGAAGCCGGCGAGCAGCGCCAGGGAGATCCAGTTGGCGATGGTGTAGGTGAACAGGTCCGAGGCCGCGGCATAGGCCATGGCCAGCGGGAAGAGAAAGAAAATGACGGAACCGGTCACGGCGGGACCTCCTGGACGAACGGATCATGGCGCGATGGCCGGTCTGGCGGCCGGTCGCCGGAACCCTCAATAGCCCGCAGTGGTGAAAATCGGCTTAAGCCGCGCCCTTTTGTCGCCGGCGCGGCTGGGCGTTACGCGCAAAAAAAAGCGGCGGGTAAAAACCCGCCGCCATGGTTCCGAATTCGGAGGGCTTTAGCCCAGCGAAGTGGAAACCGACGTAAAGGTCGTGCCGAGGCCCGAGCCGACCGCCGTGACGGCGGTGATGATGGCGACCGAGATCAGCGCGGCGATCAGGCCGTACTCGATGGCGGTGGCGCCGGATTCGTTCTTCGCAAAACGAGCAAACAGATTTTTCATGATGGTGCTCCTTACTCCACGTGTTCTGACAGCACTGGCTCATCAGTTGTTTTTGTTTGACTGATTGAAACCACGGATGAATGTAGGTAGAACATCTTGCAATGAAGTTAATTCGCTCGGGAATTTCCAATCTTTCGGGTTTTGCCGCAGCTATAGTTAACAAATATCAAAGCTATTTGAGTCATTTTTAGAAGATATAATCTCAAATATTACTTGGATATCATCAGCAAAGCACGGATAATAAAGTGTTAAATCCCGCCTTTGCATTGAATATTAGCCCTTTTTGGAGCGGATTTGCGCGAATTGCGGCGTCGACCGCCACCGTCGGGCGGTTCCCTGGGGGGGAAATACGGCCGCGGTCCCGCGCCAGTTCCTGACTCCGCGGGCGATCCTGGCCCGATTAGGCAATCATTCACCATTTTCTGCCACGAATGACTAAACGAAACGTCCGCCTTTCCGATTGTCGAACGGGCGGGATGCGTAATCCTCCTGCAGGAGTCCAACCCATGTACCAGTCGATGGTCCGCCTGTCCCGTACCGGCCGCCTCGCATGCGCCGGTCTCGCCATGGCCGCCGCGATCGCGCTCGGCGCCGAAGCCGCCACCTCCAAAAAGCCGATCGCGGTCGTAGTCGACCAGGCGAAGCTTGTCCGCATCGAATCGCCCGCGCATACGGTGATCGTCGGCAACCCGGCCATCGCCGACGCCACGGTCTTCGATCCGAACACGCTGGTGATCACCGGCCGCTCCTACGGCACCACCAACCTCATCGTCCTGGACGAAAAGGGGAAGCCGATCGCCGACGAGGTGCTGTCGGTGGCGCCGCCGCAGACGACGACCGTCCAGATCCATCGCCGAGACGCCCGGTTCACCTTCAGCTGCGATCCCAATTGCGCGCCGGCGCTCGCCCCCGGCGACTACAAGGAATTCTTCGAAAAGGTGAACAAGCAGCTCGAGACGCGCAACAAGATGTCCAAGTCGAGCGCCACCGACAACAACTGACCGGTCGGGCCGTTCACGAGGGCCCACCTATAGGCCCCTATATATAGAAGAGTAGCGCCGGCCTTCGGAGACTGTCCCGAAATGGCGCTATTCTGCGGTTTCCGCGCAATCGATAAAATTTAACCAATCCCACGAACCATTCGGAAACACAATTCGGGTAATGCTTTTCCTGTAGTTCCCGGTTGCCGGGCGTCGAGTATCCGCCGTTGCGGCGGGAAAAGGGTAGCATTCCATGCGTGTGTTTCGGAAAAGCCGGATGTTCCGGAAGGATGAAGACCTTCGCGGGGCATCTTTGTTTTCGCGTTTCCTCGCCGACCAGAAGGGCGCCTACGCGATCGAATTCGCGCTCGTGGCGATCCCCTTCCTGGCGCTTCTGTTCGCGATCATCGAAACCGCGCTCGTCTTCTTCGCCGATTCGATCCTGAACAACGCCTCGGCCCAGGCCGCGCGCCTGATCCGGACCGGACAGGCCCAGTCGCAGTCGCTGTCGGCCGAATCCTTCAAGAGCCAGATCTGCAACGCCATCGCGGTGCCGATGTTCAAGTGCGCCAAGCTGCACGTGGACGTGAAGACCTACCAGGAATTCGGCTCGGTCAACCTCACCAAGCCGCTCGACGAAGACGGCAACCTGGTCGACGATTTCAACTACGACCCGGGCAAGGGCGGCGAGATCGTCGTGGTCCGCGTGTTCTACGAATGGCCGATCGTGGTCAATTCCTTCGGCATCCACCTGGCCGACATGGCCAATGGCAGCCGGCTCCTGTCCTCGGTCTTCGCCTTCCGCAACGAACCCTTCCCCTGGTAGACGAGGCCGGTGCAATGATCGGACTGTTCGCAAACATGTTGGACCGCTTTCGCCGGACCGGGCGCCGCTTCGGCCGCGACGGCCGCGGTGTCGCGGCGGTGGAATTCGCCCTGGTGCTGCCGGTCCTCATGGTGATGTATTTCGGCACCCTGGAACTGACGCAGGCGGTGTCGGTGAGCCAGAAGGTCACCCACCTGTCGAGTTCGGTCGCCGACCTGGTGACCCAGACCCAGTCGATCAGCGGTACGGAGATGAACGACATCTTCACCGCGTCGAGCGCGATCATGGCGCCTTTCAACACCACCAGCCTGCAGATCATCGTCGCGGCGGTCAATTACGACGCGGACGGAACCGGCAAGGTCGCCTGGAGCGCCGCCTACCACTCGACGCCCTATGCCAAGGACTCGGCGCCGCCGGTCACCATTCCCAGCGAGATGCAGGTCCCCAACACGCAAGTCATCATCGGCGTGGTCAAGTACACCCACAATTCGATGTTCAGCCAGATCCTCTACGACATCATCGGCAAGACGGCGTTCGATTACGACGAACTGTTCATCCTCAAGCCGCGCCTTTCCGACGAAGTGACCTATACCGGCTGAAGGCCGGTATAGGATTCCTTGCGCTCATCAGGCAACCTCTCGGAGACGCGGAATCAGTTTATTGCTGATGATGCGTTGGTTCCGGGCCGCTGCGGCGATCGCCTTTTTGCGCTGGCCCTTCGAGGGCTC
>Ga0070729_10005140_pt1 | contig 13752 bp, 14 predicted proteins | sample tdDd472_FD_66725 | JGI IMG/M metagenome (GOLD analysis project Ga0070729, IMG submission 66725) | Marine sediment microbial communities from the Atlantic coast under amendment with organic carbon and nitrate - tdDd47.2 | ecosystem: Environmental > Aquatic > Marine > Coastal > Sediment | place...
TGCCGCGTGCCGACCGGCATCTCCCGACCGTCGAGAAGGCCAGTCGGCTGCTGGCGCTGCACGGGCTCGCGGTCGAGCCGACGCCTCGCTTCCAACCTTCGGATGCGGCGATGCGCAGCATCGCGGAGCGCTTCGGCGACCGGTCCCGGCCGTGGATCAGCCTCGGCATCGGCTCCAGCGAGCCGTTCAAGCAATGGGGGGCCGACCGGTTCGCGGCACTGGCCGCCCGGCTGATCGCGGAAACCGGCGGAACGGTCTTCGCCGTCGGCGGCCCGGCCGAGACGGCGATGGTGGACGTCATCCGCTCGTCGGCCGGCGGCCCGGTGGTCTCGGCGGTCGGCCTGCCGCTCGGCGAGGCCGCGGCACTGGCCCGGTCGTGCGACGCCATGGTCGGCAACGACACCGGCCTGCTGAACCTGTCGGCCGCGACCGGCGTGGCCACGGTCGGGCTGTTCGGCGGATCGCCGCCGCTCACCCAGTATCCTAACCTCGCGGCACTGGAGCCGGCGGGCGGGGCCGTGTATCGGGTCGACCGCATGGCTGAGATCGGGGTCGGGACCGTGGCGGAGGCGGTGCTGGAGTCGTTGTCGGGACGGTCGCCCTGTGCCGTTGGCTAATACCAGTGCATGCTCTTCGTCCGGGGCCCGGAGGATCCGGCCGCCGAAGGAAAGCGCCGCCAGAACAACAAGGTAAAACGTGACGGCCTTACTGGACAGCCGCCTGCAACGTCTTCTCGACTACTGGTTGGCTAGGCGCGGCACACGGCCGGCTCCGCGTCGTGCCGATGTCGACCCGCTCGAGATTCCGGACCTGCTGCCGATCCTCAACCTGCTGGACGTCCTGCGTGACCCGCTGCGATTCCGCCACCGCCTGGTCGGCACCGAGGTCGTCGAGGGGATGGGCCGCGACGTGACCGGCCGGTTCGTCGCCGAGGGCCTGTATGGCCCCGCCACCCAGGAGATCTTCGACAGTCTCGCTCGGCTGACGGCCGAGATCCGGCCGTTCCGTCGGCACTCGCGGTTGAGCTGGAACGGCCAGCAGTGGCTGATCCTGGAGGCCCTGGAACTGCCGCTGGTCGGCGACGACGGGGCGGTCGAGATGATCCTGCGCGGGAGCAGCTTCTCCTACACGGCGGAAGAGCCGGCATCGCGGCTCAGCTACGAACCGGTCGCACTGCCCGCAGACTAATCGGTCCGCGCCAGCAGCCCCTCGGCCGCATCCACCACCCGCGCGACCGGCAGGCCGGTCATGAGGGCGCCCGGCGCGTCGTCGACCTGCCCGGAGCGCGACAGCAGCGCCGCCGCCGGCTCGTCGGCCCGAACCCACTCGGTCAGCGGGCCGCGCGGCGCGTAGTGCTTGGCGTCGCTCGGCCCGAACAGCCCCAGTGTCGGCGACCCGGCGGCCGCCGCCAGGTGCATCAGCCCGCTGTCGTTGGCGATCGCCAGCCGGCAGCGACCGAGGCAGGCGGCCAGCGTCATCAGCGGCTCGGTGCCCACCAGGTCGATCCGGCGCCCGGCCGGCACCGCCTCCAGCACCGGCGCGGCCAGCTCGCGCTCGCCCGGCCCGCCGGCCACCAGCACCCGCGCACCCGGCAGCGCGCCGCCCGGGCCGGTCAGCGCCGCGATAGCCTCGACGAACCGTTCGGCCGGCCAGGCCTTCGGCGGCCAGTTCGCGGTCGGCGCCACCGCCAGCACCGGATCGCGGCCGTCGCCCAGGATCCGCGCCGCCCGGCGGCTGTCGGCCTCGGCGATCCAAAGGCGCGGCTCGGTGTCGCCGTCGAGCCGCAGGCCGGTGCGGATCTGGTCGACCCGATGCCCGCCCTTGCGCCCGCCGCCCCACGGCGTGCGGAACACCCGCCGCTCGCCGGCCCGCACCGTCCAGGCGAACATCGAGCCGCGCAGGTCGACCACCAGATCCCAGCGCGTACCCGCCGTCTCGCGCCACAGCATCCGCCACTGCGCCTGCCACGGCCCCTTGCGCATGGCGATCACGCGCCCGACCCCTGGAACCGCGTCGAACAGCGGAGCCGCCACCGGGCCGCACGCCACCGTCACCCGGACGTCGGGCGCCCGCCGCAGCACCCAGGCGAGCGCACCGGAGGTCAGAATCGCGTCGCCGAGCCGCGTGGACGAGATGAACAGGGCCTGCATGCCGAGCCTTATAGGGGCAACCCGGCATCGGTGCGAGCGCCCTTGCTACTTCCCGACAGGCGACATACGTCATCGGGGTCGTGGCGGGGAGCAGGCATGGTCAAGGGCTGGTATCACCTTCTTGAGAATCGCGGTTTTCTGCGGGTCGACGGCCTCGATCGGGTCGAGTTCCTGCAGGGACTGGTCTCGAACGACGTCACCAAGGTGACCGCCGGGCGGGCGGGGTATGGCGCCTTCCTGACGGCCCAGGGCAAGTTCCTGTTCGATTTCTTCATGATCGCCGACGGCGACGCGCTGGTGCTGGACACCGAGGGCGACCGGGTCGGCGACTTCTTCCGCCGCCTGCGCATGTACAAGCTGCGCTCGAAGATCGAGCTGAGCCAGAGCGGCTACCGTGCCGCCGTGGTGATCGGCGACGACGCACTGGCCGCCCTCGGCCTGCCGGCGGAGCGCGGTGCCGCGCGGCCGTTCGCCGGCGGCGTCGCCTATGTCGACCCGCGCCACGCCGAGGCCGGCGCCCGCGTCCTGCTGCCGGCCAGCGCCGACGAGAGCGCGCTGACCGCCGCCGGGCTGCAGCCGATCGGTATCGAGGCCTACGAGCGGCGGCGGGTGGCGCTCGGTCTGCCCGACGGCAGCCGCGACATGGCCGTCGAGAAGACGGTGCTGCTGGAGGCCGGCTTCGAGGAGCTCGGCGGCGTCGACTTCGACAAGGGCTGCTACATGGGCCAGGAACTGACGGCCCGCACCAAGTACCGCGGCCTGGTGAAGCGCCGGCTGATGCCGGTCGCCATCAACGGGCCGCTGCCGGATTCCGGAACGCTGATCACCCTGGACGGCCAGGAGGCCGGCGAGGTCCGATCGGTGGTGCCGGACGGCGACCGGCATGCCACCGGCCTCGCCATGATCCGGCTGAACCGGCTGGACGAGGCGTTCAAGGCCGGCCTGCCGCTGATGGCCGGCGAGGCGACCGTGATCGCCAATCCGCCGGCCTGGGCCAAGTTCTGACGGCACCTCATCGGGCGTTGGGGGTGGCGTCTATTGCGGTGCAGCGATAGGATCGCCGGCCTTTCGTCCCACCGCCCCCGAGACCCATGAACGACATCGTTGCATCCAATCAGGCCGCCTCCGATCTCGAAGACACCGTCGGCTTCAACGCCGTACTCGGCATGAAGCTGGTGGAGTGGAGCGCGAGCCACGCGGTCATGGAGCTGCCGATCCAACCGCAACACCTGAACCGCTCGAACGCCCTGCACGGCGGGGTGATCGCGACCCTGATCGACGCGGTGCTCGGCTATGCCGGGGTGTGGGTGCCGGAGGGCGAGCCGCGGCGCAAGGCGCTGACCCTGACCCTGACCACCAACTTCATGGGCCAGGTCCGCGAGGGCAAGGTCCGCGCGACCGCGGTGAAGAAGGGCGGCGGCCGCAACATCTTCTTCGCCTCCTGCGAGGTGCACGACGAGGCCGGCAACCTGATCGCCATCGGCGAGGGCTCGTACCGCTACCGAAAGTCGGACCCGTTCGGCGACCCGCCGAAGGCCTGAGCGGCGATGGGCGCTCCCTACTCCCGCTCGTCGAACTCGTCGCGGGCCCCGGCTGCGTCGTCATAGCCGCGGCGGTTGCTGAAGAAAAGCAGCGCCATCAGCCCGCCGCCGAGCAGCAGCGTGACGACCGCGCCGAGCCCCATGGCGATGTAGCCGTGCACCGACATCCCGGTGTCGCCGGCCCCGGACCACACGTCGACCGCCATCACCACCGCGACCGCCAGGATGGCGCCGAGCACCCCGGCAAGTAGCGCGGCGTTCCGCCTCGAGCGGCGCTTGTCGTCGACCATTCCTGTGACCCGGTCCCGAGAGTTGCAGACAGCCGGAAACGACCGCCCTCAGACGGCCGCCCCGGCCATCATGCCATTCTCAGCCCTTGGGCGCAGGCTCCGGGATGTCCGGAGTGCCTTTTCCCTCGGCGAGCGGAGGGGTCCGCAGCGCCCCGGTGAGGCCGTTCAGGTCGCCGCCCGACAGCCCGACCTCGGCCAGGAGCTGATCGACCAGCGGCGCCTGGGCGCGATAGCGCAGCGCGCCCGACACCACCTGCTCGGACAGGCTGCCGCCACCGCCCTCTCCCGCACCGCCGCCGGACCCGGCACCGCCCCCGGAACCGGTCAGCCCCTCGACCTGGACGATCTTGATCGAGTCGATGCTCTCCATCGGCTTCACGGTCTCGGCGATGATGCGGTCGAGGTTCTCGATCAGCTTCATGCGGATCTGCATCGCGACCTGCTCGGGCGACAGCAGGTTCGCCGCCGTGTTCAGGGCGCTGCGGCCGGCCGCCTCGACCTCATAATGAACGCGCGACGCCTCGGCGGCGACCCGGACCGCCTCGGCCTCGGCCTCGGCCGCGATCTTGGTCCTGTCGGCGTCGCCGCGGGCCTGCTCGCGGACCGCTTCGGCCCGATCGACCGCCGCCTCCTTCTCGGCCTCGGCCGCCAGCCGGATGGCGATCGCCGCCCGCTCGGCCTCCTTCGCGGCCTCGATCAGCTCGATGGTCTTCTCGCGCTCGGCCGCCTCGCGCTCGCGCACCGTCTTGACCTGCTCCTCGGCCTGGACCGCCAGCGCCAGGGCCCGGTCGGCCTCGGCCTTGGCCTCCGACTGGGCACGCGACTTCTCGGCGACCGCGATGTTGCGGTCCTGCTCCGACAGCTCGATCGCCTTGGCCTTGTCGATCGCCTGGGTCTCGACGGACCGCGCCTTCGCGATCTCGCGCTCGGCGACCTCCTGCTCCATCGAGATCCGCTGCTGGGCGACCTGCCGGTCGCCTTCGATCCGGGCCTGCTCGATCTGCTGCTGCGAGACGATCTTGGCGCTTTCGGCCTCGCGCGCCTTCTCGGCCTCCTGGCGGGCGACGTCGGCCATCTGCTCGGCCCGGCGGTTGGCGATCTCGCGGGTCTGCTCGAGCTGGGCGTACTCCTCGTCGCGGGCGATCTCCAAAGTCCGGCGCTGGGCCTCCAGGTTCTTGGTGCGGATCTGGACCTGGGTGTCCTGCTCGATGTCATTGCGCAGCTTCTTGCGGAGCTCGATTTCCTCGGTCAGCCGGGTCAGGCCCTCGGCGTCGAACGCGTTCGACGGGTTGAAGTGCTCCATCGCGGTCTGGTCGAGGCCGGTCAGCGACACGGTCTCCAGCTCCAGGCCGTTCTTCAGCAGGTCCTCGGACGACACCTGCTGCACCTTCTGGACGAAGTGGGTGCGCTGCTCGTGCAGCTCGGTCATCGTCAGCTCGGCGGCGACCGACCGCAGGGCGTCGACGAACTTGCCCTCGACCAGTTCCTTGAGCTGCTCGGGGTGCATGGTCCGCAATCCCAGGGTCTGGGCCGCGGACGCGATGGCCTCGGCGCTCGGCTGGACCCGCACGTAGAACTCGGCGAGCACGTCGACGCGCATGCGGTCCTTGGTGATCAGCGCCTGCTCGTCACTGCGCGAGACCGCCAGCCGCAGGGTGTTCATGTTGACCGAGATGGTCTCGTGCAGCACCGGCAGCACCAGCGCGCCGCCGTTCATGATCACCTTCTCGCCGCCGAACCCGGTGCGGACGAACGAGGTCTCCTTGGTCGCGCGCTTGTAGAGGCGGGCGAAGATCAGCCCGAGAACAAGCAGCAGAACCAGGCCGACACCGGCAAACACGAGGATATCGTAGACCGACGCCATTTCCGCTCCCCTTTGAACGACTAGGTTATCCTGATACATCGCCGAGAGACTCGCTGGTGTTGCGGATCGCGAAGTACTTGGCGCCGTCGCGCCGGACCAGAATCACACTGCTGCCCTGCTCGAAAACGTCGCCGGCCATGTCCGGCTCGACCATCACGTAGTGGGCCTGCCCGTGGCCGTCGCGCACCCGGGCCTGGGCCGCGTTGGACTGCCTCGCCTCGCCGGTGACGATCACCGCCACCCGGCCGATCAGGCTGTCGCGCGAAACCGCGGTGGTCTCGTCGCGCGGCATGATCCGGGCGACGCCGCCGGCCAGCACCCGGGTGACCGGCAGCGAGGCCGCAAGGGCCACCGGGACCGCCGTCAGCCAGGGCGCCGGCGCCCCCAGCACGGCCGCCACCACCCGCTGGCCGACCAGGCCGACCAGGCCGAACGCGAACAGGAACACCACGATCAGCATCAGCAGCGGGAGCCGGCCGACATTGAGCCAGGCCAGCAGCGACGCGCCGCCGGTATCGAAATCGCCATCGGCGGCATCGAGGCCGTCGGCGGCATCGAGGCCCTCGCCGGCGGCCAGCCCACCGCCGAGACCGACCAGCTCCACCACGCCGATCAGGAACATCAGGACCCAGGAAGCGACGAACGGCACGTTCCCAGGCGCGGTCAGGAAATCCAGCATGGGCGGCCTGTCAGGCAGCGCCGCCGCTGCGCGCCTTCACGGCGGCCAGCCGTTCCTCGATCCGGTTGCGCCGGGCCAGCTCGTCCAGCTCGGCCAGCTTCGCCCCCTTCGCCCGGTCGACGCCGCCGACGCCCGGCGCGCCCTCGCGCGCCATCAGGCGGTCGAACGCGCCGGTCGCGTCCTCGACGCGCCGGGTCACGCCGGCCTTCGCACCACCGCCGGGCGCAGTCCCGCCGGCCTGTTCGGCACCGTGAGCCCGGGCCTTCAGCATCGACTGGAAGGCCGCCTCCATCTCCCTGCGCTTGGCCGACAGCGCGGCGACATAGCCCTCGAGCTCGCGCTCGTGCTGGGCGGCCTCGGCGATCGTGGCCTCGAGCACCGGGATCTGCGCCTCGATGTCGAGCTGCTGCTCGACCGCGGCGCGGGCCAGGTCCTCGCGACCCTCGCGGACCGCCAGCTCCATCTGTCCGGTCAGCTCGTCATGCTGGCTGCTCTGCTCGGTCAGGCGCTTGTTGGCCAGATGCTTGGAGGCGATCGTGCGGCCGAGCTCGGCGCGCACCTCGTCGATGGCGCCGTCGATCTCGCGCAGCGTCTGCTGGGCGACCGCCTCGGGCATGGCGCCCTCGATCGTCTCGATGAGCGCATGGGCGCTGCCGCTGATGATGCGACCGACGCGTGAAGCCAGGTTGTCCGCCATCTGCCTCGTCCTCCGTCAGCGCGCGTCCGACGACGCGCAGATAATCCTCATGAGCTCGGTCAGCCCGGCCATCCGGCGGACCACGACCGTCGGGTCATAGGCGGGCGCGGTCGGCGTGACCGCCCAGCGCAGCAACTGCTCCGTGAGGCGGGCCGCGCAGTCGACCAGCCGTGCCTCGTGGCGCACCAGCTCGGCCGCCGCGTCGTCCTCGCCCGGCCTGGGCGCGATCAGCGCCAGGGCCAGGAACTCCTCTACTGCCGCCAGCAAGCCGACCGAGACGTCCGAATGGGCGCCGACCTCCTGCTCGACGACCCGCAACGCCCGGATCGTCGCGCCGAGCCGGTCATGGCTGATCGCCAGTGCCTCGGCGAACGACTCCGGCTTCTCCGCCCGCTGCCGCGCCTGCCGGATCAGCCCGCGGATCTTATCGCTGGCGGTCACCGCGCCGTCGATCTCGAGCTCGGCGAGGAAGTTGGTGTCCTCGTCGGACAGACGCACGCTCAGCGGGGAGTTCAACGATGCCATGCGTGTCATGTAGTGCGTCGTATTACATCTGTAAACACCCTTCATGATGGAATCGACCGACCGAGTCCGATTTAGTCCGCCGCCGTGCTTTCCCATCCCGCCCGGGTCTGGCGTAATGCGTCCGCAGTCGAGCAGGCGAGGAGGCGGCCATGACGACAGTGCTGACCCGGGAACAGGTCGACGCGTTCTGGCGGGACGGCGTGCTGACCGTCGAGGATGCGGTCACGCCGGAGCAACTGGCCCGGCTCAAGGCCGATCTGGCCGGCTGGGTCGAGGAAAGCCGCTCGCACACCGAGCCGTTCGGCCCACCGACCCTCGACGACCGGCCGCGCTTCGACATGGGAGCCGAGCACACCGCCGAGCATCCGGCACTGCGGCGGGTGAACAACCCGTCGGACGTCTCCGACGCCTATTTCGAGGTCATGACCGACGCCCGCACGGTCGACATGGTGGCCGACCTGCTGGGGCCGGACATCAAGTTCCACCACTGCAAGATCAACGTGAAGCTGCCGGGCGCGCGCACCGAGGTCGCCTACCACCAGGACTTCGCCTACACGCCGCACACCAACGACGACGTCGTCACCGCCCTGCTGATGCTGGACGACGTCACCGAGGAGAACGGCTGCCTGATGGTGGTGCCGGGCACCCACAAGGGCCCGATCCACAGCCTGTTCAAGGACGGCGTGTTCATCGGCCGCATGGACGACGACGTCGAGGCCGACATGCTGGCCCGGCAGATCCCGGTGACCGGCAAGGCCGGCTCGGTCTGCCTGATGCACACCCGGCTGGCCCACGGCTCGGCCGCCAACCGCTCCGACCGGCCGCGCGGCCTGTACATCTGCGTGTACACCGCCGCCGACGCCGTTCCGATCGCCCGCAACCCGATGCCGAGCCCGAACGAGGGACGCATCGTGCGCGGCAAGGCCAGCCCGACCGCCCGCATGATCCCGCTGGAGGTCGAGCTGCCGAAGCAACCGAAATCCGCTTCGTTCTTCACCGTCCAGGGCCAGGCATCGGCCGCGGCCGCGGCCGCGGAGTAGCCGACGTGACATTCTCGATCGTCGCCCGCGACGCGGCGAGCGGTGCGCTGGGGATCGCGATCGCCTCGCGGGTGATCGCGGTCGGCGCGCTCTGCCCGTGGATCCGCCCCGGCGTCGGCGCGGTCTCGACCCAGTCCTACACCTCGCCGGTGGCCGCCGAGCTGGCACTCGCCAATCTCGCCGCCGGCGAGCCCTTCGACGTCGCGGTCGCGGGAGCGCTCGGCAAGGACGACGGGCGCGTGTGGCGGCAGATCCACGGCGTCGACGCCGCCGGACGGGCCCATGCCTACACCGGCACATCCTGCGTCACGTGGTGCGGGCACTGGACCGGCGACGGGGTGTCGGTCGCCGGCAACATGCTGTCCGGGCCCGCCGTGGTCGACGCCGCGGCCGAGGCCTGGCGGGACGGCGAAGGACGGCGGTTCGCCGACCGCCTGCTCGCCGCCCTGGAGGCCGGCCAGTCGGTCGGCGGCGACAAACGCGGCCAGCAGTCGGCGGCCCTGAAGGTCGTCGGCCAGGAAGCCCATGCCGAGGTCGACCTGCGGGTCGACGAGCACGCCACGCCGATCGCCGAGCTGCGCCGGGTGTTCGACCTGTTCTGGACCGAACGGCGGCCCTACCTGGCGACCCTGCCGACCCGCCGGAACCCGAGCGGAATCTACGATCCCGAGGCCCGCGAGGCGTTCATCGCCCGGTTCCTGGCCGCCGACACCGCGGCCGGGTGACCGACCCGGCCGTCATGCGACGGCGACCGAACAACCCCGTGTCGCCGGCCCGATAGCCCTTCGCGCCAACCGGGACATGCGCTATTCAGGCGGTCCCATGCTCCCCCCAGCGGAAGAAGGCCCGATACCGAATGCTGTGTCTCGGTCTCACTGTTGCCCATGACGCCGGCGTCGCCGTCGTCGAGGACGGCCGGGTCATCGGACTGGTGCAGCGGGAGCGGACCGACCGTCACAAACGCTGTGCGCTGATCACCGCCGACTTCCTGACGAAGGCGCTCGCGGGGCTGGGTGTCTCGTGGTCCGACGTGGACGTGGTCGCGGTCTCGACCTGTCAGTCCTGGCCGTATCTGTTCCTCGATCCCGACCGGTTCCGCTTCGACTACGACCTGTCCTGCCTCGACCGGTTTCCGTTCAGCCCGCAGACCCGGCAGCTCATCGCCCGGGGCATGGACCGTCCGGGCGCCCAGCAGCGCGTGGACTTCGCGGTCGACCGGATCAAGGAAGGCGCCTACGGCGAGTATTTCGTCGACGACATCTCGGCCCTGGACAGCAGGACGAACGCGCTCTGGTGCTACGACTGGCCTTACCGCCCGAAGTGGTGGAACGAGCCGCACGACCGGCAGGAGATCGGCGACTGGGCGGGACGGATTCCCGGCCTTCTCGACATGCACCAGGGCTACATGCCGATCCGGGTCACGCTCGACGGCGCATCCAAGCCGGGCCTGCTGGTCCCGCACCACCTCTCGCACGCCGCCTACGCGTTCTATCAGTCCGATGCCGAGCGTGCCGCGATCTACACCCTGGACAACGGCGACGGCTCCATCCCGGAAATCGGGTATACCGGCGGCATCTACGCCTATGGCCAGGGCACCCGCCTGGTGACCCTCGGCCCGAGCTTCCATTTCCAGGGGCACCTGTACCAACGGGTTGCCGAGAACCTGAACCTGGGTCACGGGTCCGGTGCCGGCAAGCTGATGGGACTGGCGCCGTACGGGCAGCCGCGCTTCGTCGAGACCTCGATGATCGGCAACTCGTTCGACGTGTTCGGCAAGGACTTCGCGTTCGGCCAGAAGTCCTCGCGCAACGCGGTCTTCGAGCCCCTGCTCGATCGGATCCGGGACACCTGGCCGGCGCTGTACGACGAGCCGGACACGCTGCTTCCGTCGATCGACCCCGACTCGAAAGGCAGCCGGGACGTCCGGCGCCTTCCGGTCGACATCGCCGCCAGTGCGCAGTGGATCTTCGAGCAGAACAGCCTTCAGGCCTCCCGCGACCTCGCGAAGAGCCTCCGCAAGGCCGGCCATGGAACCCCGACGCTGTGCCTCGGCGGCGGCGGGGCGTTGAACTGTCCGGCCAATACCCTGATCCACGAACAGGGACAGTTTCGCGAGGTGCTGGTGCCGCCGGCCTGCGACGATTCCGGGCTGCCCCTGGGGGCGGCGCAAGCGGTCGTGCACGACGTGTTCGGCATCGCCCGCGAGCCGCAGGGCCATGCCGGCGCCGCCTCCGCCTATCGCGGCCTGGCCTACAACCGGGCCGATCTCGACCGGGCGCTGGCCGAGCATGGCGACGCCCTGGTGGTCGATGACCGGCTGGATGCCGCCGCCGATGCCGGCCGAGCGGTCGCATCCGGCGCCATCGTCGGCTGGTTCGAGGGCCGCAGCGAGATCGGCCCGCGCGCGCTCGGTCACCGATCGCTGGTGGCGGATCCGCGGCCGGCGGCGAACTGGCGGCGGGTCAACGAGCTCAAGCGCCGCGAGGCATGGCGCCCGTTCGCGCCGGCGGTGCTGAAGGAGCGGGTCGGAGACTGGTTCAAGGGCGGCCCGTCGTCGTCGCCGCACATGCTGTTCACCGCCCAGGTACGGAACGACCGGCTGCCGGCGATCACCCATGTCGACGGCTCGGCCCGCGTCCAGACGGTCGACGAAGACACCGGCGGGTTCCGGCGGGTGATCGAGGCGTTCGACGCCGAGACCGGCGTGCCGGTCGTGATGAACACCTCGTTCAACGGCCCCGGTGAGCCGATCGTCGAGTCGCCCGGAGATGCCCTGCGCTTCCTGGCCACCACCGAGGTCGACGCGGTCTACGTCGACGGCGTCAAGGTCACGCGCCGCGACTCCTGACGGTCGGCCGGGCGCCCGATCAGCCCAGAGAAGTCCGATGCTGCGGCCGGTTCGCGAAGGAGCGCGCCATCAGGGCGTCGTCGTCCAGCCGCGTCGGGCCGCTACCGTCCAGCTCCCGGCAGACCGCAGCGACGTCGACCGCCTCGAAGCCGTCCTCCGGCGCGCCGTCGCCGAGATCGATCAGGCCGATCCGCGACAGGTTGCGGAAGTCCGGCCGGGCACCGGCCTCGACCGCAGTGGAGAGCCGCTGGAAGCCGGAGACCGCGGTCGCGCCGATGATCGGCACGCGATCCGACGGACCGGCCAGCGGCAGATAGATCGAGTGGTAGTCGAAGGTCTCGCTTCCCCCCACGACCACGTCGCGGCGGGTGTAGCCCGCGCAGGGCCGGCCGGCGATGTGGCGGTAGAACCGCGAGTACATCGGCCGGGCCTCGTCGGTGTAGAGGTCGAAGAAATCGACTCCTGTGACGTTGGTGCCGAGCACGTAGTCGATATGGGTCCCGGACAGCCGCACGACGATCGAGGTCGGCGGCGCCCATTCCGCAAGGAACACCCAGCCGAGCGTGTCGCGCAGCCGCTCGGGGCCCATGTCGTCGCGCCCCGGCAGGCGACCACCGAGCGATTCGCGAATCTCGGAGTAGACGCGCAACAGGCGCGCGATCGAGCTGTTGCCCGGCAGCGAACGCAAGTCTGCACCGACCTCGTCCCGGCCCGTCATGTGCTCTGGTGCCAACCCGGATGGAATCGCGTTCATCCGGCCCAGAATGACGTGGGGCAGTTAACCAATCGCTAATCTTGGGCGGCGGCTATGCCGGGGTGCGCCCGGTCATCACCATGTGGCTGAGCGAATCGGCGTCCAGACCGGCAACCGGCAGGTCGATCACCTTGCGGCCTTGCTTGAGGATCGCGACCCGCTGCGCGACCGCCACCACGTCGGCCATGTTGTGGCTGATCAGGACGACGGTCTTGCCGGTGCCGTTCAGCGCCCGGATCAGGTCCAGGACCTGGGCGGTCTCCTTGACGCCGAGGGCGGCGGTCGGCTCGTCCATGACCACAACGTCGGCGTTCCAGCGCAGCGCCCGGCCGATCGCGACCGACTGGCGCTGGCCGCCGGACAGGGTGCTGACCGGCCTGGTGGCGTCGGTGACGGCGGAGCCGAGCTGGGCCATGTAGCCGGAGGCCTGGTGGATCATCGCCTTCTTGTCGAGTACCCGGAGCGGACCGAGGCCGCGGGTCAGTTCGGCTCCCATGAAGACGTTCTGGTAGATCGCGAGGCGTGGCGCCAGCGCCAGGTCCTGATAGATGGTCGCGACCCCGCGCGTGAGGGCGTCCTGCGGCGAGGCGAAGCGGACCGGCACGCCGCGCAGCCGCATCTCCCCTCCAGAAGGCGTGTCGGCGCCCGAGATGAGCTTGATCAGGGTCGACTTGCCGGCGCCGTTGTCGCCGCAGATCGCCAGCACCTCGCCGGCATGGACGTCGATGTCCACGCCGGCGAGCGCCTGTACGGCTCCGTAGTGCTTGGTGAGCCCGCGGACCGATAGGATCGGTTCGCCGGTCGGCGTCACTTCAGGAAGCCCTTCACATTGCTGGCGTCGACCAGCACCGCGTCGGTGAACAGGTACGGGCCGGAGACCACCGAGTCCTTCGGCTTGCCGTCGACCGCGATCGCCTGCATCGAGTCGACCGCAGCCTGCCCCATCGCCTCGAACGGGATCGCGACGGTTGCCGACAGCAGGCTGACCGGGTCGGCGATCCGCCGGAACGCCTCGGGGCCGCCGTCGATCGACACCAGGGTGATGTCGCCCTTCTTCATGCCCTGGGCCTGCAGCAGGTCGTCGATGATGAAGGCCTGGCCGTCGAACGAAGCCCAGATGCCCTGGACGTTGCCCTGGTTCTGCAGCAGCAGCGCCTGCATGCCGTTGCGCACGTCGTCGCGCCATGACTTGGTGCGGGCCATGGTATGGGAGCCCACGACCTTGACCGCGGTGTTCTCCGACAGCACCACGTCCAGCACCTTGCCGCGGATGCGGGTGCCGACGTTGCCCTCGAAGCGCTGGGTCAGGATCGAGCCCTGGTAGTTGAGCTGGCCCAGCAGGTACAGCGCCGCCTCGGCGCCGA
>Ga0070729_10005141_pt1 | contig 13750 bp, 10 predicted proteins | sample tdDd472_FD_66725 | JGI IMG/M metagenome (GOLD analysis project Ga0070729, IMG submission 66725) | Marine sediment microbial communities from the Atlantic coast under amendment with organic carbon and nitrate - tdDd47.2 | ecosystem: Environmental > Aquatic > Marine > Coastal > Sediment | place...
GATTTCGATTTGTTCGGTCACCAGATCGTCGCCCATCTGGTCGACGGCCCGCCGGCGGCCGGCGCGGTGCCGATCAATCCGGTCGACGGCCATGACGTGCCGGTGCCCCATTTCGGCGCGGTGCTGCCCTGGGAGGAATGGCACGCCCTCGCCCGGCGGCTGGAGGCGGCGGGAGTCGCGTTCGAGATCGCGCCGACGATCCGCTTCAAGGGCAGGCCGGGCGAGCAGGCGACCATGTTCTTCCGCGACCCCTCGGGCAACGCCCTGGAGTTCAAGTCCCCCGGATCAGCTTTTCGCGAGGTGATCGGCGGCGATCGGCGCGCCGCCCACCAGGGCGTCGAAATGGCGCGAGACCCAGGCGCGCCCCGGCCCGATCCCGCGCCGCGCCGGCGGAGCGAGGCGGTCCTCGACGAACAGCCGCGCGACCAGCGCCTTGCGCGCGTCGCCGCGGGCCAGCCCCTCGGCCGCCTCCTCGACCAGCAGCGCGGCGGCCAGGATGTCCGCCATCAGCCCCATCAGACGACGGGCGTGGCGTTGGGCTTCGGCGCCGTCGCCCCGGATATGGGAGAGGGCGGCGCGGAAATCCGCCCGCGCGGCCGCCAGCGCTTGGGCGGGCCCATCCAGGTCGGCGGGCGCCGCGTCCAGGATCCCCGCGAGGCGGGCCTCGAACGCCTCGTGCCCCGGCGCCCGATTGCCCAGCAGCCGCAGCAGCTCCAGCGCCTGGATATTGGCCGGTCCTTCCCAGATACTCAGCACCTGGGCGTCGCGCAGCAAGCGGGCGAAGGGATAGTCGTAGGTGTAGGCGTTGCCGCCGACCACCTCCATCGCCACCCGGCAGGCGGTGTTGGCGTCCTCGGCGGTGCGGAACTTGGCGAGCGCCGTCACCAGCCGCAGCCAGGGCCGCGCGGCCGCGTCGGCCAGCGCGGCGTCGAAGGCGGCCGCCGCCTCGAACCCCAGCGCGCAGCCGGCTTCCAGCGGAACCAGGATCCGCAGAAGTTCGTCCTGAAGCATGGGAAAGGCGGTGATCGGCCGGCCGAACGCCACGCGCGCCGCCGCGTAGTCCAACGCCTCGACGAAGACCCGGCGCTGGACGCCCAGGGCGCCCATCACATTCTGCAGGCGCGAGAATTCGAGGGCCTCCATCATCAATTTCAGCCCGTCGGGCGGCGGCGCCACCTCGACCGCCCAGGTCCCGTCCAGCTCGACCTCGCCGGTGGCGATCCCGCGGGTGCCCAGCTTGTCCTTCAGCCGGCGGATGCGCATCGGGTTGGGGCCGCCGTCCGGCCGGGTCGCCGGCACCAGATAGAGGCCGAGCCCGGCGCCGCCCTCGGCCGCCCCCTCGGGCCGGGCGGTGGCCAGCGCCAGACCGCCGCCGGCATTGCTGACGAACCATTTCAGGCCGTCCAGCAGGACGTGATCGCCGGCGGGGCGGGCGGTGGTGGTGGTGGCGCCGACATCGCTGCCGCCATGCAGCTCGGTCGCCCAGGTGCCGCCGGTCAGCGCCTCGCCGTCGGTACGGACAAGATCGGGCAGATAGGCGTCGCGGACCGCCGCCGGCGCGTAGCGGTCCAGGACATGGGCGACGGCCCCGGTCATGGTCACCGGGCAGTGCAGCGAAATGTCGGCCTGTGCCAGGAGATAGCCCATCGCGAAGGTGACGAGGAAGGGCGCCGCCTCCGACCCGGACTCGAGGGCCCCGTAATTGAGCCCGACGATGCCGCGCCGATAGACCTCGCGCGAGACCGCCCGCCAGGCCGGATTGTAGCGGACCCGGTCGATCCGGCGGCCGGCGCGGTCGTATGCTTCCAATTCCGGCGGCGCGGTCCGGTCGGAGAACTCGGCCTGGGGGTCGACCTCGGCCGCCGCCCAGGCGGCGAAATCGGCGAGCGGCTCCCGCCACCGATCGATCCCGTCCGGCCATCGCCGGGCGAGGATCGATTGCAGGTTTAGATCCCTGGAGAACCAGTTGGCTTGCGGGGGCCGGTCGGTCGGACCGGCGGTCGTCGCGTCGGTCATGTCGCGTCCCTCGCCCGTTCGGCGACAACGCTACCCCGCCCGGCCGAGCGCGATCAATCCTTGTCGAACCGTCCGCGCCTGGGCCACCCGCCGGCAGCCGGCGCGGCGATCAGGAAATGCCGCCGAACAGCGCCGCGAGGTCGCGGAAGGAGGACGGCAGCTTGGCGAGATCGAGATTCCCGCCGACAAGCCCGATATAGATCGCGATCATTGCCGCGCAGACGAGAGGCGTAAACGCGGCGGCGAGAAGGGGCAGATGTCGAACCAGGCTTCTCTTGGGAACGACGGTGGCTTTCGGCATGCCTTTCGCTCGTGGTTGCCTTCGCGGGTGCGCGCCGCCCCCAGCCGCCGCGCCCGCGTTCGCCAAACCGTTGCAAATTTCTTGCCAATCTCGGACAACCATTCTGAATCAAATAGTTAGACGGAAATCCGCCGGCGCCGGCGGCCGATCTGTAAAAATTTCCGACAGGCCCGCCGCCGCCCGCCGCGAAGCGCGGACAGATCGGATGGGGCGGCGGCGATGAAGGGAAATGGCGTCCCCAACGGGATTCGAACCCGTGTTGCCGGCGTGAAAGGCCGGTGTCCTAGGCCTCTAGACGATGGGGACGCGAGGCGTCTGATTAGCGGGGCCGGGGCGCGAAATCAAGCCCTTGGCGCGGCCGGGACCGATATACCGGCCCCGCGTCAGGCCGCCGTCGGCCGGGCGATATCCTCGATAAAGAACTGGGCGGCGCGCCGGCCCTGCCATTCGTCCCGACGCAGGGTCCCGGCGATATGCAGGGCGGCGCCCTTGCGGTCCAGCAGCGCCGGCGCCAGCGGGCCGTCCAGGCTGCGGAAGGCCATCGCCTTCAACCGCCCGCCGCCGGGCCCGGCGAGAACGCAGCGCACATGGTCGGTTCCGACCGGATCGGCCCTGACGACGCGGACAGCGGGAAGGGCGAAGCGCGGCTGGGGATTGCCGCTGCCGAACGGCCCGAGCGAGTCGATCAGCGCGGCCAGGTCGTAATCCGCCGCCGCCGGCATCAACAGCCCGTCCAGCGACAGGCGCGGCCCGCCGCTCGCCGCCGCCAGCGCCGCGCCCACCCGTTCGTCCAGGAACGCCCGCAGATCGTCCAGCCGCGCCGGATCGACCGTGAAGCCGGCCGCCATCGCGTGGCCGCCGCCATTGATCAAGAGCCCCGCCTGGCGCGCCGCGATGACCGCGGCGCCGAGATCGACGCCGGGCACCGACCGCCCCGACCCCTTCGCGTCCCCCGCCCCGTCCCCGTCCGGCAAGGCGACGACGCAGGCGGGCCGGTCGTAACGTTCGCGCAGGCGGCTGGCGACGATGCCGATCACTCCGGGATGCCAGCCGGCGCCGGCGGCGAGGACCAGCCCCGCCGGGGTGCCGCCCGCCGTCCCGTCGATGGCGGCGATCGCCGCGTCCTGACAGGCGGCCTCGATCTCGCGCCGTTCGGCATTGTGGCGGTCCAGGGTCTCGGCCAGGGCGCGCGCTTCCGCCGGATCGTCGGTCGAGAGCAGCCGATAGCCGAGATCGGCGCCGCCGACCCGTCCGCCGGCATTGACCCGCGGCCCGAGAACGAACCCCGCATGGTAGGCGTCGGGCCGGCCCTCGATCCCGGCGACCTCGGCCAGCGCCACCAGACCCGGATTTTCCCGCGCCGCCATGCGTTTCAGCCCCTGGGCGACGAGGGCCCGGTTGACCCCGGTCAGCGGCACCACGTCGCAGACCGTCCCCAACGCCACCAGGTCCAGCCAGCGCATCAGGTCGGGCTCGGGCCGGCCGGGCCCGTAGAATCCGCTTTCGCGCAAGGCCCGGTTGACCGCGACGGCCAACAGGAAGGCGACGCCGACGGCGGCGAGCTGGCCGTGGGGGCTGGCTTCGTCCAGCCGGTTGGGGTTGATCACCGCGCAGGCCCGGGGCAGGCGCGGCTCGGCCACATGATGGTCGACGACGACGATCTCCAGCCCGGCGGCGGCGCCCGTCTCCAGCGCGTCGAAGGCGGCGATCCCGCAATCCACCGTGACCACGACGTCCGCGCCGTCGCGGCGCAGCCGCTCCAGGGCCGGCCCGTTGGGGCCATAGCCCTCCTTCACGCGGTCGGGGATATAGGCGTCGGCCGTGGCGCCGACGGCACGGAAGAAGCGCACCAGCAATGCCGCCGACGTGGCGCCGTCGACATCGTAATCGCCGAAGACGACGATCCGCTCGCCGCCGCCGACCGCCCGGACGAGGCGCGCCACCGCCCGGTCCATGTCCAGCAGATGCGCCGGATCGGGCAGGCTGTCGCGCAGGGTGGGCGTCAGATAGGCCGCGGCGTCCTCGGGCGCGACCCCGCGCCCGGCGAGGACCCGGCCGACGATCTCGGGCGCCGCCAGCCGCTGGGCGATGGCGAGCGCCGCGCGCTCGTCCGCCGGACGGCCGACCCAGCGCTTGCCGGTCAGGGAGCTTTCGACGCCGAGGAAAGCCGTGTCGGCGTCCGCCGGCATCCCGGTCTACCGGTCCATGGGCCCGAAGCCGGACTTGCGGTCGAAATTATGCCAGGCCTCGATCATCCGCACGGTGCCGGTCTTGGACCGCATGACCAGGGAATGGGTGGTCGCTCGATTGCCGAAGCGGCGCACGCCTCGCAGCATCGCGCCGTCGGTCACCCCGGTCGCGGCGAGCATGACGTCGCCATGGGCCAGGTCATCCAGCGCGTATTTTCGTGTCAAATCCTCAATCCCGCAGCGCGCGGCGCGGCCGCGTTCGTCGTCATTGCGGAACAGGAGCCGTCCCTGCATCTGGCCGCCGATGCAGCGCAGGGCCGCCGCCGCGAGAACGCCCTCGGGCGCCCCGCCGCTGCCCATATACATGTCGACGCCGCTGCGCTCCTGCGAAGTCGCGATGACGCCGCTGATATCGCCGTCGGAAATCAGCATGATCCGGGCGCCGGCCTCGCGCACCTTGGCGATCAGCTCGGCATGGCGCGGCCGGTCGAGGATGCAGACCACCAGGTTGGCCACGTCGGTCTGCTTGGCCGCGGCCAGATTCTTGAGGTTGGCCTCGGGCGTCTCGTCCAGATCCACCACGTCGTCGGGCAAGCCGCCGCCGACCGCGATCTTGTCCATATAGACATCGGGCGAGAACAGGAACCCGCCCTCCTCGGCCATGGCGATGACGGCGAGCGCGTTCTGACCGCCCTTGGCGGTGATCGTGGTTCCTTCCAGCGGGTCGAGCGCGATATCGACCTTGGGGCCGCTGCCCGAGCCCACCTCCTCGCCGATATAGAGCATCGGCGCCTCGTCGCGCTCGCCCTCGCCGATCACCACCTTGCCGTCGATGTCGAGGACGGAGAGGGCCCGGCGCATGGCGTCGACGGCGGCCTGGTCGGCGGCCTTCTCGTCGCCGCGCCCCATCAGGCGCGACGCCGCCAGCGCCGTCGCCTCGGTCACCCGCACCACCTCCATCGCCAGATTGCGGTCCAGGGTCAAACTCTCAGACATATTTCCTCGCCTCGTCCTAGTATTTGTCGTTCTACAGATTTTCGACCCGTATCATACGGGGTGGTTCCAGAACCGTCTCCATTTTCTCGATCCGGTCCAGAACCTGGACCATGGCCGCCTCGTCGGTCCCGTCATGGGTCGTCAGGACGACGGGCACCGCTTCGCCGGGGGCGCGGGCGCGCTGCAGAACGACCTCGATAGAGACCGCCGCGTCGCGCAGCGCCGCCGAGATATCAGCGATGACGCCCGGCCGGTCGACGACCATCAGGCGGATGTAATAGGCGCCGCGATGCCGGGCCATGGGCGCCGCCGACAGGTCGGCGAGCGTCGCCGCCGGCACCGAGAACACCGGCAGGCGCGCGCCGCGCGCGATATCGGCGATGTCCGCGGCCACGGCGGATGCGGTGGGCCCGGCGCCGGCGCCGGGCCCGATCAGGGTCGCCGCGCCGACGAAATCGCCCTCGGCGACGACGGCGTTCAAGACACCCTCGATATGGGCGATGGGCGCTGTCTCCGGCACCATGCAGGGATGGACCCGCTGTTCGACCCCGGCGTCGGTCAGCCGCGCCATGCCCAGCAGCTTGATTCGGTAGCCCAGTTGCTGGGCGAAGCGGATGTCCAGGGGCGAGACATGGCGGATTCCCTCGACATGGACGCCGTCGAAATTCACCCGGCAGCCGAAGGCGACGCTGGCGAGGATGGCCAGCTTGTGCGCCGCGTCGACCCCGTCGATATCGAAGCTCGGATCGGCCTCCGCATAGCCCTTGGCCTGGGCGTCGGCCAGCACCTCGGCAAAATCGCGTCCCGAGTCGCGCATTTCCGACAGGATGTAGTTGCAGGTGCCGTTGAGGATGCCATGGACTCGCGAGATCCGGTTGCCGGCCAGGCCCTCGCGCAGGGTCTTGATGATGGGAATGCCGCCGGCGACCGCCGCCTCGTAGCCGAGGGCGACGCCGGCGGCCTCGGCGGCGGCGGCAAGCGCGGTGCCGTGATGGGCGAGCAGCGCCTTGTTGGCGGTCACCACATGGCGACCGGCGGCGAAGGCGGCCTCGCAGACCGCCTTGGCGATCCCGTCCGAGCCGCCGATGAGCTCGACGACGACCTCGGCATCGGCCCGCGCCGCCATCTCGGCGGCGTCGTCGAACCAGTCGAGCCCGTCCAGCGCGACGCCCCGGTCGCGCGACCGGTCGCGCGCGGCAACCGCGGTGACGGCGACCGACCGCCCGCAGCGCTGGGCGAGGAGGTCGGCATGATCGCGCAGGAGGCGCAGGGTCCCGGCGCCGACCGTGCCCAGACCGGCGACGGCGACCGTCAAGGGCTGGCTCAAGACGTGGCCGCCTTTCGCGCCACCGCTTCCAGCGCCTTGTCGGCGGACCCGAACAGGCCCTTGATATTGCGTACCGCCTGGCGGATCCGCTGGGTGTTCTCGACCAGGGCGATCCGCACATGGTCGTCGCCATACTCGCCAAACCCGATGCCGGGCGACACCGCGACCTTCGCCTCGGTCAGCAGGAGCTTGGAGAATTCCAGCGACCCCAGGGCCTTGAACTGGGGCGGCAGCGGCGCCCAGGCGAACATGGTCGCCGGCGGGCTGGGCACCTCCCAGCCGACGCCGGCGAGCCCGTCGATCAGCACGTCGCGGCGGCGTCGATACAGGGCCCGGATCTCGTCGACGCAGTCCTGGGGCCCGTTCAGCGCCGCCGTCGCCGCCACCTGGATCGGCGTGAAGGCGCCGTAATCGAGATAGGACTTGATCCTAGTCAGCGCCGAAATCAGCGTCTTGTTCCCGGTTGCGAACCCGATCCGCCAGCCGGGCATCGAGTAGGTCTTGCTCATCGAGGTGAACTCGATGGCGACGTCGCGCGCGCCCGGCACCTGGAGGATCGAGGGCGGCGGCGTCGCGTCGTCGAAATAGATCTCGGCATAGGCCAGATCGGACAGAATCCAGACATCGTGATGGCGGCAGAAATCGACGACCTCGGCATAGAAGTCGAGATCGACGACCTGCGCGGTCGGGTTGGCGGGAAAGTTGAGCACCAGCGCAGTCGGCGGCGGCACGCAATGGCGCACCGCGCGCTTGAGCTCGGCCATGAAATCGAAGCCGGGGCCGATCGGCATGTGCCGCACCGCCGCGCCGGCGATGATGAAGCCATAGGGATGGATCGGATAGCTCGGGTTGGGGCACAGGATGACGTCGCCGGGCATGGTGATCGCCTGGGCGAGATTGGCCAGCCCCTCCTTCGATCCCAAGGTGACGACCGTTTCGGTCTCCGGATTGACCTCGACCCCGAACCGGCGCCCGTAATAGGCGGCGATCGCCTTGCGCAAGCCGGGGATACCCCGCGAGTTGGAATAGCGGTGGGTGCGCGGGTCCTGCACCGTCTCGACCATCTTGTCGACGATATGCTGGGGCGTCGGCGAATCCGGGTTGCCCATGCCGAAATCGATGATGTCCTCGCCCCGCGCGCGGGCCGATGCCTTCAGCGCGTTGACCTCGGCGAAGACATAGGGCGGGAGCCGCTTGATCCTGTGAAATTCCTGTTCCATCGATGCTCGAGCCTTTCGCGCGCCCGGGGACCGGGCGGCGGGTGTTTCACGGTCCGTCGGCGCCGTCCGGGACGCCTGATTACTGGTCGATATAGATTTCCGTTCGCCGGTTGGCCGCCTCGCCGGCCGGCATCACCTCGTGATAGACCGGCTGGCTGTCGGACACGGCGCCGACGAACATGGCGCCCGGATCGACCCCCAGCTCCGCCAGCCGCTTGGCAGTGGCATTCGCCCGGTCCATGGACAGCTTGAAATTAACCAGCCGGTGGCGCACCAGGCTCATATCGCGGGTCTGGCTGCTGGCATGACCGACAATCCGCAGCGTTCCGCCGCTCTCCTTCTGCAGGGCGGCGACCTCGCGCAGTTGGGCGTCGGCGGCCTTGGGCAGCGCCGCCGAGCCGCGGCCGTGATAGACCACCGCGACCCGGTAGGAGACCCCCGCCTGCGACGCATCGAATTCGCGCAGCGACCGGGGGCCGGCGGGCGGGGTTGCCGTTTGGGCGGCCGCCGTCTGGACGGGTGCCATTTGCGTGGAGGCCGGGGCCGGCGCCTCCGACAGTGGCCGCGCTTCCGCGCGCACCGGGCCCGTCGGGCGGTCCGGTTGGGCGGTCGGACCGGCGGGCGCCGTGGTCACGGTCGGCGCCGATTGGCGCAAACGTTCGGAATAGACCTTCTGCACCTCGCCGCCCGGGGACGCAGCCGGGGCCGAGGACGCAGCCGGTTTCGGGGCCGGGGTTGAGGCCGAGGCCCCCGACGGCGGCAAGGCGCTGCCTTGCACCGGAACCCTGGGCGCCGGGCGCGGCGGCGGCGGGGTCAACGCCGCTCCGTCCCGCGGTTGCCGGGCGGCATTGGGCGGCGGCGCCGGCGGCGCGGCCTTGCGCAAGGATTCGTCCGCGTAGCGGGCATTTTCCCGGTCGGAGACCAGCCCCTCGGCGACCTTGCGCCGTTCCGCCGCCGATCGCGCCGCCGGCTTGTCACCGACATTGGCGAGGTTCGGATAGGGCTTGTCGGCGCCGGGCACCGGTTTCGCCGGGCCCGACTCCGCCCCGTCGTCATCGTCGAACCAGCCTTCGACACCCTTGTACCATTCCACCGGATTGACGGCGTCGGGCACGGACGAGCAACCGGCAAGGGCGACAGCGAAAACCGCGAGTGCAAGCTTGGATGCGAGGCCGGATCCGCCGCGGACGCCGGCCGGTTTCGCCCGAACGGCTTGCGTAACGCCGGCGCGCTTCCTAGGATTCGTCATGATGGTTCCTTGCCCCGCCAGAAGGAAGTGTCCGTTGCGGACGGTTTCCGCCACCATAGGCGAACCGCCGACAAAATCCCGCAACATATTGGCATATTAAGGGATTCTCTCATGGCCGATCAACCGACGCAGCAACCCGAAGCCCCCGAATCCGACGCTTTGGTCCGCGAGTTGGCCGAAATTGCCGAACAAAGCCAACGGGCCATCTCCACCTTCCTCCAAAACCAGAACGTGGCGGGCGGCCCGGCCGCTGATATGCGCCATATCGCCGACGCGTTTCTGGAGTTCACCCAGCAGCTGATGCAGGACCAGACACGCCTTGCCCAGGCCCAAGCGACGCTGTGGCAGGACTATATGCGTCTATGGCAGCACGCCGCGCAACGGATGGCGGGGATGGAGACCGCGCCGGTGGCCGCGCCAGAGAGAGGCGACAAGCGCTTCAAGGACCCGGCATGGGAAGAGAACCTGGTCTTCGATTTCGTCAAGCAGTCCTACCTGCTGACCGCCCGATGGGCTCAGGCCCTGGTCAAGGAAACCAAGGGGCTGGACGACAAGACCGCCAAGAAAGTCGATTTCTATACCCGCCAGTTCGTCGATGCCATGGCGCCCGGCAACTTCCTGCTCGGCAACCCCGAGGCGCTGCGCGAAACCGTGGAGACGCGGGGCGAGAACCTGCTCAAGGGCCTGCACAACCTGCTCGACGACCTGGAGCGCGGCCACGGTCGCCTGGACATCAAGATGACCGACACCGACGCTTTCGAGCTCGGCCGCAACGTCGCGGTCACGCCGGGCAAGGTCGTCTATCAGAACGACCTGATCCAACTGATCCAGTATGCGCCGACGACCGAGACGGTCCGCAAGCGCCCGCTGCTGATCGTTCCGCCCTGGATCAACAAGTTCTACATCCTCGACCTTCAGCCCGCGAACTCCTTCATCCGCTGGGCCGTCGCCCAGGGGCTGACGGTCTTCGTGATCTCCTGGGTCAACCCGGACGCAAAGCTCGCGGAGAAGGACTTCGAGGACTATATGGTCGACGGACCGCTCGCCGCGCTGGACGCCATCGAGGCGGCCACCGGCGTCCGCGAGGTCAACGCCATCGGCTATTGCCTGGGGGGCACGCTGCTGGCGTCGACCCTGGCCTATATGGCGGCGGTCGAGGACAAGCGCATCACGTCCGCCACCTTCTTCGTCAGCCTGGTCGATTTCGCCGAGCCGGGCGAGCTGTCGGTCTTCATCGACGACGAACAGCTCGCCGCCTTGGAAGCGCGCATGGAGGAGCGCGGGTTCCTGGAAGGCCACGAGATGGCCACGACCTTCAACATGCTGCGGGCCAACGACCTGATCTGGTCCTTCGCCGTCAACAACTACCTGATGGGCAAGGAGCCCTTCCCTTTCGACCTGCTCTACTGGAATTCGGATTCGACCCGCATGCCGGCGGCGATGCATCGCTTCTATCTGCGCAACATGTACCAGGACAACAAGCTGCGCGAACCGGGCGGCATCTCGCTCAAGGGCGTGCCCATCGACCTCCGCAAGATCCGCGTCCCCGTCTATATCCTGTCCACCCGCGAGGACCATATCGCGCCCTGGAAGGCCTGTTACGCCGGGACCCGCCTCTATTCGGGCAGCCGCCGTTTCGTGCTCTCGGGCTCGGGCCATATCGCCGGAGTCATCAACCCGCCGGCGAAGAAGCCCAAATACGGCTATTGGACGAACACCGATCTGCCCGAAGCCGCCGATGACTGGCTGGCGGGCGCCAAGGCCCATGAAGGCTCCTGGTGGCCCGACTGGTGGAAATGGGTGGTCCGCAAAGTCGGAACCGAGGTCCCCGCCCGCACCCCCGGCGACGGCAAGTTGGCCGTCATCGAGGACGCGCCCGGCAGCTATGTCCGCAATCGGGGGACCTAGGCGGCCCCGACCCGCCCGCGCCGCTCAAGCGTCGCGGTAGGCGCGCATCAGCTCGACATAGTGATCGGTGGCATAGGCCATCGATGTCGCCTGATCGACGTCGATCTCGCGCAGGAAGCTGGCCGGGCGGCCGCCCCACAGCTCGCCCGCCGGAATGCGCTTGCGCGGCGGCACCAGGGCGCCGGCGGCGACCATGCCGCCGCTTTCGACCACCGCGTCGTCCATGACCATCGCCCCCATGCCGACGAAGGCGCGGTCCTCCAGGATGCAGCCATGCAGCATCACCATATGGCCGACGGTGACGTCGGCGCCGATCAGGGTGCCGTCGTTGCGTCCGTTGGTATGGATGACGGTGCCGTCCTGGATGTTCGAGCGCGCGCCGACGCGGACCAGATTGCCATCGGCGCGGAGGATGCAGCCGAACCAGATGCTCGCCTCCTCGCCGATCTCGGCATCGCCGATCACCGTCGCCGTCGGCGCGATATAGGCGGACTCGGCGATCCGCGGCGTCTTGCCGCCGATCGGCATGATGATCGGGTTCATGGCGTCGCGTCCCTCCCCTCGCCTAGTAGTTTCCCAGGCCCAGCTTGCCTTTCGCCAGCTTGTTGCCGTCTGCGTCCCGCGCATAGACATAGACGGTATAGGCGTGCCCCCGACCGCCGGAGCATGGCCCCAGATAGACGCCGCCGCCGCAGTCGTAACATTGGTGGGCGCCGATCTTTTCGATCCCCGTCGGGAGATCGTCCGTCTCGCCGGCGAAGGAGGGAACGACGACCGAGCCGCTTCCCGCCGGAACCGAATAGCCGATCACGCCATGCGCGCCTTCGCTGCCCCAATTTTCGTCGGTGAAGTGAAGCGTAACCTTGGTCGTTCCGTCCGGAAGGCCCGAAATCTCGACCGAGGGCGCGAGCCCCTCTCCGCCCCGACGCTTGCAAATCCCCTTGCCCGGCACGCCGCCGGTCCCGTCGCCCCACGCGGCATCGGCGTGCTTCAGTTTCAGCCCGTCGGCCAACGCCGTTCCCGGCAGCAGAAACGCCACGGAAACAACGAAAAGGATCTTCTTGGAAAGCCGGTTCACGTTGGAAAGCCAGTTCACGGCGTCCTCCTTGCGCGTTTGTCGAGACCGATTTCTTTGTCGGCTCTTGCGATCGCAATCTACTCCACGGTCACGGACTTCGCCAGATTGCGGGGCTGGTCGACGTCGGTGCCCTTGATCACGGCGGTGTGATAGGCGAGGAGCTGGACCGGGATCGCGTACAGGATCGGCGCCACGATCGGATCGACGGTGGGCAGCTCGATCGCCGCGTCGGCCGCCGCGCCCAACCGCGCGATCCCCTTGGCGTCGGACAGGAAGATGACGCGCGCGCCGCGAGCGATCACCTCCTGCATGTTCGAAGCCGTCTTCTCGAACAGCTCGTCGGACGGGGCGATCACGATCACCGGCACGTCCTCGTCGATCAGGGCGATGGGGCCGTGCTTCAGCTCGCCGGCGGCGAAGCCCTCGGCATGGATGTAGGAAATCTCCTTCAGCTTCAGCGCCCCTTCCATCGCCAGCGGATAGCCGGTGCCGCGGCCGATATAGAGCACGTCGCGCGATTCGGCGATCTCGTGCGCCAACTCGCGCAGGGCGTCGTCATGGTTCAGCACCTCGGCGGCGCGGGCCGGCACCTCGGTCAGCGCCTGGGACAAGGCAGCCTCATGGTCCGAATCGAGCGCCCCGCGCGCCCGCGCCACGGCCACGGCGAGGCAGGCGAGAACGGTCAACTGACATGTGAAGGCCTTGGTCGAGGCGACCCCGATCTCGGGGCCGGCGATGGTCGGCAGCACGATGTCCGCCTCGCGCGCCATGGTGCTTTCGGGGACGTTGACCAGGGCCGCGATATGCTGGCCCCGGTCGCGGGCGAAGCGCAGCGCCGCCAGCGTATCCGCCGTCTCCCCCGACTGGGAGATGAACAGCGCCAGCCCGCCCTCGGCCATCGGCGCCTCGCGGTAGCGGAACTCGGAGGCGATATCCAGATCGACCGGCAGCCGGGCGATCCGCTCGAACCAGACCTTGGCGACCATCCCCGCGTAATAGGAAGTGCCGCAGGCGACCAGGGTCAGGCGCGGCACCGCGGCGAGGTCGAAATCGACGTCGGGGATATGGATGCTGCGGGTCGCCGGATGGATGAAGGTCTGCAAGGTGTCGCCGATCACCGTCGGCTGCTCGTAGATCTCCTTGAGCATGAAATGCCGGTGGTTGCCCTTGCCGATCGCGGCGCCGGACAGGGCCGTCTGGCGGATCGGCCGCTCCACCGGCCGGTCCTCGGCGTCATGGACCGTCGCGCCCCGGGGGGTGATCTCGACCCAGTCGCCTTCCTCCAGGTAGGAAATCCGCTGGGTCAGCGGCGCCAGCGCCAGCGCGTCCGAGCCCAGATACATCTCGCCCTCGCCATAGCCGACGGCAAGCGGGCTGCCGCGCCGGGCGCCGATCAGCAGGTCCTCCTCGCCGGCGAACAGGATGGCCAGGGCGAAGGCCCCGTCCAGGCGCTTCAGGGTCGCCGC
>Ga0070729_10005145_pt1 | contig 13741 bp, 5 predicted proteins | sample tdDd472_FD_66725 | JGI IMG/M metagenome (GOLD analysis project Ga0070729, IMG submission 66725) | Marine sediment microbial communities from the Atlantic coast under amendment with organic carbon and nitrate - tdDd47.2 | ecosystem: Environmental > Aquatic > Marine > Coastal > Sediment | place...
ATAGAGATACTAGGCAAGGAAGGACCGAAAGTGGTCAAAGTTAGCCGCCGAGACCTGCCTTTTATCGTCTCCAAGCAACAAAATGGGGCCACAACCGTAGCGTCTACTATGATTATTGCAGCGATGGCAGGGATACGGGTCTTTGCGACGGGAGGGATTGGTGGTGTGCATCGCGGAGCAGCAGAGACGATGGATATTTCGGCTGATTTGCAGGAGCTGGCCAAAACGTCAGTGGCAGTTGTGTCGGCAGGAGCTAAATCCATTCTAGATTTGGGTCTTACCTTGGAATACTTGGAAACGCATGGCGTCCCGGTTATCGGATATCAAACCGAGACCTTTCCCGCTTTTTATACACAGGAAAGTAAACTAGCTGTGGATTATCGCTTAGATACGCCAAAAGAAATAGCAGAAGTGCTGCGTAGTAAATGGAAAATGGGGTTAGTAGGTGGCGTTTTGATCGCCAATCCCATTCCCGATCAGTTCAGCATGCCACCAGCCCAGATTGAATTGCGAATCGAAGAAGCCTTGGCAGAGGCTGCCGCAAAGCAGATCAAAGGGAAGGCACTGACGCCTTTTCTCCTGGCCAAGATTGAATCCTTAACCCAGGGAGATAGCCTAAAGGCTAATGTTGAGTTGGTTTTAAATAATGCAAAGCTAGGCGCTCAAATCGCAATGGAAATGTCGAAATGATTTGAAACATAAGGTATTTTTGTACCTTCGTAATCCTTTTTTTGCATCGGCCGGTGGGATGTCTTTAAATAGCCCCCTTGACTGATTCATTAAAGCCGATTGAAGCTGAGAAATACACAAAAAACACAAAATGATTACCTATATCAAAGGGGTAATAACTTTTAAGACCCCTACCTTTATTATTGTTGAAACGGGAGGCATTGGATACCACGTTAACATCAGTTTGAATACTTATGTTCAAATTGAGAAACTGGAACAGGTCAAGATATTAACCTACCTACAAATTAAGGAAGATAGCCATACGCTATACGGTTTTGCTGAGGATTCAGAAAGGCATTTGTTTGTCTTATTGATTTCTGTGTCGGGCATCGGCTCGAATACAGCGAGAATTATTCTCTCTTCGATGAATACAGATGAGATCAAGTCTGCTATTCTTTCCGAAAATGTAGCCGCTTTCAAACAGGTCAAGGGAGTTGGTCCCAAAACGGCTAAGCGGATCATCTTAGACTTGAAGGATAAAGTACTCAAAGAAAGTGGCGATACGCCTTTAACTTTCGCGCCGCAAGACAATAGAAGTCGGGATGAAGCGTTATCAGCATTGGTAGCTTTAGGTTTCGCAAGGATACAAGTTCAAAAAGCACTAAATAAAATATTGAAAGAACAACCTAATGTGACTAGCGTAGAGGAATTGATTAAACTCGCTTTGAAACAGCTGTCTTAAATGTCAGGATTGGAATAGTAAAGATGGATGATTAATTATTATCGTTTTTGCCTTCTGCTGATTCAGCTTCTTAGAACCCACTGCAAAAAAATCATGTTAAAATCCTCTGCTCAATCCCAATTACTTATAATCTATCGTTTTAGTGTAAAATTGGATAACACTGGATGGAAGAGTCGCGATTAGAAATGAAAAGCTTTAAGTGGATCAACTAAGATTATAGTTTACTCAATTGTGCCCTACTATTTTCTTACTGCTTAGTTTTTCGACCTCAATGGCATCGCTTTTCTCCCCAGTTCTAATGTTATTTACTTTTGCGAATCCCATGTTTTGATATGAAACGAATACTTATACTCAGCAGCCTTGTTGTTGTTATTTTTGCCCAATTTCTAGCACCTGCGGTTCAAGCTAACTCTACAGACCTTGATGACCCTTTTGCTGCATCCTACATTGTGGCTTCCCAAGATACGGTCCCTCCTCCTCCCGAACGGTTTGAGGATTTTATCAATAACCGTACTAGCAATCCTTTCGACTTGAAAGATCCCAGCGCGATCGAACAAAGTGTCGAATATGATCCGGAGACGGGACAGTATATCATTAGTGAAAAGATTGGAGATACCTACTTCCGTCCGCCTACTTACATGACTTTTGAAGAGTATGTCGATTGGCGAAAGAAGGAGGAAGAACGTAATTACTTCAACCAATTATCGGGGGTAGGGGGTGAAAATGGCCTAAGTGCATTGGACCCCGTAGCCAAATTTGATGTCAATAGTAGCTTGATTGATCGCTTATTTGGCGGGACTACGGTGGATATCCGCCCCCAAGGAAATATCGATTTGAGCTTTGGTATTGATCATCAACGCCTGGAGAACCCCATCCTGACGGAGCGGCAGCGATCGCTGACCAACTTCGATTTTGATATGGATATCCAAATGAATGTGACGGGAAAAATTGGTGAAAAACTAAACTTGACTACCAATTACAACACCAATGCCACATTTGATTTTGATAACCAGATCAAACTGGACTATAATAGTGAATTGTTTAGTGAGGATGATATCTTAAAAAAGATAGAAGCCGGTAATGTAAGCTTGCCTTTGCGAGGAAGTTTGATACAAGGTGCGCAGAGTCTTTTTGGATTAAAAACCGAACTGCAATTTGGACACCTGCGATTGACCGCTATTGCTTCGCAGCAGAAATCACAACGAGAAAATATTCAACTCCAGGGCGGGAGCCAGCTCCAAGAATTTGAAGTGCGGTCGGATGAATACGATGAAAACAGGCACTTCTTCCTCTCTCACTACAATCGCGATATTTTTGAAAATGCCATCAGTAATCTTCCGCAGATCAATACGCTTTTCCATTTGGAAAACCTGGAAGTGTGGATTACGAATGATCGAAATGATGTAGAAGATGTACGCGATATTGTGGCTCTGGCGGATTTAGGAGAGCCCACCAATTTTGTCAACCCCGATGCTATCCCTCGTTTTCAAGACCCTGTATATGTGGAAATCTGTGATGGACTACCCTTACCAGATAATGGAGCAAACGGTTTGTATTCGCGCTTGGTAGATCGTGGAGAATCCTTGCGAGATATTGATCGAACAGTAGCTATTCTACAATCAGAATTCGATTTGGTACAGGCACGAGATTTTGAAAAAGTGAGTGCGAGAAAGTTGAGCCCAAGGGAATTTACCTACCATCCTGAATTGGGTTTTATTTCAGTAAATATCAATGTACAGCCCGATCAGGTATTGGGGGTATCTTTTGAATATAAATACAATGGCGAGATTTTCAATGTAGGAGAATCTTCAGTGAATAGAAATAACATCTCTACGGATACATCCGATCAAACACCGAAGGTGCTGTTTGTGAAAATGTTGAAAAGTACGACACAGCGTACAGATGTGCCTACCTGGGATTTGATGATGAAAAACATCTATTCCATTGGTGCCTATCAGGTGAGCCAAGAGGATTTCAAACTGGATGTTTTTTATGAAGATCCAGGAGAAGGTTTCAAGCGCTTCTTGCCTAAAAGTAATTTGCAAGGTCAGCCCCTTATTCGCGTTTTCAACTTGGATAATCTAAATGTACAGGGGGACCCTAGCCGGGATGGGGTGTTTGATTATGTGCCAGGCGTTACCATTAATCCTTCCAATGGTCGGGTGATGTTCCCTGTGTTAGAGCCGTTCGGTACTTCTTTGGCGAATCAATTGGATCCAGAATTTGTCGATTCGCTGGTTTATCAAGAATTATATGATTCGACCTTGTTTCAAGCCCGGGAGTTTCCAGAAAAGAACCGATATGTGATTAAAGGTTCCTATAAGTCTAGTGTATCTAGTGAGATTTCACTAGGCGCCTTTAATATACCTCCTGGCTCTGTAACCGTAACGGCTGGTGGAGCATTGCTATTGGAGGGGCGTGATTATGAAGTAGATTATAGCTCAGGTAAAGTGAGAATCCTCAATGATGCCATTCTGAGTTCAGGTGTACCAATCAATGTATCCTTTGAGGATAACACCCTCTTTGGTTTCCAATCGAAGACGATGCTAGGACTAAGGGCCGATTATGAGCTGAGCGATAATTTCAATATCGGAGCTACCTTCTTGCAGCTATTCGAACGACCTTTTACACAAAAGGTGAATGTCGGCGATGACCCCGTCAATAACAAGATATATGGCATGGACATCAACTTCAGCAAGGAGGTGCCATGGTTGACGAAAGCGGTTGATAAATTGCCTTTTTATTCCACTACTCAACCTTCCTCTATTAATTTTTCTGCCGAAGGTGCGGTCTTAAAACCAGGCCACTCACGGGCGATCAATGAAGGTCGAAAAGATAAAGATGGCTTATTATACATAGATGATTTTGAGGGAAGTTCTAGTGGTGTTGATTTGAGGTCTCCTGTCAATCAGTGGTTTATGTCGAGTGTGCCACAAAATGATGATGCCAACCGCAACCCTTTCTTCCCAGAAGCTTCATTTAAGGATACTAGATCTGGAGTCAATAGAGCACGTATCAATTGGTACCTTATTGATCCAAGTGCCCGTGGGCCTGGAGATGATGAGAATCCCTATACGAGTCAAGTTCCACAGCAAGAAGTTTTTCCTAATATCCAAGTACCAAGAGATCAGGCACAAATCTTCCGAACCTTTGACTTGGCCTACTATCCAGAAGAAAGAGGGGCCTATAACTTTGATGTACCCGATGGAATTCCCAATATTTCGGATGGGGTAAATGTGTCGGATGGAACGATAAAGCTAAATAGCCCAGAGGAACGCTGGGGAGGAATCATGCGTGCCTTGAATACCAATGATTTCCAAACGGCAAACATTGAGTTTTTAGAATTCTGGATGCTAAGTCCTTTCCTTGACCCTGAGTCTGCTCGTTTGGCTTCGCCAGATGTAGAGGACCAACAAGGATCACTCTATATCAACTTGGGTAATATCTCTGAAGATATCTTGAATGATTCGAGAAAATTCTTTGAGAATGGACTACCTAGTCCAGCTAATCCCAACCGACAGATAGATGATACAGAATGGGGGATAGTTCCGGTCGGACAACAGATTACTCGAGCCTTTGATAATGATCAGGGTACTCGTGCTGTTCAGGATGTTGGACTCGATGGGCTGGACAATGACGGTGAGAATGAGAAGTTTAGAGATTATGTCACAGCCATTGGGGCTCGAAATAGCAATGCCGGTTTATTGGTTCAGGGTGACCCGGCCAATGATGACTTCCGTTATTATAACGATGCATCTTTTCCTGACAACTCTAGCTTGACGGTTAGGTACCAAAGTTTTAACAATCCACAAGGTAACTCGCAGCCAAATAACCAGGCTAACATCCGAACATCAGGAACCAATGTACCGGATACTGAGGATATCAATCGAGATAATACCTTGAATGAGACCGAGTCTTATTTTCAATATGAAATTCCATTGAGAGCGGATGTGTCCAACCCTAGAGAGTTGGATAGGGAGCGTACGCCGTTTATCACGGATAGAATTGAAGACCCGGTTTCGAATAGAGTATGGTATCGATTTAGAGTGCCATTGAAAGGGCCAGACAAAAAGGCTATTGGTGGAATCCGCGATTTTAGATCCATTCGTTTTATGCGGATGTATATGCGCGAATTCAAGAAGCCTGTTGTTTTGCGTTTTGCTAGAATGGAGTTGGTTAGAAACCAATGGAGACGAGTGACACGTGCTGATTTGTTGCAACCTGCTAACCAGTTTGGTAACTGTCAACCTAGCGAGACCAATTTTGAAATCGATGCGGTAAATATCGAAGAAAATAGTCAGCGTACGCCTTTTAATTATACCCTACCGGAGGGAATTATTCGAGAGCAATCTTTGGGGGTTTTTGCTGCGCTGCAAAATGAACAAGCACAGGCCCTGCGGGTGAAAGACTTATGTGATGGGGGCTTTGCCGGCATTTTTAAACAAATAGATATGGACTTGCGGGTCTATGATCGACTGAAAATGTTTGTGCATGCGGAGTCCCCAGATCAACGTACCCCAGATGGTGCAACGCGCATATTTATGCGGATTGGTAGTGATTTCCAAAACAACTACTACGAGTATGAACTCCCGCTGGTGATGTCGGACCCCAATGCCATTGTGGGCTTACAATCGCAAGATTCTCCCTATAAACAGGAAGTCTGGAAAAAAGAAAATGAGTTCAACTTCCCTTTGACGCTCCTGCGTGAGCTAAAAGAGGAACGGAATGAGCTGGGGGTCCGTAAATCGGAAGTCTATTCCAAAACTGTGCAAGCGGAAGAGAGTAATGCCATGCATGAAATCCGAGTGAAAGGTAGTCCAAGTTTGGGGTATGCGAAAGTGATGGTGATCGGGGTACGAAACCCAGAGGATGATGGCGCTTCTTACGATGCAGAAGTTTGGATCAACGAATTGCGTTTGGCTGGATTGGATGAAAGAGGTGGTGCAGCGGCTTTGGCTCGTATGGATATTCAATTAGCTGATTTAGGTAACTTGACTTTAGCAGGTAACATTAGTACCATTGGTTTTGGTGCCTTAGACAATCAAGTACATGAGCGAAATCGGGAACAAATTACGGGCTATGATGTGGCTGCTAACCTGGAATTAGGTAAATTCTTCCCAAATAAATTAGGACTACGCTTACCTTTTTATGGTCAAATCTCTAATACGACCACTACTCCCGAATACGATCCTTACGATACGGATATCAAGTTGCAAGATAAACTGGATCGGGCTGAGACGAAAGCCGTTCGAGATTCACTGCGGGATCAATCTCAGGAGGTCACGAATATTCGGACGTATAACTTCACCAATGTTCGCAAAGAACGAAGCGGGAATAATCCAGATCGTAAGCCGATGCCTTGGGATATAGAAAACTTCAGTGTTAGCTATTCCAATACCAAAACGGAACGGAGAGATCCGCTTGTCGAATTTGAACAGCAAGATGATTGGACAGCGGCCCTCGACTACAGCTTTAGTATACCTGCCAAACCGATTGAACCCTTCAAAAAGATTAAGAGTAAATATTTGCGCTTAATCAAGGAGTTTAACTTCAATCCGCTGCCGCAGTCGTTCACCTTTAGTACTGTTTTCGATCGGCAGTTTTCCACGACTCGCTATCGCTTTACCGGCCTGGATGATCGTTTTAATACCTTCTTCAATAAGCGTTTTTTCTGGGATCGAAATTACTCCCTCAATTGGGATTTTACCAAGGCATTGAAATTCAACTATGATGCCGTGGTCACTTCGGCCATTGATGAGCCAGATGAAAACTTCATGCTGGAAACCCTTCCTGCCGACCAGATTAAGAAATTTAGGCGGGATAGTATCTGGAATAATATTCAACAGCTAGGCCGTCCAAAATTATACAACCATCGGTTCTCGGTCAATTATACCTTGCCGATTCGGTATCTACCCTATATGGATTGGGTACAGGTGCGAGCCAGCTACCAAGGAGAATACCGTTGGGAAGCCGCTGCGCTTAATGTGGATAGTTTAGGAAATATCATTTCCAATAGCCAAAATAGAGGGATCAATGCAGACCTCAACTTCGAGAAACTCTATAATTCGGTACCTTATCTGCGGAAAATAGAAAGAGCAAGTAAGGGTACCAATCGGGCTAGGGGAGGACGTCCTTCCACGCCTAGGGATCGCAATGCTACACCAGACGATAAGGATGGGAAACGCAAGAAGAACAAAGACGTTAGTCCACTGGAAGTGGCACTAGTCCGGCCTTTACTCGTATTGCGCAAGGGTAGGTTCTCCTATTCTGAAAGATTCCGAACCGTTGTGCCGGGTTTCACACCCGAAGCCAGTATGATGGGCTTAGCCTCTGGATTTGGGGCACCCGGATGGGATTTCGTAGCAGGGGTACAACCCAAGATCAGAGAATTGGATGAATCACAATGGCGAGGTTCTGAGGACTGGTTATGGCAGAATCGAGAAAATATCACTGATAATGTTTTCTTGAATAGAGATGTCATTCAGGATTATACCCTTTCTTGGGACGGTAAGGTAACCTTGGAACCTCTTCGGGACTTCAGGGTGGATCTGGATATGACTCGGTCGTTTACCGAGAATTATTCCGAGACCTTTAAAAATTTGGACAAGGCTTCTGCGCCTGGTGAAGGCTTTGATCATGCTATCCCTCGTAATGCAGGACAGTTGAATATGACCTACTCGGCCTTGTCAACACTATTTGAAGATGATCAAGGGGTAGTGGAGTTATTCAAAGTCTTTGAAGATAATCGAGTGATTATTTCCAACCGCTTGGGATCTGGGGCTCATGTCGACCCCAATTTGGCGGAGCAAGGATATGCAGAAGGATATGGTAGTTTGCAACAAGATGTAATGATTCCGGCTTTTATGGCAGCCTATACCGGCAAAGATGCTAGGACGGTTGACTTGAATGTATTTAATTTGCGACCACATGTGAATTGGCGTTTGACTTATAATGGTCTGGCCAAAATTCCATTCTTCAAAGAGATCTTTAGCAACTTTAGCCTGACACATGCCTATAAAGGAAACCTGAGCATCAGCCGTTTCCAAACTAGTAATTACTTTTTGCGAAACTTGGATCCAACTTCGGGGAATAGTCTGGATACTGTCGATTACAACTTCTATCCTCGTATAGAAATTCCCGACTTGGTGATTCAGGAAGGCTTCTCGCCTTTGATTGCAATTGAAGCTACTTTGCAAAATGGGATGTCTTTCAATGTCGATTATAATCGGACTCGAAATCTAGCGCTTAATTCCACGAGTAAATTGTTGAGTGAATCTCGTTCTAAAGAGATTGTGATTGGATTCGGGTACCTGATGAAAGGAGTAGATATTCCATTCCTTACCGGAAGTAAGAAAAAAGGAAGTAGCCGCCCGGGAGCAGGAGATGAACCGCCGGGGCCTGGTGGTCCGAATCGTGGGGGCGGTGGCCGAGGCGGACAGTTGGATGCCCAGGATTTGGATATACAGTTCAACTTCTCTTTGCGAGATGATATCACCTTGGCACAACAGCTGGATGGTCCGGGGGCAGAGCCCACCAGGGGGAATTACTCCTTGACTTTATCTCCGACGGTTGAATATAAATTGAATCGGCGATTATCACTGCAGGCCTTCTTTGATTATAGGCGGGTTGTTCCGAAGACTTCTGCTGGTTTCCCAAGGACGGACTCAGCCGGGGGAATCAGGGTGCGGTTTCAGTTGAACTAACCCTAAGTATATAAGCGCTTATGCCAGAGATCGGTGTTTTGTACCGATCTCTGGCATTTTTATGCGCCCTTGCAGGTGCCTGTCTAGCTAGTCAGATAGATTTTTCAGCTGCAAAATACTCCTAGGGTATCACGTTGTCCTTCGTGGATGCGAGTCCTAAGCTTGTCCAGGAATTTCTCGTGTAAAGTGTTTACGTCTGAAAATGCAACAGCAATGAGCAAAATGATATTGAGAAAGCGGAAATCGGAAGGAGGAAAACTAGCCTAGCCCAACCGAGATTCCACCTTCCGATTTCGCATTTCGGCCTTCACCTGATGTGAGAAACTACTGAAGCTTGTCTGCGTTTCGTCACCTCTTCCAGTATATCCAGCCGATGGGCTAATAAATGTTGTTTTAGGGCCACCTCATCGCCTAATTCCAGGTAATAAGCAGTTTCTTTTTGATAGGCTTCCCAAGTAGGGGAGGCAGGGGTATTGGGTGTCCCCGTTTTGGCAAATTCGGTCCAATAAGTCATGATATGACGCGATAAGTCATAGTCATAGCTGTCAAAAATGCCTTCTACCGGAATTTTATGCAAATTGCCAAAGACATAAGGTATTTCTGCTCCGTGATAGGAACCGTAGTAGTCCTTTTGGGGAATATTGGGAATCCTCGTGAAATAATACAAATAGGTAGGAATTTGCTGTTGGGCGCTTCGACGGGCCCAATGACGCATCGATAAGGTAAAAAGTTGATCTCCCAAGCGATTGAGATGAGCTTTGAGAACATCACTATCCTTTTCTACAGGATACCCTTCCAATATTTTTGGCGCTAAATCGCCATATTTCTTGTGGAGGCTTTTAATGAATTCTTCGGCTGTAGTGGGAAGTGTTTGAGGGTCGGCAAAAGCAGTAGCTTCATCCTGATTAGAACCTAATAAAATCGGTACCTGGTGCATAGCACTTTGCTCCATGAGAAAACGAGGCTCATCGGGCAAAAACCATCCATCTACATAAGGTTCTGTATAAAAACTAGCTCGTTGGCTTGCTTTCAATATATCCGCTACGGACAAGTCTCGAAGGGCTGATAAGCTAGAAGCTCCTGCTGCCTTAGCAAAGCGGAGGCCTGCCTTTTCGCCGGATAGTTTACCGTATTTTTCTTCCTTCAAATAAGGGGTCGGCCCCGTAGCCCCTCCACTCTGCGCAATGGCTCGGTGAAAAAGACCTTTGGCCAATGGGCTGACCACTAAGAGTGAAATACTCCAAGCTCCAGCAGATTCTCCAAAGAGGGTAATATTATTTGGATCTCCGCCAAAGCTTTCAATATTAGCCTTTATCCATTGTAAAGCTGCAATTTGATCCAAAAGGCCATAGTTGCCAGAGACACCCGCTGGAGAGGCTTCACTCAAGGCTGGATGCCCCAAGAAGCCCAGCACCCCCAATCGATAATTGATCGTTACTAGCACTACGTTTTCCTCGGCCAATCGCGTTCCATCATAGTGGGGTAGGGCTCCTCCTCCATAATTGAAATAGCCTCCATGAATCCAAACCATCACCGCCTTTTTTTCGCGAGGTTGAGGCGACGATGTCCAGATATTGAGGTGCAAGCAATCCTCACTTTGTGGGTAGTTGGGTTGTTTGAAGAAGGAACCTTTGGGGTAAAGAGGTTGGGGAGCTATCGTTTGGTACTGGGAGCCATCCATCACTTCCGTCCAAGGTAGGGCCGGCTGTGGCGGAAGCCATCGCCGTTCGCCAAGGGGTGGGGCAGCATAAGGGATGCCCTTAAAGCTATAAATGCCATTTTTTTCAACTCCACTGATCGGACCATTCTGGGTGTTGATGATAAGAGATGGAGAAGGTTTATTGCTTGGCGGCATAGTCGATTGGATTGAATAATCATACTACTGAGACTTGACACCGACAGCTTTTAAAAGTGTAGGCCTTGAAGGTTGATACCTAAGCCTTCAACTTTTCAACGGATTAACCGTATTTGTCTAGTCGTATGTTGAATAATAGCACAATATAACTGAATCCGGTTTTTTACCATATATTTGGTAGCGGTATAAATAGGTATAGAAGTTGTTTAAGTAGCTGAACCTATATACTCGACACTTTATGGCGGGCTCTTTTTGCGTTATACCTGACTGCCGTCAGGCAGGCTGCCTTAGATGTTCTTCAAGTAGCTTGGGCTATTATCATCAAATTGCAGCCAATCAATCATTTTTAAACAACTTCATAAAAAAAGAAACCCTTTTTATGGATTATTTCAAATGGCTCTTAGGAGTACTCATTATTTTATTATTGGCGATTGTGGCCTTATGGGTAGGTGATGAACCCACATTGACAACCGGTCAAGTACATCCTACTTTCGAAACAATGCGAAGTAGCGGTTCAAAGGTCGTTGCCAGTGAGTTGGGGAAATGGGTAGGGTATTTATTTGGGCTGTTGGTAATTATCATATTTGTATTGACTATTTTCATTGGAGCTAAGCGTAAGCATGGCATCGGAGCCATTCGGTATTGGCTAGCGACTGGCTTATTGGCCTATTTGGTGACTTATCACCTTACGGTAATGGCTTATTGGAAGTATGCAGCTAGCGAGACAACTAGCTATTTCGGGGGACTACCCAGCGCGACCGCTTGGATGGTATATGGCCTTTGGTCTGTTCCTATTATTATGACCTTGGTTTATGTGTTCAAATTTGATGAATGGATCATATCTCCTCAGGACATTAAACGCTTTGAAGAATTGGTGAAGGAAGATTGATGTGCCGAACTATTTTGGTTCACTGATAATTTTAAGCCTGAAAGAACTTCAATATCTCAATATAAAATAGATACGGTGACAAAGAACAACAACTGGCAGGATAGACAAAAAATAGTAACAGCAGCAGATTATATTGAAAGCCTGCGAGGGAGAAATCTCAGTATCTATTTATTTGGAGAATTGGTGGAAGAGTCCGTTGATCACCCGATGATCCGGCCTTCAATCAATGCGGTGGCCAAAACGTACGAATTGGCGATTTCCCATCCGGAATTGGCAGCGGTGACCTCACCATTCACGGGCGAGCGTATTAGTCGGTTTCTGCATGTTAGTATGAGCAGAGATGATTTGGTCTTACAGAATAAAATGCAGCGGAGACTAGGACAGTTGACGGGTACTTGTTTTCAACGTTGTGTTGGGATGGATGCCTTTAACTCCTTATACTCGGTGACCTATGAAATAGATGAAAAATACGCTACCGGCTATCACCAGCGCTTGAAAGATTTTTTACATCTCATGCATAGCCAAAATGTAGTGGTAGGAGGTGCGATGACAGATGTGAAAGGCGACCGCAGTTTGGCGCCGCACCAGCAAGCCGATCCGGATATGTTTTTGCATATCGTCGATAGAACGGAGGAAGGCGTTTATGTCAGTGGTGCGAAAGCACATCAGACCGGCTGTATCAATTCTCATTGGCTATTGGTAATGCCTACCATGCGCCTGACCGAACAAGATAAAGACTATGCCATCGTCGGGGCGGTGCCTGTCGACGCGGAAGGTCTGGCTTACATCTATGGTCGACAATCGTGCGACACGAGGAGTATGGAAGGAGGAGATATGGATGTAGGGAACGCTAAATTTGGTGGGCAGGAGGCCATGGTGGTTTTTGATCGGGTATTTATCCCCCATCGATACATTTTTATGGATGGGGAGTATGATTTTGCTTCCCTTTTGGTGGAGCGGTTTACGACTTATCACCGGCGTAGTTATGTATGTAAAAGTGGGGTAGGGGATGTACTCATTGGCGCGGCAGCAGCCATAGCAGAGTACAATGGAATTACGAAAGCCTCTCATATCAAAGATAAACTAGTAGAGATGACACACTTGAATGAAACCGTGTATGGCACAGGAATAGCGGCTTCCTATCAAGGTTATGCTACCTCTTCGGGTGCCTATATTAGTGACGAGATGTTGGCCAATGTTTGCAAACATCATGTTACGCGTTTCCCATTTGAAATTAGTCGATTAGCACAAGACTTGGCAGGAGGGCTGGTAGCTACTTTGCCTTCAGAAAAAGACTATCATCATCCTGAAATAGGCGCTTTACTAGAAAAATACCTCAAGGGGAAAGCCGATGTGCCGACAGCCGATCGGATGAGAATCCTCCGCTTGATTGAGAATATGACATTGGGTAGAAATGCAGTGGGCTATTTGACGGAATCGCTACATGGGGCCGGTTCTCCTCAGGCGCAGCGAATTCTAATTGCCCGTGGCATGCAGCTGGCCTATAAAAAACGCTTGGCTAGGGTTTTAGCAGGTATTGAAACCGAAGAAAATAAAGAGGAGGTGATGGAGGAGTTGAGTGGATACTTTGCGCGTGTATTTAATGAAGAAGTATAAATCAAGCCTAGTGCTCTTGTGGGTGAAAAACCTATCTGACTAGTTAGACGGGCACCAGCAACCGCTCTGGAAAACTTTGGCGAACAACCAACAACGAACAAGTAAAATGGAAGCATTTCGAAGTCCCATTATTCTAAGCTGTGTCGGGCTCTACATGTTCCTGTGTATCATCATAGGGATATGGGCATTAAAGCGGACCAAATCCACCCAGGATTTTTTCATGGCTGGGCGAGATTTAGGTATCGCTGTCACCGCTTTTGCCGTTT
>Ga0070729_10005147_pt1 | contig 13737 bp, 15 predicted proteins | sample tdDd472_FD_66725 | JGI IMG/M metagenome (GOLD analysis project Ga0070729, IMG submission 66725) | Marine sediment microbial communities from the Atlantic coast under amendment with organic carbon and nitrate - tdDd47.2 | ecosystem: Environmental > Aquatic > Marine > Coastal > Sediment | place...
CGTCGAGACGATATCCCAGCGGATGCCCGAGCGATGCAGGATCGCCAGCGCGCCCAGCCCGGTGACAACCAGGACCGGGAAGGAATTGACGTAGGAGAATACCTGCCCGATCGCCATTGCCCAGACCGGCATGGCGAAGTCCATCAGCAGGTGATGGGGGAAGATGATCAGCACCATCGTGGTCGAAAGCGTCCAACCGGCGAGAAATACCCTGGTGGTCTTCCAGGGCCGCCCGGTGATGCGCGGCAAAAGTTCGTAAACCGCGATCACGCCCATGTAAATGGTGGCGTTGATGAAGGTGTGGCCGAAGAAATAGATCAGGTTCTTGGCCAGCAACGGATTGAGCTCGACCGTGGGGAAGGCGAGGTTGATCAGGCTCATGACAAGCACGGTGGCCCCGGCAATCAGCGCCAGAATGGTCACGATCGCCACCATGGTCGCAGCAACAACTGTGGGCGGCGGCACGTCTTTTGTCGATCCGCCGAACAACACATGCCAGCCAAGCCCGCGCCCGAGGCCACCATAGGTGGCAATGATCCCGCGGGCGAGTTCCAGACACCAGATCAGAAAGCCGACCCCGATCACCAGAAGCCCGCCCAGATGCAGCGCAGCGGCCCAGACCGGCCAGACCCCTTGCGAACTGGCCGGTAGCGGGTAGAGAAATGTCCAGGCCCCACCGAAACGGCCCGGGAAGTCCGCCGCGAGGATCGCCACGACGCCGATCAGAAAGAGCCAGAAATTCGCCCCCATCACCCATGCGTGCAGCCGGATATGGGCCGACAGGAAATGCCACAGAACTGCCGCCCCGCCGAGTGCTGCGATGCCGACCATACCGGTGCCGTGCACGGTCATCAGCTGATAGAACAGGGCCGGGTCGGTATCGAGCCAGCCGGATTGCGCCAGCCGCATCCATAGCCCCGCCAACATCATCAAAAGCAGGACCAGACCCGTTGTTGCGAGATAGAGCACGACCCAGAGCCGGCCGCGGTCGGCCGTCTCCGCGCCTTGCGTGAATGCAGCGTCAGCCATCGGTGCTTCCTTCCGTCACCAGAATCTCGGCGATCATGTTGTGATGAACCAGCCCGCAGTATTCGAGGCAGAGAATCTGGTAAGTGCCCGGCGCATCGAAGACGTGCGTTAGCCGGTTGACATAGCCGGGCATCGCCTGCGTCTGAGCGACGAGCGTGCCGTCCGCGTCATAGATACCGAAACCATGGTTCACATCGGCGCTGGTGACATGGAACTCCACCGGCGTGCCTGCGGCGACCTCGTCGCGATCGAGATCCCAGTACCACTGATAGCCGGTCGCGTTGATCACTTGCGGGGCGGCGGCCTGCGCCGTGTAGGGGGTCTCGCGGAACAGCCAGATGGTGATCGGCAGCCCGACGAGCACCAGAATCCAGAACCCGATGTTGCGGATGCGATAGGCGTTGCCCTGAACCGGCGCATATTCGCGGCCCTCATGGGCCAGGCTGCGGACCCGCAGGAACACCGCAGCCAGGAGCAGGATCGCAACAAGCGACAAAAGTGCCGAGACGGTTTGAATGCTCATGGGCTGGTCCCTTCTCTCAATCCGGTCTCGGAACGGAAAGATCCGACCCGATTGGGGTACGCGCGGGCACCACAAAGGCGCCTTCGCGCCACCGGTGCCGCAAACCGCAAGCGATGAACGCCTCTCGATTTGACACAATTGCGGCCATTTGCGGTGTCTTGCATTGCACGCAGCATTTTCTCTTCTTCCCTGAATGGCAGAATTCTGACGTATGCACCCTGACGTAAAGCTAGCGCTGACCTCTGCGAACGTCACCTGGGCCGACAATATCCCGGCTCGACGATCCCTTTCGCCTGGCAACGCGCAATACCCCGACCCCACCGGTGCCTCTGCTCGTGAACGCAACCTGAAGCTTGTGGTGAAACATTTGAACGGGCTTGGTTATTTGTCAAACGAAGAAAAATGGTGATTGGTATCGGATATTTCGATATTATCGATTGGTCATTCGGCGTAGTGAGCCCTTGCATGGATATCGTACAAGCACAAACGTTCTTGGCGATCGTATCGACCGGCAGCTTCGTCGAGGCTGCGGCTCGTCTCAATGTCACCCAGTCAACGGTCAGCGCCCGCATCAAGGCGTTGGAGCAATTCATCGGCGCCCGTCTTTTTGTCCGCAACAAGGGCGGCACCACGCTGACCCACGCTGGCCGGCAGTTCCAGAAGCATGCCGCCCTGATCGTTCGCGCCGCCGAGCAGGCCCGACAGGATGTCGGCACGCCGCGCGACTACTGCGGTGTGCTGCGGATCGGCGGCCAGGCTGGCCTGTGGAACCGCCTGCTGCACAACTGGCTGCCGTGGATGCGCCGCAACGCGCCGGAGGTTGCCATCCGGGCCCAACTCGGCACGCCGAGAGATATGACCGACCAACTGGTCTTCGGGGCGCTCGATATCGGCGTCATGTATACGCCCCGCGGCCGCCCGGGCCTGGAGATCGAGGTGATGCTGGAGGATCGGTTGGTGCTATGCGCCACCGATACTGCCTATTCCGACGTGCGCTCGCCGGCGTATGTCTTTGTCGACTGGGGCCGGGAATTCCGGGGCGCCCACGGCGTTCGATTCCCCGATTATACCGGGGCGGCGCTCACCGTCAGCCTAGGAACGCTGGGGTTCCACCATGTTCTGGAATACGGCGGTTCGGGCTATTTCCCCGAGCGAATGGCGCGGCCCTACCTTGAAACCGGGCGGCTCTTCGTTGTCGAGGACGCGCCCAGTTTCTCGCTTCCGATCTATGTCGTTCATGCCAGCGACGCCGATCCCGCATTGCTCGGGCCGGCTCTCAGCGGCCTGCGGGCAATCGGCCAACGGGAGGGGGGATACCGACGACCGGCTGTATGAAGCAACGCGGCGCAAACCGGTCGGGCTGATTGCCTTGCAATCGCCAAGAGGTTGGCAAAAAAAACGTGTTCCAGCGGCATGGGGCGGTTGGCAACTCGGTATGGTTGCCTATTGGAACAAGTGTTTCTATCTGCCATCGAGTTGTCCCAGGCATCTGATCCGGCTGATGGGCAAACTTAGGTGGTTAAAAATCAATGACTTAAACTGGAGAAGGTTCGATGTCAGTCGCATTCCCTCCGCCACTTGCACCTTGCAAACCCGAAAACAGGTCCCTCGCGGGGCCTTTTTCTTTATGTGCCAAAGGGGTTTGCAGGGACCATCCGCCCTTCGGAGACTGGCTGACTGCGCGAGATCGGTCTCCGAACGCCCACCGTCTCTTTCCACCCGCCCCTCGCTCTCGGCGAGACGGGTTCAAAACCCCCATAGATTTCAACGAACTGAGGCGCAGCTGGCGGCTGAGGTGTCGCTCGGCCAGACCGACGGCCTCGGCCAGTTCCTGGATCGTGGCGAACTCGCCTGCTTCCATGCGCCGCCGCCAGCCCCATGCCCGGCCGATGGCGCGCAAGATGTGCGGGTCCTGCGTCTGATCCTCGCTCGGGCTGTAATCTGCGGGCGGCATGATCTTGGGCCGCCCATTCTTCTTGCGCAGCTTCAGGGGGATCAGCACGCGGATCGTTTCGTTGTCTCGGGTCATTCGGCGGCCTCCATGTCGCGCGGGGCGATCATTTCGCGGATGACGCCCGCGACGCCTTCGCGGCGGATGTCGAGCTCAAGCCCGGCGGCGGTGACGGTGATCCGCGTTGCTTCAGTGCGGTGTTGTACAAAGCCCAGTTCGCGGTCTTGTACTTCGTTGGCGCCCAGCTGTTCATGGCCTCCAGCTATCACGCTGGATTCACGAGATGAATCCCCTCAACCGATTTGCGCAACAAAGCCTTTTTCAGCCAGTTGTCACGTCTTGCGCACAGTGCCTTGCGTGAGGGTATCCGGGAGGTCTGTGGGCATCTGGATTGATGCCTGGAAACCGGACAAACCACCCGGGCGCGGCGACTCCAGGATCAACGGGCTACCGATCCGGGCCGCCATGGCGGCGACGATGGCGAGGCCGAGCCCGCTGCCGTCGGTGCTTGCGTTCGCACGCTCGAAGCGCGCCGTCAGGCGGTTAAGGGTTTCACGCGGCAGGACGGGACCGTCGTTCGCCACGATCAGTTGCCCATCTCCCGTCAGGGTCACGTCGATCGGAGCATCCTCCGCCCCGTGGCGCAGGGCGTTCTCCACGAGGTTCCGGCACAGGATTCCGAAGGCATCGGGGTCGATGTCCGACATGACAGCCGCGCCCGGCAGTGAAAGCGAGATGCGACCCGGCGCGCCCCCGCGGCCGAGATCGTCCACGACGACACGCGCGACGGCCCTCAGGTCCGCGCTTCGGTCCATCCGCAGTCGCCCGCCTTCCGCCCGCGCAAGCTGCATGAGGCGTTCGGAAAGCCGGGTCAGCCGCTTGAGCGTGGTCTCGATCTCGGCGGCCCGCGCTCCTGTGACCGGGTCCTGGGTTTCCGACCGAAGCCGCTGCGCCTGCGCGATCGCGCCTGCGAGTGGCGTCCGAAGCTCATGCGCAGCGTTCGCAGCAAAACTGCGCTCGGCCTCGAAGGCGTCGCGCAACCTGGCCAGAAGGCCGTTCAGTGTTGCGGCCAAGGGGGCGATCTCCGTCGGCAGGTCACCCGCGGGTACCTCTGACAGATCGCGGGCGCCGCGCGCCTCGAGCCGCGTGCGGAACCTGCGCAGTGGCTCGAGGCTGAAGCGGACGGCCAGGATGATGGCCAGAAGTGCTACGGGCAGCACGACCAGCAGCGGCAGGCCGAGGCCCATCTGGATTTCCCGGGCGACCGATGCGCGATGGACCAACGGCTCGGCCACGGTGATACGGACCGTCCCCCGAAGCGCCGCGTCGCTATAGAGCCGGTGGGTCGCGGTCTGCCGAAACCCCGGCTCGTCATAGGGCGGGAACACGGCAGGATCGGCCGCGTGGGATTGCAGCAGGATCCGCCCCTCGGCATCGCGGACGAGATAGGTGAAGAACTCGTCGTGCTCCCGGATCGGGGCGAGCCGCTGCGTTCCCCCCTGATCTTCCCGGCCGACGATGTCGGTCACGGCCAGCGGCAGGATGCGCTCCGCGGTCTCGCGCAGGGCGCTGTCGAAGACCTCGTCCAACTCGCCCCGAACGATCATCGCCGTGACCGTCGCGGCCATGAGCCACAGGATCGTCAGCACGAGGCCCAGCGACAGCCCGAGCCGCGCCTGAAGGCTGCGCGGAAACCTCATGGCTTGCCCAGCCGATAGCCCATGCCGCGTTCGGTCTCGATGACCGCGCTGCCAAGCTTCTTGCGCAACCGGCTGACATGGACTTCGATGGTGTTGCTCTCCACCTCGGCGTCGAAGGCATAGAGCTTGTCCTCCAGCTGCGCCTTGGACAAAAGCTGCCCCGGGCGGGAGAGGAAAGCCTCGAACAGGGCCCATTCCCGCGCCGTCAGTTGCACCGGCTTGCCGGCGCGGTGGATGCTGCGCGCCGCGAGGTCGATCTCCAGCGGCCCATGGGCGATGATCGGGTTGGGGTTGCCGGTGTAACGCCGCGCGACCGAGCCGATCCGGGCCGAAAGCTCGGCCAGGTCGAAGGGCTTCACGAGATAGTCATCGGCGCCCGCGTTCAGCCCCTCGATCCGGTCCGACACCTGGTCGAGCGCGGTCAGGATGATGACCGGCGTCACGCCACCCCGCGCGCGCAAACTCTTCAGAAACCCGATGCCGCGCCCGTCCGGGAGCATGAGGTCCAGGAGGATCAGGTCGTAGGACGTTGCCTTCACGGCGTCGCCGGCGGTATCAAGGCGCATCACCCAATCCACCGACTGCCCATCGGCCATGATCTGGTCGCGCACCGCTGCGCCCAACACCGTGTCGTCCTCGATCAGCAGGATACGCATTGTCGTCCTCGTCCTTTCCCGATGACCCTCCATGATCCGTCTGGCTGACACGAAGCTGAAGCGGCTGGGCCAGGCCTCTTCAGGCTGCCGTCAGCTTCGCCGTGCATGAATTGCATCAAGATGGCCGCAACGAGGAGTTTGGCCCATGAAGAAGACATTGACAATTCTCGGCTTTCTCGCGGTCTTTCCGGCCGGGATGGCATCGGCCGACGACGATTGTTTCGTCCCGATGTCGGATTGGCACCCAAGGGATGCCGTTGCGCGTCTTGCCGGAGAGAACGGCTGGACCGTGCGGCGGATCAAGATCGACGACGGCTGTTACGAAATCAACGGGCGGGATGCCGAAGGGCGCCCCATCGAGGTCACTGTGCATCCCTCCACGCTCGAGGTGATCGAAATCGAATACGAGGACGATGCCGATGATCGTCCGCGCCAGGATCGCAAAGGAGGCCGCGATGACTGACACTGTTCCTCATGATGCAGCCAAGACCAACAGCGGGAGGTCCGGAACCATCCGGGTCTGGGATCCGCTGGTGCGGGTGTTCCACTGGGGGCTCGTCGCCACGGTCGCGCTTGCCTGGGTCACGGCGGAGGAACTGCAACCGGTGCACGAGGTCGCGGGCTACACCGTGGCCGGTCTCGTGGCATTCCGGCTGATCTGGGGCCTTGTCGGCAGCCGGTATGCGCGCTTTTCCCGGTTCATCAAGGGCCCCCGCGACACGCTCTCCTATCTCGGCGACATGAGGCGCGGACGCGAGCGGCGCTACCTCGGTCACAACCCGGCCGGCGCCGCCATGATCGTGGCGCTGCTTGTCGCTCTCTCGGGCACCGCCTTTACCGGCTGGCTCATGGAGGAACCGGACCGCCTGGCGCTGCTGCCCGAGATGCCGCAGATCGTGGCGCCCGCCTGGGCCGATGACGACGGAGACCACGGCGAATACGGCGAACGCGGCGAGGGGGCGCTGGGGGAGGTGCACGAAACCTTTGCCAACCTGATGCTGTTCCTGATCGCGCTGCATGTGGGCGGCGTTGTGCTCGCCTCGGTCCGGCATCGCGAGAATCTGGCCCGCGCCATGGTCACCGGCGACAAGCGCGCGCCCGGTCCCGATGACATCGCTTGAACCCGTTCCTCCGGCCGAACCGTCCCTTCGGCCCACCTGGCCCCGCCATTCCCTGGCGGGGCCTTTTTCCTTCCTGACGGCAAGCTGAAGCGGGAATCGCTCCCTTGTCAGGAACCCCTCAGGTCCAGCGACCAGATTGGCCTCAGCAGACGAAAAGGAGACCCTGCCTTGAAAAAGACCCTTGCAGTTCTTGTTGCCTCCACGGCCTTGACCGCCGCCATCGGCGTGCCCGCCTGGAGCGCGATGCGCGCCTCTACCGGTGACAGTTCCCAGGCCTTTTCCGCGCTTTTCGATGACGGCACGCAGGCGCTGCCCCTGGTCCGGGTGAGTGATGATGATGACCACCACGGAAAGCACCGGAAATGGTGGCGCCTGTTCGGCGACGATGACGATGATGACGACGACCACGATGATGATGATGACGACGACGATGATGACGACGATGACGGTCGCCGCGGCGGCGCCCGGAACCCCGCCCCCGCCGGAACCGTCGCGCCGCCGCAGAACGGCCTCTTCGGGAACGGCGCCGCGCCGAAGGTCAAGGTGAACTGAGCCTCCCCCTCTTCGAACAAGGATCCAACCAATGAAATCGCTTCTCGCAACGCTCGCTCTCACCACCGCGCTGACCGTACCGGGCTACGCCATGGCGCGCCCGGTCACGCTGACCACGACGCTCAACAATTACGGCGGTGACGGTGCCTACCTCGCGCTTTACGTGACCGACACTTCGGGCGCCTATTTGGGCAGCCTCTGGATGGCCGGCGGCAAGTCGAAATACTACAAGCACCTGACCGACTGGTACCGCGCCACCGGCGGCGACACGGGCCAGGTGAACGGCATCACTGGCGCCAGCGTCGGCGCGGGCCGCACGCTCGAGATCACGCTCGACCTGGCCGACGCGCTCTTCGATGCCGGCTACACCCTCCATATCGACGCGGCCGTCGAGGACATGCGCGACAGCCCGAACGAGGTGGCAGTGCCGCTGACGACGACGGGCGCGGGGACGCCGGTGCAGGGCCGCCGCTACATCGCCAACTTCGCCTACGACATGTGAGGAGCGGGGCCATGATCCGTGCACTCCATCGCTGGCCGGGTCTGCTGGCCCTCGCGTTCGTCACCATCCTCGCGCTCAGCGGCGCGGCGTTGTCGGTCTTTCCCGCGGTCGAGCGCATCGCCGCGCCGCAGGCGGAGACCGGGCTCGAGGTCGCCGCCCTCGCGGACCGCATCCTGGCGGTCTATCCCGGCGTCGAACAGATCCGCCGCGCGCCTTCGGGCCGGATAACGGCCTACTGGTTCGACCAGGGCGCGCCGGGCGCCGCCGTGATCGATCCGGCAACGGGTGAGGGCGTGGCCTCCGCCGACCCGAACCAGGTCGAACGCTGGCTCACCAACCTGCACCGCTCGCTGTTCTTCGGTGACTCCGGGCGCATCGCCATGGCTGCCGGAGCGGCGGCTATGCTGATCCTATCGCTCTCGGGCGCGGCGTTGGTCGCGCGGCGGGCGGGCGGTTGGCGGTTCTGGTTCGCGCCTCCGCGCGGTCCGCTCGCCGGTCGTCTTCACGTCGAGATCGCTCGCATTGCCGTGATAGGCCTTGCGCTCTCGTCCATCACGGCTTTGTGGATGACGGCGTCCACCTTTGATCTGCTTCCCGACGGCGGCGCCACATCAGCCTTCCCCGCCGAGGTAAGCGGTGAAACCGGATTCGCTCCCGACCAGATGCCAACCCTCAGGCAGACGCCCGTCGCCGAGCTGCGCGAGTTGAGTTTTCCCTATCCCGGCGATGCGACGGACACCTTCACGCTTAAGACTGACCTGGGAACCGGATATCTCGACCAGGGCACAGGCGCGCTGCTGGCCTGGACCGATCTGACCGGGTGGGAGCGCGTCTCGGAAACCATCTACATGCTGCACACCGGACAGGGGGCGGCGACGCTTGGCCTCGTGCTGGGGCTCATGGCCCTCGGCGTGCCGGCAATGGGCGCAACCGGCGTGCTGGTCTGGCTCGCCGGGCGGCGCGGGCGGCCCCGCATCCGCGGCAACCATCCCGCTGCGCGCGCCCAGACGATCCTGCTCGTCGGCAGCGAGGGCGGCAGCACCTGGGGTTTCGCCGCGACGCTCCACGCCGCGCTCACAGAAGCCGGGCAGAGCGTCCATGTCGGCGCGATGTCGGGATTCGCCCCGGAACGCTACACAAGGGCCGAGCGGATCATCGTGCTCGCCGCGACCTATGGCGACGGTGCGGCGCCGGCTTCGGCAAAGGGGGTCCTAGACCGGCTCAGCGCTATCGGCCGCGCGCCTGACATTCCTCTTGCCGTGCTCGGCTTCGGCGACCGCAGCTTTCCGGCCTATTGCGCCTTTGCCAAGGCCATCGCGGCGTCGGCAAAAGCGAAGGGCTGGCCCGAACTGATGGCGCTCGACACCATCGACCGCCAGTCGCCGCAGGACTTCGCCCGCTGGGGCCGCGCACTCGGCAAGGCGCTCGGAACCCCCCTGGACTTGTCGCACCAGCCCGTGCTGCCCACGACAGAGACGCTGACCCTCGTCTCGCGCCGGGACTACGGCGCCGAGGTGCAGGCCCCGACCGCGATCCTGCGCTTCGCCCTGCCGCGCGTTTCGCTCTGGCAGCGGCTGACCGGTTCCGGGTTCGCCCGATTCACGGCAGGCGACCTCGTCGGCGTCGTGCCGGTCGGAAGCGCCGTCCCGCGCCTCTATTCACTCGCCTCCGCGCGCCGCGACGGGTTCATCGAGATCGTCGTGAAAAAGCATGCCGGCGGCCTCTGTTCGGGCCAGCTCACGGCGCTGAAGCCGGGCGAAACGGTGACCGCCTTTCTCCGCCGCAACCCCGGCTTCCGCCCGGGCCCGAGCCGCGCGCCGCTGATCCTGATCGGCGCGGGGACCGGCATCGGACCGCTCGCGGGCTTTGTCCGCGGCAACGGGCACGGCAGGCCGATCCACCTGTTCTTCGGCATGCGCCATCCCGACAGCGACTTCTTCTACGGCGAGGACTTTGCGGCCTGGCAGGACGAGGGGCGTCTGACCCGCCTGGTCACGGCCGTCTCGCGCGGGGCGCGGCCCCACTACGTGCAGGACGCGCTGCGGGGTGAGGCCACTCAGGTCGCGGACCTCGTCCGCAATGGCGCTCGCGTGATGGTCTGCGGTGGACGGGACATGGCTGCGGGCGTGTCCGATGCGCTGGCCGAGATCCTCGCGCCGGCCGGGCTCACGCCAGTGGTCCTGAAGGCGGAGGGGCGGTATGTTGAAGATGTCTACTGAGCGCGCGCGCGTCGCTTTGAATGGCCCGACGATGGGCACGCGTTGGTCGGCTCTGTTCTACGCCGAGCCGGGCATCGACCCCGACCCGATCTGCGTGGCGCTGCAAGCGGCCGTGGACGAAGTGGACGGACAGATGTCGATCTGGAAGCCCGACAGCGATCTGATGCGGCTCAACGCAGCGCCTGCGGGCGATTGGGTGGCGGTGCCCTCGCGCCTTGGGCACGTCCTGCGCCTTGGCCGAGAGATCGGGCGCGCCTCGGGCGGGGCCTTCGACACAGGCATGGGGGATGCGGTGATGGCTTGGGGTTTCGGGCCGGAGGCCGCCGCGCCCGATGGGATCCGTGCAGCGATGGCAGCCCCACGTCGCCCGGCGCATGAGGTTCTGGAGTTCGACGGCGATCACATGCGCAAGGCCGCGCCCATCGCGCTGGACCTGAACGGCATCGCGAAGGGCTATGGCGTGGACCGGCTGGCCGAGACACTCCGCGATCACGGAATCGACAACGCCCTTGTCGGAATCGATGGGGAAATGCGCGCGACAGGCCTCCGGCCGGACGGCACGGCGTGGACCATCGCGGTGGAAGCGCCGGACACGGAGCGCCGGACTTCCCATTCGATTCTCGCGCTGCAGGACGCCGCCGTGGCGACGTCGGGCGACTACCGCCACTGGGTCGAGGTGCAGGGACGACGCCTGTCGCACACCATGGATCCGAGGCGTGGCGCGCCGCTGATAGCGCCGCCTGCCTCTGTCACCGTCGTTGCCGGCAGCTGTGCCGAAGCCGACGCCTGGGCGACGGCGCTGATGGTGCTTGGCCCGGAGAGGGGCGCGGCACTCGCAAGGGAGCAAGGGCTCGACGCCCTATTCCTCCTGCGCGAAAATGGCGGGAGCGCGAGGGGCGTGGGAGTCGGATCACTTTTTTCCGAAAAGCCAGCGGCGATGACCCCAGCTGAGGGGAGATAAGCGGCATGGACCAGACCCGTACCGATCGCTTCAAGACCGCAATTCTGGTTCTGGCCGTGATCGGTCTGATCACGGGTCTTGCATTCTACTTGGCTGGCATGGGCGACATCGCGAACATCGTCTGGTTCGCCGGGGTTGTTCCAGCCCTCGCCGCGCTCGCGGTCGAAATCCTGCGCAGCATCAGGCGCGGTGAGGTCGGGCTGGATATCGTCGCGGCGCTGTCGATGACCGCCGCGCCCGTCTTCGGCGAGACCCTCGCGGCGGCTGTCGTCGCGGTGATGTATTCCGGCGGCACCTTCCTGGAAAGCTTCGCCGAAGGCCGTGCCCGGCGCGAGATGCACGACCTGTTGTCCCGGGTTCCGCGGACGGCGACACGGCATCGCAATGGCGGCCTCGAAGACGTGCGGCTCGACGAAATCGCTCCCGGCGACCGGCTGCTGATCCGGCAGGGCAACGTGGTGCCGGTGGACAGCACGGTGGCCTCCGAGGCGGCCTTATCGGATACCTCCGCGCTGACCGGCGAGTCGCTGCCGGTGCGCCTTTCGCGCGGGGCCGAGGCCATGAGCGGCTCGACCAATGCAGGCGATGCGTTCGATCTGGCGGCCTCCCGTCGCGCGGCCGAGAGCACCTATGCCGGCATCGTCCGGCTGGTGGAGGAAGCGCAGGCGTCCAAGGCGCCGATGTCGCGTCTGGCGGACCGCTGGTCGCTGGGCTTTCTCGCCGTCACCGTGACCATCGCCTTCGCGGCCCTCCGGATCGCGCCGCACGAACCAGCCACACAGAAACCGCGGGCCGTCTCCAACGGGCAGGCCGACATCCCCGAAGGAGTTACGCCGTGAGCCGCCTTTCGCATACCGAAGTCCATATGGTTCATCGCATCGGCTGGCTGCGTGCCGCTGTTCTCGGCGCCAACGACGGTCTCGTGTCGACCTCGAGCCTCGTCGTCGGCGTGGCCGCGGCCGGGTCCGGAAAGCCGGAAGTGCTGATCGCTGGTCTCGCCGGGCTCGTGGCCGGTGCGATGTCGATGGCTGCAGGCGAGTACGTCTCGGTCAGTTCCCAGACCGACGCCGAGCAAGCCGACCTTGCGCGCGAGGCCCGCGAACTCGAGGAAACGCCCGAAGCCGAGCTCGAAGAACTGACCCGGATCTATGTGGGCCGCGGACTCGATCGGGATCTGGCCGAGAAGGTCGCGGTTCAGCTGACCGAGCGCGACGCTCTCGGATCGCATGCGCGGGATGAACTTGGGATCTCAGAGACCGTGACGGCCCGCCCGATCCAAGCCGCGTTGGTTTCCGCGCTTACCTTCGCCGTCGGCGCGGTGGTTCCGCTTATCGTAGTGTTGCTCGTGCCAGAGGCGCAGATCGCAGTTCTGGTGGCGGCATCGACCATCGTCGGCCTTGCGGCCCTCGGCGGCCTGGGAGCATCCGCTGGCGGCGCAGGGCTCATGCGCGGTGCTGCGAGAGTCACCTTGTGGGGGGCACTCGCGATGGCCGCGACAGCAGCCGTTGGCACAATTTTCGGCGTGACGGTCGGATAGGGAACCGCGCAGGCTGCCAGGGAATCCGTAAAAACTACGATATCATTGTCTTGTGGTTGATAAGGTTCGACAACAGGCCCATCCCTTCCATTCCAGCGGAAATCGAACACGCGGTAGGCGCGTTGCTCGGGACGGCGGCGAAATCCCCCGGCACCCTTGGACAGCCCTTCGAGCGCGCAGCCTTCGCGGATGTCGCCCCCGTGGTCCCTGTGCATCGTCTTGATCCAGGTGGCGGTTTCCGCGGCGGCGACACGGGCGAGGATGCGCGGCGCCCTTTCGACGAGGGTGACGTGCAGGCCGCGCGTGGCCGCGACTCGAACAGGACGCAGCGGATATGTCGCTCGGCGCGTACATCCGCAGGAGATATGCGACATGACGGACGAGGCGCTTGAAATCTCCCGAACCGCGAGTGAGGCCGATCATTTCGATGCTCGGTGCTTCGGACTTCTATACGAAAATCAAGACCTGCACGGCCCCGTGAAGGTCGTCGTTGTCGATGATCCGACCCTGGATCGGCTGTATCAGGTGCTACCGTCGAAGACGCATTGAGAGTATGGGTGATGCGGTTTTCGACATGTGTAGGTATTGTGATGGAATTTCGACATAAATGATTGATTTTCGACACGCTTCACTTTATGCTGATTTTCGACAAATGAGCGGATTTTGGCGCCATATTCGACGCCCATGAAAGGATTTCGACCTGTGCAACTAGATGATCTGAGACCAGCGTTTTTTCAAGACGACCCCTTGCCCGAGGGTGCGGAACTGGCTGGCTTGTCGGCTCTGGTGCATGCGCTCGATGTTGCCGCTCCTGTCCGAAACCTGTCGTCCACGGCGGACAAGTTTGTGCGCGGCAACAGGCGGAGCGAGGCAGGATGGGACATCTATGACAAAAGGTATCGTCCCGAACCGACGCTCGAAGGTCATCTGACCTTCGCGCTGCGGCACGAACCTATCGACCTGCTCGTACTCAAACGGGTGCTGGA